>Ga0308159_1002646_pt1 | contig 20078 bp, 20 predicted proteins | sample PhyCR1_FD_201040 | JGI IMG/M metagenome (GOLD analysis project Ga0308159, IMG submission 201040) | Phyllosphere microbial communities from UC Gill Tract Community Farm, Albany, California, United States - DLSLC.R1 | ecosystem: Host-associated > Plants > Phyllosphere > Unclassified | place: USA... | reverse complement strand
GATCGCCGCGCTGCTCGCCGCGGTCGTCGCCGCCCTCCTCCCGGATGTCGCGCGTCGGCGCACCCCGGGCTCTCTCGCCGTGTGGCCCGCCGGCGCCGCCACGGTCGTCGCCACGATCGGTCTGGCCGCGGCCCTCGCCGCCGACGACGACGTGGCAGGTGCCGCGCTGTCGCTGCTCGTGGTCGCCCTCACCGTGGTCGTGCAGTCCTACGCCAGCCGCAACCTGCGCGGCGACCCGCGTTCGCGCAGCTTCTTCGCGTTGTCGTCGCTCGCGGCCGTCGGGACGACCACCGCCATCGCGGCCGGGGACGTCGTCTTCCTCGCCGCGGGGTGGACGCTCGGCACGGTCAGCATGATCGCGCTCATCGGGACGGGCGGCGCAGGTCCGCAGACCCGCGTCGCCGTCTCGCGGAGCGCGGTGGCCCTGCTGCTCGGAGACGCGGCGCTCTGGACGGCCGTCATCGTCGCGGTCGCCTCGACCGGATCAGCGTCGCTGGCCGCTCTCGGGAGCATCGACGCGACCTCGGCGGCCGTGGTGAGCGCGCTCGTCGCCCTCGCGGCGGTCGCCCGCGCCGGCGCCTTCCCCCTCCACGGGTGGCTCCCCGCCACCGCGGCCACGACCACTCCCGTGTCCGCCCTGCTGCACGCGGGCTTCGTGAACGCCGGCGCCCTGCTCCTCCTCCGTTACGCGGCCGTCCCCTCCGCCGTCGGCCCCTGGATCGTGGCCGCCGCCGGTGCGATCACGATGATCGTCGCGGGCCTCGCGATGCTCACGCGCCCCGACGTGAAGGGCCGCCTCGTGCAGTCCACGGCCGCGCAGATGGGCTTCCTCCTCTTGGCCTGCGGTCTCGGCGCCTTCGGCGTCGCCCTGGTCCACGCGATCGGTCACGCGCTCTACAAGGCGAGCCTCTTCCTCGGCGCCGGCTCCGCGGTCGAGCACGCGCTGAAGGCGCGGGGCGTCGCGCACCCGGCTCGGTCGACCACGAGAGCGATCGTGGGCGCGGTGATCGTTCTCCTGACCGGGGTCGCGGCGATCGCGGCATCCGGCGCGTGGGAGCACAGCGCGGCAGTACTCCTGCTCTTCGCCGGGGCCACCGCGGTGGTCGCCGGGGCGCGGATCGGCGCAAGCTCCCGGTCGGTCGCCGCGCGCGCGGCCCAGCTCGCGGGCCTGGCCGCCCTCACGGCCGCCTACCTCGCGGTGGTCTTCCCTGCGGCCGAGGCCCTCGCGCCGGTCACGGCGGCAGACCCGGTCCCCGCCGTGTTCGCGGTGGCCGTCTTCGTCCTCGCCGCCGCCTCGGGCCTGGCCGCCCGCGGCTCCGGTCCCCTCGCGGATCGACTGTTCGCCTCCGCCTTCTCGTGGGGCCGACCGCCCCTCCCTCCGACCGCATCCCGCATCGACACGCCCTGGACCCCGGCACCCGCCGACGGCCCCCTCGAGTACCGGAGATTCTGATGACCACCCCCGCCTCCCCTCCCTCTCCCGCCGTCATCCGGGGCTGGATCGCCGCCGCCGGCCGCGCCATCTCGCCCCACTTCCCCCTCGAGACCTTCATCGCCCGCAACCCCGTCGCCGGGTACGAGAACCTCGACTGGGAAGAGGCGATCGGACTGATCGCCCGGGATCACGGCGTCCTGCTCTCCCTTCCGGAACAGCGCTTCCGCGACCTGTACGCGCAGGGGCGGATCAGCCCCGCCGACCTGCAGGCGGCCCTGCGGTTCACCGTGCCCGAGGCGGGCGCCCCGCGCTCTCTCGACATCGGCGGCACGCGCGTCACCGTGGGCGAGATCCTCGGCCACGACCTGCTCGTCGCTCCCCCGCTGACCGCGGCCGCGCCCGAACCCACCCCCGCCGCACGGCTGTCGCCGCGGATCCACGCGCGCATCGACGACCTCACCGCACGCTGGATCGCCGCATCGTTCGGGACCGCCCCGTGGTCGCCGACGAACGACGAGAGCATGTGGGTGGCGTGGCGGCGCCTGACCGCGCTCGACCCGACCCTGTCGCGGAAGGTGCGCAGCGGCATCCGGCATTCCTCCGACGACCCGGCCGCGGCCATCGGCGACGCGCTCGCCCGGTGGGAGCTCGACGGGCCGGCCGCGGAATCGTTCCTCCGCGCCCACGTGCTCGCGTTGCCGGGGTGGGCGGCGCTCGTCCGGCACACGGCCGCGAGCGGCGTCGATCTGACCTCGCTCGTCGCGATCCGCGCGACGCTCGAACGGCTCCTGCTGCCCGCCGACGTCGCCCTGCCGGCAGCGTCCCCGACCGAGAAGAGCCCGACCGATGAGGCCGCGCGGATCGGCACGGTCGCCCTCGCTCTCGGCGTCGACCCCGCCGACGCGGCGGTGCGGACCGCCCTTCGCCCCGTCCTCTCGCTGATCGACCCGGCCGCTCGCCTCGCGGTCTGGCAGGAGGCGTACGAACGGGGGATCGCGCGCGAGCTCGCCCCCGCGACCGCCCCGGTGCTCCGCGCGAGCACGGCGCCGCAGCGGCCACTCGCGCAGGCGGTGTTCTGCATCGACACGCGGTCCGAGAGCTTCCGGCGGCACCTCGAGGCCGCCGGAGCCGTCGAGACCCTCGGTTTCGCGGGATTCTTCGCGGCGCCCATCTCGTTCCGGCCCGCCGACGGGTCTGCCGAGGTCGCCTCGTGCCCGGTGCTGCTCACGCCCCGCGTGGCGATCACCGAGTCGTCCGTGGAGCGCGACGCGATCGCGCGCTGGAAGCGGCAGCGCGAGACGAGTGTGGAGCGGGATGCCACCATCGATTCCCTCAAAGAGTCCGCCGTGGCCCCCTATGTCTTCGCCGAGACCGCCGGGTGGGTGCTGGGCGCGGTGAGCGCCGCGCGTACGCTCGCGCCGGAGGGCTGGCGGGCGATGGTGTCGCGCATGCGGCCCAGCAAGCCGTCCACGCACGTCGATGCGAACGTGGTCTTCACGCTCGAGGAGCGTGTGCTGTACGCCGAAACCGCGCTGCGCATGATGGGCCTGGTCGAGGGATTCGCCCCGATCGTGCTGCTGTGCGGGCACGGCGCCACCGTCGCCAACAACCCCTTCGCATCGTCGCTGCAGTGCGGCGCATGCGGCGGCCACGAGGGCGAACCGAACGCTCGGGCGGCGGCGATGATCTTCAACGACCCCGAGACGCGCGACGCCCTCGCCGGACGGGGCATCTCGATCCCCGCCGACACGCTTTTCGTCGCGGCGCAGATGGACACCGTCACCGACGAGGTCACCCTGCTCGAGCCCTGGGCCATTCCGGCGACGCACGAGACCGTCGCGCTCGAGGTGACCCGGCTGCTGGAGACCGCGCGTGCGGCGAACGCCGCCGAGCGCAGCGCGAGCCTACCCGGGTCGGGAGGGCGGCACGGCGCCGTCCGCGACACCGAGCGCCGGTCCGCGGACTGGGCCGAGTCGTACGCGGAGTGGGGTCTCGTGGGTAACGCCGCGTTCATCGTGGGTCCGCGCTCGATCACCGCGGGCACCGACCTCGGTCGCCGCGCCTTCCTGCACAGCTACGACGCCGCCGCCGACCCCGACGGCGCGGGCCTCGAGACGATCCTCACCGCGCCGATGATCGTGGCGCAGTGGATCAACGCGCAGTACTCGGCCTCGACCGTCGCCCCCGACCGGTTCGGCGCCGGCCCCAAGCCCCTGCACAACGTGGTCGGCACCGTCGGCGTGCTGTCGGGCTACAGCGGCGACCTGCGGCTCGGCCTGCCCTGGCAGTCGGTGGGCGTCGGCCGCGCGAGTCGGCACGAACCGATCCGGCTGCAGGTGTTCGTCGAGGCCCCGCTCGCGCGGGTGAACGACATCATCGACGCCTCCGAGGCCGTCCGCACCCTGGTCGCCAACCGGTGGATCACCTTCCGCGTCCGCGAGCACGACAGCGACCGCTGGATGCGGTGGGGCCGCTACGGCTGGCAGGCCGACGACCTGGACACCCCCACCCCCACCGGCATCCCCGCCGCCACCGAAGAATCCACCACGAAGGAGATCCGCTGATGAGCCTGTCCGAACTGACCCCGATGACCAAGATCGAGGTGGTCGTCGCGAGCGACGACGTCGCCGAGGTGTCCGCCCTCATGCAATCGCTCGGCGCGCGCGGGTACACCGCGATCACCGGCGTGGCCGGGGTGGGCCACCACGGACCCCGCGGCGGCCGCCTGCTCTTCAACGACCACGACACCCTGACTCTCCTCGTCACGGTCGTGGCGCCCGAGAAGGCCGATGCGATCATCGCCGGCATCCGTCCGGTTCTCGACCACGCCTCGGGCGTGATGTTCGTCTCGCCGACCTCGGTCAGCCGCGCGGACTACTTCGCCTGATGAACGCCCCGACGAGTCACCCGGGGTCGCCGTACGCCGGCGAGACGACCTCCGTCGGCACCCTGCACGGCAAGGAGGCCGCGTTCGCCCCGGCCTTCGCCCGGTGGCTCGGCGCGGGCGTCATCCCGACGGTCCAGCTCGACACCGACGCCCTCGGCACGTTCACCCGCGACGTGTCGAGGGCGGGCACCGCCGAGCAGGCGGCCACGGCCAAGGCCCGAGGGGCGGCGCTCGAGTGGGGGACGGCCACCGGTCTGGCCACCGAAGCGTCGTACGCCCCGGCGCTGGGCGGCTTCGGACCCATGGTGCACGAGGAACTCGCTGTCTTCATCGACCTCGAGCGCGGCATCCGCGTGCGTCACGGCATCCGCCAGTACACGCACGTCGCCCCGCCCCGCACCGTGCGCACGTCGGCAGAAGCGCGGCGCTACCTCGCCCGCGCCGGATTTCCGCACCACGGCGTCGTCGCCCGCACCGCCGACGGTGTGCAGAAGGGCATCCAGGATGCCGCGGTCATCGACGCCCTGCTACGCCGCGGCCCCGTCGAGCTCGAGCCCGACCTCCGCGCGCACATGAACCCCACCCGGCGGCGGGTGCTGCGCCGCCTGTCGTGGCTGCTCGCCGCCCGACTCACCCAGCTGTGCCCGGGGTGCGGGTGTCCGGGCTTCGGAGCGGTGGGCGTGGTGCGCGGTCTCCCGTGCGCAGCGTGCGGCAACGCGACCTCGCAGGTGCGTCTCGACGTCGACGGCTGCCCCGCCTGCGACGAGCAGCGCGAGCGCCCGCGGCCCGAGCGGCAGGCCGACCCGGCGACGTGTGACGCCTGCAATCCGTAGCGGATGTCGCGAGGCCGGCGGGAGGGGAAAGGGATGCAGCGCGGTTGTGTCGCCGTCTCAGCCGACCGTGACGCGTCGGCTTCAGCCGCGACGGGACCCCCCGCCGGCTTCTCCCGTGGAGGCGGGACGGGTGATTTACGGGCGGCGTCGGGGTGAAAAAACCCCTGAAGTCCGCTTCGGCAGGGCAAGCTGGCGACTGCTCACGGACCGTCACCGAGGGGGGTAGTCATGTCGACGTTCTGCGTGGAACCCGAAGCACTGCGCGTCGCGGCGGCACAGCTGAGGGGCGCTCGGCAGGCTGAGCCGCCGCCACGGTGGCCGACGCTGCCGAATTTCGGGGAGCAGGTCCTCCAGGCTGCCGCCCGAGCCTTCGCTCAGAATGTCGCCGCGGTGTGGTCAGCCCGAGCGGAAGAGTTCGACGAACTTGTGGAGCGATTGCGGGCGTCTGCCGACGCCTACGAACAAGCGGATCTCGACGGGGTTCCTCGATGACGGAACTCGGCTCGACGCACGACCCCGTCGCATTGATTCCAGGCTCGCCCGATGGCATCGCAGATGCGGCGGTGGCGTGGCGCGCTGCCGGTCAGAGCGCCTCGCGGCTCAGCGAGTCGGTGTTCGGGGTCTCCCCCGCGGACTCTTGGACGGGGTCGTCAGCGGAAGCGTTCGAACACCGCCGGACGACCATCGCCGACAACTGGTCTGCGATGGGGGAAGCACTCACTCTGAGCGCCGCGGCGTGCGATGCCTACGAGGCCACGCTGCGGTGGGCGCAAGAACAGGCGGCCGAGGCGATACGTCTCTGGAACGACGGCCAGGCCTCCACGCGGAACGCGCAGATCGCTCATCGCGAGCAGGAGAGAAGTGCGGGCGGGCTGTCCATCGTGCCGACCTTCGTCGACCCGGGCGACGCCGCTCGGATCGCAGCCGCCGAGGTCTTGGAGACGGCGCGCGCGGCGGTGGAAGAGGCCGCGGCCGAGGCGACGATGCAGCTGCGTGTCGCATACGAGGCGACTCCGGAGAAAGGGCTCTGGGGAGTCTTGCTGACCGGAGGACCAGCGCTTTCTCTCACCGATCAGACGCCACGAGCCGCATCCGACCGACTGATCTTGTCGATCCTCGAGCGCTTGTCGCGCTCCGACGAGGAACAAGTCGCAGAACTCATGAAGCTCCACCCCGAATGGGTCTCACTGCTCAAAGATCATCAACCCGCCTCCGAGGTCCTTGCGACGTGGTGGAGCGAGCAGGACCCAACCGTGCAGCACGCTTTGCTGTCCTCCGCCCCCGGAATACTGGGCTCGCTCGGCGGCCTCCCTCCTGCTATCCGCGTGGCAGCGAACAGAGCGAATGCGGCCGCTCGAATCGACGTCATCGACAGCGCTCTCGAGGCCTCGGACGTCACCGGCGACGACCGTGCCGCGCTGGAACGGGAGCGCCGCTACCTCAGGGCCGCCGTCGATGGAGAGGTGCAGCTATACCTGTACGACCCCGAACGCGGAGACATCATCGAGATGGTCGGTCAGCCCTCGGACACGACATCAGCCACCGTGACGTACGTCCCGGGGACCTTCACCACCACGGACAGTTTCTACGGGAATGACGTGCAATCGGTGGCCCGGTGGCTGCACGGACGCGATCCGAACATCGTGGCATTCGTGTGGAAGGAGGGCACATTCCCTGGGGAGGTCGACAAGTCGCCCTATGGATCGGGAGTCCTCATTGAAGTTCCTGCGGCGACCGGGTTCATGGAGGCGAACGATCCGAAGCTCGCGGATGCGCAGGCCGAGCTGCTCGCCGGTTTCGAGAAGGAGATGAGGGCCTCTGACCCACGACTTTCCGCCGCTGAACAGATCGGCATGGGGCACTCGTGGGGGCTCGTCCCGATCACCGGGTCCGAAACTGACGGTGTTCACTACGATCAGGTGCACTCATTGGCCGGTGCCGGAATGCCTCCGGGCTGGGCACCCGCTCCCGGCACTTCCTACAACCACTGGAGCTATACGGACGCGCTGAGTATGGCGCAGCAGCTGGGCGTGGTGTGGGATGGGCAGAACCCGAATACGCACGCAGCATTCGACTCCCACGTGTACGCGAGAGAAGGGGACTTCGTGGTGCCGATCGGAGACCCGGAAGTCCCGCGGGTAGAAGGAATGGGAATAGAACAACCGACGTTCCGCGGCTCTCTTTCGCCGGTGGAGAATCACAATCTCATCGCGAGCGGCAGGGCAGAAAATCTGCAGGCCCTCGAAGAAATCCTCCGAAAGGTGAATCAGTGAAGCGAGGACTCTGCGCAGTGCTCGGGGCCACGGCCCTCATCGGAGCGCTCGGTGGCTGCTCGACGACGACGAATGGGTTCACGGTGGACGAGACTTTGGACGTGCACGGCGCGAAGGCGGTTGCACAATCGATGGAGAACGAATTGGCCGACTACGTGCCTGCCAGCGGTGTGTCTTCAGTGGAGCAGCTCGACAAAGGCGTCCTCATCACCTGTGGACTTGACGGCGTGTTCCAGTGGACGGGACACAAGTATTTGACCCTTTCCCGTCCGGTGGATGTGCGGCAGACGGTCGACGAGATCGAGCAAAGGTTCGCCAATAGATCGCCTTTCGCGTCGCGAGTCGAGATGACGCAGGACGGTGTACCTCGGGCACGGGTAATCGGGCCAGCGGGCTCTTCGTATTCGCTCACTCTCAGCGTCGATCGCTCGCGCATCGAGATCTTCTCCTTCTCACCGTGCTTCCGGCTGCCCGACGACATGAGCCCGTTCGCGGAGTATTGAAAGCAGAGAATGCTCATGCAGATCAAGCTCGACCCCGCGAAGCACCTGTTATTTCTCGACGAGATCAACGCGAGCATCTCGGCGATAGACGGTGAGTTGAACCGCCTCGATGCTTCCGTGAAGACGCTTCAATCGGCCTGGTCCGGAGAAGCGCGCGACGCCTATCGCGTCGCGCAATCGGAGTGGTCCCGTTCGATGCGCGAGCTTCGTGCGTTCCTCGATCATGCACGCGAGGGGGCAGCGGACGCGGGACGTAAGCTGCGGGCCGCCGACGAGGGTGTTCGAGGACTCTGGGACTGACGCCTCAGCCAAAAGGCCCCGAAAGACGCGCTTCGAAAGGTGATTCAGTGAGACGAGGACTCAGCCCCCTGATCCTGACTCTGGTCCTCATCGGCGCGCTCAGCGGGTGCGCGACAGCGGGGAGCGGAGCCGCGGTGGACGAGACCTTGGACGTCTACGGCGCGAAGGCGGTCGCGCAGTCGATGGAGAACGAGCTAGCGAGCTACGTCCCTACGAGCAGCGTGGCCTCGACAGAGCAACTCGACAAGGGCATCCTCTTGAGCTGCGGCGCCGATGGCATCTATCAGTGGACCGGACACAACTACCTGACTCTCTCCGGTCCGGTCGACGACCGAGAGTTGGTGGACGAAATCGCACAGGCATTCGCGCGCAGACCGTCTTTCGCAGCGCGCCTCGAGATGACGCCAGACGGTGCCCCTCGGGCGCGGGTAGTCGGACCAGCGGGCTCGTCCTACTCCCTCACTACCAGCGTTGATCGGTCCCGCATCGAGATTTTCTCCTTCTCGCCGTGCTTCCGACTGCCCGATGACATGAGCCGGCGCGCAGACTACTGATCAGGAAGAATCCTCAGGGGCTTTGCGATGAGGCCATCAGTGCCGGCACCCTCGCTCCACCCGGCCCCGAGGACCACACACTGACGGCCGCGCAGAGCGCCCACCGGCAGGATCAACCCCCAGATGTCACAGGTGCCGCCAGTTCCCCTCGTCATCCGCGGTGACGAGCACCAGGAAGTCGACGACGAGTTGGGCGACCGCGCCCGTCTCATCGAGCCCCCAGTACACCGGGTACTGGCCGTCGCCGTATCCGGATTCCGCGACGATCCCCACGTCGCTGGAACCGAGCGCGACCTCCTGCACGCTCGGTGACGGCGCGTACATGTACTCGGTGAATGCCGCCGCCTTGGCCCGGCGGCTCATCGTCGCGTACGCGGGCAGGTCGACGATGCAGGCGGAGCCGGCGTCGACACCGAAGAAGTGTCCCGGGCCGGACGGCAGATCGGCGGGATGCCAGGTCACCGGCATCCGTTCGCTGAAGCGCACCCGCAGGGCGGCGTTGCGACCGAACCCGGTCACCCGCTCGACGGGGTACGACCCCGGGGCCACGCTGCGGGCGAGGGGGCGCGCGCCGTCGTTGTCGTAGCCGAAGTCGAGCACCGCGAGCACACCCGAAGAGGTGACGAGTGTTCCCGCCGGCGAGACGCGCACCTCCGATGATTCCTGGCTGCGCCGGTGGACGACCGTGCGCTCGGTGAAGTTGCGGACCTCGTCGAGGCCGCGCTGCTCGTCGGGCACGTGGTCGAGGCGAGCGTCCGGCATCGCGTCGGCGGCGAGGGCGCGTGCCTGCTCCGCACCCAAGAACGGGGTCCGCGGATCGTCGAAGTGCTGCTCGATCGCGGTGATCCTCCACCCGCGCCCATCGCGCTCGAGAACGTATTCGTGCTTCTTGCGCGTCTGCGATTCGAACACCTCGGTCAGCACGAACGCGCGGTCGCCCTCCACCTCCGACCGCACGATCCGTTCGACGGCCACCCCGTACTGCGGCGGCGTCCCGAACGACGAGTCCAGCCGAACGCGGTCTCCCGCAACGTGATCCCGCATCAGGGGAATCGTGAGATCCCGCCACTCGGCGAACGCATCACGCCTCGTGGCACGGTCCTCGAAAGCGGGCGCCGCCCGCCGCCACTGCGCGTCGTAATCCTCGAGGAAACGCTGCACGCGCTTCTCGGCCGCCTTCGCCCCGCGATCGCCCCACATGCCGCCAGCCTAGGTCGTCGCGAGGGCCTCGAACGGTCCGTCCGGCAACACGACCCAGCCCTCGCGTCGGGCGACGGAGAGCTTCTCGGATGCCGGGCGCGCGAACACCCCGAGAGCACCGGCGCGCGTGGCCAGGGCGGCGATGACGGCGTCGAAAGCATCGGCCTTCGCGACGGCGAGCGACCCGAAACCTCCGAGGTCGAGCCACGGTGCGCGCTGCGACAGCGCGTCGAGAAGGATCGCGCGGCGGGTGGCATCCACTCGGTATCCGCTCGTGTCGAAGCCCCACAGGCGCAGCGACCCACCGGGGTAGACCTCGAACAGGCGCCCCTCGGCGGCGCGGTCGACGGGGAATCCCGCTGCGGCCAGGCGGCGCAGCAGACCCGCGCCACGCAGAGCGGTGACCCCCAACCGGTCGGTCGAGACGCTCAGCGGCCAGCGGCCGATGCGCTCCCGCACGACGTGGTCGGTGTGGCGGTAGACGAGCGTGCGACGCCAGTCGGCTCCCCCGTCGACCGGCCCGAGCCGCGGGTCGACATCGGCGTGGTGGGCCTGCACGAAATCGACGAACGCGTCGGGCCAACCGAGCGGGCAATCGACGCCGAGCCAGGCCTCGCCGGCCGAGACGGACGCCACGATGTCGGCATCCTGCATCCCGATCTCGAGCCGCGTCAGCCGAGCGGAGGCGCCCGCCCACTCGACCTCGGCGAGGGCGGTGCCGGGGGCTCCGGCGGCGAGGTCGACTCCGACGGTTCTCATCCCGTCGAGCCTAGGCGCCGTGGCAGACCGCGCGGCCCGTCAAGACCTCGCCGAAAGCCCACGCGACCTGGGAGGATCGGGACATGGCAGACGACGATCTCCCCGATTCGCTCGAACCGGCCGTCGACATCCCCCCGCGCGAAGAACCGCCGGCACCCCCGACGCCGAAGGGCGATCTCCGCGCCGTGTCGATCGTCGCGATCGTCACCGGCGTGATCGTCATCGCCTGGTACCTCTTCATCGCCACGGCGAGCGCGATCGCCGAGATCGACAACCTGCCGTTCATCCAGATCGGCATGTGGGTGCTCGCGGTGGTCTCGTTCGTGTGCGGAATCCTGAGCCTGAACGCGCGCATGGCGCGCGAGCTCGCCGCCGCGGGGTTCATCGCCGGGGTCGCCGCCGGTCTGCTGTCGGTGACGATCGGTCTGTTCAGCGGCCTCGAGCTGCTGGGCTGAGCGGCCCCGGAATAGCGTCGCCGCGAGCGGGGTTGCCGCTCACATGACCTCCCGCGCTGCGCTGGAACGCGCTCTGTCCGCGATCGACGTCCATCCCGGACGCGCGTGGCAGCAATCGTTGTCGACGGGCGAGAGCGTGACGCTGTCGCGGGGCGAGGCCGCGATCGTCTACGTGCGATCCGGTGAGCTCACCGGTCTCAGCGCGGCGCGATCGGGCTGCTCCGTCAACGCCTCAGCCGGATCGGCGGCGGCTGTCGAGGGCGAACGCACGCTGCTGGCGGGCGACGCGTTCATCTCTCTCGGATGCCACCCGCTCGGCCTTTCCTCGCAGTCCGGCGCCGAGGTGACCGTCGTCCCTCTCGAGGTGGTTCCGACGGTCGACACGCGCGCTCTGCCCCCGGTCGTCTTCGTCAGCGGCTTCGCCCGCGCCGAACCCGCGGCGGCCGGCCTCGCCGCGCACCTCGGCATCCCTGCTCCCGGCGGGGCCGGCGATCGCCACGGCGACGAGACCATCTGCAAGCTCATGGTCACCACGGTGCTGCTCTCGGCGCTGCGCGCGTGGGCGGCATCCGACCAGGACCTCTCGTGGCCGCCGCGCACCAGCGATCCTTTTCTCGCTCGCGTCGCCGCGGCCATCGACGCCGACCCGGGGAAGGAGTGGACGATCGACCAGCTCGCCTCGCTGGGCGCCATGTCGCGCTCGGTGTTCGCCGCCCGGTTCCGCGAGGTCTTCGGCAGCTCGCCGGCGTCCTACGTGACGGCGGTGCGCATGCGCCGCGCCAAGGACCTACTCGAGGCCGGGACCTCGGTGTCGCAGACGTCCCGCGTCCTGGGATACGCCTCCGACGAGGGATTCCGCCGCGCCTTCCGCCGCCATGCCGGCGTCGCCCCCTCGGCCTGGCGCAACGGCCGGCGCGCGATCACGGCCTGAGGGCGCGCTGTAATTCGGCCCTTCCCGCGTCCGGCCGCGGCACGCGGACTACGACGTTCGGGCTCCTGACGAGCCTCCCGCCACTGCCGAAGCGAGAAGCACGACCGCCCGGCACCAGCGCGACGCCACCCGCCCCGCCAGCACCGCACCCCGCCCGCGTCACCCCGCGACGGACCGACGCCGCAGCGACAGCCCGAACGACACGGCGCCGATCACGAGCAGCAGGATGCCGATGGCATCCACCGTCGTCACCCCGGCGGCGTCGACGAGCAGACCGCCCAGGCCCGCCGCGATCGTGATGGCCAGCTGGAAGCCGGTGACCACGAGGCTGCCGCCCGCCTCGAGACGGTCGGGCATGCGGTGTCCGACCCAGGTGTTGACGATGATGAGCCACGACGAGAAGAAGAAGCCCCACACGAGTACGGCTGCGGCGACGACGGCGATCGCCGACGGGAGAAGGACGAGGGCCGCGACCGCGAGTGCGATCACCAGCGGTCCGACGACCGCGAGCCGCGCGAACGCCCGGTCAACGATGACGCCCACGACGATGTTGCCCACCAGTCCGCCGACGCCGAACAGCGCCAGCAGCAGCACGATGGTGCCCGCGTCGACACCGGGGATGCGCTCAAGCGACAGGCGCACGTACGTGTACGCGAGGAAGTGCCCGAGCACCACGAGCACGTGGCCGACCATGCCGCCCGCGACACCCCGGCGACGCAAGGTGTCGACCAGGATGCCGAGGGTCGACGCCGCGGCCGGGGGCACGGGCGGGAGCACCAGGCGCACGGCGACGCCGACCGCCGCGGTCGCCCCCGCGACGAGGAGGAAGGCCAGTCTCCAGTCGAGGGCTTCGCTCAGCGCCACGCCGAGGGGAACGCCCGCCACCGTCGCGAGCGACAGGCCCGCCGACCCGAACATGACGGCCCGGCCGATGCGTTCGGGGCTCGACAGGCGCGCCGCCACCGTGATCGACATCGACCAGAACGAGCTGATCGCCGCGCCCAGCAGGAACCGCGCGATGAGGATGGCGACCAGGCTCGGCACGATCGCGACGACGAGGCTCGAGATCGCCGCTGCCGCCGCCGCGCCCGTCAGCAGGGTGCGGCGATCGAGACGGGGCAGGAGCAGCCCGACGGTCGGGGCGACCAGAAGCCCCGCGAGGGCGGTGACGGTGACGGTCTGGCCCGCCTGACCCGGGGTGATGCCGAGCGAGGCCGCCATCTCGGTGAGCACGCCGTTGGGGAGGAACTCCGCGGTCACGAGGAGGAAGCTGAGCAGCATCACGACGATGAGACCGCCGTAACGCATCGAGGGCGGGGCGGAGAGCGGAGTCGGAACGGACGCGGTCGTGGTCATGACTCGATGCTCGTCCGGCGCCGCAGCTCGCGCCCGACCGATCGTCCGCGGCATCCCACCATTCGTCCGGCCGTGGCGTCTCGCGCCGCCGGCCGTCCTGCGGAGCCGAGGTGCGACACGCCGAGCCACCGCGGCGAGATCGCGGCGTATCGACCGCCAGCTCCGCAGGACGGCGCGCGCTCACCCCGCCAGGGCACGCCCCACGTACCGCGCCGAGGGGCGGATGATCTTCGGATCCCGGGCCTGCTCGAGCACGTGCGCTGTCCACCCGACCGTGCGGGCGAGGGCGAAGGTCGGGGTGAACATCGCTCGCGGAATGCCGCACTGCTCCATGACCACGGCGGCGTAGAACTCCACGTTCGCGTGGAGCGGGCGCTCGGGTCGCCGCTCCGCGAGCTGTCGCTCGGCCTCTCGCTGGAACGCCAGCGCCTGGGCGACGCGGTTTCCGCCGAGATCGCGCGCGACGGCGCGCAGCAGCTCGGAACGCGGGTCGGCCGTGCGGTACACCGCGTGACCGAAGCCCATGAGTCGGCGTCCGGCGTCGAGTTCCGCCGCAATCCACGCCGCGGGGTCGTCCCCTGCGCGGTCGAGGCTGTCGAGAGCGCGGGCCGGGGCTCCGCCGTGCAGCGGTCCCGAGAGTGCGCCGAGCGCACCGGAGAGACAGGATGCCATGTCCGCCCCCGTCGAGGCGATGACCCGGGCCGTGAACGTCGAGGCGTTGAAGCCGTGGTCCATCGCGGCGACGAGGTAGGCCGACAACGCGCGGACATGGGCGTCGTCGGGGGCGCTCCCGGTGACGCGAGCCAGGTAGTCGCCGACGACTCCGCGACCGGTGCGGGCGCCGGCCGAGGGGCGGGAGGCGGACAGCACGAGGGGGGCCACGGCCGCGAACGCGACGGCGTCGTCGAGGCGGGCACCGTCGTCGAGGTCGTACAGCGGGCGCGCGCCCCGCAGGGTCCAGACCGCGCGCAGCGCCGCGAGGGGGTCCGCGGTGAGGACGTCGACCCGGGCCGCCAGCCGGCCCAGGTCGGGGTCGGCCTGCGCCGCGGCGACGCGGGCGGCGAACGCCGCGCTCTCGGCCGCATCGGGAAGCGCGCCGACCGCCAGCAGGTGCCAGACGTCTTCGAACGACCGCGTGCGGGCCAGTTCCACCGCCGAGAATCCGCGGTAGTGGTAGACGCCGGCGTCGCCGTCGACGTCGCTGATGGTCGTCTCGGCCGCGACGACGCCGTTCAGTCCGCGGGGCACATCGATCAGGTCGCTCATGCGCTCAGTGTGCGAACATGACGACGACAGCGTCAACGTTGATCGGATCAAGATGAGCGCGCCTCTCCCCCGTCTTTCCGCCGCTCAGGTGGCCGCCCGGCTCGGCGTCAAACCCGAGACCGTGTACGCCTACGTGTCACGCGGCCTCCTCACCCGCGAGCGCGACGCCCGCGGCTCGACCTTCGACGCACTCGAGGTCGAGGCTTTCGCCGCCGGTCGCCGTCGCGCGGCCGTCCGGACGCCCACCCACCCCACGACCGGCATGCCCCTCGGGGTCGTGCAGACCGACGTGGCCGACATCGAAGACGACGAGCTGCTCTACCGGGGGCGGCGTGCCCGCGACCTGATCCCTCAGCCGTTCGCCGAGGTCGTCGCCTGGCTGTGGAACGCGGAGCGCATCGACGCCCCGGACCCCGCTATCGGCAGCGCCCGCGCGATGGTCGAGGCGCTCCCGCTCCCAGCCGGGGCGATGGACCGCCTACGCGCCGCTCTCACCGGATTCGCCGCCGACGACCCCCTGCGTTACGACGCCTCGGCGGACACCGCCCACCGCATCGGCTGGACCCTTCTCACGGGCCTGCCCGTCGCCCTCGGCGGGGGCCCGCACCCCGATCTCGCGCGTTCGCTCACGAGCACGTGGACCCCCACCGCCGACGATGCGACCATCACCGCCGTCAACGCCGCACTGGTCCTCGCCATCGACCACGACCTGGCGGTCTCGACGTTCGCCGCGCGCGTCGCGGCCTCGGCACGCGCCGACGGCTACGCCGCCGTCAGCGCCGCCCTCGGTGCGGCCGACTCCCCGCTGCACATCTCCGCCGCGACCCGCACAGCGCGACTGCTCGCCCGGGTGAACCGCGGTCAGGAACCCGAGCGGGCACTGACCGACGCGCTTCAGGAGGGCAACGGCATCCCGGGCTTCGGTCATCCGCTCTACACCGGGGGCGACGACCGGGCCGCGGCACTGTTCCCCCTTCTGGCCGGACTGCCCGACGGAGACCGGACGATGGATGCCGTGCACCGGTTGTCCGAGGTCGTCGCCGCCCGGACGGGGTTGCTGCCCAACGTGGACCTCGCGCTGGCGGCGCTCGTCTCGGGCGCCCGCCTGCCCGACGATGCCGCGAGCACGATCTTCGTGCTGGGGCGGATCGCGGGATGGATCGCGCACATCGCCGCGGAGTACGCCGAACCCGCGATGCGACTGCGCCCGCGCGGGGAGTACGTGGGGCCGTGAGGGTTGAACCTAGCCATATTCCTGGCTAGGTTGCACGGCATGATGTACAACGTCCTGGAGGCGCGGAACAGCCTCTCGAAGCTGATCGCCGACGTCGAGTCGGGCGCCGAGGTGACGATCGCTCGACGAGGTGTCCCGGTCGCGAGGATCGTGCCGATCGATTACGTGCCCCGGCGCGCAGGCAACGCTTTCGCGCAGTGGCTCGAGGAGCATCCCCTGACTCCCGAGCGCGCCCGCCCGGTGAACGAGATCGAAGCGATCATCGCCGAGAACCGAGCAGCCGGGGCGTGATCTACATCGACAGTTGCCTGGTGATCTACGCGGTCGAACGCGACGACGAGATCGGTGAACGCACACGCGCCACCCTCGCTCGCGCCGACGAGCCCCTCGCAACGAGCCCCCTGGTCATGATGGAGGCGTTGGTGAAGCCGATGCGGGCCGCCGATGCCGAGGCGCAGCTGACCATGTGGAGCGCCTTCGATGCCTTCGAGCTGCTCCCGGCCGACCCCGATGCGTTCCTCGATGCCGCGCTGTTGCGTGCTCGATACAGCGGGCTGCAGACGGCCGATGCCCTCCACCTCGCGATCGCCCGCCAGGCCGGATGCCGTTCGCTGTGGACCAACGACTCGCGCTTGGCGGTCGCATCCGGCGGTCTCGCCGTCGACATTCTCAACGATCCCGATGCGGCCCGGGTCGCCTGATGCGCCGCACCGCAGCCCTCGTCATCGCCGCCCTCTGCGTCTCGCTCTCCGCCTGCTCCGCCCCCGCGCCCGAGCCGCAGACCGCGGCGAAGCATAGCGACGGGCGCCTCCGCACCGACCTCGCCCCCCTCGCCGAGAGATACCCGCAGCTCGCGTCCGCCGAGTCGGTCGAGTGGATGGGCGGCACGCTCGGCTCGCGCGATGTCGGCCCCTCGACGTACTGGGTCGACGTGATCGCGGTCATGCCGGAGTCCGAGATCGACGTCTACCGGTCCACCGCGGATCTCGTGAAGGTCGATCCGCCCACCCTCGTCGACGATCTCGCGCCGAAGCTCCCGACCGGTCCGTTCGAAGGAAGCCCGGAGCTCGACGACCTGTTCTCGTCGGGCGGTCACGGCGCGACGGTCGCCATCGACCCGCAGACGCGCACGGTGGTGCTGTCGGGGGTCTTCGGCTGACACTCAGTCCTTCGCCGCGCCGACGAGCGTGAGGACGCTGCTCAACCCCTCGGGCGTTCCCGGCCAGTGGCGCTCGATGGCCGGCATGACGGATGGCGAAGCGCAGCGCGATCGCGACCACGATCGCGTCGTCGGCGTAACCGATCACCGGCAGGAAGTCGGGCACGAGGTCGATCGGCGAGAGCAGGTAGGCGAGTAACCCGATCAGCCACCACCGCGTCGCCCGCGGCACGGCCGGATCGACGGCGAGGCGGCGCACCAGGCGGATCACATCGGGCGCCAGGCGCAGCACCGCCCGCCAGTCGACGTCGCCACCCGAGCGCCGTTGCTGCCACCACAGCACGGCGATGAGCGCCCCCCACACGAGCACGAAGCCCGCCACGACGCCCAGGGCGACGATCAACCACTCGGGCATGGCCCGCTCAGTCGTTCTTCCACCCGCGGGCCATCTCGACGACCGCGGCGACCGCGGCTTCGGTGTCGGCGGGTGAGCCGCCGGCGCGACCGGCGACCAGCCCCGCGACGAAGGCGCTGAGCGGCGCGGCCGGCCGGGCCACCCCGTTCGCGACGTCGCGCGCGAGGTCGAGGATCAACGAGATGGGGATGTCGCCCTCGGCCAGGCCGAAGCGCTCCGCGAGCGCGGCGCTCCAGTCGTTCAGCGCCTCGGGCGGCAGGGTGCGGGAATCGGTCATGGCTCCTCCTCGGGCTACCCGGAGATCGTCCCACGTGTCGATGTCGCGCGTCAGGGACGCGTCCGCGGCGATCGCGGCGATGCGCAGTCCGCCCAGCAACGCGCGCATCGAGGCGTCGCGCCCCTTCTCGGGGAGGCCGGATGCCGCTTCCCGCAGCGCCGCGGCACGGTAGCGACCGATGAGCCACTGTCGGCGGCCATCGTCCAGGCAGGCGCCGTCGATGTCCGGGGCCAGTTCGTCGGGCAAGAGACCGACCGCAGCGCGAGCGGTCGGCAGGTCGCACGCGAGCACGAAGACCTCGTCGGCGCGTACGCGGGTCAGGGCGGCGACGATGGCCGCGACCGGTCCACCGAAGGGCGGGTCTTCGCGCACCCACTCGACGTCGAGGTCGTCGGCGAGCGCGGGTGCGGCCACGACGATCCGTTGCGCACCACGGGAGCGCACGGCCCCGATCGCCGCGTCCAGCAGGGTGATTCCGTGCACCTCGAACAACGGCTTCGTCGCCCCGTCGACGCGCGAGGCGCGTCCACCGGCGAGGAGGATCGCGTCCACGCTCACCACAGCAGCACCTCGACGGGATCTCCCGCGCCGGTCGCGCGCGTCCCCGGGGGGATCACGGCGAGGCCGTTCGCCTCTCCGAAGCCGCGCGTACCGCGTTCGACCGGCTCGGCCACCGGGAACGCCGGGTCTGACCGGTCGATCCGAACGGGCACGTACTGCGCCCGCTCGGGCCGCGCGCGCCACTCGGCGGCGAACGGCACGACGGCACGGGGGCGGTCGAGTTCACGATCACCCTCGAGCGCGCGCAGGGCGGGTCGCACGAAGAGCTCGAATGACACCGCCGCGCTCACCGGGTTGCCCGGCAGCCCGAACAGCAGCGTCCCCGCCTCGGAACGACCGAAGCCCTGCGGCTTGCCCGGCTGCATGCGCACGGGCTCGAACCGCATGAGATCGCCGAGGGTGTTCTTGACGACCTCGTAGGCGCCCGCGCTCACCCCGCCCGAGAACACGACGACGTCGGCGCCCGCGGCTTCGGCGGCGGCGATCGCCCGGCGCGGGCCGTCGCCGCTGTCATCGACACTGGTGCGCAAGACGACCTCGGCCCCCGCCTCTTCGGCGAGGCCGGCGAGCAGCAGACTATTCGACTCGGGAATCTGCCCGCGTCGCAGCGGTGTTCCCGCCGGTCGCAGCTCGGATCCCGTCGACACGATGGCGATCCGTGCGGCGCGAGCGACCGAGACCGTCCCGACCCCGGATGCCGCGATCGCACCGACCCGACCGGCGGTGAGCCGCACACCGGCGGCGACGACGAGGGCCCCCTCCCGCACGTCGGACCCGCGACGACGGATATGCGCGCCGGGTCCGCGGGGCACCGTGAGCACCGTCACCGGACCGAGTCCGCCCGCGAGCCCGTCGGCGGTGTCTTCGAACGGCACCACGGCGGTCGCGTGCGTGGGCACGGGGGCTCCGGTCATGATGCGCGCCGCCTCGCCGGCCGCGATCGGCGGGTCGAGGTCGGCGCCTGCTGGCAGGTCGGCGACCACGCGCAGGGCCGTCGGCACGCCCGTGACGTCGTCTGCACGCACGGCGAAGCCGTCCATCGCGGAGCAATCGAACCCCGGCACGTCGACAGCGGCGTGCACGGCGACGCGCAGCACCCGGCCGCGCGCGGCCGCGACGTCACGCGGCCCGGGCTCGAGCGGCACGACCGTCTCGAGGATCGCGGCGAGGTGCTCGGCGACGTCGATCACGCGAGCGGACCGGGGACTGTCGACACCATCCCCTCAGCGTAAGCGCGCGTCAGAGGTCGTAGCGGTGCGGGATCGCGCCGTCCGTCTCCCGGTAGGGGACGAAGCCCATCGCCCGGTAATAGGCCAGGGCGGGCTCGCTGTCGGCGCCGATCGTGGCATCGATGTGCCGCAGCCCCGCGGCGTGCGCCGCGGCGACCGATCGCGCGAAGAGGCTCCGCCCGATGCCGCTGCGCCCGAGATCGGGGTGGATGTGCGTGCCGATGATGCCCCACCCCTCTTCGACCCCGTACGGGTTGCCGGGCCACGCCCGCTTGAGCGACTGGAAGCCGACGACCACGCCGTCTCGCACGGCGACGGTGCACGCGACGGAGTGCTCCGCGTCGAAGTATCGTTCCTCGACGAGAGCGGCGTCGACCGGCCATGACCGCAGGCCCGCGCGGTGGATGGCGTTCTGCACCTCGACCATCGCGTCGATGTCGTCGGGGCGAGC
>Ga0308159_1002644_pt1 | contig 20094 bp, 17 predicted proteins | sample PhyCR1_FD_201040 | JGI IMG/M metagenome (GOLD analysis project Ga0308159, IMG submission 201040) | Phyllosphere microbial communities from UC Gill Tract Community Farm, Albany, California, United States - DLSLC.R1 | ecosystem: Host-associated > Plants > Phyllosphere > Unclassified | place: USA... | reverse complement strand
TGTCCACGCAAAAGTCCGTGGACACAAGCATCCTTGGCCGGCTATCGAACTTCAATGTGGGTTGGCCGGACGCATACCCACCAGCGTGGCAATGTGGCTGTTCTTTGCGCCGCTGACCAAGTCACCCTCCCAGTGGCCAGGAAGCGCGCGATCCTCAATCTGAGCCGGTCGTTCACGGATGGACACTGCATCCGTGATCTGACCGCGAGGCGAATCTTTGGCCAATCCGGCGCGAGCACGGCGCATAGCGCGGCGTGTGCGCAGATGCGCCATCAGTTCCTTCTTCACCACGCCAAGTGCCTGCACGAACAGGCTGCGATAGATTGTTTCGTGCGGAACCTGCATGGACTCACTTCCTGGGCGTTGCCGCCGCAGCCATCCGGCGATTTGCTGCGGCGACCACCGTAGCGCGAGCTTGCAGGCGACCAATTGAGCCAACTCGGGATTCAGCGCCAGGACGCACTGCTTGGGCCGACGCGCCATCTCCCAGGCACGCTCGTCGGCCGACACTGCTCGGTAGCGCGACATACCGCCGTTTCGTGCGATCACCCTGATCACTCTCGAAGGCGAGCGACCGATCCCGGCTGCGAACTGCCTGCATGAGCAGCCAGCTGCCAGCCCTCGCGATATGCTCGCGCTCGGGCATCGTAAAGGCGCCCGGTGCTCGCTACGCTCTGGGCGATAGATGCCGCCGCCCAACGCCACCACTCCGTGAATCGAGCCGGGGTGCTTGCACAGCGCCCGACCGATGTCGCTGATCGACTCACCGGTCTTTCACCGCTCCCAAAACTCCCGCCTTTGGGCATCCGTCAGCCCAGGGCGCGCCAATCTCGCCATGAATTTCCACCTCGCTGCGTCCTTGTATCAAAGGTGTTGCAGCGACGGGTTGAATCCAAGGCGGCTTTTTTTGCGATGTCGCGCTCCATCGTCAGCCGCACCTGCGATCTCAAGCGGGCAATCTCCGCCTGCTCAGGCGTGACCCTCGGCGTAGTGGCCTTGCATTCAGACGGCGCCCCCAGTTGGCCCTTCACATCGGCTCGCACCCAATTCGTCAGGCTCGCCTTGGGCATGCCCAGCGTCGCGGCCACGGTCGAAGCAGCGCGTCCAGCCTTTGCCTGCCACACGGCCTCTTGTTTGAACTCCAGCGTGTACTTCGCTCTCGTTGCTTCTTGTTCAATTCATGCTCCACGCCCAGCATTCTCAGGGCTGGGGCTATGCACTCCAGGGTTCGAGGGCAACCTCAGTCGACGGCGTCCGGACGGGTCAGAGACCATATGGTTCTTGCACGATCCCCAAGGGTGGGATACAGAAAGGAGCACGTGGGTACTACACAAACGAAGCAGGCGAGGGTCGTACAGCTTTGGGGCGCCTGGCGGGTAACACCGCCAAACGAGAAGAGCCGCCATGCGGTGGCCCTGTTTTGACGCGTCGGTACTTCAGTCCTTGAGGTCCGCCGGCACCTTGCCGCCGTTGGCCGCAACCTTGTTCATGACCTGGCGGTGAAGCCAAATGTTCATGCTGGCCGAATCGTTCGTGTCCCCCGTGTAGTTGAGCTCCTTGGCGAGCTCTTTGCGCGAGTTGAGCGAACTGTCCAGGTCCAGGAGCTTCATGAGGTCGACGATAGATGTCTTCCAGTTTAGCTTTTCGCCGGCCTTTGCGGCCCTGTCGTCCAGCAGCTTCTCCACGTCCACTTCGCTCATGGCGGCATGCGCAGGCGCAGCAGCGGGCGTTGCGGATGCTCCGGGTGTGGCGGCGGACGGCGCAGCGGCAGCAGCACCAGCGGTAGGGGTGGTCGACCCGGCTCGTGCGGGTGCGTTAGCTGCATGCGACGACGGGAAAATCTTGCCAAAAATATTGCTGAGAATGCCCATGATCTCCGTTTGAAAGGCTTGAGCTTGGCTTGACGCGTGCTGCGGCTTTGTGAGTCCAGCTTGCAGCGAAAAGTAGGAATGGACCCCGCTCGGTGCCAATGCGCTTCGGACTACATGTCCGCTGGACGCTGCGCGCGAAGCGAGGTTCTCGGCCTCCGAGCACGCGCACTGGAGACCCACAATGACAGGGCGTCGAAGAACCGACACTGAACCCTGAACTCAGCCTGTTGATTTCCCCTCGTCCCTGCGGCCCTGCCCATGCTGTCCCTGATGCCCTGATGCCCTGATGCCCTGATGCCCTGACAGCAAGACCGCCATGCGAAGGACGTTCTGATTTCAAGCTTGGAATTGCGGAAGACTTTGCCGCACATGCTTCGGCCAACGCCCGCGCGGGCCGGAATCCGCTCCCAGTTGGCACACCGCTGCCCAAGGTGCAGGACAGGGCCCGCTACATCGCTGCGGCGTCTGCCGCCGAAGCCGTCTGCCGGCCGTGCTCATGGGCATCGGCGCCCCATCGGCCGCCTCACCGCGCCCGCGCGGCTCTGAGTCACCGACGCAAGGGCCGCAAACGCCATGTCCTTCCAAGAATGCTCTGCCTTTCTTGCCGGCGCAGGCGGTGCCCTGCACCACATTAGGTCAGGCTGGCAAGGGGACCGGAGCCTGCCGCGCGTGGATCGACGGCCACCCGATTGCGTCCTGCCGCCTTGGCCGCGTACAGCGCCCGGTCCGCGGACGCGATCAAGTCGCCCGGCGCCTCGAGCGTGCTGGCATCGGCCACGGCAACCCCGACCGACACAGTGATATTCCGGGCCATCGGCCCGGTGTCGGACCAGTCCAAGCCTTCAATGGCTTCGCGCAGCGACTCCGCCGCTGCCATCGGCCGCTGGTGATCGAGCAGGAGGACCGCCATTTCCTCGCCTCCGTAGCGGGCTGCGAATCCTCCCTCGCGCTCCGACATCTCCCGCACGACCGTAGCCACCCGCCGCAGGCATTCGTCGCCGGCCTGGTGCCCCAGGGTGTCGTTGACCGCTTTGAAATGGTCGACATTGATCATCAGGAGCGCCAGCGGGTTGCGAGACGCCGAGCTACGCGCCACGGCTTCCGTCAGCATCGAATCCAGATAGCGCCGGTTCGCAAGCCCCGTCAAGGCATCGTGGCGCACGAGATGGCTCAACTTCAGATTGCTTGCCTCAAGTGCTAGCCCCGCCTCGCGCGCCTCGGCCTCGGCCAACACCCGTTGGCGCACCGCACGAACGACCGAGGCGCCGGCGAAGCCGATAACCAGGCACATGGTCAGGACAGCGGCACTCTGCATGACGGCGCCTCGCACCCATACCCCAAGGACCTCCCGCTTGGAAGCGCCGACGAGCACGTACAGCGGTTGCTGCGGCAGATGCTGGAAACCAAAGATGCGGACCTCGCCATCGATCGGCGAGGTCGCCTCCGCGGTCATCCTCGTGCGGCCGGCAAACATCTGGTGCAACCGCGAAAAAGCGAGACTTCGTCCCATCTGCTGCCCGTCATCCGGGCGCCTCGCCAGCACGGTTCCGCTGTCGTGGATCAGGCCGATCGCTCCGCGAGCGCCGACCTCGTAGGTCGCCAGAACGCGCGCGATCTGCTCGAGGTCCACCGTAGCGAGCACGACGCCGGCGAAACGACCGAAGGGATCGTTCAGGCGCTTGGTCACGGGAATGATCCACCGCCGGCTGGCCCGATCGAGGATCGGCGCGTCCACGAACGCACTAGTGCTTGGTGAGCTTCTGTGGTGTTCGAGGTAGGGCTGCGTGCGCTTGTCCGTGTCGGTGGGGGAGGTCGGCTGGGTGTAGAGCCGCCAACGCCCGGCTGCATCAATGATGACCAGGTTGTCCATCTGCGCCACAGCATGCACGAGCGCCGGCTGCATGGACTGCAGATTGGCGTCGCTGAACTCGCGTTGCTCCAGGTCGAACGCGATGTTCTCGATGAGACGGCCGGCTTCGCCGAACACCGCATCCATCTGCAATGCAAGTGCGCGCGCGAGGTTCAGGTTCGCGAGTTCGGCCTGACGGATCTGGCGGTTCCTCCCCTCGACCAGGGACCAGGCATTCGCAAGGACAACGAGCAGGCAAACGAGTACGATGAACCAGCGCGCCCGGCGGATGACGTCCACTTCCTTCAAGCGGGGCTTATGTTATAGCGAGATCGCTGCTGACATGGTTTCTATGAGCGCCGGGACCTAACCCCATGGGCGCGGCTGGATGAAGAGGCCGCCCGTGCCGGGCCTGCGCATGATTGTAGGAACGCGCTGCCCGCGCGCTGTCGGACAGCGCTGCCTGCGCGCCCTCCAATGGCCGTCAGATGAATTTCGGAACCCCGGATCGTTGCCGCATCGGGCTGTCATCCAGCGCCACCCGCCAGGAATGCAAACTTTGGCGGTACCGCCGCTACTGGCTCACCGGCCGTCCGCCGCTGAGAATCAGTGCATGGGCAGAAGAACAGCCACGGTCGTGCAACCAACGCCTGATGCCAGCTGCAGATCCGCGCCCAGTGCGCCCGCCCGCACCTGCATGGCTTTCGGGATCCGCGTTTCGTCAAACCCGACGCCGTCGTCCACCACTGCAATCCTCAGCCCCTCGTCCGAGTGCGCTGCCTCGAGGCGAAGCGTGCGTGCGTGGGCGTGCTGGAGCACGTTGGAGATCGCCTCGAAAAGCAGGAACTGCAGGTGCCGCATCCCCGCCGCGTCCAGGCGGGGCCAGGCCGGCAGCTCGTCGACGGCCCACGCCAGGGCGATCCCGGCACCGGCCAGGCGGGGTTCGAGCCGATAACGCAATCCCGCGAGCATGCCCTGCACGTCACCGGCCGGCAACTGCATGGCATCGATGGACAGCTTCAGCTGGTCCATGGAGTCGCGAAGGGTACGCAGGACCTCGTCGGGGTTCGACCGGTCCGACTGCAGCTGCCGGATGGCCGCGCTGAGGTGTGCCCCGACACCATCGTGCATGTCGCGCAGGATCCGCTCACGCTCATGGGTGCGCGCCTGCTCACGCGCGGCCGACTCCAGTCGACTGTAGGTGCTCGCGAGCTCATGCTCCCGCGCCGCCACGCGGGACTGCAAGGTGGTCAGCAGGTCGCGCGCCTGGCCGCTCGCTTCGTGGAAGCGCTGCAGGACGATGTACAGCAGCGCCAGGCCGAAGACGACCGACACGTAGCGGTTCCACGTCACGGCGCCGAGATCCTGACTGAGCCGGATGGTGACCCAGTCGCGCACGCCGACGGCAACGTTGAGCACGCCCGCGGCGGCAAGCAGCACCCGCGCCGTGTTGGGGCGACGGAGCGTGGCGATACCGAACACCAGCACGTAGAGCACGGCACAGAGGCTGACCGTTCCCAGCCACGCGGTGAGCACCACGGGCCGGTACCAGAGGAAGGACAGCGCGGAGCACAGCAGTCCGGTAGCAAGGATCGTGAGCGCCGCGCCATTCATGAAGCGCATCGACCGCCCATGCGCCCACCCCGCCACGCGGTGGCAGAAAAGAAGGACCCCGCACACCCAGCCGGCATAGGCGCCGGTCATCAGCACGCCCCACAGCGGCCAGTCCACGGGGGGATGCTCGATCATGGCGTCGAACACACGGACCGACCAGCACAGCTCGGCCAGACCCGCAGCCAGATACAGCGTTTCGCGATGCAGCCGGCCGTCGGGCCCCACCACGCGCTGGCTGGCCCAGCACATCAGCGCAATGAAGCCCACCACCAGGCTGAACGCCCCCAGAAACAGCGAGCCCGAATAGCGCACGGCGCCAGCTCGCGCCACTGCGTGGGCGTGAACCTGCGCCGCCGGGCCGATGTACATTTCCGACAGCCCACCACGCCGGCCGCCATCGGCGCGCAGCTGCACACGCAGCACGTTGTGGGCGCCCAGAAGGGACGGCGGCACGGCGACCTGCCGCGCGATCTTGCCGAAGTCGTCCTGGTTGGCGGCGTCCAGTTCACCATAGCGCACCAGCAGGCGGTCGTTGAGCCAGACCTCGGCCGCGTTGCCGATGAGCGGGAAGTACAGCGTGTACGGCTCCTCGGCCCGCTGGGGCAGGTCGAAGCGCGCCTCGATCAGCGCGGTCCCCGGGCGATTGCGGTGCACCCGGTCCCAGTGGTAGGGCAGGTTCACGGTGCGCCAGACCTCGCGGCGGCCGCGGACCTCCGCCTGCACCTGCGCCGCGCGCAGCACCTTGACGCCCGGTGCCGCCTTGTCCGCCGTCGCAGCCGACACGGCCGCAGCGGGCCAGAGAAGGCACAGCACCAGGCCGGCCGCCCAGCGCGCCAGCCGTGCGCTCATGGCAGGAGGCCGAGCCGCGTCGCCTCGAACACCGCCTCGTTCTTCGAGTGCACCGCCAGCTTGGCGTAGAGGTTCTTGATGTGCGTCTGCACGGTGTGCACGCTCAGGCCCTGCAGGCGGGCGATTTCCGCATAGGAGAAACCCCGGGCGATGAGCCCGAGCACCTCCTGCTCCCGGGTCGACAGCAGCGGGACTTCGGCAGGATCGGGAACCTGCAGGGCGGCCGCCGTCCGGAGGCTGCGGTACTTGGCCAGCACCCGACGCGCGATCATGGGCGAGATCGGTGAGGCGCCACGCTTGAGCTCGAGGATGGTCTGGGCGATGTCCTCGGGCGCGGAGTCCTTGTGCAGGTAGCCGACGGCGCCGGCCTCGATGCTCGCGAGCACGCTCTCCTCGTCCCCGAAGACCGACACCACCAGCGCCTCGCACGCCGGGAAGCGCGCCGCCATCGCCCGGATCACATCGACGCCGCTGCCATCCGGCAGGCCCAGATCGACCAGGAGGACATGCGGCAGGTCCTGCGTCGTGGCCATCCACCCCCGCGCGTCGGCCACGGTGCCCAGGCCTGCCAGCCAGCGCAGCGCAGGGCTTGAGCGCACGCTCGCCTCGAAGAAGGCCAGCGCACGCGGGTCGTCCTCGACGGCGAGCACGCACCACGGCTCGGGCGATGCTCCAACCCCCGTGACAGGCGCGCTCGACATGGCCTGCAGGATACACGTGGCAACAGCAGCGTCTCCCCCAAGCGACGAAGTGATCCCATGTTCATGGGATGCCTGCAGGCTCTTGGCAAACCACACTCACGCCGCCTAAAGAAACAGTTTTTCACACACTGGAGTGCCCGAATGCCTGCGTACCCCTTCCATCTCTCGCGCATCGCCGCTGCCGCGGCGCTGCTGGCCTTGACTGCCTGCGGCGGAGGCGGCGGAGGCGGTGGTGGCGGTTTTCCGGTCTTCGGCGGCGGCACGACCACGCCGAGCACCCCAACCACGCCCTCCTCTCCTCAGCCGACGCCTGACACGCCTGCGCCCGCCGCACCCGTCCTGCGCGGCGTCGCCGCCACGGGGGCAGCCTTTGCCGGCGCGAAGCTCGAGGTGATCGATCAACGCGGCCAGACCGTCTGCAGCGTCACGACGGACGACGCCGGCGGCTACAGCTGCGAGCTGGCGGCAGGCACGACCGCCCCCCTGCTCCTTCGTGCACAGCGCGACGAGCAGACGCTCTACAGCCTCAGTGCCAATGCCCAGGGCGGAACGCTCAACGTGACGCCGCTGACGACCATCGTCGCGGCACAGCTGGCCGCCGACGGCAACCCGGCCAGCCTCGCACAGACCATCCAGACGGACCCGTCCAAGGTGAGCGACAGCGCCATCCGGGCCGAAGTCCAGGCGTTGATGGCCGTGCTGGAGCCGCTTCTGCAGGCCCTCGGCCAGGCCGGCCTCGACCCCTTCAGCGGCACGCTGGTCGCTGATGGCACCGGGCAGGACCGCGTGCTGGACGCGATCACGGTCAGCGTCCGTCCGGATGGCAGCGCAGCGAACATCGCGATCACGGTCAAGGCGCCGACCGCCGACGGCGCGCCGCTCTCTGTGCAGTACCGCACGTCGGACGAGGCGGTCGCCACACTGCCGCCCGTCACGGCCGAACAGCTGGCCGCCGTCCCGATGCCCGCGCAGGTTGCCGAGTTCTTTCAGCGGCTGGACGCCTGCTTTGCCCTGCCGCTCACCCAGCGCGTCAGCACCGCCGCGAACGATCAGACCGACGCGACCGGTACCGCGGCCGACGTGTCCGCGTCCGCCTGCCGCACGCTCTTCGTCGACGACAACCCCGCCACCTACGTGGCCAACGGCGTGGCGGTGGGGCGGGATGCCCAGGGACGCGGCGCGTGGTCCTCGCTGTTCAGGCCTGGGCCGACCGGCCTGCGGCACGACCGCGGCAACTTCGAGTTCTTCCGCACTTCGGGCGGCCAGAACGACCTGGTGCTGTCCTACCGGTGGACGGACGTGCAGGGCAACACCGACAACGAGACGCTGGTCGTGCGCAACCAGGACGGCAAGCTCAAGCTGACGGGCAACAGCTACGCCTATCGCGCCACCGTGCGCCCGGTGTCCGAGGACCGCGAGTACCTCAACATGCCGGACTACAACGCGTTCACCACCGGGTACAACATCAGCATCGACAACCGGCCCGATCTCGACCACGTGATGGTCACCACGCCCTGGAACCAGCAGATCAAGTTCTCCCCCAGCGCCAACCTGTCGTACATGGTGGCGCACAACGCGAACGATCAGCAGACCATCACCAGCATCGTGCGCCTGGCCGCGGGTTACGCGAACCCCGCCACGGCTGGCAACCTGGCCGACAAGGAGGCCAGCATCTACTTCGTCAATCCGCAGTACAGCGAAACCCAGATCCGCGCCTTGCAGGACCAAGGCGTGTGGAAGATGGAATTCTTCCCCGTCAGCGGCTCACCCGTCGTCCAGACCTACCGCACCCTGGCGCGGGCACAGACGATCGACGAGGTGCGGCAATTGAAGTTCGCGCAGCTCACCGCCGCCCAGCGCGCCGAGCTGCTGGACGCGACCGCAGCCAACGGTCGCATCACCTTCGGTGCGCCCAGCGACACCGACCCGAACAACATCGACTTCAGCAGCGAGGGCGGCGGCGACGCCTGGACGGTGCCGGACGGCGCGCTTGCGCCCACGTCCTTCTCGGTCACCGGCCGGGTGGGTGCTCAGGGAAGCGCACGGTTCAACGACAGCACCCTGGTGCGCAACACGCAACGCAAGGCGGTCCTTTACTGCTCGCCCCAGTCTCAGGCGGACACCCACTGCGTGATGTACCCGGCCGGAAGCGGCTTCTACCAGTACGCCCAGGGCTCCTCCTTCAACGCCATGGAACTGTGGGCGCGCAGCGCACGACAGGTCGAGATGAAGAAGCAGATCGGCCTGTACAAGGGGTTCTGAACGTAGGGGCGGTTGCACTCGGAGGGCCGCCTCGGCGGGCCCTTGTCTCTCGGGAGGTCGATCGAGGGTGCGCGTCGCCGACAATGGCGGGCATGTCCGAGCCTAAGCCCGCGCGCCAGCCCTGCCCCAGTTGCCCCTGGCGTCTGCACCAGGACGCCCGGGACATCCCGAACTTCAGCCTGACGCTGGCCGAAAGCCTTGCGGGCACCTGCCCGGACCACCGGGAAATGGGGCCGGAATTCGGGGCACCGCTGTTCGCCTGCCACCAGTCGCCGGTCGGGCGGGAAACCCATTGCGCAGGCTGGCTGGCCAGCGTGGGGCACGCCCACCCGGGCGTGCGCCTGGCGGTGACCCGCGGCCGGCTGGAAGGTCGCCATGGCGCATGGCGTCAATGCCAACCTGGTTCACGGATGGCGACGACTTGAGCGCGAGCGACGCCAGGCAGCGAGCGCGGCGCTCCACGAGGTCAGGGGCGACGGCGAAGCCCAGGTCGGCGAGACGGTGGGCTTCGTGCCGGTCACGGTGGAGCAGTCCGGGCTTGGCACCACGATCGAGAATCGAATTCCGCAGGGGCGCGTTGACGATGCTTGCCGTGATCCCGCGGTCAGGCAAGGACGGCCTTCGCCGGACTATTACTAGTGTTCACGTGTCCGCCAAGAAATAAGTGGAGTAGTGAACACGATGCTCCTAGGCGCAGCGAAGGGGATCAAGACGGGATGGCCGGACGCTTACGATCGACCGGCGGTGCTGGCGCGCGTCAAGGAGATCGGCATTGACTTTGCACAGGGGTACCCGGTGCATAGGCCAGAGCCGCTTGAGGCGCTGCTTCGAGCGCGAGGCTTGACTGAGCCGGTGCGCTGCTGATGGAGGGAGCGTGAGCAGCAGATATGTGAAGTCTGCTTCTCGTCTCTGCGAGCGACCTCTTTGGGTCGGCTCCCGACGATGGCGGGCCGCCGGCGCCACGGCAGCAAAGGGGCTGGCAGCGGTCACTCGCCGCCGCCCGACACAGCCCCTGCGTCAAGATGCCGCGCCTGAACGCTCACGTCGCTGGCCTCCATGCCTCCGAACTTGGCACGCCAATTGTAGAAGGTCGCCGAACTGAATCCCTCTCGGCGGCACAGATGCGCCACGCTCATGCCGGCGTCGGCCTGCTTGATGAACCCGATTACTTGCTCGTCTGTGAATCTGCTTTTGCGCATCGCGCTTCCTCTCGGTTGCGCGGATTCTTTTCTATTGCCGTGGTACGGGTGGCGGGTGGCAGTCACTGAGGCAGTACGCCGGAGGTCGGTCAATGCCCTGGAGCGCCTGTAAACGTGGGCGGCTGCATAGACTCATGAGACGTGTTGATAAGGAATGAGCCCTTGCGATAAGGGGGGAAAGGCACGGATAAGGCCCTTCTATGAACCTACGTCAACATGCAGATTCAGAGTTGCAGATCGCCGCGATAACGGCCGAGCAGCTGCTCTGAAACAAGGGCCGTCGTGCCGTACTAGAACCTGGCTATCGCCTTATCTTAGCGAGACGAATTATGGAGACAACACAAGTGACTAACCAACCTGGCGTCGGAAGCAAGAAGCTCTTCGAGAACGAAAGAATAATCGTGTGGGACTTCGTTCTGCCTGTAGGGGAAGAGACACCGGTTCACACTCATGACCATTCCTACATGTGGTTTGCCGTCCACGGAGCCCCGCTTCAAATCTACGATGAGCATGGAAACGATGTGGGTCTGTTCCCCGTTCCCACCGGCGGCATCTTCGAACTCAAGGTCCAAGACGGCACCATTGAGGTGATGTCGGAGATTGGAAAAGGCGTTAAGGTTCCGGCGAAGCACAAAGCGAAGAACGTTGGGACCGAGGACTATCGGGAAATCCTGGTTGAGTGGAAGTAGGCTCAATCTACCAACAAGCGAGCAATGCTGGCGCATTTTAAATGGGGCGTCAGTTGCTCATCTCCATCAGATCCAGTCTCCTTTAGCCGGAGGCGAACGCGCCCGGACGGCTCTTCAAACGACTTCGAGAAGCTTGCGGTACTTGCTGGGCGCAAAGCCCTGCACCCCAACGAAGAAGCGCGTGAAGTTGCCGGCCGTGTCAAATCCCAAGTCATAAGCAATGTCTTGGAGGGAGATGTCGCGCTGAGCTACCTTCTGGAGGCTCGCTTCCATCTTCAGCATGCTCAGAAACAACGTCGGCGGCAGGCCCGTTGACTTCTTGAAAAGCCGGAAAAACTGTGCACGTGATAGCCCTGCGGAGTTCGCCATATCCTCGGGCCCGCAAAGCAAGTCGCCGTGCCCGAGCATTCGTTCGATAGTCTTTCGGATGCGAGCGTCATAGTCGCGCTGCACCCGATCGCTTGCGAGCTGCAGCAACGATCGCTGAGGCGATAGCGAGACAACTTCCGAGAAAATCGATGCGATGAGGCTCTCCATATCTTGCACGTTCGGCGGCTCAAGTTGACCGAGCGCATCTAGGACGTCGTCGCGACCTCTTGCAAGGTTGGGACTCAGAACCTCCACTGGACGCTCGAAAAACTTGGGATGGGTGCTTCCCGCGAAGCGACGGTCGACTTCTTTTAGCCAATGTGCGTTGAGGTAAAACGCAAGCAGGACGGTCTTGGCCTGCGTCTCTCTGTAGTTGTAGTAATGCGGCTCCCACGCGTTAATTAGAAGCGCGCTTTGCGCGGTAACAGGGTACTCCTTCGCGCCGACGCCAAATTGGATGTCTGCTCCGCCTATCTTGAATACGATGTGACACTCTCGGTGCGCATGGAGAGCCATCGAGTGGTCGAGGCGAACGAGCACGGCTCTTCCGAACCGGCCATGGATAATGCGTAGAGGGTCGGACATCGAAATCTCCCAAAGATTTCATATTTGGTCCACGACTACGCCAAGCCTTGCTCTGCCATGACAGTTTGCACCCTGGAGGAGTGCTCGGCGGCTTGAAGCGATGCGGAAGTTTCAACAAGGAAGAATCGGGCAACCATTTCCTTCGTGATTTCTATCGCCCTCTTGAGGCTCATGTCTATGTGGTCGGTGAGCGCCTGTAGGGCTTCCTCGGTCTTCCGGAGCGCGACGAAGTCGATGACGTTCATGTGCGCATCAAAGGACGTAAGGTTCCACGACGAGAGCTGCTCGATGTCGACGTGGCGAGCGACATGGATTCGACGGGTGACGATGTCCAGGAGCGACACGATTTCCTTGTTATGCGAGAGCGCGACAAGCCTGCGGTGAAATTCTTCGTCGGCAAGAACCAAGTCTTCGGTGCTCATCGTCGCCGACTGCTTCATCACCTCGACCCAGAAGTGCTTGACCGATGCAATGTCGGCGTCCGAAGCGCGCTGGATTGCAAGCATCACGGCTCGACGCTCAAGCGCGATGCGAACCTGGTAGAGGTCAAAGACCTCGTCGACGCTGATGGCCTTGCGGAAGAACCCCTTATTCAAGACGAACTCCAGTAGACCTTCCGCAGCAAGCCGATTCAGAGCTTCCCGCAGCGTGGCCCTCGCAACACCGAACTGCTCACCCAGCTGCTTTTCATTAATGCGGGCTCCAGGCTTGAAGTCGTATCTCATAGCCCGGTCGCGCAGTTCGTAGTAGAGACGTTGCACGTTGCTCTCGTCGCGGACGACGGGCAGCCTTGCAGGACGCGTCTTCTTGGCCTTAGTGGATTTCATGGACCGGATTCGTTCGGAGTTGCCGTCAGTCGAGTTCGTCGGCATTCCGCAGAGGCGCGGCCTTCGGTTCTGGAGCTCAAAGAGCCTCTACCAAGGGATTTCCATGATGCCGAGCGTTCATTCATGAGCTCCAAAGATAAGTGTCGACACACGTACCGACATAGATTTATAGAACTTTGACCGGCTTGCTTCAACCGCGAGGTTTCCCTATTCCCCGCAGCAGTCGACCCCTGGCCGGAGGCGCGCCAGCTGTTCCCAACCCTGAGATTTCCCATGAACCTTCGCCCAGTCAGCCTCGACGACAAATACACCTTCACTCATGGTCGGGTCTTCATCTCCGGCACCCAGGCCTTGGTGCGGCTACCCATGACGCAGCACCTGCGCGACTCAGCGCAAGGGCTTAACACCGCCGGGTACGTTACCGGGTACCGCGGTTCACCGCTCGGCACCTTTGACGAGCAACTCACCAAGGCAGCCAAGCCTCTCGCCACCCACAACATCGTCTTCGTACCAGGCGTGAATGAAGACTTGGCAGCCACTGCGGTCTGGGGTTCGCAGCAGGCTGAAGCCAGCGGCGAGGGAAAGTACGACGGCGTGTTTGCCATGTGGTACGGCAAGGGGCCGGGCGTCGACCGGACGGGCGACGCCTTTCGGCACGGCAACTTGGCAGGCTCGTCGAAACATGGCGGCGTCCTGGTATTGATGGGCGACGACCATACTTGCGAATCCTCCACCACCTGTCACCAGAGCGAGTTCGCTATGGTAGACGCGATGATTCCGGTCCTCAGCCCGGCCGGCGTCCAGGAAATCCTCGACTTCGGACTCTTTGGCTGGGCGCTGTCGCGCTACAGCGGTTGCTGGGTTGGCATGAAGTGCGTCAAGGACACGGTGGAGGCCACGGCATCTGTTGACGTCGACGTGGACCGCGTCCGAATCGTCCTGCCAGACAGCCTTGAACTCCCGCCGGACGGCTTGAACCTTCGCCAGCCGGATACCCCGCATGCTCAGGAGGCCAGGCTGCATCGGCATAAGCTCGAGGCGGTGAAGGCGTTCACGCAGGTCAATGCCATTGACCGAGTCGTCGTGGATGGTGCCTCCGCAAAGCTGGGCATCGTCACGCACGGGAAGAGCTATCTCGATGTTCTGCAAGCGCTGCACGACCTAGACATCACGGAAGAGCAGGCCGGTGAACTTGGGCTTCGCATCTACAAGGTCGGAATGACCTGGCCCTTGGAGCCGGCCGGCGCTGCGCGTTTCGTCGAAGGACTTCAAAAAGTCATCGTTGTGGAGGAGAAGCGGAGCCTGCTTGAAACCCAGCTCAAGGAGCAGCTCTACGGGAAGGCGGGTGTCCCCACCATCATCGGGAAACTCGATGAGAACGGAATGAGCCTCTTCCAATCTGAGATGGCGCTCGACTCCAATCAAATCGCTGTCGCCATTGCGGAGCGTCTCTTGCAACTTCACGAGGGCAAGCTCGAGGCGTTGCGCCAACGCCTCGAGGAGATTCGTGCCATGCGTGCCCCAAAGGGCGTCATTGACATCCTGTCTCGTAGCTTCTATTTCTGCAGCGGCTGTCCACACAACTCGTCGACAGTACTCCCCGAAGGCAGCAAGGGCTACGCCGGCATTGGGTGCAGCTGGATGGCGCAAGCGATGGACCGCTCCACTACCGGCTACACGCAAATGGGCGCCGAAGGTATGTCATGGGTCGGCGAGGCGCCGTTCTCCAAGCGCCGGCATATGTTTCAGAACATCGGCGACGGGACGTACTTCCACTCGGGCCTCCTCGCCATTCGAGCCGCAGTCGCCGCGAAGACGAACATCACTTACAAAATTCTCTTCAACGACGCAGTAGCCATGACGGGTGGGCAGCATCACGATGGCCCGCTGGATGTCTCCACCATCGCGCAACAAGTCCACGCCGAGGGTGTGAAGCGCATCGTGGTCGTCAGCGACGAGCCCGAGAAGTACCCGGATGGCATCAGGTGGCCCCCAGGTTTGACCGTTCACCATAGGGATGACATCAACATCATCCAAGAAAAGTTGCGGGAAATTGAGGGGACCACTGCACTCATCTATGACCAGACCTGCGCTGCAGAGAAGCGCCGCCGGCGCAAGCGCGGCAAGTTCCCGGACCCAGCCAAGCGGCTGCTTATCAACGACTTGGTCTGCGAGGGATGCGGCGACTGCGGCGTGAAGTCCAACTGCGTTTCGGTGCAGCCGCTCGAGACGGAGCTTGGTCGCAAGCGCACCATCGACCAGTCCTCCTGCAATAAGGACTACTCGTGCGTAAAAGGCTTCTGCCCAAGCTTCGTCACGGTGCTTGGCGGGTCGCTTCGCAAGCCAGAACGAATCGCCGACTCTGGCGGCCTGTTCGTCGCTCTTCCCGAACCTCAACTGCCATCACTTGAGAGCGGCGTATACAGCATCCTGGTCACGGGCATGGGCGGCACTGGCGTGGTGACCATCGGTGCGATTTTGGGGATGGCCGCGCACCTTCAGGGATTGGGCTGTGGCATTCTGGACATGGCTGGTCTTGCGCAGAAGGGCGGCTCGGTATGGAGCCACCTGCGGTTGGGCAAGTCACCCGAGTCCATCAAGACCATCCGCATCGCAGCCGGAGGTGCTAACTTGGTTCTTGGGTGCGACATGATTGTGGCCGGCAACTCGAAAACGCTTGTCGCTACGCGTAAGGGACGCACACGCATGGTCGTCAACACCCAGGAGACGATGCCGGGCGAGTTCTCCCGTAAGGCCGACATGCAGTACCCGCGGGGAAGCCTTCAAGGAAACATCGTTGACGCGGTCGGCGCAGAGAGCGCAGATTTTGTGGAGGCTGGACGCATCGCAACGGCTTTGCTGGGTGACGGCATTGCGGCGAACATGTTCATGCTAGGGTTCGCGTACCAGCGCGGCCTGATTCCCGTAGCGGCCGATGCGATAGAGAAGGCCATCGAACTAAATGGTGCCCAGCAACAAATGAACCGCGACGCATTCCTTTGGGGGCGTAGGACAGTCGCGGATGCCAAGGCTGTCGAGCGTGTCTTAGCCAACCTTCAAACCAACGACCACGCTGGCCTTTCGCCGGCAGTCATCGACGACCTGGACGAGGCAATCGAGTGGCGCAAGCGCTTCCTCACCGACTACCAGAACGCGGCCTACGCAGCACAGTACGCGGCCTACGTGGAGCAAGTTCGCGTCGTTGAACGCAGCAGCTTTCCAGGGCGCAACGTGCTCACGCGTGCCGTGGCAAAGTATTACTTTAAGCTGATGGCCATTAAGGATGAATACGAAGTAGCCCGCCTCTACACCGACACTGGCTTCCTGCGCAGTGTCGAGCGCAAGTTCGAAGGCGACTTCAAGCTGGTGTTCAACCTAGCCCCGCCAATCCTTTCGACGCGAGACCGAGCGACCGGTGAACCCAGGAAACGCGAGTTCGGCCAGTGGACTATTCCGGCCTTTCGCATTCTGGCGAAGCTTCGATTCCTCCGCGGCACAGCCTTTGACGTTTTCGGCCGGACAGATGAGCGCCGGATGGAACGGGCGCTGATTCAGGAATACAAATCGAACATCGACCAAGCGCTGGCGGTCATCGCCTCGACCAGAGACATCGGTCACTACGAGGCGGCAGTCAAGCTCGCGGAGTTGCCGGAGGGTATCCGCGGTTATGGCCATGTCCGAGCGCGCGGAATCGCTGCTGCACGTGAGCAAGAGAAGGTACTTATTGAGTCGCTTCACCGTCGCGTCATAGCGCTGAAAAAGGCAGCCTAGGATGTTTCGACCTGGGCGAAACGAGCTCGAACATGGCTGAGCCGCCCCGGCTTTCGCGGAGGCCGATTGGCTTGAGCCAGGCCGGATTGGCCTGCTGGTCGACATTGCGATAGTAGTTGGCCTTGAATTCAGCTGGGGGGCACGTAGCCGAGTGGGGGCATCAGCTGAAGGTTGTTGAAACACGACCACTCCAGAGTCGCCAGTTCGACAGCTTCCCGGGTCTTCCAGGGAGCCCGGCGATGGATCAACTTGGCCTTGTACAACCCGTTATCGTCTCTGCCAGAGCGTTGTCGTAGGGGTCACGCTTGATCCCCACGGAGGATTCGATACCGGCCTCGGCCAACCGCTCGGTGTAGCGGATGCTGACGTATTGCGACCCACTGGTGCGCCTCAGAGGCCGGCGCGGTCGCTGCTGAACACAGTCTATTTGAAATGCTGCGTCGCGGCGCTGTCTCGCTCTGACCCTGAACAGCGCGTATGCTACTGGTCTCAAAAGGAATTGTGGGTAAAGTTGGGACGTTCGTCGTCCAATCTTTTGGCAAGCGCCTCGCGCCGAGTGGGGCCGTACGTCAGGGTATCTTTCTGCCAGGGTTCTGACCAACGGCCGCGTGCCGAACTCACCGTTTCCTTTGTTGCTGCGTCCGTCTCTCCTCCCGTGCTTATCGCTGTGTGGCTGCTGTGGGCCCGGCGCACCTAGCCACGTGTTCTTCGGCGCCTACTTCCCGGGCTGGCTGATCTTCGCGCTGCTGTGGGGCCTGCTGGCCGTCGGCGTGCGCATCGCCATGGTGCTCGCCGGCGCTGGCGCGGCCTGGCCCTGGCCGCTCGCGCTGTGCCTGTCGGCGGGTTTCCTGCTCACGCTGGGTCTCTGGCTGCTGACCACCGGAGGCCTGCCATGAAGGCCGCGGGCCGCACGTCGACGCCGCGGTGGCGACGGGCCGTGGTGCTGGGCGTGGTCGTGCTCGCGCTGGGTGCCGGCGCCTGGGTGTTGCATCGACGCGGCCAGACCGTCGCGTCCGATGACGCCACGCTCGACGCCGAGGTGGTGCACATTGCCTCCACCGTCGGCGGCCGCATCCTGCGCATCGCCGTGCAGGAGAACGGCACCGTGCGCGCCGGCGACGAGCTGTTCCAGATCGACCCCGAGCCCCTGCAGCTCGCCGTGCGCCAGGCCGAGGCCGACCTGGCGCTGGCACGCGCCAGCCTCGCGACCCAGCAGCGCGGCGTGGGCACGCAGCGCTCCGCTGCCGTGCTGGCCGCCGAACAGACCCGACGCACCGAAACCAACCTCGCCCTCGCCCAGCGCACCGTCGAGCGGCTGCGCCCGCTGGCCGCCAAGGGCTACGTGCCGCAACAGCAGCTCGACCAGGCACTGACTGCCGAGCGCGATGCGCAGACCTCGGTGCGCCAGGCGCGCGAGCAGGAACGCGCTGCGCTGCAGGCCGTCGGCACCGACGACGGCGGCGCGGCCGGCGTGCAGGCGCGCGAGGCTGCCCTGGCGCTGGCACGGCACGCACTGGCCAGCGCGACGGTACGCGCGCCGCACGACGGCCGTGTGGCCGGGCTCACGGTCTCCAGCGGCGAGGTCATCGCGCCCAACCAGACCCTGTTCACGCTGGTGCTCTCGCACGGCTGGTCGGCCGTCGCCAACCTGCGCGAATCGGACCTGTCGCGCATCGCCGTGGGCGACTGCGCGACGGTCTACTCGATGATCGACCGCCGGCGCCCGATCCGCGGCACGGTGCAGGGCATCGGGGCCGGCGTGCTGGACGCCGAGCGCATCAACCTGCCGCGCAACCTGCCCTTCGTGCAGAAGTCTATGAACTGGGTGCACGTGGCGCAGCGCTTCCCGGTGCGCGTGCAGCTGGAGGACGCCCCGGAGCCCCTGCTGCGGCTGGGCGCCAGCGCGGTGGTCGAGGTGCGCCATGGCGACGCCTGCCGCTGAGACGTTGCCGGCGCCGGCGGCGCGCCCAGAACTGCGCAAGCTCGGGCAGTGGCTGCGCCCCGCGCCAGGCCGGCTCGAGTTCGCGCTGCGGCTGGCGGCGGTGTGCACGCTCGCCGCCGGCGTGTCGGAGTGGTTCCAGCTGCCCGAAGCCGCGCTGACCGCCTACGTCGGCTTCTTCCTGCTGCGCGCCGACCGTGCGACCAGCGTGGCGCTCAGCGTCGCGCTGCTGGTGCTGGTCACGGTGCTGATCGGCGTGGTGCTGCTGCTTTCGCAGGCCGTCATCGGCCGGCCCGCAGTGCTGCTCGCCGCGATGACGCTGATCGCCTTCGGCCTGTTCTTCCTCGCCTCGTCGAGCAAGCTCGCACCGGTGGGCGGCATCCTGGCCATGATCCCGGCCTTCGCGCTCTCGCTGCTCGCCCCGCTGCCCTCGGGCGAACTGGCCACGCGCGCCTTGCTCTACGTGTGGCTGGCGGTGGCGATACCGGCCGGCGTGTCGATCGTGCTCAACCTGCTGATCGCGCCGGCACCGCGCCGGCTGGCCGAGCGCGCAATGGCGCATCGCCTGCGGGCCGCCGCCGTGGTGCTGCGTGCGCCCGGCACCGACAGCCGCGCCGAGCTGCAGGCATTGCGGCACGAAGGCACGGCCGAAATCGCGGGCTGGCTGCGGCTGGCGGCGCTCGAGCACGGCAGCCCGCCGCGCGACCTCCTGGCCCTGCAGTCGGCCTGCGACGCCACGGCCCGCGTGCTGCTCCTGGTCGAGGTGCTGGACGGTGCACTCAACGTGCCGGCCGCGCGCGCGAGCGTCGCCGAAACGCTCGAGGGTATGACCGGGATCCTCGAGGCCGGCGGCTACCCGGTCGACGTCGATCTGCCGGTGATCGCATCGGGCCTGCCGGCACCCGCAGGCCAGGCGGTGGCGGCGCTGCGCAGCACGCTGGCGCACTTCGCCGATGCCGTTCCGGCGCCGCCGGACCCGGACCCGAGCGCCGGCTTCTTCGCCGCCGATGCCTTCGGCAGCCCGCGGCATGTGCGCTTCGCGCTCAAGGCCACCGGTGCCGCGATGGCCTGCTACCTGCTCTACACGGCGCTGGACTGGCCGGGCATCCACACGGCCTTCATCACCTGCTTCATCGTCGCGCTGGGCACCACCGGCGAGACGGTGGAAAAGCTCAGCCTGCGTATCGCCGGCTGCCTGGTGGGCGCGGCGGCCGGCGTGGCCACGCTGCTGTGGGTGCTGCCCGGCGTCGACGGGCTGGGTAGGCTGCTCGCACTGCTCTTCGTCGTGACCCTGGGCGCCACCTGGGTCGCGGCCGGCAGCCCACGCATCGCCTACGCGGGCTTCCAGATCGCTTTCGCCTTCTACCTGTGCGTGCTGCAGGGCAGCGGGCCGTCCTTCGACCTCGTCGTCGCGCGCGACCGCGTGATCGGCATCCTGCTGGGCAACGCCGTGGTGTACCTGGTCTTCACGCGCCTGTGGCCGGTGAGCGTGGCCCCGCGCATCGACACCGCGCTGGCGGCGCTGGTACACCGGCTGGCACGCATGAGCGAGGCGCCCGATACGCGCCA
>Ga0308159_1002642_pt1 | contig 20101 bp, 19 predicted proteins | sample PhyCR1_FD_201040 | JGI IMG/M metagenome (GOLD analysis project Ga0308159, IMG submission 201040) | Phyllosphere microbial communities from UC Gill Tract Community Farm, Albany, California, United States - DLSLC.R1 | ecosystem: Host-associated > Plants > Phyllosphere > Unclassified | place: USA... | reverse complement strand
TGCACAGTGCCCCGTCGGTGAGTTATCCGGTGGGGCGTTCGTCGCGTAACGCCCACTGTCTGCTGCTGGCCCTCTGGTCGGCGGGTGGTTGCGTGGCCGCGCTCACCGCGTGGCGGCTGGAGCACCTGGGTGGGCGCACGGCCTTGCTGGGCGCCAGCGTACTGCTGGCGGGCTTCGGCCTGCGCCACGGGGGCACAGGCCGTGCGCAGGGGCCGGCGGTGCTGCATTTCGACGGAAGCGCCTGGGAACTCGTCGGAGCGGCTTGCACCCATGCCCGGAGCCTGCAGACTGCACGTGCCGAGGTCTGCCTGGATTTCCAGTCGCTGATGCTCGTGCGCCTGCAGCAGGCGGGCCGCGAGCAGCGCTGGCTGTGGCTCGACGCGCGCAGCGAGCCCGCACGGTGGCCCGACCTGCGCCGTGCGGTATATTCGCGCGCCCCAACGGCAGTCGCGGACTCCGACCCCATGGCGCCTCTGGTTGCTCGCGCGGCCGCGTCCTCTACCTTTTCATGACAGCCTCCTTACCGCCTGTACCCCCGGATTCCGGCTTGACCGACGCGTCGCCGGCCGAGCCGCGGCCGGGCGGGGTCGACTTCCAGCTGGTCCAGCGCACCGTCGCGGGCGACCAGAAGGCTTTCGAGCTGCTCGTCATCAAGTACCAGCGCCGCATCGAGCGGCTGATCGGACGCATGGTGCGCGACGTCGATCTGGTCGAGGACATCGCCCAGGAAACCTTCATCCGCGCCTACCGCGCGCTGCATCAGTTTCGCGGCGAAGCACAGTTCTACACCTGGCTCTACCGGATCGCCGTGAACACGGCCAAGAAGGCATTGGTGGACATGAAACGCGACCCGACGGTCTCCGAAAGCGCTCTGCGTTCGAGTTCCGACGATGATGATGAAACTTACCGGCCCGGAAACGAACCAATTACCGACGAAACCCCCGAAACGGTGCTCGCTGCGAACGAAATTGCGGCAGTGGTAGAGGCCGCCATGGCCGCCTTGCCTGCAGAACTGCGGCAGGCGGTCACGCTTCGCGAAATCGAGGGCATGAGTTACGAAGAGATTGCCGAGATCATGAATTGCCCGATTGGTACGGTGCGCTCACGCATATTTCGTGCGCGCGAAGCCATTTCGGCACGGGTGAAGCCCATGCTCGACAACCAGTCCGGCAAGCGTTGGTAGGTAAGCAGGTGAATCAAATGAACCATTCAGAATCAGCACGTGAACAGGTGTCCGCACTGGCCGACGGTCAGCTTCGGGGCGCGGCCCTGGCCCAGGCGGTCGCGCAGGTGTGCGACGACGAGGCGCTACGTTCCACCTGGCAGACCTACCACTTGATCGGCGATGCGATCCGGGCCGGCGCGCACGCACCTGCGACCGACAGCAATGCCTTCATGGCCCGCCTTCAGCAGCGCCTGGCTGACGAGCCCGCGGTCGTCAAGCCGGTTCTCGTTCCCGTGACTGCCAGCGTGTCGCGTCCCGCGGTGGAGCGCGTGGAGGCTGCCAACGAGCCGATGTTCCGCTGGAAGCTGGTGGCGGGCGCAGCGTCACTGGCTGCCGCCGCTGCCATCGGCTGGAATTTCGTGGGCTACGGTGCCGGCGCGAGTGGCGGTGCGCAACTCGCGCAGCAGGACCCGGCTACCAATCCCGTGCTGGCCGTTGCCAGCACCGCGCCCTCGGCTCCTGTCGTCGCCGTGCTCGAGCCGAGCCGCGTCGTGGTGGCCAACAAGCCGCAGGTGATGCTGCGCGACCCGCGCCTGGACCAGTTGCTCGAAGCGCACCAGCAGGCCGGTGGGGCTTCGCAGATGCCGTCGGGTTTTCTCCGCAACGCCACTTTCGAAGGATCGTCGCGCTGAGAGCGCCTCTGCCGATGGGACCCATCACCGCTTCGATGCCTGCCGGCGCCCGTGGGATCGCGCTCGCGGCGACCCTGTGCCTGGCCCAAGGCGCCAGTGCACAGCTTCGCGGGCCCTCGCATTCGGCGGGGCCGGCCAGCCATTCACAAAGCAGCAGTGCCGCCCAGCAGGCCCTGCCGGTCGCGGAGCCCTCGGCAGCGCCGGCGCTCGACGCAGCCGAGTGGCTGCGCCGCATGCACTCGGCGTCGCGTACGCGCAGTTATGTGGGTACCTTCGTGGTTTCGGCAGCCACCGGCAACCTGTCGAGCGCGCGCATCTGGCATGTTGCCAAGGGTGGCGTGCTGATGGAGCGCATCGAAGTGCTATCGGGCGCGCCGCGTTCCACCTTCCGTCGCAACGACCAGATCATGACGTTCCTGCCGGAATCGAAAGTGGTCAAGAGCGAGAAGCGTGAAAACGTCGACATCTTCCCCAACCTGCCCGGCAGTCCCGACTCTGCCGTCAGCGATTACTACGACGTCGGTCTTCTGGGCAAGGGCCGCGTGGCCGGCTTCGACGCCGACGTGATCCAGCTGGCACCGCGCGATGCGTTGCGCTTCGGCTACCGCATCTGGAGCGAACGCCGTTCGGGCCTTGTGATTGCGCTGCAGACGGTGGATGACGAAGGCCGCGTGGTCGAGCAATCGGCTTTTTCCGAGCTGCAGCTTGATGCGCCCATCAAGATGAACACGCTGTCCCAGATGATGGGCAACACCGCCGGCTACCGCGTCGAGAAGTCCGAACTCGAACGAACCACGGCCGTGGCCGAAGGCTGGTCCTTGAAGACGACGGTGCCAGGCTTCAAACCCGTGAGCGTATACCGCCGCGCGCTCGATGGCGATGCCAACCCGGAGCGCACCATGCAGTGGACCTTCACCGACGGGCTGGCTTCGGTGTCGCTGTTCATCGAGCCCTACGACGCTGCGCGGCAGTCCAGGGAAGCTTCGTTGGCGCTCGGCGCCACGCACACGCTCACGCGCAGACTGGTCGACAAGAACGGCGACTGGTGGCTGACGGTCGTGGGCGAAGTTCCCGCACAGACGCTCGAGTCGTTTGCGCAGAATCTCGTACGGTTGCGCTGAGGCTTGTCTCTCGCGTGGGCCGTGCGATGCCAGGATGAAAATCCTGGAACCCGGCGTCCCGGGCGGATTCATAGCACGATGATGTTGTTCGCAGATCTCTCAAGGAAACAATCCCGATGATGCTCAAAGTCGAAGCCCTGAGTCTTCGCTCCTGCTTGCTGGCCGCTGCGCTGGCCGTCACTGCCGTGGGCAGCTTCCTGCCGGTAGAGGCCGTTCAGGCGCAGACCCGCACGTTGCCCGATTTCACCGACCTGGTCGATCAGGTAGGACCGGCCGTGGTGAACATCCGCACGATCGAGAAGGTGGCGCAGCGTGCGCCCAGCATCCCCGGCGCGCCGGGTGCGGGGGAGATGGACGAGGAAATGCAGGAGTTCTTCCGCCGCTTCTTCGGTCAGCCGTTGCCGGGTGCTCCGCGTTCGACGCCCCCGCGTTCCGGTCGCCCGCAGGAGCCTCAGGAAGAAGAACGCCCGCGCGGCGTGGGCTCGGGCTTTATCCTGAGCGCCGACGGTTTCGTGATGACGAATGCGCACGTGGTGGAAGACGCCTCCGAGGTGCTGGTGACCTTGCCTGACAAGCGTGAGTTCAAGGCGCGCATCATCGGCGCGGACAAGCGCACGGACGTCGCCGTGGTGAAGATCGACGCCACCGGTTTGCCGGCAGTGAAGATCGGTGATATCTCCAAGTTGCGTGTCGGCGAGTGGGTGATGGCCATCGGCTCGCCTTTCGGCCTGGAGAACACGGTGACCGCCGGCATCGTGAGCGCCAAGCAGCGCGACACCGGCGAATACCTGCCGTTCATCCAGACAGACGTGGCGATCAACCCGGGCAACTCCGGTGGGCCGCTGTTGAACATGCGCGGCGAAGTGGTGGGCATCAACAGCCAGATCTATTCGCGCTCGGGGGGGTTCATGGGCATCTCCTTCTCGATCCCGATCGACGAAGCGATCCGAGTGAGCGACCAGTTGCGCGCGACGGGGCGTGTCTCGCGCGGCCGCATCGGCGTGCAGATTGATCAAGTGACCAAGGATGTAGCGGAGTCGATCGGTCTGGGCAAGGCGCAAGGCGCGCTGGTACGCAGCGTGGAAGCCGGCTCGCCAGGCGAGAAGGCTGGCGTCGAGGCAGGCGACATCATCACCAAGTTCGACGGCAAGCCCATCGACAAGCCCAGCGACCTGCCGCGCCTGGTGGGCAATACCAAACCGGGCACCAAGAGCACGCTGACCGTGTTCCGCCGCGGCAGCTCGCGCGATCTGGCAGTGACCATTGCAGAGATCGAAGCCGACAAGCCGACCCGGCGCACGACCGAGCGGGAGGAGCCGGTGCCCAAGACGCCGCCCGCATCCGCTGCAGCCAGATCGCTTGGACTCGCGGTGAGTGAGCTCACCGAGGCCCAGAAGAAGGAACTCAAGGTGAAAGGTGGCGTGAAGATCGACGCAGCCACCGAAGGCGCTTCCAAGGCCGGTCTGCGCGAGGGCGACGTGATTCTTGCCGTCGGCAACGTCGAGGTGCTCAACATGAAGGAGTTCGAGGCGGCGGTGGGACGAGCCGACAAAGGCAAGCCGGTCAGCGTACTGTTCCGCCGCGGAGACTGGGCGCAGTATGCGCTGATCCGACCTGCGCGCTGACCGCTGTTTGCACGGAAAGTGGCCCCATCCGCCAGTCGGATTTGGGGCCTTTTTCCCGCCCGAAGTGCACGTTCATCGCACGGCACAGAAATTTTTTAGGTGAAATACGCTCGTGTTTTGTTGGTGTTTACTAACTTAAATTCGGAGCTTAACGATGGTTTTCGGTAGAATAGGACGGCTCAGGTGGCTTGCTTGCGCATAAGGACTGCGTTGTGGTTCACGATGCGGTATGTCGACAGGCCGTCCACCGGTGCTCCACAGTTCACCCACAAGTTGTCCAAGAGCTGATGCACAGTTCTTGTTGATAAGTTGTTTATAACTTCCATGTTGCTGACCTGCAACGACCCTTCCGGCCGACCCTACGTCATGTACGCGCCCCCCTTTTTGCCTACAATGAAGTCCCAACTACTGCAGTTGCCATTGCTTGTTGGTTCAGGGCGCGTCTCTTCCAGACGCGCCCTTTTTTCTTGCCCGCTGCGTTCTGCGGCCAATGCAATTCAAGTACTTAAGCGTTCCCGTTGATGAATCACATCAGAAATTTCTCGATCATTGCGCACATCGACCATGGCAAGTCGACGCTCGCCGACCGTTTGATCCAGCGTTGTGGCGGCCTCGCGGAGCGCGAGATGGAGGCGCAGGTCCTCGACTCCATGGACATCGAGCGCGAGCGTGGGATAACCATCAAGGCGCAGACGGCGGCGCTGCGCTACAAGGCCAAGAACGGCGAGATCTACAACCTCAATCTCATCGACACGCCTGGGCACGTCGACTTCTCGTACGAGGTGAGTCGCTCGCTGTCCGCATGCGAGGGTGCTCTGTTGGTGGTCGATGCATCGCAAGGCGTGGAAGCGCAGACGGTGGCCAACTGCTACACCGCGCTCGACCTCGGCGTCGAGGTGATTCCCGTGCTCAACAAGATCGACCTGCCCAACGCAGACCTCGACAACGCGCGCACTGAAATCGAGGACGTCATCGGCATCGACGCGACCGACGCGATTCCGTGCTCGGCAAAGACCGGCGTGGGCATCGACGACATCCTCGAGGCCATCGTCGCGAAGATGCCGGCGCCTCGCGGCAACCCCGACGGGCCGCTGCGCGCGATGATCGTGGACAGCTGGTTCGACCCGTATGTGGGCGTCGTGATGCTGGTGCGTGTGGTCGACGGCCGGCTGGTCAAGGGCGAGCGCATCAAGATGATGGCGTCCGGCGCGATGTACAACGCGGACAACATCGGCGTGTTCACTCCGGCCAATGAACCACGCGCTTCGCTCGAAGCGGGCGAGGTGGGCTACATCATCGCCGGCATCAAGGAACTGCAGGCCGCCAAGGTCGGCGACACCGTCACGCTGATCAAGCCGGGCACGGGCGGCGCGGCCGCCACGGCCACGGAGGCACTGCCAGGCTTCAAGGAAATCCAGCCGCAGGTGTTCGCCGGGCTGTACCCGACCGAGGCCAGCGAGTACGACTCGCTGCGCGATGCGCTGGAGAAGCTCAAGCTCAACGATTCGTCGCTGCGCTACGAACCCGAAGTCAGCCAGGCGCTGGGCTTCGGCTTTCGATGCGGCTTCCTGGGCCTGCTGCACATGGAGATCGTGCAGGAGCGCCTGGAGCGCGAGTTCGACCAGGACCTGATCACGACCGCGCCCAGCGTGGTCTACCAGGTCGTGCGAACCGGCGGCGAAGTGATCATGGTGGAGAACCCGTCGAAGATGCCCGACGTGGGCAAGATGAGCGAGATCCGCGAGCCCATCGTCACGGTGCATCTCTACATGCCGCAGGAATACGTGGGCGTGGTGATGACGCTGGCCGTACAGAAGCGCGGCGTGCAGCTCAACATGGCCTACCACGGGCGCCAGGTGATGCTGACCTACGAAATGCCGCTGGGCGAGATCGTGCTCGACTTCTTCGACAAGCTGAAGTCGGTGAGCCGCGGCTACGCCTCGATGGACTACGAGTTCAAAGAGTACCGCGCCTCGGACGTGGTGAAGGTCGACATCCTGCTCAACGGCGAGAAAGTCGACGCGCTGTCGATCATCGTGCACCGCACCCAGAGCCAGTACCGTGGCCGTGCGGTCGTCTCCAAGATGCGAGAGATCATCTCGCGCCAGATGTTCGACGTCGCCATCCAGGCGGCGATCGGGGTCAACATCATCGCGCGTGAGACAATCAAGGCACTGCGCAAGAACGTCCTGGCCAAGTGCTATGGCGGCGATATCTCCCGCAAGAAGAAGCTGCTCGAAAAGCAGAAAGCGGGCAAGAAGCGCATGAAGCAGATCGGCTCCGTCGAAGTGCCCCAAGAGGCATTCCTCGCGATCCTGCAAGTCGAAGACTGAAGCACCCACCATGGCATTCATCACCTCCCTGATCCTTGCGGCGTTTGCCGCCTACATTGGTGCCTGGTACTTCGGTGCGGTCGAAGGCAACTTCGCGCTCCTGCTGTTCCTGGCCGTCGTCGTCACCGGCATCTACTGGCTGGCTGAGCGCTTCTACTTCCTGCCCCGCCGGCGCAACGCCGCGGCTGCCCTGGAAACGTCGCTCGCCACGCGCCGAGAGGAACTCGCGCGTCAGGGCATCACGCACGTGGACACGGTCGACGAGAAGGCGCGCGACCGTCTGCTGATGCAGCCCTGGTGGCTCGACTGGACTGCTGGCCTGTTCCCGGTGATCCTGGTGGTATTCCTGCTGCGTTCGTTCCTGTTCGAGCCTTTCAAGATCCCGTCGGGCTCGATGATGCCGACGCTGCTCACGGGTGACCTGATCCTCGTGAACAAGTTCACCTATGGCCTGCGGCTGCCGGTGATCAACACCAAGCTGACGGAGGGCACGCCGCCTGCGCGCGGAGACGTGATGGTCTTCCGCTATCCGCCACAACCTAGCCTCGACTACATCAAGCGTGTGGTCGGCGTACCTGGCGACGAAGTCGCCTACCTGAACAAGCGGCTGACGATCAACGGCCAGCTTGTCAGCAAGGACGCGCTGCCCGAGTTCTTCGACGAAGACGCCATGCGCTACCTCAAGCAGTTCAATGAGCAACTGGGCACCAAGCAGCACCGCATCCTGAACGACGAGGGCCGTCGCGCCGGCGTGTCCGAAGTGGAAGTCATTCCCTTTGCCAACCAGGACGCTTGCCGCTACAGCGTCGAAGGCGTGGTCTGCAAGGTGCCGGCCGGCCACTATTTCATGATGGGCGACAACCGGGACAACTCGCTGGACTCGCGCTACTGGGGCTTCGTACCCGACAAGAACATCGTCGGCCGCGCTTTCTTCGTCTGGATGAATTTCGGCAACCTGAAGCGCATTGGCGGCTTCCAGTGAGCGGCACGTGAACCTTTGCAATTTCCGCAGACCTCACACCTGCAACACACAGCGCGGCGCATCCGTTCTCGGTGTGCTGTTCGTGGTGGTCGTGCTTGGCTGCGTCGGTATCGTGGCCGCACAGGTCATCCCGACGCTGATCGAATACCAGGCCATCGACAAGGCCGCCAACCAGGCCAAGGAAGGCACAACCGTGCCCGAAGTGCGGGCGATCTTCGACCGCGTGCAGGCCGTGGAAGACTTCACTGCCGTGAGCGGCAAGGACCTGGACGTTCAACGTTCGGGCACGCGCATGGTGGTGGCCTATGCCTACGAGCGCGAGATCCATCTGGTCGGCCCGGCCTTCCTGGTGTTGCGCTACAAGGGCCAGTCCCGTTGAGTCGCTGACCGTGGCAAGTTCATCCGAAGGCGGCCTCGCCGCGCTGCAGGCGCGTCTGCAGCATGTGTTCGCCGACCAGCGCCTGCTGCAGATGGCGCTGACGCATCGCAGTTTTTCTTCCGACCATAACGAGCGCCTCGAATTTCTCGGCGACTCCGTGCTCAACCTGGCCGTGTCGCACCTGCTTTACCGGCGGCTGTCGACGCTGCCCGAAGGCGACCTGTCGCGCGTTCGCGCCAACCTCGTCAAGCAGGACACGCTGCACCAACTGGCCGTCAAGCTCGCGCTGCCGCCGCTGCTGCGGCTGGGCGAGGGTGAGGCAAAATCGGGTGGTCCGAACCGACCGTCGATCCTGGCCGATGCACTGGAAGCGGTCATCGGCGCCGTCTACCTCGACGCGGGCTACGCGGCTGCCCAGGACCTGGTACACCGGCTCTACGAAGCCGTGGAGATCAACCCGCGCATGGACGCGGCCTCCAAGGACCCGAAGACGGAATTGCAGGAATGGCTGCAGGGCCACAAAATGAAGCTGCCGGTCTACCGCGTGGCCGGTACGCTCGGTGCGGCCCACAAGCAGACCTTCGATGTCGAATGCGAAGTGCCTGAAATGGGGCTCAGCGAGCGGGGCATCGGCGGCTCCCGGCGCGCCGGCGAGCAGGCTGCCGCCGCGGCCATGCTGATCCGCCTCAAGTCACGTCGCGCCTGAATGTCGCGCTGAAGGAATCCATGAACGAAAACGTCAACGCCCCTGCGGCCCCCGAGGACGGCGCCAGCGCTGCAACCCCGGTCAACGTCGCGACCCCCGACGCCACGGCCGATACGCCAGCGGTGACCGGCCCGCAGCACTGCGGCCTGATCGCCATCGTCGGCAAGCCGAACGTCGGCAAGTCGACACTGCTCAACGCGCTGGTGGGACAGAAGATCAGCATCACCTCGCGCAAGGCGCAGACCACGCGCCACCGCATCACCGGCATGCGCACCATCGGCGCGACGCAGTTCGTCTTCGTCGACACCCCTGGCTTCCAGACGCTGCATGGCAACGCGCTGAACAAGTCGCTCAACAAGGCGGTGCAGGGTGCCGTGGGCGATGTCGACCTCATCCTTTTCGTCGTGGAAGCCGGCAGCTTCACGCCCGCCGATGCGCGCGTGCTGGCGCTGCTGAGCAAGGGCATCCCGATCGTGCTTTTGGCCAACAAGCTGGACAACATCCATCGCCGCGGCGACGTGGCACCCTGGCTGCAGACCATGCAGGAAAGGCATCCCTTCAGCGAGATCGTGCCGATGTCGGCCAAGAGCGCGAAGGACGTCGAGCGCATGTTCGCCATCTGCGCGAAGTACCTGCCTGAGCAGCCCTGGTTCTACGAAGAGGACGAACTCACCGATCGCAGCGAGAAATTTCTTGCGGGCGAACTGGTGCGCGAGAAGCTGTTCCGACTGACCGGCGACGAACTGCCCTACACCTCGACCGTGATCATCGACAAGTTCGAGGAAGAGCCGCCGCAGAAGAAGGGCCAGAAGCGGCTGCTGCGCATTGCCGCGACCATCGTCGTCGAGCGCGACTCGCACAAGGCGATGGTGATCGGTGACAAGGGCGAGCGCATCAAGCGCATCGGCATGGAAACCCGTGTCGAGCTGGAAAAGCTGGCCGACGCCAAGGTTTTCATCGAGCTGTGGGTCAAGGTGAGGTCCGGTTGGGCCGACGACGAAGCGCGCGTGCGGTCCTTCGGCTACGAGTGATCGGCGAACCGCCAGGCTTGCCCGGCAGAGCCGGTTGCGCGGCGTTTGCCGGCCGCAAGCCCGGATGCCCGATGTCGCACTGATATGGCCACCCACCGCGTCTCCCATGAACCGGCGTACGTGCTTCATCGCTACGACTGGAGCGAGTCGAGCCTCATCCTGGAGGTCTTCACCCGGCATCATGGGCGCATCGCGCTGGTGGCCAAGGGCGCGAAGCGACCCAGCTCGAATTTCCGCCCGGTGCTGCTGCCGCTGCAGCCGTTGCAGCTCAACTACGGGGGTGACGCCGAGATCCGCACGCTCAAGGGCGCCGAATGGATGGGTGGCCATGTGATGCCGACCGGCGAAGCGCTGCTGTCTGGCTACTACCTCAACGAACTGTTGCTGCGCCTGCTGGCACGCGACGACCCGCACGAGGCCTTGTTCGACGCCTACGCGGGCGTGGTGCAGGTGCTGGCGGGCGATCACGGGAAGGCCCAGGCGGCCACCCAGGCCGCGTCGCTGCGCGCCTTCGAATTGCTGCTCATGCGGGAAACCGGCCTGCTGCCCGGGCTGGAGGTGGAAACCGTCACGCTCCATCCGCTCGCGCGCACGGGGCGCTACACGCTGGTGCCGGAAGCCGGATTGCGCCAGGCACAGGATGGCGAGGCCGGACTCACGGGCCGCCACTGGTCGGTACTGCAGGCGGCGATCGACGACCCGACGCCCTTCACGGCGACGCTGCGCGCGGTCGCGACGCTGAGCGCGGGCACCAACAGCGCATTGCGCAGCCAGTTGCGCGTGCTGCTCAACTACCATTGCGGTGTGACAACGCTGCGCACGCGCCAGATGATGAGAGAACTGCAGGCCCTATGACTACCACCGGCACCACATCCCTTTCGGTCAACCTCAACAAGGTCGCGCTGGTGCGCAACACGCGACACCTGGGCATTCCGAGTGTGACGCGCGCAGCGACGCTGTGCCTCGCCGCCGGAGCCCAAGGCATCACCGTCCACCCCCGGCCGGACGAGCGCCATATCCGCGCCCATGACGTTCACGATCTGGCGAGCCTGCTCGCGCGGGACTGGCCTGCGGTCGAATTCAACATCGAAGGCAACCCGTTCCAGAACCTCATGAGCTTCGTGCGCGCGTTGCGGCCGCACCAGGCGACCTTCGTACCCGACACCGAAACGCAGTCCACCAGCGACCATGGCTGGACTTTTCCCGACGATGCCGAGCGCCTGCGCCCGCTGATCGCCGAAGCGCGGGCGTTGGGCGTGCGCGTGAGCCTGTTCATGGACCCGGAGCCATCGATGATGGCTGCGGCCCAGGCCGCGGGCGCCGATCGCGTGGAGTTGTACACCGAGCACTATGCGGCGTCGCGTGGCACGCCCGATGCCGATGCCGTGCTCCAGCGTTACGTCGACACGGCGCGCGCCGCGCAGGCGGTCGGGCTCGAACTCAACGCCGGTCACGACCTGAGCCGCGAGAACCTGACCGAATTCCTGCGCGCCGTGCCGGGCGTGCTCGAAGTGTCCATTGGCCACGCCTTCGTTGCCGATGCGCTGGAACTGGGCTACGCCGCCACCACGGCCGACTACCTGCGCTGCATCCGCGAAGCCGTCTGAATCACCCCCGCATGATCTACGGCATCGGCACCGACATCTGCGATTTGCGTCGCATCGCGGCCACCTACGAGCGACAGGGCGAGCGTTTCGCGCGCAAGGTGTTGAGCGACGGCGAGTTCGCCGTCTGGCAGGCGCGCAGCGCCCGCTGGCCCCAGCGCGGCCTGAGCTATCTCGCGACGCGCTTTTCCGCCAAGGAAGCGTTCAGCAAGGCGGTCGGCCTGGGCATGCGCATGCCCATGAGCTGGCGCCTGTGCGAGATCGCCAACCTGCCGAGTGGCAAGCCGGTGATCGTGCTGCACGGCGGGCTCAAGGAATGGTTCGAAGCGCAGGGCCTCTGCGCCCACGTCACGGTGACCGACGAAACCGAATACGCCGCGAGCTTCGTGGTGGTCGAAAAGAACTGACATCCCGGCATGACCCTTTCTTCGCAAGGCCTCTATGGCCTGCATGCGCCGCTCATCATCGACGTTGCAGGCACCGAACTCACCGCGGACGACCGCCGCCGCATCGCCGACCCTCGAGTCGGCGGCGTCATCCACTTTGCGCGCAACTGGCAGGACCGCGCGCAGATGCAGGCGCTCAACGCCGAGCTCAGGGCGCTGCGGCCCGACCTGCTCATCTGCGTCGATCATGAAGGTGGGCGCGTGCAGCGTTTTCGCACCGATGGCTTCACGCACCTGCCGTCGATGCGCCTGCTGGGTGAGCAATGGATGCGCTCGCCGATGCAGGCGACCCGGGCTGCCACGGCAGTCGGATTCGTGCTCGCCAGCGAGTTGCGTGCCTGCGGCATCGACTTCAGCTTTACGCCCGTGCTCGACCTGGACTACACGGAGGATGCTGCCACCGATGCGCAGGCGCAGGCGCATCCTGCCCACCGAACGGGCGCGGGAGGCTTGGGGCGGCCTGGCGCTTCCCGGAGCAGCGTGATCGGCGACCGCAGCTTTCACCGCGATCCACGCGTGGTCTCGCTGCTGGCCAAGAGCCTCTCGCACGGCCTGCTGCGCGCGGGCATGGCCAACTGCGGCAAGCATTTTCCCGGGCACGGCTTCGTCCAGGCCGATTCGCACGTCGCGGTGCCGATCGACCGACGCAGCCTCAAGACCATCCTGGCGGACGACGCGCAACCTTATGACTGGCTGGGCGGGGCGCTGGCGGCCGTGATGCCGGCGCATGTGATCTATCCCAAGGTCGATACACGCCCGGCGGGCTTTTCGGCCAAATGGCTGGGCGACGTCCTGCGCACGCGGCTGGGCTTCGAGGGCGCCGTGTTCAGCGACGACCTGAGCATGGAAGCTGCGCGGCGCATCGACGATGTGCTGCTGAGCTACACCGATGCGGCGCTCGCGGCGCTGCAGGCAGGTTGCGACCTGGCGCTGTTGTGCAACCAGAGCGTCGGCGCGGGCGTGCCCCTGGACGAACTGCTCAATGGCTTCGACGCGGCGCAGCGCGACGGCCGCTGGCAACCGCGAACGGCCAGCGAGGCGCGGCGTCGCGCGCTGCTGCCGCGCGGCGAGGCGCTGTCATGGCAGGGTTTGCAGGGTTCGCCGGACTATCGGCAGGCACAGCGCCTGGTGGCGGACATCGCTGGCGGCTGAGCGGCCGCCCACCTCACGCCACGTCACCCCGCCTCGGGCAGCCACAGCCGGTCGCCGCCTGCATCGCGGTGCGTCAGGTACAGCCGCAGGTCGAATTCGCGCTGGTGGTAGTCCGGGTCCATGTGCGTGCACAGCGCGTAGAAGGCCTTGTCGTGCTCGCGTTCCTTCATGTGCGCAAGTTCGTGCACGACGATCATGCGCAGCAGCTCGAGCGGCACTTCCTTGAAGACCGTCGCCACGCGGATCTCCCGCTTGGACTTGAGCTTGTTGCCCTGCACGCGCGACACCGTGGTGTGAGTGCCCAGCGCGTGGCGCACCACATGCAGCTTGCTGTCGAAGGCGACCTTGGCCAGCGGCTCGGCGTTGCGCAGGAACTCGTTCTTCAGGTCCATGACGTAGCCGTAGAGCGCGCGGTCGGTGCGCACCTCGTGCGCGGCCGGATAGCGCTTGCGCAGCAGGTCGGCAAGCCTATCCTGGGCGATCAGCTGGCGCACCTGTTCCTGCAGCGCAGGCGGATAGTGCGCCAGGTATTTCATGTGACTTGCGCGGTCCTCAGTCGGCCCGCGCCGCGCGCGCCGAGTACGCCAGACCGGCGGCCACGCCGCCGAACAGATCGCCTTCGATCAGCTTGACGCCCGCGAAGCTGCGGCGCAGCGCCTGCTGGAACGGGCGCAGCGCAGAGGAGCCACCCGTGAGGTAGACCGCGTCGAGGTCGTGGCTGCGCAGGCCTGCGCGGCGCACGCATTCGTGTGCGCTCGCCACGACCTTCGACAGCGCCTCGGACAGGTGTTGCGCCATGTCGCCCGGCGTGAGCGAAACCCCCAGCGCGGGCTCGACGAAGGACAGGTCGATGCTGACCGCCGCGTCGCCGACCGAGCTGTCGATCTTCGCCTGCTCGACCTCGGCGGCGATGCGGTGGCCGTAGCGCTCTTCGAGTACTGTCATCAGGCGCCGGTGCAGCTGCAGGTTACCGTAGCTGGTGCGCAGGTCCTGCGCCTGGCGGACCGCCTTGGGCGCGTAGAGCCAGTTGATCAGGTGCCAGGACGACAGCTCGAAGAACACCTTGCTCGGCACTTCGCGACCGCGCGCGTCGTGGTGGCGAAAGCCCAGTTCGGGCATCACGCGCTCCAGGTTGAGGCGCTGGTCGAAATCGGTGCCGCCGATGTGCACGCCGCTGGTGGCCAGCACGTCGTTCGTGCGGTCCGCCTGGGCCATGCGCTCGGGGCCGAGCCGCACCACCGTGAAGTCGGACGTGCCGCCGCCGATGTCGACGATGAGGATGAGCGATTCCCTGGTCACGCGCTGCTCGTAGTCGAATGCGGCTGCGATCGGCTCCAGCTGGAACGAGATGTCGCGGTAACCGGCCGAGCGGGCAGCTTGGCGCAGGCTGTCTTCGGCCTGCCGGTCGCGCTTGGCATCGTCGTCGACGAAATGCACCGGCCGGCCGATCACCACCCGGTCGGGACGCGCACCCAGTGTTTGCTCGGCACGGCTGGCGAGCTCGTACAGGAAGCGCGCGATGATGTCCTGGAAGCTCACCATGCCGTCGTAGACGGCGGTGGTGTCCTGCATGAGCGAGCTGCCCAGCAGGCTCTTGAGGGAGCGCATCAGGCGCCCCTCGACGCCCGCCAGATAGAGCGCGACGGCCTCGCGGCCGAAGTGCGTGCTGCGGTCCTCGGCGTTGTAGAAGATCGCCGTCGGCATGGTGGTCGCATCGCCCTCCAGCGGCAGCGCATGTGCGAGTCCGCCTTCGACAGCGAAGGCAATGGCTGAATTGGAGGTGCCGAAATCGATGCCGATCGCGGGAAGCTGGGCGTTCAAGACTCGCGACGCAGTGCGGGGAACAGGATCACGTCGCGAATGCTCGGCGAATCGGTCAGCAGCATCATGAAGCGGTCGATGCCGATGCCGCAGCCGCCCGTGGGCGGCATGCCGTATTCGAGCGCGCGCACGAAGTCGTGGTCGTAGAACATCGCTTCGTCGTCGCCCGAATCCTTGGCCGCGACCTGCGCGTTGAAGCGCGCGGCCTGGTCCTCGGCGTCGTTCAACTCGCTGAAGCCGTTGCCGAACTCGCGGCCGGTGATGTAGAGCTCGAAGCGCTCTGTGACCTCGGGCCGGTCGTCGTTGGCGCGCGCCAATGGCGAGATCTCGGTTGGGTGTTCCATGATGAAGGTCGGCTGCCAGAGCTTCTCTTCGACGGTTTCCTCGAAGTACATGACCTGCAGGCTGGCCAGGCTGCGTTGCGACAGCTTGTCCTTTTCTTCGCTGAGGCCGATCTTGCGCAGGGCGTTGATCAGCCAGGCGGTGTCGTCGACATTCGCGCCGGCCTCGGTGTGCTTGACGATGGCTTCGCGGATCGTCAGCCGCTCGAAGGGTTGGCTCAGGTCGACGGCCTTGCCACCGTACGTGAGCTGTTCGCTGCCGACCGCCTTCTTCGCGATCGTGCGGATGATCTGCTCGGTGAAGTCCATCAGGTCCTGGTAGTTCCAGTACGCCGCGTAGAACTCCATCATCGTGAACTCGGGGTTGTGCCGCACCGAGATGCCCTCGTTGCGGTAGCTCCGGTTGATCTCGAACACGCGCTCGAAGCCGCCGACGATCAGGCGCTTCAAGTACAGCTCGGGCGCGATGCGCAGGAACATCTCCTGGTCGAGCGCGTTGTGGTGCGTCTTGAAGGGCTTGGCGTTGGCGCCGCCCGGAATCGGGTGCAGCATCGGCGTCTCGACCTCGAGGAAGTCGTTGGCCACCATGAACTCGCGCAGCGCCGAGACGGCGCGGCTGCGTGCCTTGAAGCGGTCGCGCGCCGTCTCGTCGGTGATCAGGTCGACGTAGCGCTGGCGGTACTTCTGCTCCTGGTCGGCCATGCCATGGAACTTGTCGGGCAGCGGGCGCAGGCTCTTGGTGAGCATGCGAAGGCTGCTGACCTTGATCGACAGCTCGCCGGTCTTGGTCTTCATCAGCGTGCCTTCGGCGCCCACGATGTCGCCCAGGTCCCAACGCTTGAAGTCGGCATATGCCGCTTCGCCGAGGGCGTCGCGCGTCACGTAGAGCTGGATACGGCCCGTCGAATCCTGCACGGTCGCAAAGCTCGCCTTGCCCATCACGCGCTTGAGCATCATGCGGCCGGCGACGCTGACTGCCACGGGTTGCGCCTCGAGCGCCTCGGCTTCGGCGGCACCGTGTGCCTCGGCCAATGCGGCGGCGCGGTGTTGCGGCTTGAAGTCGTTGGGGAAGGCGACACCCTGGCCTTCGGCTTGCGCAGCGCGCAGGGACTTGAGCTTCTCGCGGCGCTCGGCGATCAATTGGTTGTCGTCGATCGCAGGCGCGGGGGAGGTCGTAGGTTCGGTCATGTGGGGAGAAGGCTGGAGGGCGCGGGCGGCGCCGCGCGAAGCCTGCCATTTTAGCCCGCCGATGCCCTGGACGAAGGCTGTGTCGCAGTGCGCTGCCGCTGCTGCTTCCGCTACCTAATCGATAGCAGACTAGTCAACGATGCCGCTGCGCGCGAGCAGATCGCTCACCAGCTCCAGGCGCATGAGCGGACTGTCGAGTTCCATCAGGCGCTGCTTGAGCGGTGTGTCGAGCGGCAGCATCTCGCACCAGCGGTTGGCGACCCAGCCGCAATCGGTCAGACGGTAGGGCGCGGCGATGGGCAGGCGCAATCCGTCCGCGTTCTCGATGCTGCGCCTTTCCTCCAGTGTGTCGAGCAGCCTGCGGAGGGCGACGGCCGTGTGTTGCAGGTCGTCGGGGATCTCCACGGCCTGGTCGTCCGCGAGGGGTTCGACCTCGGCGGTCCAGAGCCCGTGTTTCTGCTGCTCGCTCGCATGCACCCGAAAGCGTTGCGTGCCGATGCACTCGATTTCCATCAGGCCGGACTGCGGCGTGTCGAACAGGCGGATCTGCGCCATGGTGCCGACCGGATGGAAGCGTTCGCTCCCGGCGCCGGCCACGCGCACCTCGTTGCCCTGGATCAGGCTGACCACGCCGAACGGCGTGCCGTTGCGAACGCACTTGCCGATCATGTCGAGGTAGCGCACCTCGAAGATGCGCAGCGGCAGCAGTGCGCCGGGGAACAGCACACTGCCCAGCGGGAACAATGGGAGGGTTTGCAGAAGGGGTTGGGTCGTCATCGATGCACCTCGCGTCGCTATCATCGCACTCCCATCACCCGTCAAGCGCCATGTTCCAACAGATTCCCTCATTCCTGCTCGACGTCCTGGTCGGGCTCGTCGGCGGCGCCTGCCTGCTGCGTCTTTACATGCAGTATCACCGGGTGCCCTTCGGCAATCCGCTCGGGCGTTTCATCTTTGCGGTGACCGACTGGATCGTGCTGCCGCTCAGGCGCATCGTGCCGTCTGCCAAGCGGTGGGACCTGGCCAGCCTGATCGCGGCCTGGTTGCTGGTGATGCTGAAGTTCCTGCTGCTGTGGCTGTTGAGCGGCAGCCTGGGCCGCATCGCGCTGTTGCCGCTGGTGTCGCTCATCGCACTTCTGCAGCTGGCCATTTCGGGGCTGACGATGCTGCTCATAGGTTATGCGGTGTTGTCGTGGGTGCCGAATGCTTCACCGATGCTGCACGACCTGCTGGGCCGCCTGGCGGAACCCCTGGTGCGGCCACTGCGCCGCATCATCCCGCTGGTGGGTGGCGTCGACCTGTCGCCGCTGGCCGCCATCGTGCTGCTGCAGGTGGTGGGCATCGTCCTGGGCAATCTGATGGGTGCGGCCTTTCGTCTCTGACCGGTTGCCGGTCAGCTTTTCGCGGGCGGCGTGATCAGCGTCTGATTGATCACGCGGCCCAGGCGCTCGAACACCTTTCCGGCTGCTTTCTGTTCGTCCAGGTCGGCCGTGCAGGCGGCGACGACGATGCCGTCGGCGCCCCGGTTTTGCGGATGGATCACGCCCATGTGACAAGCACGTTGGTACTGGGTGCCGGTTTTGTGGATGAAGTGGGCCGATCGCGGAAACCCCGCCTGCAGCCGATAGCCCGTGTAGATGTCGAACTTCATCGCCTTGTACAGGCGCTCGGTGCTCGCGGGCGTCAGCAGTTCGCCGCGCACCAGTTTTTCCAGCATGCCGCCATAAGCCACCAGCGTGGCGGCATTTGCGCCAGTCTTGTAGTAACGCGCGTAGGCTTCATCGATGGTCTTGGCGCGCAGGTCGGCGGTCTTCAGGTTCAGCGCGCGGCGCACGGCGTCGACCCGCTGCGGGCCCATGGGCGACGAGGCGATGCGCACCAGCTGGTCGTTGCTCAGCTTGCGCGCGTCGGGATGAATCTCGGCATACACGTCGTAACGCACCTGCGCGAGAGACGTGAGGCGCTCGAAGCCATCCTTGCCCAGTGCCGCACCGGCGCTGCGGTTGAGCTGCTCTTGCCCCACCGCGCGCACGAGCATGTTGGCCGCGGTGTTGTCGCTGTCGCCCAGCATGCGCGTGAGCAGAAAGTCGATGGTGAGCGGCGTTCCCGGTTGCCGCCAGACCAGTTGGCCGGCCTCGATCCGGTCGGTTGGCTCGAGCTTCATCGTGTCGGACAACCCGAGCTTGTTCGCGTCGACCTGCTGAAGTACGGCAATCGCGATCGGCACCTTGGCGGTCGAGCCCAGGTACCAGCGCTGGTCTGCGCCATACGCGAAGGTTTCGCCGCCGTTCATGCGCTTGACGTACACGCCCAGCGCTCCGGGCGTCTCCCGGTCGATGCGCTCGACTTCGCGTTGGAGCGTGTCGCGCCAGTTGGCGGTCTCAGCGCTCGCTACCGTCGACAGCGTCAGCAGGCACAGGGCGATGGGCGTGTGCAGGGCAGGTCGTGGCATTTGGATTTCCTTGGGTGATCAGTCCGGACCGGCAGAGCGCCAGGCCGACCTGCATGAGCGCTGCTTCGGCGCGTTGCAGCGACGGTTCGTCGCGCACGCATGCAACCACGACGGCGCGACGCTCGTGGCCACTTGCTTCTGCCACGCGCAGAAGGCCGGCGTCGCAGATGCGCGCGCGCTGCGTGCCGGTCTTGTGGGAGAAGCGCAGGCCGCTCGGAAAGCCGGCCTTCAGGCGGCGGTTGCCCGTTTCGACCCGCGCCATGATCTGCAGCAGCACGGCGGTGGATTTCGGCGTGAGCGCCTGGCCGTTGGCGAGCCGGTCGAGGAGGTCGCCATAGGCGCTCAGGCTGCCCGAATTCACGCCGGTCGCGTAATAGCTGCGGTAGGCCGCGTCCAGGCTGGGCAGCTTGAAGTCCGCCACACGCGTGCCGGTGAGGCGAGCCAGCAACTGCAGCCGTTGGGCATCGGCGCGCTCGCGCTGCAGCAGGATGAGGTCGCGACCGGTCAGTTTCGCGGCTTCGGGCGTCAGGTAACCGTAGAGAGTCCGCCGGATGTCCGACAGCGTCGTGATCGGCGTCAGACCACCGGGCACGAGCGCTTCGTTGAGCGCGTTCACGTCGGCCAGGCCGACCAGGTCGATCAGCACGTCGGTGGCGGTGTTGTCGCTCCGGATGATCATCTGCTCGAGCAGGAAGCGCACGGTGACCGGCGTGCCCACCGCGATGTTCTTGGTCGGGCCGGCGCCGTCGACATAGTCGGCCGCGCGCAGCGTCACCGGCGTTTCCAACGTGAAATGGCCGCGCTCGACGCCACGGAAAACGGCGATCGCCACCGGCACCTTGATCATCGAGGCCAGGTACCAGCGCTGGTCGGCGCGGTAGGCGGTCTGCTGGCCGGTATCGAGGTCCCGCACGTAGACGCCCAGGCGCCCGCGGTTCTGCGCTTCGATGACGGCAAGCTCTGCGCCCAGACGCTCGTTCCAGGCCGTGCCCGTCGGACTTCGGACGGGGTCGAGCAGTGTTCGTGCTTCTGCCGAGCAGGCCATGCCCAGAGCCAGAGTGGC
>Ga0308159_1002641_pt1 | contig 20104 bp, 18 predicted proteins | sample PhyCR1_FD_201040 | JGI IMG/M metagenome (GOLD analysis project Ga0308159, IMG submission 201040) | Phyllosphere microbial communities from UC Gill Tract Community Farm, Albany, California, United States - DLSLC.R1 | ecosystem: Host-associated > Plants > Phyllosphere > Unclassified | place: USA... | reverse complement strand
TTTGCCCGACGCCTCAAGACGCTCAGCGGCCTCACACCCTATGAATACATCGCCAAGATCTGGACGTCAGAGCCAGACCGGTTCATCGTCAACCCGATCCACCAAATGCCGGGACTGAACACCTAGAGGTCCAGGATGCGGCCTATGGCGTTCCACAGGCCATAGATGGTGCGCTCGGCGGCCTTGCGCAGGTGCGCCTTCCGCTTGGAGAATGCCTGCTCGATCGGGTTGAAGTCTGGGCTGTACGGCGGGAGAAAGAGGAGCGTTGCGCCAACGCTCTCGATGGCGGCGCACACGGCCAGCGTCTTGTGGCTCGACAAGTTATCCATAATGACGATGTCGCTACGGTCCAGTTCGGGCACGAGGACACGGGTCACGGAGGTCAGGAACGCATCGGCGTTCATCGGCCCATCAAGCACTCAGGGCGCGAGCATGCCGGTGCGGCGCAGTCCGGCCGTGAAGGTGATGGTCTTCCAGTGGCCGAAGGGAATGCCGGCGCACAATCGCTGACCGCCTCGACACCGTCCATGACGGCGGGCCATGTTGGTGGATGCCCAGGTTTCGTCGATGAAGACCAGCCTGTCGGGATCGAGATCGAGCTGGCCCTCGAACCATTCCTCGCGGCGCTTCAGGACCTCGGGGCGATTCTGCTCGCTCGCGTGACCGGTCTTTTCTTGCGCGTAATTCCGTGCCGGGCGAAAAAGCGCCAGAGCGTGGTGATGCTGGTGGTCACGCCACGGTCGGCCAACATCTCCCGCAACTCCGCCAGCGTGGGATCAGGCTGCTGCTTGATCGCCTCCAGGATAAAGGCGGCATGATCTTCGATCTTCGCCGTACGACGATCGCCGCCCCTGGCCTTGCCCGCTGGCGTGCCATGAGCGAGCACCAATAGCCGCCAGCGGATCGCGCTGGCCGCGCTGACGCCGAACCGCTCGGCCGCCTTTCGACAAGATAGACCGCCTTCGACAGCCGCAACGACGCGGTCACGCGATAAAGCTCGACCCGTTCGCGCCAGCCTCTTTCGCCAGCACGAATCGTGAATCAGAAAATGACCACCGTGTGAATCCCAAATGATTCAGTTCGACCGAAAACCGCTCTAGCATCGGGAGAGGTGGCGAACCATCCCGCCGGCTCGGCATCGGCGTCCAGTGTCTCCAGAATATGAAAGCGCCGGAGACCGTTCCTAAAAGTTGCGGCAGGTCCACAGGAAGGAGGCCTGTAGATCCATCGGCGGTGCGGCCGCACATGGCGCTGGGCCAGTGCGGTAGCCGATCTTGGTCGTCACCGGCATCAGGGCCTGACGAACGTCTGGCACCATGTGTGCTAGGACTGGAAACAACGGGTCGACGTCCGGCAAGCCGAACTGGAATGTTTTGAAGAGACGCTGCAGCGGCCGCTTGCACGACGAGTGCCTCGTTGGAATACTATTCCCCTTCTGACATCACCAGGCGCGCTACTCGCCGTCTGACGGGCTCCATGATACCATAGCACCGCCCTCCAAGCTTGGCAGGCACCGCCCCCGCCCAGACCACCGATCACATCGCCCCCCTCTCGCATGGACCACGCGGCCTCTGCTCATGGACGGTTAGAAGACGGGGAGGACATCACCTTTCGCTTGGCGCGGCATGCGAAGGGTGTACGTAGCTGTGACGTTTACCGGAGAATGATCTTGCATGATATGCTTGGCGCGACCCGCCGTACGCTTCTCACCAGCATGGCTGGCGCAGCAGTTGCGCCGATGGGACTTACCCAGGATTCTCATGATAAACCTAATGCCCATACCCAAGGCGTAAAAAAAACCGTTCATACGATATCCGTGACGGATTTCATGAGTCCCGAACAATCGGCGAACCTACGATTGATGCCAGGAAACGTGGACTGTACCGATGCGTTCAATGCTGCATTTGAGCATGCTCGTCGCTATGGATATACCGTTCACATACCAGACGGTATCTATCTTGTCGGAAACCTTATTTTCGGTAAGCAGAATGAAAAAGGCCAATCCTCGGCTCCTTTTGGTCTGATCGGGCAGAGTAAGACGGGCACCATTTTAAAAGCGAGACCGGGGCTGACCGGGACATTGCTGAAATCCTGGTCGATAGCCGGGGTAACGTTTCGCGACTTCTCGATTGATACGACCGACACGCACGCTGTCGCATGGGATTGCAGCTGGAAGCCAGGGGTCGGCCCGTCGACGCAATGTGTTATCGAGCACATCATCATTACCGTCCACGACAACTTTAAGGATGGGCGTGTCGCGCACGTCAATTGGGACAATTTGAATGATACATACCCCTATGGCGTAACCGTACGCCCTGGTGGTCCTACGAGTTACAACAATTGCTATATATCGATGGTACAATCCGGCGGCTTATCAGCTCTGTCTGCTTGTATCTGGACTGGCGGCTGGATGAACTTTGGTTGTCAGAATGGAGAATTCTTACATTGCTGGGGGCATGGTATTCAATTCGCCGCTGGCTGCCTCAATCATATACAGATGACGGCGGGATACATGTATGCCAATCCAACCCGTCAGACGATATTCTGGTCAGAAAGCACAGCTCAGAATACGGGTATGAAATCCTTTGTGCTGGTTGCAACCGAACTCAATACCGATACGGACGGGATCGCTTCGTACTTTGACATCAATATCTTCTCGATGATTCAGCTTATCGGTTGCGAATTCATCGGCCGCGCCCCGATGCTCTTTGGCCAACAGATGCGCGGCGACGGCATCGGACCGGCGTTATGCCGAATAACCGGTGGAACCTTCCCCAAGCATATGGCGATCGAAGATTGTCCGAATGGTTCAGGCATCGAGGTCGAGTGCGAGGGGCTGCGGAATGCCCATAGCAGCCGGATGAAAACAAAAAACCGCGCGGGTGTATTTGCTCCTGTTATCGGCGGCCATACCGCACCCGGTACGTTCACGACCAGCCCGGCGAGCTATGGCCGATGGCATCGGCACGGCAACATAATCCATTTCAAGCTTCGGATAGACTGGTCGGCTCACACCGCTGCGGGAGCCAATGTCCGCGCGATCGTCACAGGCTTGCCGCTGCGCCATGAGACGGATGGCGTCGAGGGCGCCACCCTGGAATTCGCCGACCGTAATTTTGACGGCGCACGGGCGATGATGGTCGGAGGTACCATCGTTTTTCATAAAGGCGATGGCCAGCCGGTTCTCCTAGCCAAGACGGGATCGATAATTCTTTCCGGATTTTATGCCGTGGAGGCTTGATCGTCTGCACCACGCCCATGGTGCTCGATCGGCATCACTTTCGGTTCGACCAGCGTGGTGGCGATCGTTGCTAGACGCAAGCGCGTCGCCGACCATGGCTCTCGACCGGCCAAAAGGCGAAATGCCGCCTTCGCGATCATCACGGGTGCCTGCGCCCATGTCAGGATCATCCCCTGATGTTTACGCAGGAAACGAATTTGGTTGCGATGATACATGCGAATGGAGAAAGGCGAGCTTTCACCACCGGTAAGCACGCTGACATGGTGCAACACCTGGGGATGCCGCAGGACGATCATGGCAATGCCGGCATGGCGGCATCGCATGCAAAAATCCGCATCCTCCCAATAGACAAAATATTGTTCGTCGAGCAGCCCGATCCGATCGAACACGGACATCGCGACCAGCAGCGCGCATCCCGATGCGAACTCGGTCGGCCATTGGGCAGCATCGCCGGGCGGGATCTGCTCGATATGGTGCGCTTGATAGGGACCCCGGGTCCAGGTGAAGCGCCCCCCCGCAAACCAGGCACGATCGGGCTGGCCATGATAGAGAACAACAGGCGCGAGTACCGGCGCGGCTGCGTCGATCATTTGATCAGCAAGCTCTGCCATGAAATTCGCCGAAAATTCGGTGTCGTTATTCAGCATTAACACCGCATCGAAGCCTTTGGCACGGGCTAGGAGAATTCCCTGATTCGTCGCCACCGCAAATCCGGCATTGGTATCGTTATGGATGATCTCAACCGGTCCGCCGCGCCATGTGTCGACCATGCGGACACTGTCATCAGATGAATTGTTATCGACTGCGATAAGCAACCAGTCCTTGGTATTCTGCTGCTCTAGCGAGCTCAAAAATGCCGGCAGGACTTCAGCGCTATTATACAGCACGGTGACGATAGCTATACGAGGCCGAACAGAAGATGAACGATCAGGAAACGATGACATTAAAATTCTCTATTTAGAGGATTTCCGCGCTTGATTGCAGCCGCAATGACGTACCGACTAGTCGGCCATGCCCGCGGTAATGGGGTGCCCGTAGTGGTGCAGCACCGCGCGCAACTTGTCGGTCGGTTGTACACCACGCCACTTGCCGAACAATGACCGCTTGAGGAACGGCATACCCGCCTCGATCAATTCGAACGGCAGGCGAAGGGACACGTCCAATCCATCGCGCTGTTCGGCCCACCACCACGCTCCCACCGTCATATTGCGCGCAGCGACCCGGGCTAGGCGTGTTTCCTGTAGGAAAACCACATCTTGGAAGTGCGATAGGCTCCAGCGGCGAAAAAAGACCGAGCGCAGGCGTCGTAGCCGCGCTGGCGTGAATTCGCGCAAATGAAAGGCATAGCTTTGCACGTGGTTTTCGAAAAGCGATGACGCCGTCATCGCTGTAAGATCCCATGGCGATGCGCCAAGCAACGGGTCGACGGAAAATAACGGGCCGAATATGGAGTCATTCATGACAAACACGTCAGCGCCAGGAGATCTATTGGCGATTTCGGTAAGTGCAATAGCATACGCCGAAAAATCATAACCCGGAAGATCTTTCCACCACAGCGCATCTGCTATATCGGCAACGTCCGATGGGATATGCTCGATACTTTTGCTTGCAACGATCACGAGCAATCCGGCATCACGTTCCCGCAATTTAGCAAGCGTGAAACGGTGTCCCTCGTCAATCGTACCGTCAGGCGCCCAAATGAAATAAGCAGACCAGCTTGCTCGTGGATAGACGGGTTTGAGCTCACGACTGTCAGGGGCGCGGCCCAAGCTGCGCAATACCCCTCGCACCCGACCGGCCTGAGCACGCCAGGACGAATTGTCTCGACGATAGTTCCAGCAGAACTCGGTCGTTGACACGCTCTCTGCAATTCCATGAGCCGCTAAACGGTCTTGCATAAATGGGTCCCAAACCAGTTTATCCGGCAGCGGATACGGGGCGATTCCTATACCATCCATGTCGCAAAGGCGGATGACAAGAACTGCCGTCCGTTACCTCGTCATCGCCGGATCGATAGATTGTCCAGCCAAATATCGGTATCGACGGCGGGGGCTGTAACGATCGTCACCCACTGTAGCGGACACCCCGTTGCCGGCACATCGAACGTGAAACGGAATTCGCGTCCGTCGCCATTCGCCATGGGCAGCTCTGCATGCGTCAGCGCCGTCCCCGTATTGCAACCTATGTCAATAGCCGGTCGTGCCGTCCGATCGGCGGGTACGTCGCCAGCCTGACCAGAAAGGACGTAACGCCCCGGCGACAAGCCGATCAACTGCTGCGCTACGCCGCCACCCGCCCCCGAACTGGTAAAGACCCTAAGGCCCGTACTGCCATTCGGCACCGTGTCGCGATATGCACGAATACTATTCTCGTCCCGTAGCCACCAGGCAAACGGAAGAACGCTTACCGGGGTCTCGAAGCTTCCATCGCGCAGCGACCGGGTCGATCCTGTCAGACCTTCCAGCCTATTGGCGGCGAGGATCGCGGTGCCGGCGTCTTGGAGCGCAACCATTCGGCGCAAAATTATCTGCGCGAGCGCTGCATCCTCGGGTTTACGCACATCAAGACGAGTAGCGCGGATCGCATCCATCATCGCGGCTGCATTTTTGCCGACCGTACCCATCTGCGTCATATATTCCCGCCACCATAGTGGGCGGCGAGCAAGAAGCGGCATCAATTCGTGTCGGACGGCCGGATCGTCGGATGCAGACACCAACAATGGGATGAGAGTTTCGCGAATCTCGTTAGACACGAGCATCGCGCGGTTATGGTGGCGGATCGCGGCCGATACATCGCCACGGCGGACGGCATCCTCGATCAACCACAATTCGGCAAACGTATTTCGCCGGGATACGGTCTCCGCTGCGTTGAACAAAAGGCGCGCACGCTTAATATCACCCCGATATTCGTCGAACGCCGCGAGTGTGCTGAGCGCCTCTGTGTTGACAGGTTCCCGTAACGCGGCGCTTCGCAAGACAGTGCGCAACCGATCGATCTCCTGATTGGAGATCGTGTTCAAAGACGTCAGTTTTTGCTGCGCCTCGACGACCTTTGCGATCGTACCGACCGGCCACCAACTGGCGCCGATGCCCGGCGCTCGCCGGGCAATCGTGAAGTTGAGCGTAACGCCGATCGATATCCAAAAGGCGACTGCACCACCCGCCAAAATTGCGATAGTGCGTAAGCGTGAGGCAGTCAGCAAACCCATGACTGCTACTGCGATGCCTTTAATTCGCTTTCGCCATATCCATAGCCATAGCCATAATCATAGCCATAGCCGCTGAACGCGCGTTTGGAATCGAACTTAGTGACAATGGCGCCGAACAGAGTCGTGTCGGCATTGCGCAAGCGTGCAATAGCGGTCCGGGCACTCGCCTTGTTGGTGCCGTGCGCCTCCATTACGAAGCATACGCCCTCTGCCTGGTTGGCGACCAGCGGAGCATCGGCGAAGCCCATGACCGGCGGTGCATCAAGGACAACATGATCGAAGCTATCGAGCAACGTCTTCATTAGCGCTCCAAATCGGTTGCCGGACAGCAACTCGGCAGAGCTTGGCGGCAACGGACCGGCCGCAATGATGGCCAAGTTCGGAATCTCCGTCGCTTGGATGAATTCATCCACGGGCGCGGCACTGCTGAGCAAATTGCTGAGTCCGGGCGTGCCCTGTCGGTTGAGCATTTGATGGACGCTTGGCGAACGCATATCGGCGTCAATCAGTAGAATGCGACGCCCCTGGGCGGCCAGCGTCTTCGCCAGGCCCAATGCCGTCAGCGACTTACCCTCAGCCGGTCGAGAACTCGTCACGACGATCGTACGCGGAAAGCCGTGAGCCGTCGCCAGCGCAAGGGACGTCTGCACCGAGAAATAGGCTTCACTCAATGCTGACTTCGCATCCAACAGCGAACGGATCGGATCGTCGGTGACCTTGGGCACGACGCCGATGAGCGGGACGTGCAGCAGTTCGACAATTTCTGCCGGATCGGACAACGAGTCTTCCAACTGTTCCAAGGCGAAGGCAAGCGATACGCCAACCAGCAGACCGGCAACCAACGCAAGCGCCATGTTCAATAGCATCTTGGGGCTGGACGGCTTGTCAGGCAGATCACCGGGATCGACAACGGCAATATTGTTTGCGCCGACACCGCCAGCGACCCCGATCTCCTTATAACGCTGCAGCAGCGCATCGTAGAGCTGCCGGTTGGTGTCAACTTCGCGCAGCAATATGTTATACTGCGTGCTACGGCGACGCTGATCGAACAGGCCCGATTTCAGCCTGTTAACCTGATTCGTCAGCGCGGTTTCGCGTTCACGTGCGGCCTCATAGGTCTGTTGCAGCGTCGAACGTACCCGACCTTCTTCCAGCTTGACGGCCTGATCGATCGTCGCAATCTGCGCGCGAAGCGCTTTGGCGGGTGGGTAGGCGGGATCGAATTTCTCGATCATCTCCGCATATTGCGAGGCTAAGTCCGCGCGCTTGGAACGCAGCTGGGAGATGCTGCTGTTACCCAGCGCCTCCGGAACATCGCCGCCCCTGGCCCCCAGCCGACTTTCCGCCTCGATGCGCTCGCCAGTAGCGGTAGCGAGCTGCCTGTTGAGCGCGACCAGATCTTCGGCCACCAACGATCGTTCAGGGGGCGAGCCAGAGCCGGGTGTTGCCGCAGCCTCGCTCGGCAGATTTACAATGCCTTCTCGTGCCGCATAATCCACGAGCTGGCTTTCGGCTTGATTGATGCGCGTACGCAGCTGTCCAAGCCGGTCCTCCAGAAACTTGCGCGCATATGCGGTCGCGGCATAACGGCGGTCCAGAGTCGCCTGAACGAATTCTTGCGCCCAGGAATCGACGATCTTCTTGGAAAATGCCGGATTAGGGCTCGTAAAGCTGACAATGGCCAGACGCGACTGCTTTTGGATAACGACCTGGATATGGTCGAGCAGGATGTCACTGGCTTCGCGTACACGTTCGTCGCGGGTTGAGGCGCCGGCGATCAAGCGGTTGCCATCGAACCACTTCTGCGCCTTGCGCGACTTGAACATCTCGAAGAATTTCGGATCGTCCTGCAACCTATTGGCCGTCGCAACGCTGTCGGCAAGGGTGACGGAGCGCAACAAGCCGGCCTGCGTCTCGTAAAACTCGGAATCGACTGCCGTCGGCGCGCGCGAGTCGACCCCCTCTACATTCGTAAAGTTGCGGGTCTCACGCTGAATTTCCAGGACAGACTTCGACGTATATTGCGGCGTCGTCAGCAGCGTTATGATCAACCCAAGCGCCAGAGCACCAACGACCACGCCGATGATCAGCCACTTCCGCTTCTTCAGGGTAGCGAGAACTTGCGCCAGCGAGAAATTGAAACGGGATTCCTGCGGCCCCCCCAGGTCCACTAACGGATGGTCCCCATCCCTCATAACGTCCAGAGCGCGGTCATACTGCATAGCTATATCTAACTCTGAATTACGATTACTGGGAGACCAGATAAAGTAGTGGCGCAGAAAGCAGCGGCGCGGCAGCTACAACATCGCGGAACAAACGTCGTGCCTGATCGTCGCCAACATAAATCACGTCGTTCGAGAATATTTCGGGATCTTCGTACATACCCTGGCGGATTGCACGGAGATCATACAATGCCGCATACCGCTTGTTATCGACATTGCGGAACACAACGACATAATTTTCGCGGGCAAATTCGGTCGTGCCCGACGCCCGAGCAATCGCACGCATCAAGGACATACGACCGAGCAGCGGATATATGCCTGGTGTCGCCACCGACCCGTCCACGGTGATGACCTGGCTCGCGGCGGTGACGATATTGACGGTGACCTGTGGGTCGCGGACATGCGCGGTACGGAACCGCCGCGTAAGGTCGGCGGTCAACTCGTTGGAGGTCATGCCGGAGACTTTGAGCGCTCCAACAAGCGGAAGAGCAATTTGCCCCGTGAGGTCGACCGTTACGTTCTTGCTGAGTTCGTCAATGCCGAATACCTCAACCGACAATTGGTCGGATGGCCCGATGACATAAGGGCGAGAGGGAATGACGAGATCCTGGCGTACGGGTTCGGGTAGCGGCCTATTGTCGAATACCGTCAGATCCGGCCGCCCCTCGAAACGCGGCGAGGCACATGCTGACAGGGTCAGAGCAACCGTCAGCAGGCCACGGGGAAATACGCTTTTGTTCATTGAGACCTTGCCAGATGCGGGCCCTGTCGGGCTGGGCGGGGAATTAGCCCGAGCCTCCCGAAGTTGCAAGCCTTTGCCCTGCATCTCGGGTCCGACGACAAGCTATTGCACCTGCCCTTGCACCCGATGGCAGGGATGCTGGCGCATGACGGTCGTCATTTCGTCGTGTTTACCTGTGAGCCCGGAGCCAAAAAGTCGTTTCGACTTCCAATTTTACCAAAAGCGTCTAACGGAGACACCGTTCCAGACAGTGTGGGTCGCATATCGTAATCGCCATGCTCAATAAGCGTAATGTTTCTACCCATGCTTCGCCGTCGCCCTCGGCGGCCGAAACGGATTATCGTCCCCCGGTGTCTAAGCACAGCATCCGGATGCGGTTGCTGACACTGCTGGCCGTTCTTGATCTGGTCATGACCTGCGGCGGCCTGATGATCGTGTCTTGGCTGTATCTAGGACATATCAATCACGAACGCCTGTTGACATTCTTATCGCTGGTCATGCCGATCTATTATCTGACCGCGATCCGTCAGCAGAGCTACCGACTGGCGGTCGTGATCCGCGCAACGCGTAGCACGCGACGCGCTTGCCTTTCGCTTCTGACGGCCGTGCTGATCGTCATCAGCATCACCTTCATCGTCAAGTTGTCGGCAGAATTGTCGCGCGGCATTGCAATTGGAGGCACGCTGACAAGTTGCGGATTGCTGATCATCGGGCGCTATGTTTTCGCGAAATACGCCTATGCGGCCCTTAATGGTCGCCCCGAGAGCGAGATCGTGCTGATCGACAATTTTGCGCCGCCATCGGGTTGCTCCGCATTCAAAGTCGACCTGCAAGCGATAGGCATCGAACCCGATATCAACGACCCCGCCATGCTCGACAGGCTCGGCAGCATCATCCATGGATCCGACCGGGTCATCATCGCATGCCAGCCCGATCGACGAGCGTCTTGGTCGCTCGCACTGAAGGGTGCCGGAGTCAATGTCGAGGTACTTACTCCAGAACTCGACGCGATCGGTGCTATTAGCACTACTCGTTATTATGACGTTGCGACGACATTGATAGCGACCGGACAACTCAATGCCGTGGATCGCACGATTAAGCGGCTGTTCGACCTAGCATTTGCCGTACCGGCTGTTATTGCATTGTCATGGATCATGTTGTTGATCGCAATTTTGATCAAATTGGACTCGCCTGGGCCGGTATTGTTTGTTCAGCTTCGGATCGGCAAGGGCAACCGACTATTTCGTATGTTCAAATTCCGCAGCATGCGGACCGATCTGCTCGACCACAATGCCAGCAAGCTCACCGCCCGCAATGACGCGCGTGTGACACGAGTCGGCCGTTTCATCCGCAAGACCAGTCTCGACGAACTGCCGCAGCTGTTCAACGTGCTGCGCGGAGACATGAGCATCGTCGGGCCACGCCCGCACGCGACCGGCGCGCTGGCGGGCAATGCGCTTTACTGGGAAGTCACGTCTGACTATTGGAGCCGTCATGCGGTAAAGCCGGGATTGACCGGCCTTGCCCAGGTGCGTGGGTTCCGCGGCAATACTGAAACCAACGATGACTTGATCAATCGCCTCCAGGCCGATCTTGAATATCTGGAATCATGGACGATTTGGCGTGATATAGTACTCATCCTCCAAACGTTCCGTGTGTTAATTCATCACAACGCCTTCTAATTCTTGCTAAGCTCTCAAGGCTTTTTCGACATATTGATATGGATCCAGGATTAAAGCTCCCGGAAGCAAATAAGAGAGCCATGAAATAGTCTTGAACGCAAGCTGAGCATATATTTTGCCCGGCTTCACAGAAAACGGATGAGTACGTGTCTCCACGCCATGCCCGCCAATCTCGACGGAGCAGTCCCGCCCGAAAACTTGGGAGCTTCAGCCGCCCGTCTGTGGTGGTCGTCGCCTTCGCGATATTTGCGACAATCGTGGCGCTGACCGGGGGATCATCAAAGCCCCATATCGGTTGGCTGATCGTCTTGCGCCCCGCATCGGTCCTTTGCATCGTCGCTATGTTGATCGTAAAGCCGGTCGACTGGCGCAGCATCCGACCCGTGCCTATGCTGTTTGCCCTGTTTGCTGCAACGATAGCGATCCAGCTCGTGCCCTTGCCCCCGGCCTTGTGGCTTGGACTGAGCGGCCGCGAGAGCTATGACGCCATCGTTCGCATCCTGGGCGGCACCGATCACTGGCACCCCCTCTCTCTATCGCCGGATCGCACCTGGAATAGCCTGGTCGCGCTCCTAACTCCACTCGGCACCCTGATCGGCTTCGCGGCGCTCAGCGACCGTCAGCGGCGCCTGCTAATCTGGCCGATCCTAGGCTTGGTCGGTGTCAGCATGGTGCTCGGCGTGGCCCAGATTGCGAGCGGTTCGTCCTCTCCGCTCTATTGGTACAGGGTCAGTGGTCGCGGACAAATGATCGGCCTTCTCGCCAATCGCAATCATCAGGCGGCCTTGCTGGCACTTGCCCTTCCGTTACTACGTGCTTGGACATTGTTTCCCGTCGCGCATCCTCGCCAGACGGAGCGGGCGCGTACCATCATCGGACTTGCGGCAGCGGCCGTCATCATCCTCTATACGCTCGTGCTCGGATCGAGGGCAGGTCTCGTACTGCTTCCGGTTGGCTTGGTATCGGCTTTCCTCGTCAAACCCTCGATCGGCGCAGGTCGCCTAACGCCTCGCCAGCGCGGGATGATAGTGGGCGGACTGATCGTGGCCATCATCGCCATTGTCGCCATCGCGATCGGTACCGATCGCGCCGTCACGCTCGGTCGTGTGGTCGATGACGATCTCAGCACGGAAGGGCGGCTGGCCGCGATGCCGACGCTGCTCCATATCATCACGAAATCATGGCTGTTCGGGACGGGATTTGGATCCTTCGTCCCCGTCTATGCCAGTTATGAGCCCGATACGCTGCTCAAGCCCAGCTATTTCAATAATGCCCATAACGATCTGATCGAGCTGATCATAACCGGTGGATTGCCCGCGTTGCTTGTCTTCGCCGCGTTCCTCATCTGGTGGGGCAAGGCGAGCTGGCGCACCATTGCCACCACCGCGCCGCGCCCTTGGCGGGCCCTGCAACGCGCCTCAGCTTTGGCCATTTTCATTCTTCTGCTTGCCAGTTTGGCCGATTACCCGCTGCGAACGCCGTTGCTGGGGGCCATTTTTACCATTCTGTGCTGTTGGCTCGCCCATATGCCTGTTACCGGAACATCCGATGACTGACACCTCCTCACCTGTCCTATTGGTCCGCCCCAAACGCTTCGGCGACAGCCGCGGCTGGTTCACCGAGGTCCACTCGGTGCCCACCTTCGCTGACTTGGGCATCACCTGCACTTTCGTGCAGGACAACCATTCCTATTCCGCCCCCGCCTTCACCCTTCGCGGCCTGCATTTCCAGACGCCTACCCGAGGCCAGGACAAGCTGGTCCGCTGCATCCGCGGGCGAATCTACGACGTGGCAGTGGATGTGCGGCGTGGCTCGCCAACCTATGGCCAATGGGTCGGGGCGGAACTATCGGCCGAGAACGGCCATCAGCTGTTCATCCCGATCGGTTTCGCACACGGCTTCGTGACGCTCGAGCCCGATTGCGAAGTCACCTACAAATGCTCCGACACCTATGCGCCGCAGAATGATGGCGGCATTCGTTGGGACAGCGTCGGTATCGACTGGCCGATGCCCACCGGTACAACGCCGGAGTTGAGCGACAAGGACAAGGTGCAGCCGACGCTGGCCGAGTTCGACAGCCCCTTTGCCTATGACGGCCGCCCGCTGGCCCCGCTTTCCTAAAAGGAATTCCCAAGATGCGCATCTTCGTCACCGGCGGGGCCGGCTTCATCGGCTCGGCACTCGTCCGCCATCTGATCGAGAACACGACCCATGAGGTCCTAAACTTCGACAAGCTGACCTATGCGGGCACCCTGTCGACCGTCGAGCGGGTGTCCGACAGCAACCGCTATCGCTTCGTCCAGGGCGACATCTGCGACGCCGAGGCCGTGCGCACCGCGATCGTCGAGTTCAAGCCGGACGTCATCACGCATCTGGCGGCCGAGAGCCATGTCGATCGCTCGATCGACGGGCCGGGCGCGTTCGTGCAGACCAATGTCGTCGGTACCTACACGATGCTGGCCGAGGCACGCAGCTATTGGCTGAGCCTGGACGAAGAGGCCAAGGCCGCCTTCCGCTTCCACCATATCTCGACCGACGAAGTGTACGGCACGCTGGGCGACACCGGACTGTTCACCGAGGATACGCCCTATGACCCGCGCTCGCCCTATTCGGCGTCGAAGGCCGGGTCGGACCACTTGGTCTCGGCCTGGGGGCATACCTTCGGGCTGCCGGTGCTGATCACCAACTGCTCGAACAATTACGGGCCCTATCACTTCCCCGAAAAGCTGATCCCGCTGATGATCGCCAAGGCGCTTGATGGCGAACCCCTGCCCATCTACGGCAAGGGCGACCAGGTCCGCGACTGGCTCTATGTGGAGGATCATGTCCGCGCGCTGCAGGCGGTGTTCGAGCGCGGCGAGCCCGGCCGCACTTATAATGTCGGCGGCCATAACGAGCGGCAGAATATCGAGGTGGTGAAGACGCTGTGCGCGATCCTCGACGAGCTGCACCCCCGTGCCGACGGCAAGCCCTATGCCGAGCAGATGACCGAGGTCGCCGACCGTCCGGGGCATGACAAGCGTTATGCCATCGACGCCAGCCGCATCGGCGCCGAGCTGGGCTGGACCCCGGCCGAGACGTTCGAGACGGGGATCCGCAAGACGGTCGAATGGTATCTGGCGAACGAAGCCTGGTGGCGCCCGCTGGTCGCGGCCAAGGCGTCCGAGCGGCGCGGCGTGGCGGCATGACGCGGGAAACCCCGCGCGCGATCTTGGTCACTGGCGCCCGTGGCCAGCTCGGTACCGAGCTGCAACGCTGCGCTTGGCCGCAAGGTTATGAGATCGTCGCGATCGACCATGACACGCTCGACTTGCGCGATACCGCCGCCATCGCGGCGATGGTCGCCTCGCGTCCTTTCGCGGCGGTGATCAACGGCGCGGCCTATACCGCGGTCGACAAGGCCGAAAGCGATGCGGTGACCGCCTGGGCGGTCAACACCATGGCCCCCGCCGCGTTCGGCGAAGCCTGTGCAAAGGCGGGCATTCCGCTGGTCCAGGTATCGACCGATTATGTGTTCGCCGGTAACAAGCAGGGCGCCTGGGAGGTTGATGATCCCGTCGGCCCGCTCGGCGTCTACGGCGCGTCCAAGCTGGGCGGCGAGTTGGCGGTGCGCACCTCGGGCGCGCGCCATGCGATCGTGCGCACCGCCTGGGTCGTCTCGGCACATGGCCATAACTTCATCAAGACAATGCTGCGCCTGGCCGAAACCCACGACACACTGTCGGTGGTCGCCGACCAGCATGGCTCGCCGACCAGCGCGGCCGATCTGGCGGGCGCACTGATGACCATCGCGCTGCGCTTGATCGAGGATGAGGCCGCCCCCACCGGCACCTTCCATTTCAGCAATGCCGGGGCCATCAGCTGGGCCGATTTTGCCACCGAGATCTTCCGGCAGTCAGCGCAGCGTGGCGGTCCCTCGGCCGCAATCGTGCCGATCCCCAGCAGCGACTATCCTACGCCTGCGGCACGACCTGCCAATTCGCTGCTCAGTCACAGCGCGATACAGGCTGCCTATGGCATCACGCCTCGCGATTGGCAGGCGGCTTTAAGCGACATTCTCGACGAACTGATCGGAGCCATGAAATGAAAGGTATCATTCTCGCCGGAGGCTCCGGCACCCGGCTTCACCCGGCTACCCTGGCAGTCAACAAGCAGCTGCTGCCAGTCTATGATAAGCCGATGATCTATTACCCGCTCAGCGTCCTGATGCTGGCGGACATCCGGGACATACTGATTATCTCGTCGCCGGAGTTCATCGACAATTATCGCCGCCTGTTCGGCGATGGCTCGGCCTTCGGCCTGACCATGTCCTATGCTGAACAGCCCAGCCCCGACGGCTTGGCCCAGGCCTTCACCATCGGCGCGGACTTCATCGGCGACGATAACGTCGCGCTGGTGCTGGGCGATAACATTTTCTTCGGTGCCCACCTGACCGACCTGCTAGCCAGTGCAGTTGCACGGCCCAAGGGGGCGACCGTATTCAGCTACCGTGTCGATGATCCGGAACGCTACGGCGTGGTCGAGTTCGGGGAAGGCGGCCGCGCGGTCAGCTTGGAGGAAAAGCCAGCACAACCCAAATCAAACCATGCGGTCACCGGGCTCTATTTCTACGACAACCGCGTCGTCGAATATGCCCGGAACCTGAAGCCTTCGGCGCGTGGCGAACTGGAGATCACCGATCTCAACCGGCTCTACATGGAGTCGGGCGATCTCTTCGTCGAACAAATGGGTCGCGGTTATGCCTGGCTCGACACCGGCACCCATGACAGCCTTCTGGAGGCCGGGGAGTTCGTCCGTACGCTGCAGCACCGCCAGGGCGTCCAAGTCGCCTGCCTAGAGGAAATCGCTTACGAGCGAGGCTTTATCACGGTCGAACAGGCACGCGAGGCCGGGGAGCGTTTTAAGAAGACCGCATATGGACGCGCCATCCTAAATGCGGTGGGAGACTGAGAAGGCGGTTTCGCCCCACGGCTCTTGGCCTACCCGACCTTGGAGGCTAGATGTTGGGTCCCGGCGATTAATAGTGCGGGCTTAATGTAAACCGATCCAGCTCATTTTGCCATGCTTGCAGATGGCTTCGTAGGGTGTGAGCCCTTCGAGGTTCTTGAGCCTGCGGCCGAAATTGTAGGCGGCGACGAGGTTGCCGAGATGCTGCAGGAGCTGATCATGGCTCTCGTAGTGATGACGCTTGATGGTGTGGCTCATCCGTTCGACTTGGCCGTTCGTCCACGGGTGCCCGGACTTGGTCCGTCTGTACTGGACATCAAAGTCGGCGCAGCCCGCTTCGAAGGCGTGGCATCATTGCGCCCGCATCGCCTTGATGTCCTCAGGCACCCAGTGAACCGCACTGGGTTTGTCGGAGGCCCCAACTCCTGAGAAGAAGGGGCTATGACGAGCAAGACGACGAACAAGTTTTCGCCTGAAGTGCGCGCGCGTGCGGAGTGCATGGTGCTGGAGTATGAGGAGGATCATCCATCGCGTTGGGCCGCGGTAGTGCCGATCGCGGCGAAGATCGGCTGCGCATGCCAGACGCTGGACGAGTGGGTGAAGAAGGCCGAGGTCGACAGTGACGTGTTCCCCAAAGCTCTACCAGTCATAACTGGAGTCCGGGGTTGGTATGAGGGTCCCCCGGTTTCTCATCCAGGTCGAGGGTGAGTTTCCGGCGTTCATTCGGCCGCGATCTTGGCCGCGGCAGCAGCATATTCGACCGGCGTCAGCCAGCCAAGCGATGTGTGAGGGCGGCTCTCATTGTAGTCTCGCCGCCAGGCCTCGATCTTGGCCCGCGCGTCCTCCAGGGACAGGAACCAGTGCGTGTTCAGGCACTCGTCTCGCAGGCGACCGTTGAACGATTCCACGAAGGCATTGTCCGTCGGTTTGCCTGGACGGCTGAAGTCCAGCGTGACGCCGTTCTCATAGGCCCAGCGGTCGAGCGCCTTCGAGATGAACTCTGGCCGGTTGTCGACCCGGATGGTCTTGGGCGCGCCGCGGATCGACGAGATCCGCGCCATCACCTCGACCACCTGCTCACCCTTGATGCCTTGGTCGACATCGATTGCCAGCGCCCCCCTGGTGAATGCGTCGACCACGGTCAGCGCGCGCAGGCGCCGGCCGTCGAACAGCGCGTCGGAAACGAAGTCCATCGACCACATCTCGTTCGCAGCGGCGGCCGCGGGTTGTCGGTCACGGTTGGCAGCGCTGACGTTGCGTCTGGGCTTCTTGAGCCGAAGGCTCAGTCCATCTTCCCGATAGAGCCGATAGACCCGCTTGTGGTTCACGAACCATCCTTCCCTGCGTAGCAGGATGTAGATGCGGAAGTAGCCGTACCGCGTCCGCGTCGCCGCCAGATCGCGGATGCGCAGCATCAGCGGTGCCTGGTCTGGCCGATGCGACACGTAGCGCACCGGCGAACGGTCAATGCCCAGCGCCGAGCAGCTGCGTCGCTCGCTGACGCCGTGGGACGCCTGGACGTGCGCGACGAGCTCGCGCCGTCGTCCAGGCGTCAGGGCTTTTTTGACAGCACGTCCTGCAGGATGTGCTTGTCGAGGCTCAGGTCCGCGACCAGCTGCTTGAGCTTGCGGTTCTCTTCCTCGAGCAGCTTCAGGCGCCGCAGCTCGCCGACGCCGAGGCCGCCGTACACCTTCTTCCAGCGGTAGAATGTCTGCTCCGAAATCCCCATACGGCGGATCACCTCCGTCACCGACGTACCCGTCTCCGCCTGCTTCAGCGCGAACGCGATCTGCTCCTCGGTGTGCCTCGTCTTCTTCATGTCCAGCTCCTCGCCCGCAGGCTTCAAAGGGCCGGAAAACTCTCACCCAGCTTGGATGAAAAAACAGGGGGGACGTCAACGGTGGAAGGAAATTCCAGGTAGCTGAGCAGCGGATCGTGGCGAATCACGAGCGAGGCCCGTCAGGCGAAAAGATCCCGAAGGGCACAGGCTCGGAAATGATTGCGAAGGCGACGGCGACGATGCTCTCCTGCATCATGGCGCATGTGACATGCTTGGCACAGCGCCGCAAGATTGCGCGGCTGGTTGTCGCCAGGGTCATGATTGAGATGCGCGCAGGCAAGGATTACGTGGGTGCTGCGGAATGGTAGACGGGCTGCAATGCCTGTGAGACCTGGCTGCGCCCGGATCATGTCAGCCGGGGCGGGAAGCCGCCTCACTCCCCTTCCCCGCCTGTCGCGCCAGCGGGCGGCCTCATCGTCCCACCACACGCCGTTGCCCAGATGCACGATGTCACGGCCATGGGGACGTCCACAATGCTGGCATTGCCCTTTGGCATGACTAAACCGGATCAGCGCGGACAGTTCCCGCCAGTCGATCGGATAGAGCCAGCGATGTTCGCGAGCGATGGGCATATTCCTTTGTGAATCAGTCGGTTGGAGAACGAAAGGGCAAAAACGCTGTGATTCAGAAAAGTCATCACTGGGGGCACATTAGCTCTCTATATTTCTCCAAAAAAAAGCGATCGTCAAAGTTAGAGCGTTATAGGAAAGTTAAGGGGTTAAGGATGGTAGTTTGACATGTAACTGTTTGAAATCGCGTGATTCTGTCCTCTCCTCGTGTTCCCGACGTATCGTTGATTCGTTCCTGGAATATCGTGACTTGCGTTCCCGATGTTTCGTGCAACCGTTCCGAGAGTATCGAATGGCGTTCCGGATATGTCGAAAGACCAGATCAGAGGGCGAAACCGGAGCGTGGATTGAATCAGTTTTCAGCGCCTTGCGCGGGACGACGTTCAAACGAGCGGATGGCGCTGATCGGAACGTCCCGGACGCAATCGGATAACCGATATATCGGGAACGCTTACAAGTGTTCTCCCCTGCGGTCCAACAGGCGATGCGAGATGAGGGCGTATTTCCGGCGTGGCGGATCGATTGGTGGCGACGACAGGGCCGTCAGGGCCCCGTCCTGCCACCTCCCGCGCGGGAGAGGAATGAGGAGGCGCTCCGTTCGGCGCCTTTTCCTTTAGCGGCCTGGTTCCGTATCCGGTGCGTTCCTGCGGAGCCCCCTCGCCCATCGTCAGCGCAGCAAATGCCGGTTCTTGGCATCGAAGCGGCGGACATAGCCGATAAAGGCGTTCTGGTAGCTGACCGGCGTCCGGGCCGGATCGCCCTCCACCCAGGCTTTAAATTCAGCGTGAAGCGTCTGATAGTCCCAACCTGGACATTCCGATCGGAGCAGGGCGAGCGTGGCGTCGGTGACTTCGCCGAAGGTCACGCGGGTCGACAGGCTCTTGACGCTGCGGCGGATCATCGAGGCGGCGTCGATCTCCGGCGTGGCCGGGTCGGAAGTCGAGGCGGGATCGGGCGTCGCAGGCATAGAGCGGGCTGTACTCAGAGAGCGCGCTGGTGCCCCCCCCTCCCCTTCCGCTCGCCTCCGCATCCGCAGGCTCGGCTCGCGCTTGCCCTCGGCCTGTTCGAGCGTCAGGGCATAGCCGGGCAGCTCGTTGCGTTCGGCGATCTTGGCGATCTCGAACTTGAAGCGGCGATACTGGCCTTCCGCCCCCGATTTTTCGAACAGGGTCGGCATCGAGATGGCGAAGCCTCCCTCCCCTGCCCCGCCGGCATGTTTGCGCGCGACCTTGTACAGCCAGCGCTCGCGGCCGCCCGAAATGTCGAAATAGGCGCGGTCGATCGACAACACGCCGCCCGTCATCATCACGCCTTCATAGAACCAGCTGGACAGCTCGATGGTCATGCCGCGCGAGCGTTCGGTCTTTTCGTCCACCAGCTGCGTCCAGCCGTCGAGCCAGCTGAACGTCGCCTCGCGCCGGTTTTCGGCCCGGATATTGGTCTTGACCGTGGTTGACACCAGCCGGTCCAGCGCCTGGCCGAGCAGCTCATAGGCGCGGCCCGTCGGCTGGCGGCCGATCGCCCGCAGCAGGTCATAGGGCATCAGGTGCAGCTTGCGCGGCACGTCGTTGATCCCCCGCCTGGCCATGTCGGCCAGCATCGAGGCGCAATAGATCAGGATGTCGGCATCCCAGATCGTCGCCATGCCATAAT
>Ga0308159_1002639_pt1 | contig 20116 bp, 15 predicted proteins | sample PhyCR1_FD_201040 | JGI IMG/M metagenome (GOLD analysis project Ga0308159, IMG submission 201040) | Phyllosphere microbial communities from UC Gill Tract Community Farm, Albany, California, United States - DLSLC.R1 | ecosystem: Host-associated > Plants > Phyllosphere > Unclassified | place: USA... | reverse complement strand
GATCGTGGCTCACCAGCACCATGGTCAGGCCATCCTGCTGTTTCAGATCGTTGAGCAGATTGAGGATCTCCGCCTGCACTGACATATCCAGCGCCGACGTCGGCTCATCCAGCAGCAGGATCTTCGGTTGCAGCAGCAGGGCGCGCACGATGGCGACGCGCTGACGCTGACCGCCGGAGAGCTGATGCGGATAGCGATCCGCCAGGGCGGGATCGAGCCCGACGTGACGGAAGCCCTGATCGATACGATCGTTGATATTGTCGCGTTTCAGCAGCTTCAGCGGCTCGGCCAGCGTGCGACGCAGCCGGTGACGCGGATGCAGCGAGGCATAGGGATCCTGAAACACCATCTGCACTTCCTGACGCAGCGCGCCGGTGAAGGCTTTACCCGGCTGAACCTCGTGACCGGCAAGCTGCATCTGACCCTGCCAGTGTGGGTTCAGACCTGCCAGCACCCACAGCAGCGACGACTTGCCGCAGCCTGACGGACCCACCAGACCAAAACACTCGCCAGCGTTAACCTCCAGGTTAACCTCATGCACCACGGTGCGCAGCTCGTAACCCTGTTTGTGGGCGACGCTTAGATCCTGCAGCTTAATCATCATTCGCCTCCAGCGCAGCGCGATCCAGCACCGGTAATGTCTGTCCGTGGGTCGCTTTGCCCGGACGGCAGGCCCACAGCGTGCGGGTGTAGGGATGGGTAGCGTGCGGCAGATCGGCGGCGGGTAGCGTATCCAGCAACCGGCCTTTATACATCACCATCACCCGCTCGCAATGTTCTGAAACCTGCTGCAAATCATGGCTGATCAGCAGCAGGCCCATGTTGCGCGCCTCCACCAGACCGCGGATCAGCGCCAGCACCTGATCGCGCATGGCATGATCCAGCGCGGAGGTCGGTTCATCGGCGATCAGGAAGTCCGGATCGGTAATCAGGGCGATCGCCAGCATCACGCGCTGGCCCATGCCGCCAGAGAGCTGATGCGGATACTGCTGCATCAGACGACGCGGATCGGGCAGGCCGACCGCATCCAGCATTTCACACACTTTCTCTTTGCGCTCGGCACGGCTCAGGCGGCGATGCAGGATCAGCGGCTCTTCCACCTGCCAGCCAATGGTGCGCGTCGGGTTAAGGGCATACTTCGGGTCCTGCATCACCATCGCCACGCGGTTACCGCGCAGCTGGTTCCAGTGGCGCTCACTCAGCGTCAGCGCATTCTCACCGGCCACCTGGAGCTGGCTGGCCTGCAGATGCAGCGCAGGTGACAGTAAGCCCATCAGGCTGCGGGCGGTCAGTGACTTGCCGGAACCGGACTCACCGACCAGCGCCACGCGCTCGCGACCCACGGAAAAACTGATGTTATCTACCAGCAGCGCATCGTCGCTGCGAATGGTCAGCCCCTCGGCATGGAGCAGATTATTTTGCATGACGGGTATCCAGTCGGTCGCGCAGGCCATCGCCTGTCAGGTTAAAGGCCAGGCTGGCAAACAGAATCGCCGCGCCCGGTGCAGCAGCAACCCACCACTGATCAAAAATGACTTTACTGCCTTCGGCCACCATCGAACCCCATTCCGCCGTCGGCGGCTGAACGCCCATACCGAGGAAACCGAGTCCGGCCGCGGCCAGGATAATCCCGCCCAGGCTCAGTGCGGCGCGGACTACTGCCGTCGGCATGCAGAGCGGCAGGATATGACCGAACATCAGGCGAAAGCCCGTAATCCCCTGCATCCGCGCGGCGGCAAGGTAGTCGCTGCGGCGCAGTGCCAGGGTTTCAGCGCGTGCCTGACGGGCAAACGGCGGCCAGCTGGTCAGTGCCAGCGCCAGCGCGCCGTTCATCAGGCCAGGGCCGAGAATCGCCACCAGCGCCAGCGCGATCACCAGGTTGGGCAGTGACAGAAAGATATCGGTAATGCGCATCAGCAGGCGTTCGGTCCAGCCGCCCACGTAACCGGCAGTGATGCCGATCAGTAGCCCGGCCGGAATGGTCAGCACCAGAATCAGCGACACCAGCAGCAGGGTCGGACGCGCGCCGTAAATCACGCGCGACAGCAGATCGCGGCCAAAGCCGTCGGTGCCGAACCAGTGCTGTGCCGACGGCGCCAGCAGACGGCTCGACATGGTCTGTACGTTCGGATCGAACGGCGCAATCAGCGGCGCCAGCAGTGCCATCAGGATAAGAATCGCCACCAGCGTCAGCCCAACGGTTAACGAGGTAACGCGTTGACGGCGACGGCGTGGTCGCAGCGTTTCGAGTTCAGAGAGTTGTTGCGTCATCGGGTTCTCGGATCGGTTAACCAGGTTAAAACATCCGCCAGGGTGTTAATCAGGATAAAGCAGCTGCCGATTAACAGGGTTGAGCCCAGAATCGCCGGCACATCGCCGGAGAACAGCGCATTGGTCATATAGCGACCCACACCTGGCCAGGCGAAGACGGTTTCTGTCAGCACCGAGCCTTCCAGCAGCGTGGCGTAGGAAAGGGCGATCACCGTGACCAGCGTGCCCAGCACGTTGGGGAAGATATGGCGCAGCAGGATGCGCACCCGACCCGCGCCTTTAGCACGCGCCAGCACCACATACTCTTTGCTGCTCTCTTCCAGCAGCGCAGCACGCAGCAGGCGGGTGATGCCCGCCATCGCCAGCAGGCCGAGGATCACCACCGGCAGCCAGAGGTGGGCAATCGCATTGCGGAACATCTCTGGTTCACCCGACAGCCAGCTGTCGATCAGCACAAAGCCGGTCTTCGGCTCCAGGGTATAAACCCAGATATCATCCAGCCGTCCCGGTCCGGCGGACCAGTGCAGCACCGCATAGAAGAGCAGCAGGCCTAGCAGGCCGAGCCAGAACACCGGCACCGAGTAGCCCAGCAGCGAGACAAAGCGGGCGAGGTTATCGATCCAGCTGCCCGGTTTCCAGGCAGCCAGCAGCGCCAGCGTCACACCGAACACCACCGCGAAGATCATCGCGCAGGTCGCCAGCTCGATGGTGGCGGGGAAGGTGGTCATCAGGTCGCCGCTCACCGACTGATTGGTGAGGCGGGAGACACCCAAATCGCCCTGCGCCAGATGTTCGACGTAGCGCCAGAACTGCATCAGTACCGGCTGGTCGAGACCCAGGTCATGACGCACCTGCTCATAGGTCGCTTCACTGGCGTGATCGCCGGCGATCTGCTGCACCGGATCGATCGGCGAGAGATGCGACAGCATAAAGGTAAAGGCGAGCAGGCCAAGCAGCGTGACCAGCAGCGACAATACGCTACCGATCAGGCGCCCGCCACGCTGCCAAAAAAGCCGGGCGAACCCGGCTGAAGAAACAGACTGTCTCATTACTTAGTGACCTGCGAGTAATACACCATGTCAGGGTTAATGCCCTGCACATAGCCTTTCAGGTTGTCGCGCAGGGCGATCAGGTTCTTCGCCTGCATCCCAATCACATACGGTGAGTTCTTCATCACTTCACGCTGCATCGCTTCATACAGCGCCACACGTTTCTTCGGATCGCTCTCGGCGGTCGCCGCAATCACCTGCTTGTTCAGCTCAGGAATGTGCCAGTCTGAACGGAAGGCGATGGTTTTGCTGCCATCTTCCGGATTGTAAGCAAACGAGGCGGCATTGGTGTTGGGATCGAAATAGTCGGAGCCCCAGGCGTTCAGCGTCGCTTCATATTTATGCGCTTTCACGTTGGTTGACACTTCGGAACTCAGACCTGGCACCACTTCCACTTTCACACCCGCTTTGGCGAAGCTGCCCTGCAGCGCCTGTGCGATATCCAGATAAGGCGGCTGGTTGCTGGTGGAGAGCTTGAAGGTGACATTGTTCAGGCCCGCTTTCTTCAGAATCGCTTTGGCTTTTTCCGGATCGTAGCTGTATGGCGTGTCGTTGATCGCGCCCAGGAAGCCCTTAGGCAGGAAGCTCTGATGCACGTCGAACTGACCTTTCAGCAGCTCACTGGCAATGCCTTTGTAATCCCACAGGTAGCGTGCCGCTTCCCAGAAGGCGGGGTTCTTCATCGTCTCGTTCGCGCCGATGTTGAACTGGATGTAGTAGAGCGACGCCATGGGAATCGCTTCCGTCTTCACGCCCGGTTTGCCGTTCAGCGCAGCAATCTGATCGGCACCCAGGTTACGGGCGATATCGGCATCACCCTGTTCCAGCAGCAGACGACGCGCAGCCGGTTCAGGCACGTTTTTGATCAGGATGTTCTTCATTTTTGGCGCGCCCGCTGGTGAGGTCGGGTTAGCGCTGAGCAGCACCACCTGATGCATCACCACTTTGCGGATCTGATACGGGCCGCTGCCCGCCGAGTGGGTGGCCAGCCAGGCGTTACCGAAATCGCCGTTCTTCTGGTTTGCCATTGCGGTTTTTTCATCAATGATCGATGAAACCGGAGCAGAGAGCAGGCTCAGGACGTAGGTCGGGCTGACGTTGGCGGTCCAGCTGATCTGCACATGATTGTCGTCGACTTTCTTCAGGAAGCCATCGACGTTATCTTTGTTCCAGCCGAGCTGCGTCAGGATGAACGAGGGATCGAGGTTCAGTTTCACCACGCGGCCCAGCGAGAAGATCACATCTTCCGGACGCAGCGGGTTGCCGGTAGAGAATTTCGCATCTTTGCGCAGTTCAAAGGTCAGGCTGCGGTTGTCGCTGCCGGGCTGCCACGAGGTGGCCAGCGTGGGCTTCAGATCCACCGGATTCTGCGGGTCAGACTGCACCAGACGCTGATAGATGTTCGTAAAAGCCTGAACGCTGGTCAGTTCAAACCCTTTGGCCGGGTCGAAGCTGTCGGCGTCGTCAGTTGATTGTGCAATCACCAGCGTATCTTTGGGTGTTGCGGCCTGGGCTGTGAAGGCGGCAGCCAGCGTCAGCGCCAGCAATGATGGAATTATAGTTTTCATGAAATTTCCTTGCCTCTGAAAAGTTACGCGAGTTTACGAAAGGGCCGATGCGAAGAATAGTCGAATATGGGCTAATCATATGCCAAAAGGTTATAAGCATTACCTGGCGGTTATAAGAAGATCGCCTCGCTGTTACCGAAGCGGCAACCTGAGCAGAAACAAAACCTCAACGAAACCGTTATTCAATACGTTATTGCTTTACCGAAGCCGGCCTCTCTTTATAATGGCGGCAGATAACTTCAGGAGAATTCAGTTGGACAGTCACCCGAGATTAACCTTTATTCTGGCAAGCTGATTTTCCTCTGCTGCTTGCCAACCGGCGAGCAGCGATCCCCGCTTTAATTAACGATCGCGCTCCTTATTTTTAATCCTGCTATCACCAGGAGTGCGCGTTATGCTGCTGTTTATATTCGCTCTTTTTCCTCCGCCCCGTCTGGCGTAGCCCAGGCTGCGCCCAATCGCTGATATCTGACTTTTAAAACGCCGTGTATAACCGGTGTCAGGTAACCCTGCGCGCGTCATTATTTAGCGCGCCGGCGGAATAACCTGACTGTTTCTGAAAGTCACCCCATTAAATAACCCGGCCACGCCAGGTTTTATCCATGCACGTTATTTCCCGTGCAGGACAACTATTGCTTTAAATCAGGGAGATGTCGAAATGAGCGACATGAAACTGGAACAGGTTGCGATCACTTCATCCGGCAACCGTAATGATAAAAAAAGTAAAAAAATGTTTGCCGTGGCGCAGCAGGCAGACCAGCACATTGATATGACGCTGGCGAACCTGCGCAGTCAGCGTCAGGGCCTGACCCAGGCTGAAGCGGCGAAACGACTGGCTTTGTATGGCCGTAATGAAGTGGCGCATGAGAAAGCGCCACCTGCGCTGATTCAGCTGCTGATGGCATTTAATAACCCGTTTATCTACGTATTACTGGTCCTGGCGCTGGTGAGCCTGTTTACCGACTATATTCTGCCGCTGCGCGCCGGTCAGGAGACCGATCTCTCCGGCGTCATCATCATCTTCACCATGGTGATGCTGAGCGGGCTGCTGCGTTTCTGGCAGGAGTTTCGCACCAACCGAGCGGCGCAGGCACTGAAGTCACTGGTGCGCAGCCAGGTCACCGTGCTGCGGCGTGAGCCGGGCAGCGAAACCGCACAGCGCCAGGATGTGGATATGAGTGAACTGGTGCCGGGCGATATCATTCTGCTCAGCACCGGCGATCAGGTGCCTGCCGATGTCCGTCTGCTGAGTTCACGTAATCTGTTTATCAGTGAAGCAGTACTGACCGGCGAGTCGCTGCCGGTTGAGAAACAGAGCAGCGATGCGGGTATCGATGCCGAAGGTCAGACCGCCCAGGAGCGGCTGGCATCACCGAATATCTGCCTGATGGGCACCAGCGTGGCCAGCGGCACAGCCAGCGCAGTCGTGGTAGCGACGGGCGGTGAAACCTGGTTCGGCTCCCTGGCCTCATCGCTGACCGGAAGCCGTCCGCAGACCGCCTTTGACCGCGGGGTGAACAGCGTCAGCAAGCTGCTGATCCGCTTTATGCTGGTGATGGTCCCGGTGGTGCTGCTGATTAACGGCTTCACCAAAGGCGACTGGATGGATGCCACGCTGTTTGCACTGGCCGTTGCGGTCGGGCTGACCCCGGAAATGCTGCCGATGATTGTCAGCGCCAACCTGGCTAAGGGCGCGATTGCGATGTCACGTCGAAAAGTGATCGTTAAAAAGCTCAACGCCATTCAGAACCTCGGCGCGATGGATGTGCTCTGCACTGATAAAACCGGCACGCTGACACAGGACACCATCCTGCTGGCGCATCATCTGGACGCGCGAGGCAACGAAGATGCACAGGTGCTGCTGCTGGCATGGCTCAACAGCGGCAGCCAGAGTGGCGCGAAAAACCTGATGGATCGCGCCTTACTCTGCGCGGGCGACAAGGTCATTTCACAGTCTCAGCGCAGCCAGTTCCAGCTGATCGATGAGCTGCCGTTTGATTTTACCCGCCGTCGGGTGTCGGTGCTGGTGGAGGATCTGACTCAGCATCGTTCACAACTGATCTGTAAAGGCGCAGTGGAAGAGATGCTGGCCGTCAGCATTGCCGTGCGGCAGGGCGACACGGTGGTCGCACTGGATGCGGCACAGCGTGCGGCGCTGCTGGCGCAGACCGAACACTATCATCAGCAGGGTTATCGCGTGCTGCTGGTGGCAACCCGTGATGGCGAGCTACACGCGCCGCTCAGCGACAGTGATGAGCGCGATCTGATTATCCAGGGAATGCTGACCTTCCGCGATCCGCCTAAAGCCAGCGCGGGTAAGGCGATTAAAGCCCTGCGTGACAGCGGTGTGACGGTGAAAGTGCTGACCGGTGACAATCCGCTGGTGACGCTGCGGGTCTGTGCCGATGTCGGGCTGACCGATCCGGCGATGCTGACCGGCGATCAGATTGAGGCGATGAACGATGATGAGCTGGCTCAGGAAGCAGAGCGCTGCACCCTGTTTGCTCAGCTGACGCCGCTGCAGAAATCCCGTCTGGTGCGGCTGATGCAGCAGAACGGTCACACCGTCGGGTTCCTGGGCGATGGCATAAACGACGCGCCTGCGCTGCGGGCAGCCGACACCGGGATTTCCGTGGACAGCGCGGCGGATGTGGCGAAAGCCTCATCGGACATCATCCTGCTGGAGAAGGATTTACAGGTGCTGAATGAGGGTGTACTCAAAGGACGCGAGACCTTTGGCAACATCATCAAGTATCTCAACATGACCGCCAGCTCCAACTTCGGCAACGTTTTCTCGCTGCTGGTGGCCAGTGCCTTTATTCCGTTTCTGCCGATGCTGTCGATTCATCTGCTGATTCAGAACCTGATGTATGACGTTTCCCAGCTGGCGCTGCCGTGGGACAAGGTTGACCGTGAGTTTCTGAATAAGCCGCGTAAATGGGATGCCGGCAACATCAAGCGTTTCATGCTGTGGATGGGTCCGACCTCGTCAATTTTTGACGTCACCACCTTTGCGCTGATGTGGTTTGTTTTCGGCGCTAACCATGCAGGCGTGCAGTCGCTGTTCCAGTCAGGCTGGTTTATCGAGGGGCTGCTGTCACAGACGCTGGTAGTGCATATGCTGCGTACCCGGAAGATTCCGTTTATTCAGAGCCGCGCCACCTTACCGGTGATGCTGACCACGCTGGCGGTGATGGCGCTGGGCATCCTGATCCCGTTCTCCCCGCTGGGTGCGATGGTCGGTCTGGTGCCACTGCCATGGCAATATTTCCCGTGGCTGGTGCTGACGCTGTTCAGCTACTGCCTGGTGGCACAGGGCATGAAGCGTTTCTACATCCGTCGTTTTGGTCAGTGGTTCTAGGGAGGAGAAGATGAAAAAAGGCAGGCTCGATACGGTCTTTGTCGGCGTGATGATCATCGGCTTAACTCTGATTGCGCTGACGGTCATCGTGCGGTGATGGCGTTGTGATAGTGCGGTAAGTGAGAGGCAGCGAGGTGACTCGCTGCCTTTTTTTATTGATGCAGTTACTCTTCGTCGCGCTCACGGCTGGCGCGCTGGCGCTCGTAATATTCATCTTCTGCCGTGATGATCTCATCCATCAGAGAATCCATATCGACTACGCGTTCCTCTTCCACAAACTTCCCGGTAAGCGGCGTTTCCGGCGTCAGCTTGCCATCTTCATAGAGCAGCCAGATCTCTTTGGCGTAGCGCGTCTTCAGCAGCTGCGGAGCGAACTGACCGTAGTAGGAGGTGATGTTGTCTACGTCACGTTCAAACATCGACTCGGCATGGTTATTGGCCGCCGCATCGACCGCCTGTGGCAGGTCGATAATCACCGGGCCCTGGTCATCCAGCAGTACGTTGAACTCGGATAAGTCACCGTGAACGATACCGGCACAGAGCATGCGGACGATGTTGCGGATCATGGTGTGGAAATCCGTGACCGCCTGCTCTTCAGACAGAGAGACATCGCTGAGACGTGGCGCGACCGAGCCATTGGCATCGGTCACCAGCTCCATCAATAACACACCGTCGATGCAGAGATAAGGCTGTGGCACGCGAACACCGGCGTTCGCCAGGCGGAACAGGGCATCTACTTCGGCGGTCTGCCAGGACTCTTCCTGCTGCTTACGGCCGAACTTTGTGCCTTTCTGCATGGCGCGGGCGTTACGGCTGTTACGGGTTTTACGACCTTCCTGATACTGCACGGCCTGCTTGAAGCTACGCTGGGTCGCTTCTTTATAGACTTTGGCGCACTGCACCTTGCCGCCGCATAGCACGGTATAGACGTCTGCTTCTTTGCCGCTTTTCAGCCGCTGCAGGACATCGTCAATCAGGCCGTCATCGACCAGGGGCTGGATTCTGTTTGGGATTTTCATGCGGCTTTATACCTTATTTCACCCGCTTTTCGTATCACTTTGCGATGATGGAAAACATTGGCAATGACTGAACAAAGTTTCTAATTCTACCCTGGAAAGTCGCTTTGTGGGGATGAACCTTGATGAGCTGCGCTTTTGACCTTTGTTTTATCATAAACAATGGATTAGAGGGGAGAGCAGGACGGTTTTATCCGCCAGAGGAACGCTTTGTCATGTATCAGCCCTGTGGGCGGGGATTTCGTGTCAGAGAAACGTGCCTGAAGTGCAGGCTGGCAGGAGGCTGAAGGCCGAAATCCTGCCAACAGAATTTCGGCCTGCCTGCGGGATTACTTCAGGCCTTTAAGCACTTTAACCGTGCTTTCAATGTCGATCTCATCTTCAGAGAAGATCAGTGTCGTACCCTGGAAGGTGGTGACCGCCAGCTTTTTCAGCGAGCGCATCTCATTGGCGTTCGGGTCAGTTTTCGGCCGGATATTATTCAGCAACAGACCCACTGACAACACCGCGTTCTCTTTATCGACACCGGCGTCGACCGGCACTTCTTCGTTGTAGACCAGATAAGACTTAATCGAGGTGATCTTGAGCCGTTCGCCTGCGATATAGATGTATTTGCTTGTCGGCGCGACCTTCACCGCATAGGCGGATAAGCCCTTGTTGTTGGTGGTGGGTTCAAACGTCACCGCCGCATCTTTCTTGATCAGATCAGGATTGGCGACCTTAATCACATGAAAATAGCGGTTATCACCGTTTTCATCTTTGATAAAGCCAAAACCTTTATCTTCAAACCAGGTTGTGATCGTTCCGTTCATCGCCATTTTTGCCTGCTTAATCTACTCAGTTTTTTACAGCGCGCAGTGTAAAACACAATGCCTGCGCAGACTATATAAGTCTGGATGATAATTTTCAGGTGCGCCAGAGGATGTGGGGCGGAAGGGGACTTTGTGGCTGGTTAAGGCGAGAGCGATGGAGTGTGTAGCGGCAGATAAAGACGAAGATGGGTCGGTAGTAGAGCTGGGAACGGACATCAGCCACGTGAGACACGTGGCTGTCAGCATTGTGCGTTGTTACGGGAATACCGGCGGGCGAATGCGTTACTGAGTCAGGCAGATTAACCGGCGAACTGCGCAAAGCTCGTCTGCCGGTGAGCGTCTGTTACTCGTTGCCCCAGCGGTTCAGAAACTCGGCAATTTCATCAATACGCTGCTCATCGATACCCGCTTCACGCGCCATATCCTGCTGCGACTCTTCACTGATCTCTTCGTTGTTCATCAAACGGGTGATCAGCAGCTGGAAGTAATGCGCCAGTGGGGTACGTTCAGCTTCGCTCACTGGCTTAGCGGACTCCGTCGCATACTCATCTGCGACATCATAGTATTTGAGAGAGATTTCGTTATTCATAGGGTGTCCGCAGAGTTGAGTTTGGGTTTAAGCGTTGGCAGGGCGTTGTGGCCCGGCGTAGAGGGGTATTATTTCGTGTTTGGGTTGGGGCTGTAAAGGGGGAGTGGGAGGGCGGAAGGAAGTATAGTAATGACGTTGCAGAAAATGTTGATATACATGCCTGAAGCGCATTCGCACGGAAGGCCGCAAGGCTGCACAGACACAAAAAGCCCGCAGTACGTTTATCTCGCGGGCTTTGAGGAGTTCGACGAAGTTCTGGTAACCCTCCATCGAACACCAATGCTCGTTTATAAGGGATTGCCATGGTCACTATGCTTGTTGATGCTTTCGAGTATTCGCAGAAGCAACCCTTTACCATCTTCTGGTGCAAAGGCGTTAATATACCTGTCTCTGAACTCTGATTTAATCATTTCATCGTCATATGTCAGAAAGTTCATCACTTCTTTTTTTAGATCTTCACGATCCTGGAGTGTTAATTCAGCTGTGTAAATATCAATAGCTTCATCAATGGTGTCAGCACCTGTAATAAAGTCAAAGTCCTGATTTAATGTCCCTTCAATCAGAATATCTATATTAGTAGTGAGTAGCATAATTTAAACCTCCGGGAATGCAGTCAGAATATAGTAAGGCTTACCGTTATACAATTCATATTTAAGAACAACTTTGACTTTCGTTGCCGGAGTCAGTTTTTGACTACCCCTGAACAGGGAGTAACCAATGGCTTTCCCGGTGTCATATTTGATATTTAAATTATGTCCTGGTCTGCTTGCCGCCCAAATCTTTATCCACTCTTTATTTACCTTTATGGCATCGGATACTGATTTTTCGGCCAGATCTATATTGGTGAAAGAGCTAATGGCATTTGGCGGGCGAGCCATATTTTCTGTGCTTTTTAACCGGGCTGCTAATTCATGCTGCGTTTTACCAATATGCTTTAAAATTGCATGGCCTCCGGGCGTGTTACCAGTTACTGATTCATGTTGAATAAGTTTGATGCGTCCTGTGCTAATGGCTGCAACTCTCACTGCTCCAGCCCCCAGAGAAAGAGCAACAGGTACAGCAACATCCACGGTCAAACCTACCTTCCAGGCGGTATCTTCATCAGCGCCAAACTGTTTTGCCATCTCAGTGGCGGCGCGATATGTTGCACTACGAACATTCTTGCCGCTCAGAACCTGATTTGCTGCGGTATTAATACTGTCCATGCTGTGCGCGCCAACAATGATGCAGGCCGCCTTTGTTAAGCCTGTAGGCTCGGGTGCCATACAAAGCGCAGTTGCCCCGGCCAGCTCCAGCGTTCCCATTACCAGCCCCAGCCCGCCCATAAGACGGTTAGACATTGTCTCTGATTCGGTGACTGATTTGTCAGAAAGGGCAGCAGCAAGCTGGACAGGAGACAATACTATTTTTAACCCATCATCCATGATTCAACTCCATCTGTGTGAACGACATCCTTTTTAAATCATGCAGGTAAGTGCCTTGATTAGATCTACCTTAAATAAACACTGTTTCTCTAAATCTTCGTTGTCTGGATTATTCATTGTTTGTTTTTAAAATAATATAGTCAGGTCACTAACTATGGGGATTAACTCACACAGGGAGGCTCAAGCAAGTTTCATTGGTTTATGGAGTTAGTCAGACGATGAAGTGGGCACTGCGTCAGTCGAGAGGTATGTTTTAAGGAAGATCGCAGATTAAAAAAGTCCGCACAGTTTTGATCTAGCGGGTGCTGGCGGAGTCTAAATAGACCGCGCAACATTATGAAATCAATTATTTTTTGGCAATTCAACTTTGGCTCGTGTACCTAAACGAGTACCAATTATTGGATCTCATATCCCGTAGCGGCACGGAAATGATAACGAATGCCCGGCGCTAGATCCAAAATAAAATGAATTTAGAGAAAAGTGTTTACACTGTTCACCTTTGGTTCTTTATGTACTAATTTCTTTTGTTAGGTAGTTAATGGTTTGAGGAAAGATGTACACTAGTGTGCACTTTTGGTGATCACCTTAGCCAAGATGACAAAAAGCGACTCGAGCCGCTACGTGTGATATGAAGTTATTAGAAGCTGCTTTTGTCAACAGTCCGCTTTGTGCCAGAAAAGGTCATTACTAGACTATGCTGCAATAATTTTTTGGGTGCAGATCAGGTATAGCATCACGGCTGGCGCACAATGCTTTCTCCGTCACGCCTGCCCGCTTTATGGGGTGGTTTTGATGCAGTTGCATTGCTAAAGTCTGTCAACATCGGTTCTTGGCGAAGGCAGTAGATGCTTCATTTTTAATGCAATTACATGCAAATAACGACATACTTTGTGAATCATGTATTGTGGTAAAGATAGCCGTTTTAAATGTCGTTTCGTGGAGAAAAAATGACCAATCTCAAACATAACCTCGATGAGCTGCAGCAAATAGCAAAAGAACGCACAGTAAAAACACAAACTATCGAATATGATCTGGAAACTTTAGTAAAAAAAATAAAAAGAAACGTCATAAAGCTCAATCCTGAGTATCAACGAAAACACCGTTGGGATGATGAAACATCATCAAAACTGATTGAAAGTCTTATACTTAATATACCGATACCTTTTATCTACATCTCCCAAGATGTTGATGTTGATGAGGAAATAGATTCGGAGTCATCACGTTTCTCGGTCATCGATGGACAGCAGCGTCTTACTGCAATCTATAATTTTTTTGAGAATAAATATCAACTACAAGGTTTAGAGGTTCTTGACAAACTCAATGGGGCATTCCATAAAGATTTACCTCCATTTTTAATGAGGCGTCTCGAAGAAAGAAGCATCAGATGTTTGCGAATTGACTCGACGCTTGACCCACAAGTGAAGTATGACATCTTTGAAAGACTGAACTCTGGCTCGGTAAAATTGGAGTCACAAGAACTGCGCAATGCAACATGCAGAGGGCCATTTAAAGACCTCTTAAAAGGAATGTCAAAAAATGAGCACTTTATATTAGCATGTAAATTAACACCTGATAGTTCCCGCGTTAAAAAAATGGAAGATGAAGAGCTTGTACTGCGTTTCTTCGCCATAAACTATCTTGATAGCTATAAGGATTACAAAGGGAAGTTCAAAAATTTCCTGACTAGTAAGATGAATTCATTTAACAATCTACCTATGAAAGAGTTAGATGAAATGGAAAGGTTATTTAATGATACTTTTGAAGCTATTAGTAAATCTAATATAGATTATCCTTTCACTAAGTTTCGGGCAACAGTCAATGGCTTTGAAAAAATGTCTGATTTTAATGCTGCGGTGTATGATTCAATTACACACCTCTTTATTCAAAGTTTGAGAAAAGGAACGGTTGTTACGTCCGAAAAAATTCTCGAAATGTTTTCAGATCCGGATTTTTTTGCAGCATGTGAAGGTAGTGTAAATGATGTTGTCAAACTGAATACAAGAATTAATAAGGCAAAGGAAACAGCATAATGGCTACATTCATTGCGGATTATCTTGATACCGTTGATCTTCAGTGGAGAGAAGTTGATATTTTAGTCGATGAAGCAGTTCGTGTTCAAGAGTCAAATGAATATTTATATAATGCTCTTTGTCGTTCGATTACAGTTTTGATTGTTGCTCATATGGAAGGGTTTGTTAAAGGAGCAGTCAAAAACATTATTAGCGATTACGCATCCATAAAATTCAGAGAGTTACCGACTTCTATTAAAAGAACTTACTGTAAAAAATATTTGGGGTTTGATGAAAAAGTGTTTCCCGGATATCAAGATGCAATCCAGTGCCTAATGGATGATTTAGAGAGAACAGATGACTTCAAAATTTCCCCTGAACCATTTATATCGGATAGAAATAGAAATCCAAAGCCTGATGTCATTGGTAGTATAGCATCAAGGTTTGGGGTTGGAGATATTTTTAAAAACCTGCATGAATCAAGGTTTGATAAGATTTTTGCCATGACATCTCCACAAATTAAAAACGCTCTTGAAGTTATCTCTGTTTTAACAAAGCGAAAAGTTTGTGATTTTCCTTACAATGTAAGGAAAAATGCCTACTATACAAGCCCGAAATTATATCGTGGGCGAAGTTTATGGCAGACTTTTTTAGATGATTTAAATCAAAAGCGTCATAAAATAGCCCATGGTAATGACTTTGCAAATGCTACAGATATTAACTCACTTATTGATCTTAAAGATAAGGTCAGAATACTTCAGTACTCATTTTTATTAATAATTTGCTCTGAATTATGTAATGCATAAATAAAGTAGGTAATATTAAAGGGTGGCAATTTTGCTATCCTTTAAAAATCCTATCGATTATGTGGTGCAAAAATAGCTTATAGCATTGTAAGTATCCTTGAAAAAACATTCATTTTAACAGGCATGTCATTATTCGCTGCTCGCTCTTAGCGGACCTTGGCTGACGTTGATAATTGCATCAAATATAAAAAAACCGGCCTAACCGGTTTACGTTGAATGATGTTATAAGACGCAACATGCGGGCAACTAATCTGTCTCGCTGTTTTCATGTAGTGTGAGATTAGTTTATATGCCGTTATTCATTCTGCGCTTGAGCAGCACTCGCTCATACTCTTTCAGCGTCTGCGGCACAACCTGCCCGAAAGCCGTCAAGCTAAGCGGGTGCTGATGTCCTCGCGATTCAATAAATGACAGATACGCATGATAGAGATAGCGCTTCGAGTTTATCGGGCGAATGTTGACATTACCGATGAACAGCCTGTTCGGCGTGCTCAGCGGCATGAGGTAGCCACAAAAATCAACTACTGGGTCAGCCTGTCGTTTAATCTCCAGTGCTTCGCCGGAGGTCTGCTGCGCCTGTAGTAATTCTCGCGCATCGTCCGGTCTGCTGAAGCGCTGCATCAGATGACGAACAATGATGGCCAGCTCAGTGCTGATCTTATCCATCAACTGCGGGTCACGCTCTTTTGCCGGTATCACCTCCGGGAGTGTCAGAATCACCCGGCGACGTGACACACTGTCGTTGCGGTCGCTGAAGCACATCGGGTTGTTGTTCACCGCCAGAATCACCGCCGGTAATCGCCTTAATGCCTGCGCCGTCACCGCTCCACTTTCCCGATCAGGCAGGATAATCAGCGAGTAACCGGGCACGCTTTCGTGAACTGCTGGGACAGAATGACGGCAACGTCACGCCGGAGATGAAGGCGCTGCGGGCGGAGTATCTGGAGCAGCAGGAAACGGCATCAGACCTTGCCGGGTTGATTGCCGAAAAGGAAAAGCAGCTGCCGGTGCTGGCAGACGTGACCGGACGTAAGGCCAACGCTTACGTGTTCTGCCATGAGGCATCACGGATGAGCGCATTGACACGCTTATTAATGACTTCTTTATCATTCATGGCGCCGAGCTGGGCAGCCTGCTCAGGATGTTGTAGTACAGCCAGTTTGAACGGAATGGCTCAACGCATGCACCGGGCGTTATCGAAGGCGCGAACTATGCCCACACACTGTACCGCAGATATGTCCTGAACCTTATTAAGCAATGGACGGGTGTAAACCAGCCGCTGATGTTCCGTGATGACGTACTGAGCGTGAGCGGTGCGCATCCTTTCCAGGGGAGCCAGAACCGACCGCAGCAAGTGTAAGCTTTTCTGAGCCGCAGACTCAGTAACTCTCCGAAGCCCGTTGCGTGGGTGTATGTCTATGCTGCATGAAAACGCATGAATCTCCGGCATCCTGGAACGGCAGGAAAGGCCAGCAGCAGCGCGGCTACGAGCGCGCGAAAGGGGGAGAAGTTGTTATTAATGGCAAAAGAGGTATTAGGATAGTTTTGTCGTAAAAGACATCAGATGATCGCTGGAGTTTATTGAAAGTAATGATTTAGCGGCATAAAGAGTCTTTATCCTGCTTCTAAAAATTCTTAATCACGTAGGTTTACCTAATCTCAGTTGGATAGTGGGGGATTACCCCCCACATATTTATATCATAGCTAAATTATCAATAGTCTATTAATGTCTTGAAAAAGATTTTCGAAATGGCTTATGGTCTTCTCATCGATAGTCTTGGGTGGATTTGCTCCAAAGGTGGATGCTACAAGATAATGATTAAATCCACCTGAAGGGCGTAATGAAATACCATTATCTTTCAGGTATCTATTCAACCTCTCTACTATCCTTGAATCGGCGGGTAAATCACTTGCTTTTATTTTATCTCGTAGGTTTTTTTCGAATGTTTTATTAAAATAATCAATGTATAATTTGGCTGATATTAAATCTTCAATATCACTTGGCTGATCCTTTTTTTCAAGGTACATCGATGTATGCTTTATTGCCTTGGGGTGAATAATTTTATTTCTTATCAGTTCATCCAATTTCTGATTGCTTTTTCCCTCATAATCATGAAGAACGGCAAGGCTAAGATCATTTGCTCCAAGTAGTGCAATGAAAGTGATTATTTTATCCAGTCCGCCGGTTGGAACTATAGTGATACTTTCATCGAGGCTCACTCTGCCTTTTTGTTCGAGTATGGCAGACATGTGTTTGAGATAGATAAGTTCGGACGGGCCTTCAACTAAAAGATTTCTTTTTGATATAAAGAGGTTTTGTGCAATATCCCATCCTAATGCAGCCTGCAGAGGGAATATGGTTTTAGGGTCTGAGCTAGAAAGATTGTCAGTTATTATTGTTCCGATCTTATCCTTATCTTCGACCATGCGAACTTGATTAAGCCGATCGGAATGAACCATAAAGGGAGAATGAGTTGTATAAACTACCTGATGGCTTTCTGATAAATGGTCAATATATTTTAAAAAGTCAGATTGTGCTAAAGCATGTAGAGCTAAGGCCGGTTCATCGAGGAGTAATATTAATTTTCTATCTTCATCTTCTGCATCGACCTGATATTGAACACTATCAAACCAAACTAAGAAGCTAAAAAACCAAATAAATCCACGACTTCTTTTATCAAAAGGTGTTGTAACTCTATGTCTGCTATTTTTTATCCTAAGATAGATATTAGCACCGTCATTATAGGGGACCTCATCCCGAGAATCGCTCTGAATGTCAACGACGACTTCAATATTCTCATTTTGTTTCCAGAAGGTCATTATCTGATCTGTTAAGCTGTTCGAAACACCTTCTATTTTGGCTTTGAGAGACTCATAGCCATCAATGTCAGAAAGATCTTCAATATTGACATCAGCCATCCTTAGTAGGGCTAATATAGATTTGTGTTTAGGAGTTAATTGTGTCGGGTCAGTTTCTGATAGTTTATGCCTACGCAATAGGTCCTTTATGTTTAACTTTCCTGGTAGTATATCGTATTCACTGAAATATAGTGTTTTAGGTATATAGTTATCAAGATCTTTAAATACCTCATATTGAACGATACTATCCCAACTCGATTTTTTTATTCGAGCTTGAAGTAATTGAAGTGTTTTCTGCTCGCTTTCATTTAAATCTAATGATTCAAGATTTTCAACAATTTGTCTAATGCTTTTACTCTCTTTAATGGCATTTATTGTATCAGACGTAAAGTTACCAGTGTTTATAACTTTAGATATTGCAGGGCCTTCATCTACAGAAATTGCTATGCTTCTTTTATTATCATAATTTGTAGATATAGAGTAGGTAAAACCGAATTCTAGATTTGTACCATATGTTCTATTAATTCTGTTTATTTCATCCTCTTCAGGTTCGTATGTAAGCTTGATGGCATTTTCAGGGTTAGCCTGATGAATTTTATTGTAACGAGTAAGATCTTTTCTTGGATAATCTTCTATTACATTGAATTGCTCAATCCCCAAAGCATCACTAGCTTTATGTATACCTTGCAAGAAAACTGTTTTTCCGGCTTCGTTCATACCAACAAGAACCGTTGTGTATGGATCAATGCTACAAGCCTGTGACGCGTTTATAGAACGAAATGGACCCAGTTCAACTTTAGTTAAAATCATAGTAATTCCTTATGCTGATAATTAGTTAGCTAATGAAAAGAATTTGCCGCAATTATTCTTTGTTTTGAGCATATTGCCCCCACCAATCCATGATTAACTTTCGTTGTTCAATGTATGTAGTACGGTTATATGCGCGCCTTACTACATTCCTATCTGAATGAGCCAAGGCAGATTCGATCACGTCGGAATTAAAACCCTGTTCATTCATTGCTGTGCTCGCGATTGAACGTAAACCATGAGCCACCAATTTACCACCATATCCTATGCGCTTTAATGCTGCGTTAGCAGTCTTGCTATTCATCGTTTGCTTAGGATCATTTCTGCTTGGAAATACGTGTTCGCGCTGAGCACTGATAGGCTTCATCACTTCCAAAATTTCAAACGCTTGAGGTGATAACGGAACAATATGTTTGTGCTTAGCCTTCGTCCGGTCGGCTGGAATTATCCAAAGCTTTTCATCAAAATCGATCTCTGCCTATCGTGTATCAGAAGCTAGTAGGGCGCACAAGTGTCAGTAGCTGCCATTCAATCAAGCAACGATTAGATACAGATAGGTTAGACATTTCCAAAGAACGCATGAGCTTCGGCAATTCTTCCGATCGCAATGTTGGCATATTCTGCTTTTTAGGCTTTTCAAAAACCATACCAATCCCAGAAGCAGGATTAGCATCAATCAAACCCGCGTTAACAGCATATATCATAATCTCGTTAATACGCTGTACCAATCGGCGTACTGTTTCAAGAGCACTACGGGCCTTAATCGGCTCAAGTGCTTCTATAAGCTTACGTGTTTTGATTTCCTGCACGGGAATCTCGCCAATGGCAGGGAAAACATCTTTCTCAAGAGAACGCCAGATATCCTTTGCGTAATCCGGCGTAACGCTGTCCTGCTTCTAGGCAAACCAGCTAGCGGCAATAGTTGAGAAAATGCTGTCTAATGCGATCCGCTGCTGTTCTGTGACCCGTTCAGCCTGTGTCTGCGGGTCACTACCCTTAGCGAGTAAGGATAGATGATCAGCGCACAGGCGTCTGTCATCGGCCAGCAATAGGGCAGGGAAGGCATCGAGGCCCATCATGGTGCGCTGCTTTGTCGCTGGCCTTTGATAGTGGAAGCACCAAAGCTTATTTCAGGTGATTTTTACTACCAAAAAAGCCCCGCCGCCAAGATCTAGGGTTAAATCCTATCTACGGCTTTTGAACGAAGTCTTCAGTATTGGTTAAAGGGCGAGTTGTTCTTGCCATACTGGGTTTTCCTGCGTGAATTGGTATACGTTTTAGGATGCATATTACCGTATACCAATAATCACCGGATTTGGCTGGATCATCCCGGAAGATCACAGACACAAAAAAGCCCGCAAGGCTTTCACCTTGCGGGCTCTCAGGACTTCGATGATGGTTCTGGTAACCATCAACCAAGAATTTTGGTGGAGCTGGCGGGAGTTGAACCCGCGTCCGAAATTACTACACCGTCGGCACTACATGCTTAGTCAGTTTTTACATTCGCCGGTTAGCTGCGAACAGACACGCCACTAACAGACTAGC
>Ga0308159_1002637_pt1 | contig 20132 bp, 24 predicted proteins | sample PhyCR1_FD_201040 | JGI IMG/M metagenome (GOLD analysis project Ga0308159, IMG submission 201040) | Phyllosphere microbial communities from UC Gill Tract Community Farm, Albany, California, United States - DLSLC.R1 | ecosystem: Host-associated > Plants > Phyllosphere > Unclassified | place: USA... | reverse complement strand
ATATTAAATTTGGGGATAGAATTAAAGCCTTCGGCAACTCCTTTTAGGGTTCGCACTCGAGGCTTTCAGCCTCTGAGCACGAACCCTAAAAGGAGTGATGTGACACAGTTCAGTTTACACTACCTTTATTTCTTTTCTAAGGAATCTAAATTAAGCTCGTAAACATCTCCCAATTCACCACTGCATTTTATGAAGATATTCTTAGGAATCTCAGAAAAATCAATTTTGGTGACTAACGATCGATCACATTCATTTTTAGTTGTGTTATAAAAGAACAGTTCATTCTTGTCTAACTTTATAGGCAAATCACTTGATGCTCCCAACACATAATTCCCAAAGTATTGTTTTTCATTATCATATAAAAGAATTGAGCCTGTAGTATGTTTATTCGGCCCCCACATCCTGCCCCAAGTTAATATGCAATACTTTTTTTTTGCTTTCGTCTCTATCTCGCCTAGATAGGCTACATCGACTTCATTCAAGTAATCCTTCTTATCACTCAGATTAAACCTGAATGTCTTCCCTACAACGTTTTTGGATAAAACAAACAATATGATATCCTCTTTATCTTGAGCTAGCCCAGTACCAGATAAACAAAAGAAAATAGAAATTATTAAAAGTTTATTCATAATTGCAAACCCCTGTGACGTTAAAATGATGTGACTCTACCTTCTTGTAAACGGACAGCTAGAAAATAACATAAATGTCGGTAACTTATTTTATTCGTTTAGTTTTGAAGACAATTTAATTTTCATGTTTACAGTATCCAAGATAAAACATCGGATATGGATATTTCTTTTTATCAATTGATTTTCCGATTGGATTAAGATAACCCTTTGAAATCAAAATCACTTCGCCAAGTTGTTCAACTTTGTTTCCATCATATTTGAGCGTTAATACATTACCTGCTCTCTGCCATTTGCCTGTCCTCCATTCATTATATCCGAAAACGCCTGTCCAATGCAGTTCAAATGTCTTGTCTTTTCTGAAAAGGATATAAGCTTGATTTTGAGTCCCTTCATAACAGGCTCTAAATTCAACGTCGCTTTCGAGTTTTTCTGAATCAAGCTTGTAGGGACTAAATAGCGTGTACAAAATTGTAATTGAACAAACTATTGTTGGTAAGCAAAATTTTAAAGACAAGTTCTTCTGATTGCGGATAATTTCGATAATCCCCTTGATTTCAAAAACAAATATCGTGACAAAAGTAACGGGGATTAAAGCTGTCAGACCCCAGTACACAATACCAGAAAGATACTTGTCAATATGATGGTAAAATATGGTCAGCACAAGATAAACGCTACAGATAATTGTTGTTAAAATCAGTGACCGTTTTGTCTTGGTAGTTTGTTGCATAAAATTGCTGCTTTTCGATTATACCAACTTACAAAAATTTGCAGCATCGAAAAAGCATGAACGGAATAATAGTTCCAAATAGTTATATTTGATAGCGGTCTTATATTCAAGAAATAAAAAAATATAGTAACTATTCCGCTGATGGATCATGGCAAGAAAAGTGCGAAATACCAGAAGATCTCTGATAAAATAATTGAACTTCACCATATTTCAAGTATAACTGAATCAATATGGATCATTTAGAACCTACACCATTATGGACATTGGTTGCTAACATCAAAGAGAACATCAGCCATGGTGAAGGGAAACTAAAAACTCGTATCGGCACGAAACAGTTTCGCGCTAGTACTAAGGTGTATATTATCGACTGGTTTGCCGGAATGTGTAAAGATATTACGGTAATCGGTTTATCCCGAGATACGAAAAGGTTAATCACAATTGTTATTCGCGCTGAATGGGTAGAGAACCTCCGGGTCAAACTTTGCTATACTCCTACAGTTTGCTCAACAATAACGGCTTAATTTGATAAGGAGGAAGCTGGGATCTAGCGATATACAGAACAGTTTGTAAAGGAAATGTTTAGCGGTATCCCACAATGGAATGAATCTGAGTCAATATAGTGTATAGATAATATAACTTAACAATAGCAAATGGATGAGCTTGATGATTTTACAATTGAATTGCACTCAGGGGGCCAATCAATTTCAATTACGGTAATTGGATTATTAGTTATTGATGCCACTAGCAGCTGGGATAAGAATTGGTTACGGACTAAAATCTCAGTACAGGCTGACGCGTTCGGTGGCTCCGTTTTACCACCCAGTGAATAATTCCTATTTGTTAGCAAATCAATAGCTAAACCAGGAGTTATGGGCTTGCATATAGAAGCATCACTTTCTTTTGTTTCACCTACATATTTAAAAGATAGTGTGTCGGCAACTGTCATTGGAATACGAAATAGACTATTGTTTAATCTGACCAATTCGCCAGACGAAGGATAATAGGTATATAAATTATCATTGATTGCTACTGGCATTTTTCTTACTTTTAAGGTATAATCTCTTGAATATTGATAGAGGTTATAATAGTCATCTGATACAAAAAACTGGTATTGCTGTCCCTGATAAATCGCCATATTGAACTTGTAAGATAGTCTCTTCAACGATAGTTGAAATTTATCTTTCATTCTACCATCGTTATTAGAATCAATCTCGGTATGATACCCAGGACGGAATTTGGTAAATGTTAACTCCATCCTCAGCGACGTATCACGCAGGTTCAGGCCATCAAAATATTCAAATTTGCATAAAACATCCTCATCGGACTGGACGTAATCGTGGGAAAAGTTTTCTATTTCGAACTTGTACCATTTTTCATCACTGAAATCTCTATTATTGTTTGCATCTAAAACTGCATGAAAAACACCCGGATTATCCAATCCCACAAACGTGGCTATGCTATTTCCTGTCAGCTTGCTTCGATAAATCAATGTGGTATCAATAGAAGGGTTTATTTGCCTTAAAAACGGCATTCCGCCAATTTCAAATGCTAATTGCTCATAGAAAAAAGACTGCTTATACAATTGCCAAATATTGAAGTTATTCGTATCTAAACCTTGTAGTCATAAGTATTTCTATTGCATCCGTAATCATAATTGCATGATTAGATTCTTCTCCGACTTGAGGAGTCAATGGAACTTTAAAATCTTGGGAATAAACAAAGCCCACATTTATTAACAATAGTACAAAAAGAAGATATTTTATAAATCTGTAAAAATTAAATATTGATCTTTCCATGAGCTTTACAGATGTTAAATTATACTATTTGCTATTTATAATTTTACCCAGCAGTTCTTTAGCCTTGATTAATGCGGCTTCAGATGTACCGCGATAAATCACCTTTCCTCGTGGATCGATAAGCATTGTTGTTGGGAAAGATTGAATATGGTTCTTCTTCAAATAATCACGGCCTTCTTTATCGCTATCCATATAAAGCTGGTCCCAACTCATTCCGTGTTCTGAAATCAATTGTTTCAACTTGGCTGTATTAGCACGCTTGTCCACTGCAAGACTCAATACATCAAGTCCTTTTCCAGAGAATGTAGAATGGATAGCCTTTAAATTGGGGATTGATGCGATACACGGTTTGCACCAGCTGGCCCAAAAGTCAATGAGGGTATACTTACCGGTGGGTTCCCCTAAATAATATTCCCTACCTGTAATCAATTCTTCGGCTCTGGCTAAAGACATGCTTTTTCCTATTGAGCCATCGCCATAATCTGCTTGCTTTACATAGTTTAAATGCAATTCGTCTTTTACTAATTTAGGCATTTGATAAAGCCCGTCCCCTATACGCACCAATTCATCGGAAAGGGAGTAATACTGATACAGATCATTAGACTCGTTCAGAGCAGCTTTCTTAACAGTCATTGAATAGGGTGATAAAGAGGGATAAAGATTGTAATATGGATCACTTACATAAAAGTCATAACGTTGTCCGTTTACTGTTGTAGCCCCCTTTTTATAAGACTTTTTGAGCATGCGAAGCTCAAAAATATTCGCTAAGTTACCATTCTGATTGTGGTCATCCTGTCTAGTAAACTTACTTGGAAATCTCAAAAACTCTACATCAAATTTTAGGCACGTATCTCTGACTTGCTTTCCGTCATAATAAGCTATTTTACAGACAATTTCCTCTTTGTTAACAGCAAAATCTTTTGCAGATAAATTAGGTGGAAATTTATACCAATTGTCATCACTGAAGTCCCGGTTGTTATTTTCATCTACAACTGCATGAAAATTTCCGTCTTTATCAACCCCCACAAACGATGCGATACTATTCCTTTCTAATTTGCCTAGGTAAATCATGCTGGTATCGATGCTGGGGTCAATTTCTTTAAGATAACTCAATCCAACTGCTTCATAGGCGGCTTGATTTCCGGAAAAAGACGACAGATATAGCTGCCAATTACTAAATCTCGATAAATTAAGTCCCTTATAATCACTTGTTGAATAAACACTGCGCTTGGGTATAATCACGGAAAAATAATTCCTATCAACCATTGGTGTTAGCGAAACATTTATCTGTGCAATGCACATTTGATTAGAAGCTACAAGTAGAAAGGCCAAACAAAAAATTAACCGGATATCATATAATCGATACTTTTTGATAATGCTCATAATTTACTAGTCTAATTGATTTATATATCAAATGCTATAATAACATTGAGAAGCATAAGCCGACTTGCAAGTAACAAAGCCTTTAAGTACACCTTTATCAATACACTCCACCCCCTGCTCACTTACAGCCCGGCAATCATTCAAACAAATGATTTGTACCTCAAATGTTTTACCTCCACCTGGACAAGTGCAACTTGCGGTACAAGCTGATTGTGGTTGAGAGCCCGATCCTGATCCCGAACCAAGCATTATTTCCTTCATTTCTTCGCGATTTTGGGAAATCAGAACCTACTGGCAACTTACGGCTTTAAAAATTTAATCGGCTAATTATGAAATCTAATTTAGTAATTTTTTTCACATTAAACTTTTCTTTTACATTTTAAAAAAATATGTCCATAAATCGACTTCATGAACTTAATTTTCTCTCTAACTTTTTGCTCAATCAGTTCGCCGTCTAATAGATAATCCTGCCTTTCCATCATAATGCAAGCAACCCCTCTTAGATGTACTGGTGTCACCACTACAGTAATCATAAAAATCTGACTCCCTTTTCCTGAAACTTCTTGATTAGCTAAACCAATCCTCATAATAGATTTAGCGTGAATGTCTTAGCATGTTCGTTAAACGCTTCGGTAACGCGGCTTTATATCTTCTGCGCATTCTTCTCATAGCTGGTAGATCGGCCCCCGAAGGAATCTACATAGCTCTTCCCTATATCGCTAAACATATTGGTACCACTGAAAACATGGGCAGCTATTGGAAGGCTGGAATTGGTTGTGGTTACTATTATGATATGCTACTTTTCACCTGTACAAGGTTAATACCCAAGCCTAATATATATTATTTATGTTGAATAAATATTTTTAAAGATATTAATTTTCAAGATGATTACCATTTGTAAGGCTAAGGTAAGGGGTTGAAAGAAGTGCAGGTTACGGGAAATAGTAACTTTAAAAAAATCAGGTTTAAAAAAATTGGACATATGTATATTACAAATCATATTTTAAGCCTTTTACATGATGATGTTTAACTTCTTTTAAAGCTAAACAGTATTATTAAGAACTAACAAATTATTGCTTTCTCATATATATTTAATACCAATGCAAATTTCTCCCTAAAAATTGGTAATTTGGTTAGAGAAATAAGGAATGTAAAAAACTTCAGTCAAGCGCAACTTGCTAAACTGCTCGTAATAACTTCAGGATATTTTGGACAAATTGAAATAGATTCTTTTAAATCGAGAATTCCGACCAAACAGATCAAATGATTTTACAAAATTATCATTATGCAGCTTGAAATTCAGACAGATAGATTAAAATTATTACCTTTTACAATTCAGATTTGTGAGGAAGCATTATCCAGTTCGACTTCACGTTTTACAGAATTAGGCATTATTCCTACTAAAGATTGGCCAGATTTGGAAACTTTGGATACATTGCCAAGAATTATAAATAATTTAAATAAAGTACAATCCCCTACCGGATTTGAGTCATGGATGGTTATTCATAAAAATACAAATATATTAATAGGAGATATTGGATTTAAAGGTACTCCTAATGAATTTGGCGAGATTGATCTTGGATATGGCATCGTTCAGACCGAAACGAAAAAAGGATATGCGAAAGAGGCTGCCTTAGGATTAATAGAATGGGCATTTAAGCAAGCAGGAGTTAAAGCGATTACAGCCAATTGTTCAGAAGAGAATTTCGCTTCACAAAAAATATTAACTTTTCTAAATTTCAATGTAGTGAAAGAGTATCAAGGAATGATCTATTGGAAGTTATTGAGCTCAAACTAGTTTTGCCCCATTTGGCTTTATTTAAAATTAGAGGGCCTATAAAGGTAAAGAAGCACTCTGGAAGAAGCGGACAATGTTCTCAATGGGAGATCTTTTGTTTTGTAAATTGAAAATACTATTTTTTATGGTCATAATTAAGGATATGGCTTCTTTAAACTAGTTAAAATGATTTTAATTACTTAAGTAAAAATACATGGATAATCAATTATATAAATTGAAAGTAAAAGACAGACAAAGCTTCATTAAATTTCTTGATCTTCTGCATAAGGATCTGCTCCAAAATCCTGAAACTTGGGAAAACAAAACTTTACCCGACTTTCTGGAGGCTTTGGCCTCATACGCAGAAGATATCCAAGGGTATTATGATAATACAGACGCAAAAGTAGATGCTGAAAAAGCTGCGTGGTCAACATTTGCTGATATTTTCAAAGGTGCGAAAGTTTACGAGTAATAGTAAGCATTCCTTCCACTGGTCCGCATTTTATGTGACGTCGTGATTAATCTTCCAAGAAAACTTTTTACAGTTATCAAAGTTTTCAAATTCAAATGATTCTATCCAATCATATTTTCCATCCTCATCTTGATATAAAACTAAAGTGTCAGCTTTAATATTCTCAATAAATGATGATAGCTCTGCAACACAAGCTTCTAAATCACCTAACCCATAACATGGAATATGACTATGAATATCTGTTTTTCCATTTGGATCTTCAATTCCAATAGTTATTTCGGTATTATATGTTGCAATCCAAATTGAAAATATTCCGGATTCACTTTTCAAATCACAATCAAAAGATCCGTCATCTTGAAACTTTATTGTCTGAGCAAACTGTGGATAATTTCCTTCCAAGAATTTGAGTATTAATTTTGAAAATTCTCTTTGTTCCATTTAGGACTTGATTTACTACTATGTCACATAACGCTTAAATATACGCAATTCGCCAAATTCGAATGTTAAATTTTAAAGTAGAACATGACTTACGATCATCCAAAAGTAACGATTAAGATATCCTTAAATACAATTTAAGCGCATATTTCCCGTATATTTCATAACAGAATGCTATTGCAGATAAAGAAATATATCCAGAAACAACAGTATCTTCGAATCTGAGTGGCCGCACGGTCGCCAAAACCAATGACAGGTTGTCAATAATTTATATATGGAAACAATTAAGAACATAATTAATAATTATTTTGATAGGGATTTTTTTTGGAAACACTATGAAAATGGATCTCCTAAATTAATAGATATCTATAAGAGGAGTGACAAATTCGAACAGGAAAACCCTGATCTTGTGAAGAAAATTTTGGATAAGTTTAACAACGATTTTCCACAATATCAAATCAAGAGATTTAGGCCCTTCATTAAAGAAGATCGTGGAATTAATTTTGAAGTACGTATTGGAGCATCAGAGGTCTACGTGATCTGGGTGAGTATTTTTAACTTTTTCCTCGCATGGAAATTAGGTAATGAAATTCCTTTTTCTTCGAAAACATATATTGAACAGGGCGAATCACATATTATTGATTGTATTTATACCATGGTCGTCATTCCATTCATAGATGTCGAATGGTTGCCACGGGAAATCGCTTATAAAGAGATAGAAGAATTTAACGGAGCCAATTATTCTGGTTATCTGGAAGACGATGAAATTTTTAACGAACCAATTTTTATAGTCGATACATTAGCAAGAACCTGATCCAACGCTTTGTGCTGCTAATAGAGCCGTTTTCTCAATATGATCTATGTAACCCGTCGGTGGTTGCTTGCTGAGTTTCATAAAACAAATGTACAATTGGACCTGTTGTTTTACTAAATTTGTTAGTATTTTTGATTTATGAAACCGCTCGAAGTTTATTGCCGCAATCGTGTTATGTACGTCCAGATGACTGTACACGATAAGAGCATGGGCATGAAAGACTATCATCTTTACAGCAAAAATGGCCTTGATTTCTATGTTTTCAGGAAATCTCAGGGCATTTGGGAGCTTGCCTATGGAGAGCTCGCGGATGATATCAAGGAAGCTTGCATTGATGCGCTTATACTTCGTTTTGATAGTGATGTTCCTGAATTATTTTACCATCAGGGAAAACGGCAGATAGTGAAAGTGCGAGCGAAGGAATATAGCCTTTGGCATATCTATCTCAATAATGCCTATGTAGGAAGTATTCAATATTTCACCTTCACCAAGCAATTCAATTACCACATTGAAGACAATAGCCTATTGACCGATGATCACGCGCAAAATTACATCGCCATGATCCAACCTGGGAAATTGAAGTGTATAAAGAATGATATTAGATAATTTTGCGGTCTATGGTGAACAATAGGTTTTAGAGATAATTCCATTGATGTGTAGATCCCTCATTTACACCATCACTTACACCCTCACCAATTCCAAGCCTAGGAAGCTCTAGCAAACGATGATCACCGTCCTTTTTCCAAATAGGATCTGATTTACCATAAGCCTTAATTGGCAATTGTATCTACACGACAATAAGTATAAGCATCATGGTTAAGGGCGCCCGCGAGTGGAAAGAGAATAAGAAATCCTGCTGCTGTCGACTCACTCGGCACTACTAAATCACCATGTTTATCTAGTGCAAAGCAAATAGTTTTGGTGAAGAATCTATTGACTAATACATAGATTTCAAGATCGGTATTTCTGAAAGAAACAAAGTTTTGTGGTTCGGGCTTAACTTTCCTCGTTCTTTCACGCACGACATTTCCTAAAGTATCAATAAGTTTGAAATGGATTTTATTTTTTTTGGTCAGCTCCAATGAAGTTCTGTAAAGATAGTGCAGACTATCCGTTTTATAATAATTTGGTTCAATATAGTTCCATAGACAGTATTCATTATAGGCTGCACTCTTCTCCTGACGGCTATGATTATGGCCAATTACCTTCTGGGGATGATTATTAAAGATGTATATCTCCTTCATTCCTACCTTCGAAACGCTATGTGCCGCAGCATTCTGTGCTAAATACTTTGGCGATATGGAAGTACAAGAGTTATACGAAAAAATAAATACCACCGAAAATAGTGCAATGGCTAGTGTGCGCATATTGTGATGTTTTTTGATTTCTATAATAAGCTCTTTTGTTCAAATTCTAAAAGGACAGGTGCTTTTTTCATTTTGTCCAATGGAGACCGTATAAAATCCGTCAATTTATCCGTCGCTTCCAACTGCAGTCAAACGAACAGCTTTCGACTCACATAGAAATAACTGGTTTATATTCTTTTTTCAATGTTGTATTAGCATTAAACTTACAAAATTTCCATTTAAATATTTGTGATCGCTTAAACATTTCCTTTATCTTATTCTCATAGCTGCTATAGCGCGCAAAAGATATCTATAGAGCTCACTCATACATCGCTAAAATATTGTAACTAGGACAATATTGGCCGTTATTGGAACCTTAGAATTGGTCAAAGTATGCTCTGAATGGCTAGGCCTACATAAACGAACTTTCAGGGATGATCTCAGACACTGCGAGCGCTAAGCTATGGTTTTGAAAGAATGGATAGTTACGGGAAAGCTTAATGAAATAGAATGGAAGCACTGATATGCATCACGCCCCGTGGATTTATAAATTAGCGTAACTTTTATAATTACTCGGAAAATGCACAAAAGTAGTAACCCTGCAACACATAATTTATGGAACTTTTTGTATATTGTCTGCACAAACCCATATTATCTAGCTTTATATATCCCAAAAAATGAAAAAAATATTTTCGCTCATTGTCATAATTTTGTTCTGTCAAATTTTAAGCGCACAGACCATAGAAGAATTAAATGCGCTAGGTATAAAATATGCTAAAAAAGAAAAATTTGACGAGGCTTTTTCAGCTTTCGATAAAGCAATAAATCTGTATCCCAATTCACCTGGTACCTACGTAAATAGAGGCAACATTCACCGGTTTCGAGGAAATTACGACCTTGCAATAGCTGATTATTCAAAATTTCTGGATTTTTCCCCCAAGAACATCGATGTGCTCTATGCTAGAGCAGGTGTTTATAAAGAAGTTGCTGCATTTGACAAAGCAATTTCTGACTATTCGAGGGTAATTGAAATAAATCCATCCTACACGGACATATATTTTGACAGAGCATATTCTTATATCAGATTAAAAGATTATGAGAATGCAAAAAATGATCTAATAGCACAATTAAAAATATCACCGAAAGATTTTAAGTCGCTTGCAAATCTGATAAACGTTAAAAAGGAATTAAAACTATTTGACGAAGCACTTGTGGACTATGATAAATTACTAAATGAATTTCCTAATCAGCCAGACCTTCATATACTTTATAACAATCGAGCGAATCTCTATAGAGAAACCAATAGACCTAAAGAGGCACTAGTGGAAATAGAGAAAGCTTTAAAATCAAATAGGAACTATGCTATAGGTTACTTTAATCGGGCGTCCATTCATTTAGATCTTGGCGATGAGAGCAATGCTTGCAAAGATTTTAACAAAGCGTTGTCCCTAAACCTTCAGAAAGATCCCCATTTTGAAGTAGATGAAGATTTCGAAAAGCTGAAATCACTTTGTAAATAAATGATTTGCTGAACTCATTTAAAGCAAAATTGCATATATTGGATTTGAAATAATGGCTATTCATATTAAACCAATATTTTATGAGCAACATATTTGATGAGCAAAAGTTATACCCTCACCAAGGTACAATCAAAAGCCATTTCGAAGATTATTATGACAGCGTTTTCATTGCACTCCTCCCCTTCTTTCAACTTGACAGAGAGGAAACTGATAAAAGTAATCTAAAAAAGGTCAAGCTACTATCGCACGAGGAAGCGCTGAAGAAAATTGATTTAATAAAAAAACTTCCCGAAGCGAGTAGGGAAATCTATAGCTACGATAATGACCGATACCCTGCCGATGAAGAAATATTTAGGAAGGGTAAATCAATATCTTGGAAAAATATCGTGAATGGCTCCGCCCTGACGGGCTATGCTGAACTTAATACGGCCCTAAGGACTTCTATAGGTGCCCTAAATCGAAATTTTACGAGGCCGGACCTCATGGAAAAGCTTAACGATTATACGGATAGCGAAAGCGTCTACCATCCTACCGAAGGTGCGTTTGGCATGCTTTCAAAGATGGCTATACATAGCGCTTTCAAACTCCTAGAAAAAAACCAGATCATGATAACTGACGAGTTTTATGAAAACACCTCAACTGTGGATCTTGATCGATTAACGGAATATGAATTCTGTGATGAGATTGGCGGCAAAGATTATTACCTATATTCGGCTGATAAAGAAATTCTGTTTACCATTGAATGGGATAGCTTCTTCTTTCTGATCGCAACAGATCACAAAAAAATGGATAAGCTTATCGCCAGCCATTTGTTTGAGGGTTTTCTGTGTAATGACAAGACAGATCATTATTGGGAATACACCGTTGAGTAAAATAAAGATTTTAGTCCAAAACAGATTCAGTATAATAGAGCACAACATTCATATGTGAAAACAGAAACCCAGGAAAAATTTGAGAGAATCATAAAAGAAAGCTTTATTAAAATCTTAAAACCTCTTGGTTTTAAAAAGAAGGCCAACAACTTTTATTTGCCGCTTGAGAAAATCGGTCACATCATAAATATTCAAAAAAGTTATTATAGCACTAAAGACGATATCCGTTTCACTATAAACGTTGGAATATTTTCACCCGAGTATTGGTTAGCGTGCTTTAACTACCATAACAAAGATGTACCGGCATATCCCACCGAACCTGAGTGTATGATAAGAGAAAGAATTAGCTGCATAAGAGGCCTCCCGGATATTTGGTATAATATAACAACGACGACAGATATTGAAGAACTAATTGCCGAAATGAAATATAATATTTCAAGCTTTATTTTACCATTCTTTGAAAAATTAAACACAGTACAAAAGCTGATCAACGAATTGGAAGCTTCTGAAACCTTACTGCACACTGCCGCTAAAATGACGTTTTTTACAGAGATAAAGCTCCTGGATAAAGCCAGAGCCGAACACAGGAAAATATCAAAAGAAAATTATAATCGATATCAAATAGCGAGCATCAAAGAATATGCAGAAAAGAAGGGTTTAATTTAATAAAAGAGATTTTTTAATTGACATTTTATACAGCGATGAAGATATTAGACTTTTTCAGAATATTTAAACGAAAGATTGCATCAAAAACAAAGAGGAATGCATACTTGCCCCTGTCTTGGGAAGACGATTATTGTCAAATTGAAATTGTCCCCGCCGAAAATAGGGAGTCTATAGAGAAGAGGATTATAGAAGTAAAAATTCTCTCGGATCAATCAAGAGAAGGTCTGGGTTTTACTGAAATATTCGAAGTCGGCCACAAGTCTATAACGACTTTTTCAAAAGAAATCCTAACAGAGCCGCTGAGTCAACTATTAACAAATTATAAATTTGAAAAAGCAAAAAGCATTAACTATGTCGGCTATAAAATAGCCAACTGCGAAACAACATCCACTAAAGCTTTTGGTTTCTCAAACTTTACTATATTTTTTGAAACAGAAGAAGAATTTGTAAAGCATATTTGGCTTTCGATCAACGCGACAGCTTCTCGAACGGAAATTTCACGAGAACAATTCAAATTGATTAAAGATGCACTATATAGCTTAGGAGAAGAATACGAAATGGTTTTAGCCGACTGGAATATCTTGCAATTAATCGATTTAAGTAACAGAAATCAGATTGACAAATACCTTAACGGTTACTGGAAATAGTATTCAAAGATCAATTATCCCTCGTTCCATTTTCATAATGATAATGATCCTGATTTGCGGAAGTAAATCGTTGGATAAAATTGGGTTCCATTTGAGCTTGCTTTTTCACACTGAAAAAATCATTAAATAATGCCCAGCCGTACCCCCCTTCATCAATTGGATATGCTGTTAAAACATATTTGATATAAGTCTGGGCAAAAACCTTATTTACAATGCCGTCTTTTTCTCCACAGGCTATGGAGATGGTTTTTATGCTACTTACATTGGAAGGGACAGTGATGGCAAAATTTGTCAGCTATTGACTGATTTTAATATTGTACTGTGGCGGAATGTTGCAAAGTAGTGAAAGATTGAGCGTTTTATTTCTTTTCTAAGGAATCGAAATTAAGCTCATAAACGTCTCCCAATTCACCACTGCATTTTATGAAGATATTCTTAGGAATCTCAGAAAAATCAATTTTGGTGACTAACGATCGGTCACATTCATTTTTAGTTGTGTTATAAAAGAACAGTTCATTCTTGTCTAACTTTATAGGCAGATCACTTGATGCTCCCAACACATAACTCCCAAAGTATTGTTTTTTATTATCATATAACAGAATTGAACCTGTAGTATGTTTATTCGGCCCCCATACCCTGCCCCAAGTTACCATGTAATACTTTTTTTTGGCTACCGTCTCTATCTCGCCTAGATAGGCTACATCGACTTCATTCAGGTAATCCTTATTATCACTCAGTTTAAAGCTGAATGTCTTTCCTACAACGTTTTTGGATAAAACAGACAATACGATATCCTCCTTATCTTGAGCTAGCCCAGTACCAGATAAACAAAAGAAAATAGAAATTATTAAAAGTTTATTCATAATTGCAAATACCCCTGTGACGTTAAAATGATGTTACTCTACCTTCTTGTAAACAGACAGCTAGAAAATAACATAAATGTCGGTAACTTATTTTATTCGTTTAGTTTTGAGGACAATTTAATTTTCATGTTTACAGTATCCAAGATAAAACATCGGATACGGATATTTCTTTTTATCAAATGATTTTCCGATTGGATTAAGATAACCCTTTGAAATCAAAATTTCTTCACCAAGTTGTTCAACTTTGTTTCCATCATATTTGAGCGTTAATACATTACCTGCTCTCTGCCATTTGCCCGTCCTCCATTCATTATATCCGAAAGCACCTGTCCAATGCAATTCAAATGTCTTGTCTTTTCTGAAAAGGATATAAGCTTGATTTTGAGTTCCTTCATAACAGGCTCTAAATTCAACGTCGCTTTCGAGTTTTTCTGAATCAAGCTTGTAGGGACTAAATAGCGTGTACAAAATTGTAATTGAACAAACTATTGTTGGTAAGCAAAATTTTAAAGACAAGTTCTTCTGATTGCGGATAATTTCGATAATCCCCTTGATTTCAAAAACAAATATCGTGACAAAAGTAACGGGGATTAAAGCTGTCAGACCCCAGTACACAATACCAGAAAGATACTTGTCAATATGATGGTAAAATATGGTCAGCACAAGATAAACGCTACAGATAATTGTTGTTAAGATCAGTGACCGTTTTGTCTTGGTAGTTTGTTGCATCAAATTGCTGCTTTTCTATTATACCAACTTACAAAAATTTGCAGCATCGAAAAAGCGTGAGCGGAATAATAGTTCCAAATAGTTATATTTGATAGCGGTCTTATATTTAAAAAATAAAAAAATATAGTAACTGTTCCGCTGATGGATCATGGAAAGAACAGTGCGAAATACCAGAAGATCTCTGATAAAATAATAGAACTTCACCATATTTAAAGTATAACTGAATCAATATGGATCATTTAAAACCTACACCATTATGGACATTGGTTGGTAATATCAAAGAGAACATCAGGCATGGTGAAGGGAAACTACAAACTCGTATCGGCACGAAACAGTTTAGCGCTGGTACCAAGGTGTATATTATCGACTGGTTTGCCGGAATGTGTAAAGATATTACGGTAATCGGTTTATCCCGAGATACGAAAAGGTTAATCACAATTGTTATTCGTGCTGAATGGGTAGAGAACCTCCGGGTCAAACTTTGCTATACCCCTACAGTTTGCTCAAAAATAACGGCTTACTTTGATAAGGAGGAATCTGGGATGCAGCGATATACAGAACGGTTTGTGAAGGAAATGTTTATCGGTATCCCTCAATGGAATGAACCTGAGTCAATATAATGTATAGATAATATAACTTAACAATGGCAAATGGACGAGCTTGATGATTTTACGATTGGATTGCACTCAGGAGGCCAATCAATTTCAATTACGGTAAATGGATTATTAGTTATTGATGCCACTAGCAGCTGGGATAAGAATTGGTTAAGGACTAAAATCTCAGTACAGGCTGGCGCGTTCGGTGGCACCTACGATGCAGACCTAACAACATTTGACTTTGAGAATTTTAAACAGGATCTGAATTTGCTATATGAAAATTTAAATTCCGAAATTGAATTTAAAGATTTGGAAGGTTATTTATATATGAAAATTAAAGGGAATGGGCTAGGTAACATCAATGCTGAAATAAGCTGTACTGACAATCCAGGAATCTATGGCGCTGCATTGGATTTTGAACTTAATTTTGACCAGACTTATATCAAGCCAGTTCTTCAGAAATTAAATAATATTACGAACAAATATCCTGTTGTTGTATAGTAAGTAAATTGTAAATGATCAGAAAAGTAATGACATGGCTCTGCTGCATTTTGACGGGCTTTATTTCTTCAGCTTACATTAAATGGGACTGGTCATTTATCCTCATCCCAACCTTGATCTCATTAGCCGTGTCATTAAGCAATTTTGACAAGATCAGTTTTCCTAAGAAATTGATAGGCATACTGCTACATTGGTTTTTGTGTATCGTTATCTTTATCATAACAATTGCCATCACTGTGTTCTTTCTTTCCCCACTTGGATCGTATGCAATGTATGTTGGAACGACGCTAGCTGCAATACTATTTTCACTAAATACAAATATAATCTTGCCTTTCCCAAAATTCTGGCTTTCAATGGTGGTCATATTTGGGTTATCTGTACTGGTATGGCCAATAGCAGATTATCTGCACGCACATCCAATATTTAAATTAGTTGCGCTAAATGGGCGTGAGAATATCGTCACTATTTGGTGTTCACTTGTTGGATTTGGAGTCGCATTGGGTATACATGCACAGAAGGATAATGTGATAGAATTTCATAAAAATGGACGAAAAACATCAAAATCAGAGTCTTAATTTATAAAAAGTTAAGTATATAATATGAATAAGCAATTAAACGAACTGATCGTAAAAGATAGACAAAGCTTCATCAAATTTCTTGATTTGTTGCGCCAGGATTTGCTCCAACAGCCTGAAAATTGGGAAAACAAAACCTTACCTGATTTTCTGGAAGCTTTGGCGGCGTATACAGAAGATATCCAAGGGTATTATGATAATACAGACGCAAATGTAGATGCTGAGAAAGCTGCGTGGTCAACATTTGCTGATATTTTCAAGGGAGCAAAAGTTTATGAGTAATAACTAGCATTTATATCGACAAAAATTACCGAATATTATATGAACATAACTATTAGCCTGAACGGAGATTTGAACGAAAACGACATACTGAAACTGTACAAATCCAATAAATGGAGTGCAGCTGATAAACCAGAACTACTAATGAAAGCCCTATTAAATTCGCATTCTCTGGTTACTGCCTGGGATGGTGCAATATTGGTAGGCTTGGGAAATGCCATTTCCGATGGGTATCTCGTCGTTTATTATCCGCATCTACTGGTGCTACCCTCCTATCAAGGCAAAGGGGTTGGGCGTTTGATTATGGATAAAATGCAAGAGATCTATAAGGATTTTCATATGCAGATGCTTACTGCTGATGGAAATGCTATCGACTTTTATAAGAAGAATGGCTTTGAACGAGCAGGTCAAACAGAGCCGATGTGGATCTATAAAGGTAATGATCACTGAGATAAGGTTAAGGTTATAAAATATATGACAGATTTTAAAGTAATAATACCCGATGAATCCTATTCCTTACTTAATTTTCGACAAGATGATTTACTTGGAGTAGCCGTCGTCAATACTGCATTAAAGGAATTTGAACCAAAAATAGTTTTCGCTTGGCATTTATCAATTATGATAGATCTAGACGATTTAATCGACAATGGAATGCCTTCAAAAAGTGAAGTTGAAGTAATTGACAACTATGGCGATTATTTAGATAATGAAATAAAAGGAAAAAATAAGAAAAAGCCTAACGCCTTATTTCTTGCAAGAATAACCTGGAATAAAACTCGAGAATTAATTTGGAGAGTCTACGATCCTGAAATCTCAAATAGCTTTCTGCAAGAAATTATTACAGCTAACTCCTCCCCTAGACAGTTCGACTATCGAATCGATCCTGACGATAATTGGGAATTGGCAAAATGGCATTTGACAGATTGGGAGTAATAAATTCTTAAAGAATTGGATATTTAAAGAAAACATCGAAATCGGGAGTGGGGAGTGTAACTCAAACTGTCTCACTCGTTCATTTTTGAGCTAAATTTCAATAGAAGCCTTTAAACACCACTCTTAGAATTACCTTGTTATAAGCACATACTGCTGTTCTGCTATATTATATATCGGATTTTAATAGGCGGTAAAGGAGAAAAAGTTCGACTGATATTCATTGTGTCCATTAGCGTTGTATCTAATGTTTTTCTATATATAAACCCCGTTAATTTTCAAGGTGGAGCATCATTAGGTGTGCTATTTTACTCATTAATCATTTGGTTGTTAACCACCCTAGTAACAGTTGTAAATTGTATTTTTTCAAGTTGGAAAAAGAAAACTTAGCTATCGTAGTTATGGAAAAAGAAACACAAGATTACATCATAAACTATTACCTTCATTTGATGTCTCCAAAAGAAAAGCTTGCTTATAAACATGCGCATTCACTTTTAAAAATAGATCAAAAGGCGGATATTGATAAAATAAAGAGAGTTTACTTTAAAGCTGGATGGCTAACCAAAGACGAAAATGCACTAAGTTTATTGAACAACGGCCTAGAGAAATTTAATGAAGATACCGCAACGCGTATCATATGTGATCATGCTTCTGAAATATTTTTTAATTACTGTCCCAATTGTGGGAAGCGAGCCAGAACTCCAACAGCAAAACAATGTCGTTTTTGTACTTACGACTGGCATTGAATTGACTACCATAATCTACAATGAAAATCCATATTATTAGCGACCTGCATAGAGAATTTGGATACAATTATTTCAACAGTTACATCAGCACTGCTGAATGCATAGAAGCCATCCGGATAACTCGGGAAGACTTAATCAAAAATTGAATGAGCTGGACTCTCAGACTGTCCCACTAAGTGGGTAGTTTTTATTTACATACTTAGTGGGACAGTCCCCCAATAGCGAACCTTAGAGCTTTTCGACCTCTTCAACTGAAAGCCCTGTGCCTTTAGCAATATCAGCTATAGGTAATCCCATTTCCCTAAATGCTTTAGCAGTCTCAAGAGCTTTTTTACGCTCACCTTCTTCCAGACCCTTAGCTTTACCTTCTGCTAGACCCTTAGCGTGACCTAAAGCTTCTCCGGATTTCTTGGCCGAATTAAATGCGCTCTCAGCATCACGCTTATGTTTTAAACTTGCTTCGTATGACATTAGTTCCTCCTCCGTTAATTTACCTATCTCTCCTATCTCAAAGATAAGACCAAATATCCTTTTATCCAAAAAGGATGGCAATCTATCCATGGTACTCAAATGTTTAAGTAAGTACAACCACTGATCCATAACTGTCTTTAGTTCTTCCGGCTGTTTATTGAATAATGGAAGCGAAATCATTTTATATCCCAATTTATCATAGAATATTTCTTTGGTCAGTATGTCACACAGCGCCACATCATAGAAATAAGGACGCTCTGTGACAAGGGATATACGAGAATTTCCATTTCTATCCATGTCAAACTCCACAATACCAATAAAGTAGACCTCCGGCAGGTAATAATCACTACCCTTCTTACCTCGTGCTAATTGTTTATTGATGAGACGTGAGGTATAATACACTGCGCGGTCCTTAAAAAATTCTTGAAAGAGCTGCTGCATTTCAATGATGAAAACCTCACCCTCGCTGCCGATACAATGTAAATCAAATACTACACGACGCATTTCCTCATAATCGCCATCTTGTTCTACAGGTTTATATCTTAGATCCGAAATTATCTTCTCTCCATGAAATAGACTATTGAGAAACTCAATTAGTAAGATTTTGTTGTCCTCTCTACCAAAGTAAAATTTCCAACCGAAATCGGTACGTGGATCTACATACCTACCCAAATGTTTTCTTGATCTAGCCATAATATTTATCAATTGGTTATCAGGCAAATATACAATAATAAATTGAAAATACTAAAATAATTAGTAAAAAAACATAGACGGGAAAGTAATTTATATTAATAATAAATCGCACGAGCTGAAAAGTTACAGACAGACTAGTCTTTATCAAATTTTATGAGTTACTTAGTATGTCTTAAATTAGCACTATTGAATTAAAAACTAAAGATGAAACATCGGTTATTTTTATGGATGAACCGGGTGAGCATAAACTTATACTGAAAAAAAGGCACTAGTATTGACTATGAACTGCGATGGTATAAAGACTGGGCCAGTTGGAATCTCACATCTGAAGATAATTTTGAGCCCGTAATCTCGGGAATTACTACATTGCCAAAATACATTAATTTGGTTCGGGAGAATCAGATATGGAATGAGGAAGGACCAGAAGGCTATAAGAAAAAATGGTCTGAACATGACTTCCCCTTACGTGAATATAAACTTCTAAAGGGATGACCTCTATCGAGGAGGGTGTAAAGTAAACTGTGTCAAATAAAGAATATTTATATTAGACACAGCAAATGGAAAAAGAGGAATTTGATTTTAAACGCTTCAAAGAGGAAGCAATGAGAGGCCTTTATGCAGGCAAGAAAATGGGCGGTACGGACGGAGTTTTCGCTCCGATGTTG
>Ga0308159_1002633_pt1 | contig 20148 bp, 21 predicted proteins | sample PhyCR1_FD_201040 | JGI IMG/M metagenome (GOLD analysis project Ga0308159, IMG submission 201040) | Phyllosphere microbial communities from UC Gill Tract Community Farm, Albany, California, United States - DLSLC.R1 | ecosystem: Host-associated > Plants > Phyllosphere > Unclassified | place: USA... | reverse complement strand
AGCGCGAGATCGCCGACGACCAGGTCGCCGACCCGGTGCACGGCCGCGACGCGCACCTCGGGGAAGCGCTCGGCGATGCGGCGGGCGGAGTCGGCCAGTGCGGCGGGCGCGTCCGGGTGCGCCTCGTAGGCCAGCCGGAGCACTCCGCGGCCCTCGTCGTGATCGCGCACGACGCCCGCGAAGGTCACGACCGCGCCGTGGGCGGGGGAGTCCACCGCCTGCTCGCACTCGTCGACCGTGATCGCCTCGCGGGCGATGCGGGCGAGGGCGACGCCGTCATCGGACATGGTCGCCGCCTCCCAGCTGGTCGAGGAGATGCCCGATCACCGGGTCGAGGACGTCGATGCCGTCTCGGACGCCGCCCGGCGAGCCGGGCAGGTTCACCACGACGCTGCGACCGGCGACCCCCGCCGTGCCACGGCTCAGCACCGCGGTCGGCACCTTGGCCGCTCCGCGGGCGCGGATCGCCTCGGCGAGTCCCGGCAGGCTCCGCTCGAGCAGCGGTGCGGTCTGCTCCGGCGTGACGTCGCTCGGCGCCACGCCGGTGCCTCCCGTCGTCACGATCACGTCGGCACCGGAGGTGAGCGCGTCGCCGATCGCCTCGCCCACCGCGTCCCCGTCGGCCACGACGACGACCTCGCCGCTCCAGCCGCGGCTCTCGAACCAGGCCAGCAGCGCCGGGCCCGTGCGGTCCTCGTACACACCGGACGCGGCGCGGGTGGAGGCCACGACCGCGACGGCGCGGCGTGTCACTCCCTGCTCCACGATCCGCTCCTCCCGCCGTCCTTCGCCAGCACCTGGATGCCGGTGATGACGGCGCCGCGGTCGACGGCCTTGATCATGTCGTAGACGGTCAGCGCCGCGACGCTGACGGCGGTGAGCGCCTCCATCTCGACACCGGTGCGCCCGCTCGTGCGCACCCGCGCCTCGATCCTCACCCGGTCCTCGAGCGTCTCGAGATCGATGTCGACCCCGTCGAGCGCGAGCGGGTGGCAGAGCGGGATCAGGGTCGAGGTGGCCTTGGCCCCCATGATCCCGGCGATGCGGGCGACCCCGAGCGCCTCGCCCTTGGGCAGCTCGCCCTGCTCCAGCAGACGCACCACCTCGGGGGTCGTGACGACGACGCCCTCGGCGACGGCGGTGCGCGAGGTGACGTCCTTCGCTCCGACGTCGACCATGTGCACGGCCCCGTCGCCTCGGACGTGGGTCAGGTTCTCAGTCATCGATCCTCCAGATCTCGACCGTGTCGCCGGTCGCGGCGTGCTCGGTCCCGACCGGGACGTGGATGAGGACGTTCGAGCGCGCGTAGGACGCGAGCAGGTGGGAGCTCGGCCCGCCGACGGGGTGCACGAGGCCCTCGTCGTCGAGGGCTCCCCGCCGGAACTGGTGCAGGTGGGCGGGCGAGTCGAGCGCGGTGCCGAGCCGGGCACGGAGCCGCGGCCGCTCGGCCGGCGAGCGGCCCGCCAACGAGCGGAGGACCGGGCGCAGGAACACCTCGAACGAGACGAGGGCGCTCACCGGGTTGCCCGGGAGCGAGACGATCGGCAGGTGCGCGTCCGGCGACACCGCGACCAGGCCCAGGCCCTGCGGGCCGCCCGGCTGCATGGCGACGTGCCCGAACTCGGACCCCGCGGGACCGAGAGCGTCGCGCACCACCTCGTAGGCGCCGGCACTCACTCCGCCGACCGTGATCGCCACGTCGGCGTCGCCCGCCCGCGAGCGGAGGATCGCCAGCAGGTCCTCGGCGCGGTCGCTGTCGCAGGGGGCCACGACGGGCAGCGCGCCCGCCTCGCGGACCGCCTCGGCGAGCAGCGCGCCGTTCGCGTCGTAGATCTGGGCAGCCTCGAGCTCGGTGCCCGCGGGGCGGATCTCGTTGCCGGTCGGCACGATCAGCACCCGGATCCTGGGCAGCACCTCGACCTCGACGAGACCGAGCGAGGCGAGCAGACCGTAGTGCGCGGCGCGGAGCACGGTGCCGGCCGCCAGCGCGACGGAGCCCGCCGCGGAGTCGCTGCCCCGCGCACGCACGAAGGTCGTCGGAGTGACGGGGGCCGCGAACGCGACGCGGGCGCCGGTCGCCGACGCGTCGGGGAAGCGCGGCGGGTCGACCCGCTCGATCGGCACGACGGCGTCGGCGCCGACCGGGAGGGGCGAGCCGGTCATGATCGGCACGGCGGTGCCGGGGGAGTGCCGCGGCGCGCTCTCGCCGGCGGGGACCGGCGCAGCGACCGGCAGCACGACCGGAGCGTCGGCGGACGCCTCGTCCAGGTCCGCCGCCCGCACGGCGTAGCCGTCCATCTGCGAGTTGTCGAAGCGGGGGAGGTCCAGCGGCGAGTGCACGGTGCGGGCGAGGACGCGCCGGTCGTAGGCACCCGGATCCGCCGCCACACTCCTCGGATCGAGCGACAGGGCCTCGCGGGCACCGCGCGTCGCGAGCGGGGCCAGCAGAGCGCGCACCCGGGCGGCGTGGATGTCGATCGAGGTCATCGGGTCCTCTCGGCGGGTCCCCCACGAGGGGTGGGCGGGTTCCCTATCTTGCCGGGTCGCACACGGTTCCGCCGCGTAGTCTGGCCGGATGAGCACCGTACTCGGGATGCCCGGCATCCGACCTCGCCAGCGGGGGGCGGAGCTCCCGGCCGACCGGCCCGAGACCCCGCTGCTCGTGGACACCCACGGACGTGCGGCCGACGACCTGCGCATCTCGTTGACCGACAAGTGCAACCTGCGCTGCACCTACTGCATGCCGGCCGAGGGACTCCCGTTCCTCCCTCCCGCCGCCCTGCTGACCCGCGACGAGATCGTGCGGCTGGCGCGCATCGCGGTGGAGCAGTTCGGCGTGCGGCAGATCCGCTTCACCGGAGGCGAGCCGCTGCTGCGCAAGGACCTGGTCGAGATCATCCGCGGCGTCGCGGCCCTCGAGCCCCGCCCCGAGATCTCGCTGACCACCAACGCCATCGGCCTCTCGGGCCGGGCGACGGCGCTCGCCGAGGCGGGCCTGGACCGCGTGAACGTCTCGCTCGACTCCATCTGCGCCGAGACCTTCGCGAAGGTGACCCGCCGCCCGTTCCTCGACCGCGTGCTCGCCGGCATCGACGCCCTGGCCCCCGCGGGCCTCGCGCAGACCAAGATCAACGCGGTGCTCCTCCCGGGGATCAACGACCACGAGGCGCCCGAGCTGCTCGCCTGGGCGCTCGCCGGAGGCCACCAGCTGCGCTTCATCGAGCAGATGGCCCTCGACGCCGACCACGGGTGGGACCGCGAGACCATGATCACGGCGGCGCGGATCCGGGAGCTGCTCTCGGAGCGGTTCGTGCTGAGCCCGCACGCGGCCCCGCGCGACGGCGCGCCCGCCGAGCTGTTCGACGTGCGCGATCGCGAGGGCGGTCCGCTCCTGGGTCAGGTCGGGATCATCGCGTCCGTGACGGAGGCGTTCTGCGCCGACTGCCGCCGCACCCGCCTGACCGCCGAGGGCGGCGTGCGCAGCTGCCTCTTCTCGAACGAGGAGACCGACCTGCTCGGACCGATGCGCGCCGGCGTCGACGACCACCACGTGGCCCAGCTCTGGCGCGGCGCGATGTGGGCGAAGCCCGCCGGGCACGAGATGAACCGCATCGGGTTCGTGCAGCCCGAGCGCACGATGAGCGCGATCGGCGGATGAGCGTGCGGGTCCGCTACTTCGCCGCGGCGAAGGCCGCGCTCGGGCGAGCCTCGGACGAGTTCGACGAGCTGCCCGACGTCGCAGCACTCGAGGCGCGTCTCGTCGAGGACTCGCCGGAGTCCGCCGCGGTGCTCGGCCGGTGCAGCTACCTGGTCGACGGAGTGTCGACGACCGACCGCGCGACTCCGCTGGCCGCGGGTTCCTCGGTCGACGTGCTGCCGCCCTTCGCGGGCGGCTGAGCCTCAGACCCGCAGCGCCGCGGCCCCGCCGACCAGCGAGTCGGCGCTGATGCCGACGGCCGCCGCCCGGTCGGCCGCGATCCGCGAGCGCACTCCCGACGCGCAGTGCAGCACGAGCGGGCCGGCGGGCAGCAGCGCCGGGTCGAAGCCCGACATCGGCATCCGCACGGCACCCGGCACCGACACGGAACGGTCCTCCGAGTCCTCGCGCAGGTCGACGACCGTGAGCGGCTCGTGCGCCGCCAGCCGGGCGCGGAGTTCGTCGGCGGTGACCGCCCCGGGGACTCCGCGGGGTCGCGGCGGCTCCGGCGCCCGCCGCTCGAGCGGAAGCTCCGTCCACGACCCGTCGAGCGCGTCGTGCACCACTATCCGTCCGAACAGCGGAGTGCCGACACCCGTCACGAGCTTCACGACCTCGCTCGCCATGGCGGAGCCGATCGTCGCGCAGAGCGAGCCGAGCACGCCCACCGTCGCGCAGCTGTCGGCGGCGTCCTCGGCCTCCGGATGCAGAGCGCGCAGCGTCACTCCGCCGCCGGGAGCGTGGGACCAGAACGTGGAGAGCTGGCCGTCGAAGCCGAGCGCCGAGCCCCAGACGTGCGGCACTCCCGCGCGCGTCGTCGCGTCGGAGGCGAGGTAGCGGGAGCCGAACGTGTCGAAGCCGTCGACGACGACGTCCCAGCCGGCGACGAGCGCCTCGGCGTTGGCCGCGGTGAACGCGACCGGGTAGGCGCTGGCGTCGATCCCGGGCGAGAGCCGCCGCGCGGTCGCGACCGCCGACTCCGCCTTCGAGAGGCCGACCGAGGAGTCGTCGTGGGCGGTCTGCCGCGACAGATTGGACGGTTCGACCACATCGGCGTCGACGACGCCGAGCCGCCCGACTCCTGCCGCGGCGAGCGCCGTGATCACCGGCGAGCCGATGCCGCCTGCGCCGAGCACGAGCACCGCCGCGTTCCGCAGGCGCCGCTGCCCGAGCTCCCCGATCGGGGAGAGCCGGATCTGCCGGGCGAAGCGCTCCTGTTCTGCGGCGGTGAGCGGGGGCCCGGGTTCGACCGGGAGCGTCACGGGGGAGAGCGGAGGAGTCACCTCCCCAGTGTGCACGCCGCGCGGCGGCGAACGCCCGCCTCCGCGGATCGGCGCTGGTCGTCCAGTACCGTGGGGAGAGTTTTCCGACAGGAGCGAGGCCGGCGGGTGCATCTGAAGAGCCTGACCCTCAAGGGGTTCAAGTCCTTCGCTCAGCCGACCACGTTCGCCTTCGAGCCGGGCGTCACGTGCGTCGTCGGTCCGAACGGCTCGGGCAAGAGCAACGTCGTCGACGCGCTCGCCTGGGTGATGGGGGAGCAGGGCGCGAAGACGCTCCGCGGCGGCAAGATGGAGGACGTCATCTTCGCCGGGACGTCCACCCGCGGTCCGCTCGGCCGGGCCGAGGTCGCGCTCACCATCGACAACACCGACGGCGCCCTGCCGATCGAGTACACCGAGGTGACGATCACCCGGACGCTCTTCCGCAACGGCGGCAGCGAGTACGCGATCAACGGGCGCTCCTGCCGTCTGCTCGACGTGCAGGAGCTGCTGAGCGACTCCGGTCTGGGCCGGGAGATGCACGTCATCGTCGGCCAGGGGCAGCTCGACGCCGTGCTGCACGCGACCCCGGAGGAGCGGCGCGGCTTCATCGAGGAGGCCGCCGGGATCCTCAAGCACCGCCGCCGCAAGGAGAAGACGCTCCGCAAGCTCGAGGCGATGCAGACGAACCTCACCCGCCTGTCGGACCTCGCGGGCGAGATCCGGCGGCAGCTGAAGCCGCTCGGCCGCCAGGCCGAGGTCGCCCGGCAGGCGCAGACCATCGCCGCGGTCGTGCGCGACGCCCGCGCGCGCCTGCTCGCCGACGACGTCGTGACCCTCCGCACCGCCCTCGACGGCTTCGCGCGCTCCGAGAGCGAGCGGCACGGCGAGCGCATCGTGCTGCAGGAGAAGCTCGAGCAGGCGACCCTGCGGATGGCGCGCATCGAGTCCGAGCGGGTGGGCGACGCCGTCGACGACGCGCGCCGCACGACGTTCGAGCTGGAGTCGGTGCAGGAGCGGCTGCGCAACCTGCAGGCGCTCGCCGGCCAACGCCTGGCACTGCTGGACGCGGAGTCGGAGCAGCCGCAGGTGCAGCCCCGCGTCACCCCTCGGGACATCGCCGAGGCGCGGGAGGAGCTCGAGCGCCTGAGGCAGGGCGTGCTCGACGCCGAGGCGGCGTGGGCCGCCTCGCAGAAGGGCACCGTCCGCGCGCGGCAGGTGCTCGACGCGCTCGACGACGAGATCGCCGCGCAGTCCGCCCTCGTCTCGCGGCACGACCTCGAGATCTCGCAGCTCACCGGGAAGGCCGATTCGGCAGCGTCGCGACTCGCGGCCGTCCGGGGCGAGGTGCTCCGCGCGCAGAACACCCTCGACTCCGCCGTGCAGCGCCGGGATGCCGCGGAGCGCCGGCTCGACGCACTGGAGGACGAGATCGGCGAGGCGGGCGGCGGCACCGACGGGTCGCTCGACGAGAGCTACGAGCTGGCGCAGTCCGCGGTCTTCGAGGCCGAGGGCGAGATCGAGCGCCTGCGGGAGGAGCTGCACGCCCACGAGCGCGAGCGCGACGGTCTCGCGGCGCGCACCAGCGCCCTCTCGCTGGCCCTCGACGTCTCGGACGGCTCCTCCGAGCTGCTCGCCGCGCGCCTCGACGGCGTCGAGGGCCGGGTCGCCGAGCGGATCCAGGTGCGGCCCGGGTACGAGGCCGCGGTCGCCGCCGCACTCGGCACCCTCGCCGACGCCGTCCTCGCCGGCACTTCCGAGCAGGCCGAGGCCGCGCTCGACGAGGCCGTCCGCCGCGACCTCGGGCGGGTCGAGCTGCTGGTGGGCAGCGCCTCGCGTGCGGAGCTCGAGCTGACCCTGCCCGACCCGGCGCTGCGCGCCCGCGACCTCGTCACCGGTCCGCCCGCCGTCCTCGCCCTGCTCGAGCAGGTCGTCGTCGTCGACGACGTCGCCACCGCGCGCGCGGTCTGGCCCGCCCTGGCCGGGCGCGCGCATCCGGTCACGGTCGTCACGCGCGACGGAGCCGCGCTCTCGGACTTCGTCGTGAGCGGCGGCTCCGGCGGGCAGCGCAGCCGGATCGAGCTCGTCTCGGAGCGCGACGCGGCCGACTCCGCCCTGGAGGAGATCGTGGGACGCATCGACCGCCTCCGCTTCGACCTCGCCGAGCAGAGCGGCGCACTGAAGGGCGCCAAGGAGCAGTCGCGGCTCGCCCTCGCCGCCCTGCGCGAGCACGACTCCGCCCGGGCCGCGCACACCGAGCGCCTCGGCCGGGTCCGCGCGCAGCACGAGGCCGCAGTGGCCGAATTCGGCCGCGGGCAGAAGGCGCTCGCGATCGCCGCAGAGCGCGTCGGCGACGCCGAGCGCGCGGCGACCACGGCGAAGAGCGAGCTCGACACCGCGCGCTCGCGTCCGCGGCCGATCCTCGACGTGAGCGGCAGGGACGCGCTGCAGCAGGCGGTCGACGCCGCCCGCGAGCACGAGATCGAGGCGCGTCTCGGAGTCGAGACCGCCAAGGAGCGCGTGCGCGCCGAGCAGTCCCGCGGCGAGTCGCTCGAGCGTCAGCTCGCCGCCGACCGCGCCGCGGCCGACGAGGCCGCCCGCCGCGCCGTCATCCGCCGACGGCAGCACGACGCGGCGGCCGACGTGACCTCCGCGATCCCCGCGGTCCTCGCCTCCGTCGACCGCTCGGTGCAGCAGGCGCGCGCCGAGCTCGTGCAGGCCGAGGCCGCCCGCTCGCAGCAGGACGAGGAGCTGCAGGGGCTGCGCCGCCAGGAGTCGGCCCTGCGCGAGCGGCTGCAGTCGGTCACCGAGACCGTGCACGGGCTCGAGCTGCAGATCTACGAGAAGCGCCTGCAGCTCTCCGGGTTGCTCGAGCGCGCCGGCTCCGAGCTGGGACTCGTCGAGGACGTGCTGGTCGCCGAGTACGGTCCGCTCGTCGGCGTGCCGGACGAGACGAGCGAGCAGGAGGACGCGCCGACGCGCCCCTTCGTGCGGGAGGAGCAGCGCCGCCGGCTCGAGAAGGCCGAGAAGCAGCTCGCGCAGCTCGGCCGCGTCAATCCGCTGGCCCTCGAGGAGTTCGCGGCGCTGGAGCAGCGGCACGCGTTCCTGACCGAGCAGCTCACCGACCTCACCGACACCCGCCGCGATCTGCTCCTCATCATCGAGGAGCTCGACGAGACCATGCAGACGGTCTTCGCCTCGGCCTTCGCCGACACGCAGGCGGCCTTCGCCGACGTGTTCCCGGTGCTGTTCCCCGGCGGCACGGGCAGCATCCGCCTGACCGACCCCGACAGCCTGCTCACGACCGGGATCGAGGTCGCCGTGCGCCCCGCGGGCAAGAAGATCGAGCGGCTGTCGCTGCTCTCGGGCGGCGAGCGCTCGCTCGCGGCGGTGGCGTTCATGGTCGCGATCTTCAAGTCGCGGCCGAGCCCGTTCTACATCATGGACGAGGTCGAGGCGGCCTTGGACGACGCGAACCTCGGCCGGCTGCTGTCGATCTTCCAGGACCTGCGGACCTCCAGCCAGCTCATCGTCATCACGCACCAGAAGCGCACCATGGAGATCGCCGACGCCCTCTACGGTGTCTCCATGCGCCAGGACGGCGTCTCGGCCGTCGTCGGCCAGCGCGTCGCGGCCCCCGCCGACTGACCGTCGCCCCGCGCACAACGACGCGCCAGCGGAGTCGGGGCCGCCGTGCGTCGCTACCGTCGCGGGATGATCCCCCTGGAGCACGTCGTCCTCACCAGGTTCAGCGTCGTCTTCACGGCGGGGCAGCCGACTCCGGAGGATGCGTGGCTGCGCTACCGGCTGGGCTTCTTCCGCGACGCGACGGTCGCCTCCCTCCGCTCCCAGACCTCGACGGGTTCCTCCTGGCTCGTGTTCCTCGACGATCGGACGCCCGACTGGCTGCGGTCAGAGATGGCGGAACTGTCCTCCGACGGGCTGTTCGACGCCGTGTACGTCCGAGGACCGTTCTCGGCCGACGTGGTGCGCGCCGAGATCGTGCGGCGGGTGGACCCCGCTGCGGCACTCCTGACGACCCGTCTCGACAGCGACGACGCCCTCGGCCGGCGCTTCGTGGAGACCGTGCGTCGGGAGGCGAGTGCGGCGCTCGTGCAGGGGGTCGGGGAGGACGGGCTCTATCTGAACTTCACCCGCGGTCTGCAGATCGACCGATCCGGCGCCGTGCACCGCTACGACTACGCCTCGAACCCGTTCATCAGCCTCCTCGAACCCCCGCGGGGAGCACTCGGACCTCGGACGGTGCTCCAGGACGGACGGCACAGCTCCTCCCGCCTCCACGCCCCGGTGCGCAGCATCCGGTCCGAGCCGCTCTGGCTCCAGGTCGTGCACGGCTCGAACCTGATGAACGACATCCGCGGAGTGCGGATCGGCCCCGCCGCCGTCGACAGGTCCTTCGGGATCGACCTCGAGTACCGCCGGTCGACCGGAGCCGCGCTGCTCGCGGGGGAGTCGCTGCTCTCGCGACTCGCGCTCCTCCGGCTCTGGTGGCGATCGCCCGGGCTGGTGAGGCAGTTCGCCGAGGGACGTCTGGAGTGGCTGCGCGGTACCCGGACGGCTCCTCGACGGCCTCCCCGCTCCCGTTCCCGCCGGTACCCTGGAGCACATGGCTGAACGCACCTCCTGGTCGCTCGGTCGCGCACTGCGCGGCCTGTTCGAGAAGCGCACGATCGACGACCAGACGTGGGACGACCTCGAGACGGCGCTCATCACCGCCGACTTCGGCCCCGACATCACCGAGGAGATCGTCGAGGACCTCCGTGCGAAGGTCGAGCGCTACAGCACGACCGATCCGCGCGACCTGCAGCGCATGCTCCGCGAGTCGATGGAGGAGCGGCTGTCGAAGTACGACACGACCCTCAAGCTCAGCGAGCGCCCGGCCGTGATCCTCGTCGTCGGCGTGAACGGAGTGGGCAAGACCACGACGATCGGCAAGTTCGCCAAGTTCCTCCGCAACTACGACCGCAGCGTCGTGGTCGGAGCCGCCGACACGTTCCGCGCGGCCGCCGTCGATCAGCTCGCCACCTGGGCCCAGCGCGCCGATGCGCAGATCGTGCGCCCGCAGCAGGAGCGCCAGGATCCCGCCTCCGTCGCGTTCCAGACCGTGCAGTTCGCGAAGGACAACGGCATCGAGATGGTCATCATCGACACCGCCGGTCGCCTGCACACCAAGGGCGGGCTGATGGACGAGCTCGGCAAGATCAAGCGCGTCATCGAGAAGCAGGCGCCGATCTCCGAGATCCTGCTCGTGCTCGACGCGACGACCGGTCAGAACGGTCTCAGCCAGGCCGAGGCGTTCATCGAGCACGCCGGAGTGACGGGGCTCGTCATCACGAAGCTCGACGGTTCCGCGAAGGGCGGCTTCGTCCTCGCCGTGCAGGAGCGCACCGGCATCCCGATCAAGCTCGTCGGCCAGGGCGAGGGCATCGGCGACCTCACCGGCTTCACCCCGCACGTGTTCGCCCAGCAGCTCGTCGGCTGAGTCGAGCGGCGCAGGACGCGACCGGGCAGCCGACGCGGACGCTGCGGGTCAGGCGCGTCGCGCGCGGAGTGCGACCGCGAGAGGAACCAGCTCGTCGTCGAGGATGCCGATGATCAGCTCCGGCTGGATCCGGAAGTACTCGTGCACGATCACGGTGCGGAGCCCGGCGATCGCCGACCACGGCACGTCGACGAGGGCGGCACGCGCCTCGTCGGGCAGCGCGCGCACCGCCTCCCCGATCACCGCGAGGATGTCCGCGAAGCGCTCCTCGCCGATCTGCTCACAGGGGGACCATGTCACGGCGGGCCGTCGCTGCCACCGGTTCCCGGAGCAGCTGCTCGGTGACGACGTCCACCCGCACGCCGAGGATGCGACTGAGTTCCTCGCCGATGCCGGCGACGCGCAGAAGCGGGTTGCCCGCTCCGCTCTCGAGGTCCACGGAGAGGTCGACGTCGCTCCCCGGGCGCGCGTCTCCGCGTGCGACGGAGCCGAAGAGCCTCGGGTTGCTCGCCCCGTACCGAGCGAGCACCTCCGTGACGGAGTCGCGGTGAGCACCGACAGCGGCCCGCAGGCTCCTCGCGTGCTCGGTGACCGTCGACATGCCGTCAGGATACGCGGCCGCTGTCGACTCCGTCCTGCCCGTAGACGGCCTGCGCGCGGGAGGGCTTCAGAGGAGCGTTCACACCGCCTGCGAGAACCCCAGCGCCGCGTCGGCGAGGTGCCGCAGGTGCTCCGGGACCGGCCGCCCCTTCGACTCCATCGACTGCGCCCAGAGCCGGCCCGCGCGGTAGGAGGAGCGCACGAGCGGACCCGAGAGCACGCCGAGGAAGCCGATGTCCTCCGCCTCCTCCTTGATCGCCACGAACTCCTCCGGATGCACCCAGCGATCGACCGGCAGGTGCCGCGGCGTCGGCCGCAGGTACTGCGTGATCGTGAGCAGGTCGGTGCCCGCATCGTGCAGGTCCTGCAGCGCCTGCGAGATCTCCTCCCGCTCCTCGCCCATGCCGAGGATGAGGTTCGACTTCGTGATCAGCCCCGCGTCGCGCCCCTGCGTCAGCACGTCGAGCGAGCGCTCGTAGCGGAACGCGGGCCGGATCCGCTTGAAGATCCGCGGGACGGTCTCGACGTTGTGCGCGAACACCTCCGGGCGCGCCTCGAACACGCGGCCGAGGTGCTCCGGGCGCCCGGTGAAGTCGGGCACGAGGATCTCGACACCCGTGCCGGGGGACTGCGCGTGGATCTGGCGGATGGTCTCGGCGTAGAGCCAGGAACCCTCGTCCGCGAGGTCGTCGCGCGCGACTCCGGTGACCGTGGCGTAGCGGAGGTTCATCCTCGCCACCGATTCGCCCACGCGCCGCGGCTCGTCGGCGTCGTAGTCGGCGGGCTTGCCGGTGTCGATCTGGCAGAAGTCGCAGCGGCGCGTGCACTGGGCGCCGCCGATGAGGAACGTGGCCTCTCGGTCCTCCCAGCACTCGAAGATGTTGGGGCAGCCCGCCTCCTGGCAGACCGTGTGCAGCTCCTCGCTCTTCACGAGCGAGTGCAGCTGCCGGTACTCCGGGCCCATGGTGGCCTTGGTCTTGATCCAGTCGGGCTTGCGCTCGATCGGAGTCTCGGCGTTGCGGATCTCGAGCCGGAGCAGCTTGCGTCCGCCCACCTCGGCGCTCATGCGGCCACCACCGCGGCCTGCTCGGCGGAGAACTCGAGCGAGCACTCGCGGAACCGCTGGTCGACCAGGGCGCGCACCGCCTCCATCGACACGGCGCTGCCCGTCTCGCGCTCGATCGTCGTCACTCCGGCGTCCGAGATGCCGCAGGCGACGATGCGGGAGTAGGGCTCGAGGCTGTTCGAGACGTTGAGCGCGAAGCCGTGCATCGTCACGCCGCCGGCGACGCGGATGCCGATGGCCGCGATCTTGTCCGCACCGAGCGGTCGCCGGATCCACACGCCCGAGCGCCCGTCGATCCGCTCGCCCGTGACCCCGAGGTCGGCGAGCACGGCGATCAGCATGCCCTCGAGGGAGCGGACGTAGGCGACCACGTCGACCGGCTCGCGCAGCCTCACGATCGGGTACCCGACGAGCTGACCGGGCCCGTGCCAGGTGATCCTGCCGCCGCGGTCGACGTCGACGACGGGGGAGCCGTCGACCGGGCGCTCGTGCGCCTCGGTCCGCTTGCCCGCGGTGTAGACGGAGGCGTGCTCGCAGAGCACCAGCACGCCGTCGCGCCCGGCGACCACGTCGTCGTGCAGGCGGCGCTGCAGCTGCCAGCCGTCGCGGTAGTCCAGGGGAGCTGCGGAGTCGCCCGCCAGAAGTGTCTCGATCACGTCGCCACCCTAGACGCTTTCCTGCACCGAGCCCAGTTAATCGAGCCGAGCCCCCGCAGAACCGAGCACTCCGCGGCTCCGGTAGAATTCGGGGCATCATGGCTACTTTCGGCACCCTCTCCGATCGACTCGTCGAGACCTTCAAGAACCTCCGCACGAAGGGCAAGCTCTCGGCCTCGGACGTCGACGGCACCGTCCGCGAGATCCGGCGCGCGCTGCTCGACGCCGACGTTGCGCTGGACGTGGTCAAGGCCTTCACCGGGAAGGTGCGCGAGCGCGCCCTCGGCGACGAAGTCAACAAGGCGCTGAACCCGGCGCAGCAGGTCGTGCAGATCGTCAACGAGGAGCTCGTCGCGATCCTCGGCGGGCAGTCGCGCCGCCTCGAGTTCGCGAAGCGCCCGCCGACCGTCATCATGCTCGCGGGCCTCCAGGGTGCGGGCAAGACGACGCTCGCCGGCAAGCTCGGCAAGTACCTCGGCAAGGACGGGCACACCCCGCTCCTCGTCGCCGCCGACCTCCAGCGCCCCAACGCGGTGCAGCAGCTGCAGGTCGTCGGCGAGCAGGCCGGAGTCGCGGTCTACGCTCCCGAGCCCGGCAACGGGGTCGGCAATCCGGTCAAGGTCGCGCAGAACGCGATCAAGTTCGCCGTCGACAAGCAGTACGACACCGTCATCATCGACACCGCCGGCCGCCTGGGCGTCGACGCCGACATGATGAAGCAGGCGTCCGACATCCGCCGCGTCACGAACCCCGACGAGGTCCTCTTCGTCATCGACGCGATGATCGGACAGGACGCGGTCGCCACCGCGAAGGCCTTCCAGGAGGGCGTCGACTTCACCGGAGTCGTGCTGTCGAAGCTCGACGGCGACGCGCGGGGCGGAGCGGCGCTGTCCGTCGCCTCGCTGACCGGGCGTCCGATCCTCTTCGCCTCCACGGGCGAGGGCCTCGACGACTTCGAGCAGTTCCACCCCGATCGCATGGCGAGCCGGATCCTCGACCTCGGCGACGTGCTGACCCTCATCGAGCAGGCGCAGTCCGCGTTCGACGAGGACGAGGCGCGCAAGGTCGCCGAGAAGATCATGAGCGACTCGTTCACGCTCGACGACTTCCTCGGCCAGATGCAGCAGCTGCGCAACATGGGCTCGATCAAGAAGATGATCGGCATGCTCCCGGGCGCCAAGGGCATGCGCGAGCAGCTCGACCAGTTCGACGAGCGAGAGATCGTGCGCACCGAGGCCATCATCCAGTCGATGACCAAGGCCGAGCGCGTGAACCCGAAGCTGCTCAACGGCTCCCGGCGCCTGCGCATCGCGCGGGGCTCGGGCATGACCGTGACCGACGTGAACCAACTCGTGCAGCGCTTCGAGCAGGCCGCGAAGATGATGAAGACCGTGGCCAAGGGCGGCATGCCGAACGTGCCCGGCATGGGTCCCGTCCCCGGAGCCGGCTACCAGGGCCGTCCGAAGCCGCAGAAGAAGAAGACGTCGAAGTCGGGCAACCCGGCGAAGCGCGCGGCCGAGAACGCGGCGATCACCTCCGGCCCGCGTCCCGGCGACGCCGGCGGCTCGGGCTTCGGTCTCGGCGGCGGCACGGGCGCGCAGGCGCAGCCGACCCCCGAGGAGCTGGAGCAGCTGCAGAAGTTCCTCGGGCGATGACGGCGGGGCGACGGATCGCCGCAGCGGCCCTCGCGGCCGTCGCCGTCCTCGGGCTCGCGGGCTGCGCTGAGACGTCCGGAGCGGACGCGATGTCGGCGCCCGCTCCCGAGGAGCTCGTCGGCCGGTGGGTCACCGGAGTCGCCTACGAGTCCCCGGACGTGCCGTTCCTCCTGATCGCCGACGACGGCACCTGGACCGGCTCGGACGGCTGCAACGGCGTGCAGGGCGAGTGGTCGATCGACGGCGAGGGCGGGCTCAGCGTCGACGCCGGGCCGAGCACGATGATCGCGTGCGACGGAGTGGCCCTGCCGACGATCTTCTCGGAGGCGTCGATCGCCGCGATCGACGGCGGACGCCTCCGCCTCTTCGACGACGCCGGCGCCACCACCGTCAAGCTCGCCCGCTCGACCTCCGACGACGCCCCGACCACCGCCCCCGACCCCGCCGGCGAGTAGCCTCCGGGCTTCCCTCGCGGATCGAGCCTCTGCTGATCGAGTAGCCCGCGCAGCGGGCGTATCGAGATCCACGTCACCCGGAGCCGGTGAATCTCGATACGCGCCTGCGGCGCTACTCGACCAGCAGCGGGGGCGCCTGCGGCTACTCGACCAGCAGCGGGGGTGTCCGCGGCACTCCTCTCCCCGCGGCGGAAGACGCGTCCCCGTCACTCCCGAGGTCTAGCGTGGAGAGCATGACAACCACCACCGCGCGCCCGGTCCGCATCGGCGTCCAGATCGCCCCTCAGCACGTGTCCTACGAGGTCATCCGCGACACCCTCGCCGAGATCGAGGACCTCGGCGTCGACATCGCCTTCAACTGGGATCACTTCTACCCGCTCTCGGGCGAGCCCGACGGCCTCCACTTCGAGGGCTGGAGCATGCTCGCCGCCTGGGCCGAGCAGACCAGCCGCATCGAGTTCGGCCCGCTCGTGACCTGCAACAGCTACCGCAACCCCGACCTGCTGGCCGACATGGCCCGTACGGTCGACCACATCAGCGCGAAGGGCGCGGAGGGCCGCTTGATCTTCGGCATCGGCTCCGGCTGGTTCGAGCGCGACTACCAGGAGTACGGCTACGAGTTCGGCACCGCCGGCTCGCGACTGGACGAACTGTCCGAGGCCATGCCGCGCATCCGCAGCCGCTGGGAGAAGCTGAACCCCGCTCCCACCCGCGACATCCCCGTGATGATCGGCGGCGGGGGAGAGAAGAAGACCCTGCGGATCGTCGCCGAGCACGCCGACATCTGGCACAGCTTCTCGGACGTCCCGACCCTCGAGCGCAAGCTCGGCGTCCTCGGCGACTGGTGCGCGAAGGTGGAGCGCGAGTTCTCCGCGATCGAGATCTCGACCGGTGTGAACATCCCCGCCGAGGGCGGCGACGGCGCGTTCGCGGTCGCCGACCAGCAGTTCGACCTCGGCGCGCGCCTGTTCACCCTCGGCATCACCGGGCCCGACATCGATCTCGCGCCGGTGCGCGAGCTCCTGTCCTGGCGCGACGGCAAGAACAGCACCACCCGCTGATCGGGGAGGGGCGGGAGCTCGACTCCCGCCCTACTCCGTGACCGTCGGCGCCGAATCGGTCGGGACGCTCTGCCCGAGCCCGGCCTTCTCGGCCGCCAGCGCGAAGGCCTCTGCGAGGGCGAGCTGGCCCGCCTCCGTCGGGTGGATGCCGTCCTCGGCGAGCAGCCCGTCGGCGCGGAGCGGATCGGGGTACTCGAGCGCTCCGCCGCCGGCCGCGGTCACCGCGTCCACGAGCGCCTGGTCGTAGGCGGCGAGGTCGGCGGGCCGCGGGTCGGGTCCCCAGACGGAGTCGACCGCGATCAGTCGCGCGGACGGGACGGCCGCCGCGATCGCCTGGACCGCCGGAGGGATCGCGGCGACGACTTCGTCGACGGACGATCCGAGATCGTTGCTGCTCGCCAGGACGACGACGGCGTCCGGCTCGGTCGCGGCGATCTCCTCGGCGCGCTCCCCGATCGGGGATCCGCACGTCCCTGGCCTGACGAAGCCGCCGCCGTCGCAGCCGAGGTTGGTCACCGTCCAGCCGAACGCGTCGCCGACGAGGACGGGCCAGGCGGCTTCCGCGTCGAGTCCGTAGCCGCGCACGATGCTGTCCCCGACGAAGGTGACCCGCGCGCCGGCCGGGATCGCTCCTCCGACGACGAGCGGGTTCGGGGCCTCGGCGTCGCGGGTCGGGGCCGGAGTCGCGGTCGCGATGTCGGTCGCCGCGCGCTCCGCTGCGGACGAGCACCCGGCCAGCCCCAGCACGAGGGCCGCGACCAGCACGAGCCGCCGCGTCGCGGTCATGCCCGCGGATCCCGCAGTCCGTCGCGCAGCTCGCCGGCGAGTGCCCGCACGACCGCCTTCAGGTCGCCGTCGTTCGCCGCGGCGACCTTCAGCTGCCGCTGGTAGCTGGCGCCGGCGACGAGGATCAGCTCGACGTCCGCGAGCTCGGCCGTGCAGTCCAGGCGCTCGGCGACGGGCGCGAGCGTCACGAGCAGATCGCGGATGTCGTCGGTCACGAGGCGCTCGGCCCCCGCGCTGTCCAGGATGATCTCGGCGTCGAGTCCGTACCGCGCCGCGCGCCACTTGTTCTCGCGCACGTACCAGGGCTGCATGGTCGGCAGGTCCTCGCCCTGGTCCAGGCGCGTCGACAGGTGCTCGACGAGGCACTGGATGAGCGCGGCGACCGCGCCGATCTCCTCCGCCGACGAGAGGCCGTCGCACGCGCGCATCTCGAGCGTGCCCCACTGCGGCGAGGGGCGGATGTCCCAGCGGACCTCGGTGTGGTCGTCGATGACGCCGGTGCGCATCATGTCGTCGACGTACTCCTCGTAGTTCGCCCACGCGCCGAACTGGGGAGGAAGGCCCGCCGTGGGCAGCTGCTGGAACATCAGGGCGCGGTTCGAGGCGTACCCGGTGTCCACTCCGCCCCAGAACGGGCTCGACGCCGACAGAGCCTGGAGGTGCGGGTAGTAGTCGAGCAGGGAGTTCAGGATCGCGAGCACCTTGTCGCGGTCCTCGATGCCGACGTGCACGTGGATGCCCCAGATCATCATGTTCCGGCCCCACCACTGGGTCCGGTCGATGAGCCGGTGGTAGCGCTCCTTGTCGGTGATGCTCTGGTCGTACCACTGGGCGAAGGGGTGGGTGCCGGAGCAGACGAGGTCCAGGCCCATGGGGTCCGTGATCTCGCGCACCTGGCGCAGCTGGTCCTGCAGATCGGCGACGGCGTCGCGGACGGTCGTGTGCACACCGGAGACGAGCTCGACGGTGTTGCGCAGCAGCTCGCCGGTGATCCGCGGATGCGGCTCGCCGTCCTCCCCGCGGAGGGCCTCGAGCACGACGTCGGCGACGTTGGCCAGATCGCCCGTCTGCCGGTCGACGATCGCGACCTCCCACTCGATCCCGAGCGTGGAGCGGTCGGACTGGGCGAAGCTGATCTCCATGGCGTCGTCTCCGTCGATCCGGCGTCCACCGGGTCGGGACGCACGGCTTTCATCGTCCCACGACTCGCGGAGGCGGACGTGTGGGCTGTCCGCGCGGGGTCACAGGTGGTCGTCCGGTCGCGATCCGCGGCTCCGCGGCCCCGGGAGATGCATGTCGCGCCCGCGCGCCGGGCGTTTTTCTGGCAGAATGATCCGTCGGGTCCGAGGCGGTCGACCCTCTACTCACCGCCGAAGAAACCCCCTCGAGCTTCCGGCCGGGTGTGCACCCCACGCTCACGGCTCAGTTCATCCATCATCGACCTCATCGGTCAACGACCACACAGGAGAATTGTGGCTGTCAAGATTCGTCTGAAGCGCCTCGGCAAGATCCGAGCGCCCTACTACCGCATCGTCGTCGCCGACTCGCGCACCAAGCGCGACGGCCGCGTGATCGAGGAGATCGGTCAGTACCACCCGACCGAGGAGCCCTCGTTCATCCAGGTCGACTCCGAGCGTGCGCAGTACTGGCTCGGCGTCGGCGCGCAGCCGACCGAGCAGGTCGCCGCGATCCTCAAGCTGACCGGAGACTGGGGCCGCTACAAGGGCGACGCCGACGCCGTCAGCACCGTCAAGGTGAAGGAGCCCAAGGCGCCCTTCGTCATCGACGCCAAGAAGAAGCCCGTCCTCAAGCCCAAGACCGAGGCTCCGGCCAAGGCCGCCCCGGCCGAGGACACCGCCGACGAGACCTCCACCGAGGCGTAGTCCATGCTCGCTCCTGCCGTCGAACACCTCGTCAAGGGGATCGTCGAGAACCCCGATGAGGTACGTGTCGTGGCGACGAGCTCCCCACGCGGAGAGGTCCTCGAGGTGCGCGTGCACCCCGAGGACCTCGGCCGCGTGATCGGACGTTCCGGCCGCACCGCCAAGGCCGTCCGCACCCTGGTCGCCGCTCTCGCCGACGGTCGTCGCGTCCGCGTCGACGTCGTCGACACCGACAAGTAGAGGTGGCGACCCCCGGAACGGGCACGACGCAGCTCCGCGTCGCCCGACTCACCAAGGCCCACGGCCTCAAGGGCGCCATCAAGCTCGAGCTCTACACCGACGAGCCCGACATGCGCTTCACGCCCGGATCCACGTTCACGTTGCAGGTGCCCCGCACCTCCGAGTGGCACGGGAAGAAGCTCGAGCTCGTCGAGCTGCGCTGGTACAACAGCCACCCCGTCGCGTTCTTCAAGGGCGTCGACGACCGCAGCGCCGCCGAGACGCTCCTGAAGGCGATCCTCTGGATCGACGAGGAGGTCCGCACGACGCCGGGCGAGGACGACTCCTGGTACGACTACCAGCTCGTCGGCATGAAGGTCGTCCGCGACGGAGCCGAGGTCGGCACCGTCCGCCGCGTCGACCACTTCCCCGCGCAGGATCTGCTGATCGTCGCGACTCCCTCCGGCGAGGTCATGGTGCCGTTCGTCACAGCGATCGTGCCGTCGATCGATCCCGTCGCCGGTGTCGTCACCGTCACTCCTCCGACCGGCCTCTTCGAGGAGATCGTCGAGGTGGAGCCGGCCCAGGTCGATCTGACGGGCGTCGACCTGTCCGATCCCGAGCTCGCGACGATCGCCGGGACCGACTCCGGGGACGGCGATGCCGATCAGGACGCGATCGCGACCGACGCCCCCTCCTCCGAGGACGACTCGACCGACGCGACCCCCGCGGAGGACCCCCGGTCGTGAGGATCGACATCGTCACGATCTTCCCGGAGTTCTTCGGGGTGCTCGACATCAGCCTGCTCGGGCGTGCGCGCCAGAGCGGGCTGATCGAGCTCGGCGTGCACGATCTGCGCTCCTTCACCCACGACCGGCACCGCACTGTCGACGACACTCCCTACGGCGGAGGCGCCGGCATGGTCATGCGCCCGGAGCCGTGGGGCGAGGCGCTCGACACGATCCTCGAATCCGCCGGCGACGCGGATCCGCTCGTGGTCTTCCCCTCGCCGGCCGGTGAGGTCTTCACGCAGGCCACCGCTCGGCAGCTCGCCGACGAGAAGGCGCTCGTCTTCGGCTGCGGCCGCTACGAGGGCATCGACCAGCGCGTCGTCGACCACACCGCGACCCGCGCCCGCGTCCGGATGATCAGCCTCGGCGATTACGTGCTGAACGGTGGCGAGGTCGCCGTCATGGCCATGATCGAGGCCGTCGGCCGACTCGTCCCCGGCGTCGTCGGCAACCCGGCGAGCCTGGTCGAGGAGAGCCACTCCGACGGTCTGCTCGAGTACCCCAGCTACACCAAGCC
>Ga0308159_1002631_pt1 | contig 20177 bp, 24 predicted proteins | sample PhyCR1_FD_201040 | JGI IMG/M metagenome (GOLD analysis project Ga0308159, IMG submission 201040) | Phyllosphere microbial communities from UC Gill Tract Community Farm, Albany, California, United States - DLSLC.R1 | ecosystem: Host-associated > Plants > Phyllosphere > Unclassified | place: USA... | reverse complement strand
CTGAAGCGGCGGTGTGATGACGGAACGCAAGATCGCCCGAATCTACTTGCGCGTCAGCACCGACGAGCAGGACTTGCAGCGGCAGGAGGCCATCGTCGCCGAAGCGAAGGCGGCCGGGTACTACGTCGCGGGCGTCTATCGCGAAAAGGCGTCCGGGGCGCGTCCCGACCGCCCCGAGCTGCTACGCATGATTGCCGACCTGCAACCCGGCGAGGTGGTCATCGCGGAGAAGATCGACCGCATTTCCCGCCTTCCCTTGGAGGAAGCGGAGCAGCTTGTCGCGGCGATCCGCGCCAAGGGCGCACGGCTGGCCGTGCCGGGCATCGTGGACCTGTCAGAGCTGGCGGCCGTGGCGCAGGGCGTGCCGCGTATCGTGCTGGACGCCGTGCAGGACATGCTCTTGCGCGTTGCCTTGCAGATGGCCCGCGATGACTACGAGGACCGCCGTGAGCGGCAGCGGCAGGGCATTGAGCTGGCGAAGGAAGCCGGGCGCTACACAGGCCGGAAGGCCGACACCAAGACGCACGAGCGCATCGTCGCCTTGCGCACGGGCGGGCGCAGCATCGCTGACACGGCGCGGCTGGCCGGGTGCAGCCCGGCGACGGTCAAGCGAGTGTGGGCCGAGCATCAAAACGGCCGAAATGAGTAAATGAGTATGATAATCCGCTGGAATCGGGTAGAACGAATCATGTGGGCGCGCTCGAAAAGTGAGGGCCTGACAGCAATTAAGAGGGCGATCCATGCTTGAAATAGTGAATCAGGCCGAGCGCGTGCGGCGCGAAGTGGCCCCGCGCACGGAGCAGGCACACAAAGCCGCGTTTGGCCAGTTCATGACCCCCGCGAGCGTGGCGCGGTTCATGGCGTGCCTGTTCCCGGAAAGCACGCTGCAGACCTGCCGCCTGCTGGACGCAGGCGCGGGCGTGGGTGCGTTGTCGTGCGCGTTCCTGCATCGGTGGGCCGAGGGGCGCGGGTTTGACTTCGGCGAGGTCGAGGTGACCGCCTACGAAATCGACGCCACGCTGCGCGAGCACTTGGCGCAGCACTTGGCCGGGTACAGGAACGTCACGCCACGCATCATCGCGGGCGATTACATCGAGCTGGCGACCGCCGAAGGTCTGCAGGGTCCGGGTTACACCCACGCGATCCTCAATCCGCCCTACAAGAAGATCAACAGCCAGTCGGAGCACCGGCAGGCGCTGCGGCGCGTCGGCATCGAGACGGTGAACCTCTATTCCGCTTTCGTCGCGCTGGCCGTGGCACAGGCCGCGCCCGGCGGCCAGATCGTGGCGATCATCCCGCGCAGCTTCTGCAATGGCCCCTATTACCGGCCGTTCCGCGACTTCATCCTAGAGCGCGCCGCGATCCGGCACATGCACCTGTTCGACTCGCGCAACAAGGCGTTCAAGGATGACGACGTGCTGCAGGAAAACATCATCATCCGGCTGGAACGCGGCGGCGCGCAGGGGCCGGTGACGGTTTCGACTTCGACCGATGACGCCTTTTCCGACCTTTCTACCCACGAACACCCGTTCGCGCGGATCGTGTTCCCGGATGACCCAGAGCGGTTCATCCACGTGCCCACGTCGCGGGAGAAAAACCCGCTGGAATTGTCGGCGGCCGTGCGCAGCTCGCTTGCCGATATTGGCGTCAAGGTATCGACCGGGCCGGTGGTGGACTTTCGCCTGAAAGAGCACTTGCGGGCCATGCCCGAGCGCAGCACCGTCCCCCTGCTCTACCCCGGTCACTTCAACAACGGCAAAGGCGTTACGTGGCCCATTGCCGGTGCGAAGAAGCCGAACGCCATCGTGCGCGATACCGAGAGCGAAAAGTGGCTTTATCCGAGCGGCTTTTATTGCGTGGTGCGGCGGTTCTCATCGAAAGAGGAAAAGCGGCGCATCGTGGCAAGCGTGGTCGATCCGGCCACGTTCGGTGATGCCCCCGTGCTGGGCTTCGAGAACCACCTAAACGTGTTCCACGAGAACAAGCGCGGCTTGCCGCAGGCGTTGGCACACGGGCTGGCGCTGTTCCTCAATACGACGGCCGTAGACGAGTATTTCCGCCGCTTCAACGGCCACACGCAGGTCAACGCGACCGACCTTAAAACCATGAAATATCCGAGCCGTGCCGCTCTGATCCAGCTCGGCGAATGGGCCATGCAGCAAGCCGCACTTTCGCAGGCCCAAATCGACGCCAAGCTAGGAACACTGACCGCATGACTGAACCGAACGACTACATCGCGGCCGCGCACCAGATCATCATCGCGCTTGGATTGCCACGGGCGCAGCAGAACGAACGATCCGCCTTGTGCCTGCTGGCGCTGCTGAATCTCACGCCGGGCAAGGCGTGGGCCGATGCCGAAAACCCGCTCATTGGCATCACGCCGATCATGGATTGGTCGCGCGAGCACTACGGCAAGGAATACGCGCCGAACACCCGCGAGACGTTCCGCCGCCAGACGATGCACCAGTTCTGCGATGCGGGCGTTTCGCTTTACAACCCGGACAAGCCCGACCGCCCGGTGAATAGCCCGAAGGCGGTCTATCAGATCGAACCGGCCGCTCTCGCCCTGCTGCGCACCTTCGGCACGGATGCATGGCACGATGCACTGGCGGGCTATCTGGCCGAGCGGGAAACGCTGGTCGCTCGCTACGCCAAGGAACGCGAGCAAAACCGTATCCCGGTGGAGATTGCGCCGGGGAAGGAAATCACCCTCAGCCCCGGCGAGCACAGCGAGCTGATCCGCGCCATCGTCGAGGACTTCGCCCCGCGCTTCGCGCCGGGGGCCGTGCTCGTCTATGCCGGTGACACGGGCGACAAGTGGGGTTACTTCGACGCGCCCTTGCTGGCCGAGCTGGGCGTGGACGTGGACTCGCACGGCAAGATGCCGGACGTGGTGCTGCACTACACCGAGCGCAATTGGCTGCTGTTGTGCGAATCGGTCACCAGTCACGGGCCGGTCGATGGCAAGCGACACGCCGAGCTTGCCAAGCTGTTTGCCGGGTCCAAGGCCGGGCTGGTCTACGTGACCGCCTTTCCGAACCGGGCCGTCATGGGCCGCTACCTTGGCGAAATCGCTTGGGAAACCGAGGTTTGGGTGGCCGATGCGCCCTCGCACCTGATCCATTTCAACGGCGTGCGCTTCCTTGGCCCCTACCCCGCAGACTGACGCCGCCGTCAGGTGATGCGCGGCGGGACTGGTGCGGGGAAAGAATGAGTAAATGAGTATTGCGCCCCCTGCCCTTGGCGCATATACTCATATACTCAATTGAGTAATTACACCACCAAGGAGCCGATATGAAGGTCATCGCCGTGCTGAACCAGAAGGGCGGCAGTGGGAAAACCACTATCGCGACCCACCTTGCCCGCGCCTTGCAGCTCGACGGTGCGGACGTGCTGCTGGTCGATTCCGACCCGCAGGGCAGCGCCCGCGATTGGGCGGCTGTCCGCGAGGACAACCCCGTGACCGTGATCGCCATCGACCGACCGACCATTGACCGCGACGTGAAGAAGGTCGCCAGCAAGGATTTCATCGTGATCGACGGCGCACCGCAGGCGGCCGATCTCGCCGTGTCGGCGATCAAGGCGGCCGACGTGGTGCTGATTCCCGTCCAGCCCTCGCCGTATGACATTTGGGCGGCGGCGGACCTCGTGGAATTGGTCAAGCAACGCATGGAGCTGACGAACGGGGCGCTAAAAGTCGCTTTCGTGGTGTCGCGGGCGATCAAGGGCACCCGGATCGGCAGCGAAGTGACGACTGCGCTACAGGGCTACGAGCTGCCCGTGCTGGACGCCCGGATTACGCAGCGCGTCATCTATCCCGGCACGGCCTCCGGCGGCACTACGGTGCTCGACGAAGAACCGGACGGCGACGCCGCCGCCGAAATCCGCGCCTTGATGGCGGAAGTCCGCGCAAAACTCATTTGAGTAAATGAGGATATGAGTAGATGACCACGAAACCCTCCCTTGGCCTCAGCGCGGGCCGCCCGAGCGCAAGCGCGAAGAGCAAGGCCGCCACGCTGGCCAGCCTCGCCGACGGCAAGGCAAGCAAGCGCGTGAACTTCAACGTGACCGAAGCCGAGCACCTGAAACTCAAGATCGCCGCCACCAAGCAGGGCAAGAGCATCACCCAGTTTCTGATCGACTACCTGCGCAGCTTGCCGGATGAGTAAATGAGTATCTGCTCAAATGAGTAATATTCTATGGGTGGACTATAGTCCGCCTATCGGCAATCAACGCTAATTGTGTTAGCGTTGCAAATCAGCGAGAATCCGGGCATGCTTGATTCGTATGACATTGATTTGGAGTCGGTCCCCATTGTTGCGCCGCCCATCTTCCGGGAGTTGGCCGCTGCCGGTGCCGTGCAAGGCGCTTGCATCCGCACGGTCGATGACGAGACGGGGCTGGTGATCGTGTTGCGCGTGGCGGGCCAGAACCGCGTGCTGGGAGTGCAGCGAGCCTTGCGGCCGCGCTACTTCCAGAGCATCGACGGTGCGGCCAGCATCCTGCAGCAGGCGGGCATCACCGAATGGACGGCCAAGCTAGAGGATTGGACCCCGCGCACGATGAAATATCAGCGGCCGGGACCAGCAGAGAGGAAAGCAGCGACGACGAGTTAGGTTTCAGGCGGTCGGGCAGCGGGTGGCACCGCAGCCGGGCCAGAAAAAGCAAAAGCCTCCGGTGGCACGGAGGCTTTGCGGTATAGGTTCCGAAGGCTGGAAAGCCGTAGAACGCTCGTTGACTGGAGCTAATTCTACCTTGCCAGCTTCCGGGACGCAATGGCGCATGCGCGGAATTTTTCGCGCGGGCGCGGACCCGGAGGCTAGGTGGACACACGATCATCGGCGCAGCTCGCGCTATTCGACCCGGACGACGAAGCCGGGGCCTACCACGACGCGGCCCGCTGGGGCTATTTCTCGCTGCTGGTAGGGCAGGGGAGTCACCGCAAGCAGGACAGCTACAAGCTGGCCGTGATGCCAACCGTACTGGCGATGGTGGACCCCACGCGCGACACCTGGCTGTCGCAGGCCGAGTTCAGGGTTCCGAACCGCCGTGTGGTGAATCTGGCCCGGATCGGGCTGCTTTTCGCCGATTTGGACACCTACCGGCTGCCGTGGGCGGCGAACAGAACGCCGGAACAGCTTGCGGCGGCCGTCCTGCACCATTGCGCCGAGGAAGGGCTGCCGACGCCCTCACTGCTGGTTTACAGCGGCCGTGGCATTCAGGCGAAATGGCTGCTGGACGGCACCATTCCGCGGCAGGCGCTGCCCCGCTGGAACGCCTGCCAGCGGTATTTAATCGACCGCCTCGCGCCGCTGGGGGCCGATCCCATCGCCAAGGACGCCTCGCGCGTGCTGCGGCTGGTGAACACCGTGAACACCAAGTCCGGCAACGTGTGCCGCGTCGTCCACGTCGAGAACGGCCGCGACGGGGAGCCAGTGCGCTACGGATTCGAGTTCATGGCCGAGGCGCTTTTGCCCGTGGCGCGCTGGACCATCGAGGAGCAGCGCCGCGATCGCGCCGAGCGGCGGCAGCTCAAGCTCCTGCCCGGCGGCAAGACCGACAACCTGCGCGGCTTCTCCGGCCGACAACTGGCGTGGGACCGCCTAGAGGATCTTCGGAAGCTGGCCGAGCTGCGCGGCGGCGTGCAGGAAGGCGAGCGCATGCAGCACCTGTTTTGGCGGCTCAATTTCCTGCTGCTGTCCGGCGCGACGCACAGCAGCCAGATGTACCACGAGGCGGCCGCGCTCGCCGGCGAGCTGGACCCGTCATGGAGCTACCGTAGCAAGGAGCTGATGACGCTCTACGGCAAGGCCAAGGCGTTTGAGGCAGGCGAGAAAGTCACTTTCGGCGGCCGCCAGTTCCCGCCGTTGTACACGCCCAAGAACGACAGCCTCATTTCCCTGTTCAGGATCACCGACGACGAGCAGCGCCAGCTCCGCACCCTTATCAGCCGCGACATGGCCCTAGAGCGCGACAGGAAGCGCCACAAGGCCCGCAGGCGGGCGGCCGGAGCGGTTGACCGAGAAACCTATCTAGAGGCCGCGCAGGAGCGCCGCAGAGAGGCGCAGGCGCTCCGGGCCGAGGGATTGAGCGTCCGCGCTATCGCCGCCCGCATGGGCGCGTCTGTGGGCGCTGTGGCGAGCTACCTCAAGGCAGGGGAGGGCGTTCAAGGTCCATCCGTATTACAGGCGGGGGCAGCCGGGTCGGGAGGGTGTTCAAGGTCCGTCCGTATTACTAATGGCGTAGCCTCCGCGCCGGAGGTTTCGGCATGAGGGGCCGTTTCACTTGTAGCGCGGTTCTCCGGCCGGGGGCCGGGAGTAGCCCCCGTGTTGAAATAACACGAGTAGCCCGGCAAGCGACCGTAGGGAGCGCGCAGGCCGCGCAGCGGCCGGAGAGAGGAGGGGGTTCGGGGGAGGGGACGCCATGCGCAAAGTGAGCCGTCCCCGGCGATCCTTCGCCCCCGCGCTGCTGGCCCGGCTGCGCGATATGCCCGTGACGGCCACGCTGGACCGGCTGGGCATCTACTGGAAGCACGACCCCGATTTCCGGCCCTTGAAGGACAAGGCCACCGAGCGCGTGAACGCGGTTGTCGGCGGCGGTGGCGTCGAGCTGCTGATTACCGGCCCAAAGTGGTTCGACACCCGCGCCGAGAAGGGCGGGGGAGGGGCCATCGACTTGACTATGCACCTTCTGCGGCTGGACTTTGTTTCGGCCGTCAAACGCCTTGAGGGCTGAATTTGTGGGCGACGAGAACGCCGAGCTGGCCGAAATGCGCGAGAAGATGGCCGACGCCGGGCGCTGGCTGGGCGCATTGATCGGCTTTAGCTGCCTGATCCGGGAACGCCTGATCGTGCCCGCGCTGTCCTGCCGTGAGTACGCCGACGACTTCAATTTTCTGCACGTCGAGCTGGCGGGCGATGCCGCGCTGATCGAGCTGGGCGTGCGCTGGCGCGCCGAGCGCCACACCACTGGCATCGTGACCGGGCGGTGGAACGGAACCGGCTTGCAGGACGTGAGGCAATGGCAAGAAGGCGAGCCGTGCGAGCTGGCTGCGCTCTGGCGCGAGGCCGAAAGCTACCTCGCGACGATGGATGAGCTACCGGCCGCGCAGCGGGCGCGGCGGACAGTTCAGTAGGTGTGTTTACTCAATTGAGTACGTGAGTAAATACCCCTTTTACTCAATTGATTGCACCGCCTCGCCACGCACCGCGCGTTCCCGCGCCAGCTTCGCTTCCTGCCGCGTGTGAGCAAGCCGGAGGCTGGTCAGTACCGCGAGCTGAGCCTCGATGCGCTGCTTTTTCCGGTAGATCGCGTCCGACAGGTAGTTGGCCACGCCGACCATGCGCGTGAAGTCCACCCATAGCGCACGCTGGCTAACCTTTGTTAGATCGTTGGCCCAATCTACCGACTGGAACCGGCGCACGGCTTCCGTCGCCAGCATTTCGTTCGGCGACAGGGTTTCGTAGGCGCCGACTGGCGGGCCGGGCAGGGCACCGTAGCCATCTGTATCGGACAAGAACTCCTCGATGGGCTTCCCGGCCTGCTGCGCAAGGATGAGCTGCGCATTCCCGGCCGCCGCTTCGACCGGCGCATACGCACCATCCGGCGGCGAGCCGCCCGGCGGCACGGAGCCGAAGACGATGCGGTGCTGTTCCTTGGTGTCCTTGCCGAGGATCGCATCGAGGCTCTTGTTCTTGAATGGATATGCCTTGCAGAAGAAGGGAGCGGGGTCCGTTTTGAACCCGATCCCCGCTTGCCGGTCTTTCGCCGAGTCATTGAACCGGCGCGGGAGCTGCGCGGGATTCAGCGACCGTAGACGGCTTGCATGCTCGCTGAAATTGGTCTGGCGAGCTTGCCCGGCACCCGGCACGCCGTAGATGAAATGCAGGTGTGGCGCATAGGAGGCATAGGCTGGGCTGCCCGTCACCCTTGCGGACGTGCCACCCGCGTAGCCGATCACCTGCCCGGCTTTGACCTGCTTTCCGACTTCGACGTCGGGCGCATAGGCGGACATGTGGTAGTACACCTGCGTCTGCCCGTTCGGGCGGCGGATTGCCAGCACGTTGCCTGCGCCGCGCCATGTGTCGCGCGTGCTGACCACGCCATCGGCACCAGCGCGCAGTGGCGCACCGAGGGGCGCGCGGAAATCGAAGCCGTCATGCGTGCGACCTTTGCGCAGATCGGCGTTGATGCCGTATCGCTCCGTCACCAGCTCGGCGTCCGTAACGGACACCATGCACGTTTGACCGTGAGCTGCCGTTGCAATGGCGAGCAGGGGGAGGGCGAAAGCCGCTTTCGCGTTCATAGCGCACCCCGGAAGCTCATGATGCAGAAGCCCAGCACTTCGTTGTCTTCTGCATTCGGATCGTCGGGGTGCGTCACGTTCAGCTCGTTTTTCCCGTTCAGCAGGGAGCGACGGAAGCCCGCGCCGAACTCGTCATCCCATGCCTTCAATCCAGCGGCGGCGACCAGCTTTCCATGACCGGTTCGGTTCATGGCGAAATTCGCTTGCAAGAACTTATCGTTCTTGGAGATTGCAATGCGCTTCACAGGCACGCCGTAGGCGGTGACTTCCGCCAGCTTCACATTGGAACCGTCAACCGGGATGCTTTCGCGGTTGAGAAACGCAAGCGCCTTGTCGGCAGGCATGCCGCATTCCAGCACTTCGGTCAGGCTTGCCGGTTCGGCCGCCATCGAGGCCGCCGGGGCGATCAGGACGGCTAGCAGCAGGGGAGGGATGATCTTCATGCCCGCATCTCGCAGTAGATTGGCGCGATGTTCGCGTGACGCTTACGAATCTCGGCCGGGTTGATGGCCTGCAAGCCGTTGCGATCTTGCAGGAAGGTCCGAACGTAGCCGTGGCCGATGGTTTCCATCCCGGCGGCGTCGATAAACGGCCGCAGCGCGGGGGCCGCGATGACGTAGTAGACGTGCAGCCCCCCGGCTTCCCGCGTGGCTTCGATGTTCATCACCGGAATGCCGTAGGCCGTGACGAGCGTGCCGAACTGGACGGCCGGAGCATCAACCGTGATGCCGTAGCCCGCCAGCACCGTTTCCGCCTGCGCGGCGGGCAGGCGGCATTCCAGCGCGTCGGTCAGGCTGGGCGGTTCGGTCGCCATCGCCGGAGCGGTGAGCAGTGCGGCCAGAAACAGGGCAGTCATTGCAACATCCTTTGCGCTTGCTGGCGCGAAGGTTAGGGCGAGGGATCGTCGTCGTAAGACGAGCGGGCATTGAGGCGCTGCGCGAGCTTCGGAAAGAAGTCGGCGACTTCGGAATCCCGCGCCTTCACGGTCGCATCGACGTGGGGTTCGACACGAAGCACGCCGTTATCCAAGAAGCGTGCGCACAGGTCGTTGTAGTGGCGGATCGCCTCGACCTGCATGCCCGCCGGAGCATTGACAATTACCGCCTGCATCGCACGGGAAATCACAGCGAAGGCGTTGGCGGCATATTGAAGGTCGAGGCGATCTCGCGCGAGGGCGTCGCGTTCCTGCCGTAGCGCCTCGATGGTCGGATTCGTCGTCTGGATGGCTTCGTTCCAGCCGTCGCGGTGCCCGGCGGAATAGCCGTGTTGCTCGCCTTCGTTGAAGCCTTGTTGTCGTCCTGCCGCTTGGCCGAACGCGATGCCACGGATTTCGTGCAGATATGCCGGATCGCTCATGGCTTACTCCTTTCGCGGGCCTGCGCCCTGTGGGTTCTGCGTTAACACGATTGGATTTTGATGGCCGCCCTTGCCGGGACTTGCAGGCCCGATCCCGGCCGAGCCTTGGCCGCCCCCACTCGGCGGGCTGGACGGCTCCGGCAAGCGCGGCGCGACGCCTTGCCCGCCGCCGCTGATCGGCGAACCGCCCGAAGGGCTACCAGAGGGGCCGCTGCCCGGCGTGTTGCCACCGCCCTTACCGGGCGGCAGATAGCCACCACTCCCCCGGCCGCCGAGCAGCGGGCGGCCGCTGCCACCGCCGTTCGGAAGTCGGGACAGGGCTTGCGCCTGCGCCATGCGCGTGCGCGTTTCACCCAGCGCGGAGGTTTCGCCGAGGTCAGCCACGCCGCCGCCGATCCACTGCAACACCTTGTCGGGCAGCACCTGCGGCAACCCGAAACACATGTACAGGACGGGCAGCAAGACGAAACCGAACACGACAATCCACCAGACGAACGATGAGAACTCCGCAATCGCGCCGACTGTGCCCGTCGAAGTCACGACCGCGCCGCGCATGGTGAAAAAGCCCTTCGCGATGAAATCAATCAGCGGGTCCGACACCAGCACGCCAGCGAACAGGCCGACCACAGCCAGCGCGGGCCGCGCGAACAGCGACATGAGCAGGAGATAGCCCTGCCGCTGGGAGCCGATGAACGTCCGGTCGGGCGTCATGTGCATGACTGCCCACAAGGGGGAGGCGAGCAGCGTTTGCAGCACGGCTAGAATCCAGCCGCACACCACGATCATGAAAAGCGCGTAGGGCAGCGACGGCAGGAACACGCCGAAGTAGAACGCCAGCACTTCCAGCCAGTTGACGATTTGGGCGAGGAACGGCACCGGCACTTGCAGCACCCAATCCCAAATCGGCGTAACGATCTTGTCGAGGTCGAGGCCCGTTCCGACGCCCTTCACCGAGGACAGCACGCCCGCACCGACGCGCAGGACTGCGACGGCCGTTTTCAGCGAAACATCCATCGCCCGCGCCGCGCCCACGGTCACCGTGAAGTAGTCGCCGAGGCACTTCATGCGGTTGAGGCTGCCGCCGATCTTGCCTGCCGTGCCGCAAAAGCTGCTTGTGCCGTCGCTGCCGTCGCCCGCGACAGCAATATCGACGGCCTTGTGCATGATGTTGTTGATCCATGAGCCGGTCTTGGCGTCCAGATCGGCTTTCAACTGACCGATATTCACCGCGCCTTGCGGGTCGCTTGGGATCGCGCTCGCCACGTCCTCCGGCCGCACTTCCGCCGTGCGGTAGTCGTTATGGCTTTCGGCCTTTCGCGTGACTTCGGCCGCCATCGTCGCGCTGCTGATGAACTCGGCCGATGCCGCGCTGGATGGCAGGCCGGTCAAGACCGGCGCGCCCACGCTGCCGGGCGACTCGGAAAAGATCGTGGAGAGCTGGAAACGGACCTGCCCGACGCGCTGGAACCAGCCGCCCGCGCTCGCCCAGCCGTCCAGCGTCAGCGAGTTAACAAAGGCGTTCAGGCCCGTGTTAACGGCCGCGCCCGTCCCGTTCGACAGGCTCGACATGTCAGCCGCAACCTGCTGTTCGTACTGGCTGACAATCTCATTGAAGCGCGCGGAATTGACGGTGTTCCACGTCGATTCCGAGATGCGCGTAGGCCAAGTGTTCACCCACTGGTCTATGGCGTTCATCATCTGGACGACAGCGCGCTTTTTCACTTCGGATACTTGCGCGTGGACCTGCTCCATCGCCTGCGCCGTCGCGTCGTCAGCCGCCTGTGCGTGGTACTCGCCCACCTTGACCGTGCCGCAGATCGGTGCGCCGCCCGCGAGGTTGGTTGCCTCGTTGCGGTCCCGGAGTTCAAAGACGTATTCGAGTCTGCCGCCCTGATCGAACACCGCATCGGGCGTGCTGGTCGCCTGCACCTGCGGCGTGCCCGACACAGGGCTGCTAAACGTCGCGTTCGCGGTGCGGGCGCAGTAGGAAGCCGCGACATACTGCCGGGCGAACTCCCGCAGGCCCATGTAGCTGCCCGGTGTGTTGGTAGCCCCGACGATCCCCTGCGGGTTGACCAGTACGTTATCGACGCCTGCGCGATAAATCGTGTTCGCCAGACCTGCGCCCCACAGCGACAGCATGAGGGCGAAAAGCTGGACGAAGCTGTAGCCGCTTCCGGTGGGGAACAGTACCGCACCACCGAACACGATGCGGACAGGCGTCCAGAGGGACGACCAGTTGCGCCCCATTGCCTCGCCGTCGTTTGCCGTGTTGATCACGCCCATCACGGCGACGTAGGAGACGATCAGCGAGCCGATGACGAGAACGCCGCTGTTAAAGACGCTGAACAGCGTGCCGAGCAAGCTAGATGCCGCTTCCACGGTGCCGGGATCGGTTCCCGATACCAGCTTGTCGATCACGGGGCCGAAGATGCTGCGCAACATCGTCACCGATTGATCGGTGCATTCGCCCGACTCGGGGCAGGGAGAGAATGGCATGGGCATCGCGGCGGGTTCCGTGCTACGCGTGCGCGTAGCTTTTTCGCGATACTTGCAGGTTATTTATGCGTCTGCAATGAGTGTAAACATGGTGGCGCTATGGTGTCGCTTTCTCGGGGTTTCCCGCGTGGTCCCGGAAATACGCCCGCGCTTCTTCAAGCGACTTGCCGCGCACGCCGTCGCACATGGACGTATCGGGAAATTGACGGCACGCCTTGATCAAATCGGAAACGGCCCGGTCCATATCCCGGCCCAACGATTCCGGCGTCGCCGACGCCAGCGCGAGCCGTTGATTTTGCAGCGTTCCGCACTGCGTCACGCCCAGCAGGACACCCAGCACAAGGCCGCACACGAGGCCCGCGCGGATATAGCTCCAATAGTCGCGCACGCCCTCCCGGATACCTTCGACGGTCAACTGATCGCGGTTCCCCGCGCGCTTGTTCCAAGCCATGATGTTTGCCCTCAAACGTAGAGCGGTTGCACGCGCAGCACTTCGTCTACTGCACGCTCGCCCATGTTGCCCACGAACAGGCAGTAATCGGCCGTCAGGCCGCGCATGTCGTTCGCGCCGAAAAGGTCTTGCCGTGTAATGCTGGTGCTCTCGCTTTCGCTCTCTGACTGGCTCCGGCTGGCTGATCCATGTATCCCGGTCGGATTGCTGAATGACGACGAATAGCTCGTGCTTTCGCTTGTCAGATGCACGTCTACCTGCCCGAGTACGTCCCGGATCATGCGCAGCGTGGCCTCATCCTCGGTTCGGAACACCACGCGCTGGCGGAAGTTCTGCAAGATGGCCTCCGCTGCGCGCTGATTGCCGCCAAGGGCCTGCACCAACGATGCGACACCCTGCATCGACACGATGCCGACCGTCTTTGTGCTCCGCGACTTGTCCCAAAAATCGGTGTCGCTGATCGGGTCCACGATGGCTTGATACTCGTCGCAGATGAAGGCGACGTGCCGTTGCTGGTCCCACTCGGGATGCTGTTTCCGGCTGCGCATCAGGTCGAAAAACCGTAGCTTGATAAGCAGGTAAGCGAACCGCGCGCCTTCGCGCCCGTACTTGGTTACGGGCAGGTTGACCAAGAACACCGCGCCATCGCGGATTAGTTCCGACATGTCGGCCTCGCCCTGCACCGATTGCTGGCTGAAAGCGTCGATCAAGTCAGGGTGCGCGAACGGCGACAGCACGGCATTGACGGTGCCGAGAATGTTTCGACGTAGCTTTTCCTCGTGCGCGTTCCAGACGTTCACGAAGAAGCGTTGCGACTGCACAAAAAGCCGCTGATCGCGGTCGCTCATGGTGGCGATGTTCTCCGCTCCGGCGGCAAGCAGCTTGTCGCGGTCCTCATCCGAAAACACCACGTCATACAGCCCCGCGAGGCTATAGTTCGCCGGATCGAGCAGATTCAGCAGGTTGAGGCTGTGGCGGCACATTTCCACCGCACTATCGACCCAGAACGCGCTGTCACCGTGCCCCTGCCCTTGCGCCAGAAAGCAGCTTTTAAGGTACGACGCGGCCAGCTCGGGCGAGCACCCCCGGAACAGGTTTAGCGTCATCCCGCCATCGCCCACGATCTTGACCGCCCGGCCCTGACGCTCTGCGAAGGTGAAAACGGTCTGGTGAAAATCCGTCTTAATGTCGAAAATCAACGCACCCGTGTTCTGCTGAAACAACCCGGATAGCAGCGGATTGATTGACCGCGTGGTTTTGCCCGCGCCGATGCCACCGAACACAATAATGTTCTTGGCGCAATCCTCCGGCGTCAGGTCGATGCGATACCCGTCAGCAACGCCGCCCACATGCCCGCGTCCGGCCAGTAGGCCCGTTGCCACGCCGACATGCAACCCAACGAACCCGGCGCGATAGGCCGCCGCTTGCGCGGCCTCTTGCTCTGGTGTCAGTTCGACCGCCGAGGCATCGTGTTGAGGCTGGCGGCCCGACAGATTTCTAAACGCGGTTTTGACCCATTCGATAAGGCCGGGATTGCGTCGCAGAAACCAGAATGTGCCGCCGAGGATGCCCGCCGGAATTGACCAGCCGAAGGCGTAGGAAAGCCGATTGAAGCCCGCGCCAGCGAACGGCCACAAAGCGATCCAGATGCCGACCCACGATGCCGCCCAAAAGAGCGTCAGGCGGCGCACGTAGACTGTCAGAATCCAGCGATCATCGGACATGGCTTATTCCCCCGACTGATGGCCGCCGGTTGCCGCTGTGTCTGCCTTCGCCTTGCGCGTGGCGGGACGGTTGCCAGCACCGCGTAGCGCGACCTTCACCGACGACAACGAGAGCTGCGCCCCGTTCTTGCTGAATAGCTCGGTGATTTCTTCCAGCGTGTAGCCCTTCGCCTGCGCCGCCCGGATTTTTGCTTTCAGCTCGCCGACAAGCTGCTTTGTCGTCAATGGCCTTTCGCCCTTGGGCTTCTCCGGGAGCGTGTCCAGCACTGATTCCAGTGTCTGTTTCACGTCCTGTCCGAATAGCTTTTGCCTGCCTGCCATGTGCGCCTCGCTGATGGTGGTGGAATGGTGTCAATTCGCCCCGCCGATGACATACAGGCGCAGGCAATCGGGATCATCCGGCCTCCGCTGCGTGTAGTCAATAAGCGGCGTTTTTGGTATACACAGAGGGGCCATCGGTCCGCCGCCATTTGCCTTTGCTCTTGCTTTCATAGAGCCAAGCGACGCGCCGCCATTGTTTAATCGTGCAGTCATGGTAAAAGCGAGGACAGGGTGTGGTTTGGTCTACCGCCGCTATCGCGACGTTAGACCACCGGCAGGCTCAACTCGGGGCAAAGCCCCTCGTTTCCCCTGCCTAACCCGCCCCCTGCTCAGGGCTTCGCCCCGAGACCCCGCCCGCCGTGCGGCCAATTTGGAGCGTGCGCCATGTCGTCATCTACTAGCCGGAAACGCACTGTCGTCATGCGGGCGCGTTGCACCCCGGAAGAAGCTGCGGACATTCAGGATCGTGCGGCGGCATCGGGGAACAGCTTGTCGGCATTCCTGCGAGCGTCCGCATTAGGGCGGCGACTGCGTAATCGACAGGATCGGCTCGCCGTCGCCGAGCTGGTCAGCATCGCGGCCGAGTTGCGGCGGCTTGGCGGTCTGCAAAAGCACCTTTTCACCGAGGGCGGCAAGGTTCGCAGCAAGGAGTATTCAGGCGTGCTTGTGGCGTTGAAGGCCGCAGGTGACGAACTGACAGCGGCGCTCAATCGGTTGGGGCCGGATGCCGAGGAAGCGGACGACGACGAGGACGGCGATGCTGGCGAAAATCCATAGCAAGCGCGACGATGGGAAATCGTCGTTCAAGTCGCTTTCGGAGTACATCGCCAGTCTGCGGGACCATGTAGACCCGGAAACTGGCGAGGTCACGCAGCGGCACGTCTCTGCGGAGACGAATTGCCACACGATGGATACGGCGTGGATTGAAATGTGGGGCGCGTCCGCTCGTAGCGTGCGCGTGCGCGATCCAGTGATGCCGATAGTCGTTAGCTGGGAGCAAGGCGAACACCCGACCGACGAACAGGCGTTTGCGGCCGGGCGTGCGGTGCTGGATGCCTTGGGCATGGCAGAACATCAATACATGTTCGCGGTCCATCGAGACACGGACAACGATCATCTGCACATCATGGTCAATAAGGTGCATCCAGAGCGCGGGCAAGTTCCGCCCTTGAAGTTCACGAAAATGACGCTCGACAAGACCATGCGTGAAATCGAGCTACGGCAAGGATGGCGGCATACGAACGGGCCATATGCAGTCAAGGAGCGCGACGGGAAGAAGGTTGTCGATTGGAAGCACGAGAGCGCGCAGGCGCGCATTGCCGAGCGCGAGGCGAAGCGCCGGAGTAAGCCCGGCCGGGCGCGGGACATGGAAGCGTTCACGGGCAATGAATCGCTCGCCGAGTACGTGCAGGGCGACGCGAAGAAAGACGCGCTCGCGACGCTGGACAATGGCGGCGGGTGGCAGGAGCTGCACAGCGCCTTTGCCCGGCACGGGCTGGCGATCAAGCCCAAGGGGCCGGGCTTCGCCATTCACAGCACACGCGACCCGAGCCAGACGCCCGTCAAAGCGTCGGCCATGTCGCAAGCCTTGGGCGGCGGCAGGCTGACAAAGCGCATCGGCGAGTATCAGGAGCCACGACCAGAGCGGCAGCCGGAACCGGGCAGGGAGTACACGAAGGAGCGACCGAAGCGCGACCCGGCGATGCGTGAGGATCACCGCGAAGCACGGGCGAGCGAGCGGCAGGGCTTGCGCGACCGCTACCAGACATTCCGCACGGAGTGGAACGCCGCCAAGGCCCCGGCGCGAGCGGGTATGTACGAGAATCAGCAGCAGCGGCGCAAGGCGCTGGCGGCGCGTGCAAAAGCCCGGCGTGAGCATATCCGCGATAGCGGCTTGTCATCGGCTGAGCGGCGAGCGTTCTACAGCGTCGCCGCGATGGACGCCGCGAGTGCGAAAAAGGAGCTTGCCGAGAAGATCAAGGCCGAGCGGGAAGCATTCAGGAACGAGCGGCCGCAGGACTACCGGGCATGGGTCGCAGACCGGGCGCAGGAAGGCGACCCGGCGGCCATCCGCCAGCTTCGCGGCTGGGCCTACCAAGACAAGCGAACGGCGCGGGCGATGGAGCGCGCCGAGGCGGCGGCCGAGCGCGGGCCGAATCTGGCCGCCAGCGACAGCCAGGCGCACGACCCGGCCGCACCGCGCAGGCTCAGCGAGCGCGTGAGCTGGACGGTAGATCGGCAGACGGGCACGGTCGATTACAGGCTGGACGGCCGTGAGGCGTTCCGGGATTCCGGCCGCAGGATCGACTACACGAGCGAGGGCCAGCAGGATGCGGACGCCATCGAGGCCGGGCTGCTGCTGGCGCGGGAGAAGTTCGGCGCGCAGGGCTTGCGCGTCACCGGCCCCGATGAGTTCCGCGAGCGCGTGCTGGCCGTCGCCATCGAGCGCGGCTTAGACGTGAAGTTCACCGACCCCGAGCTGGAACGTCGCCGCGTTGGTGGTCTGCGCGAGCGCGAGGCGGGCCGCCAGCGGCCCGACTGGTCGAAGTTCCGGGAATCGGCCGCGTCGGACGGCCGAGGCCAGCAGCGGCCCGCGCAGGCAGCGCAGGAGCCGCCTGCGCGCCGCATGACGGCCGAGGAAGCGCACCGCGCCCTCGCCCGGCCCGAGCCGCGTCTGCCGAACCGCGAGCTGGTAGAGCACGACGCCATCGCCTCACACGGCGAGGCGTACCGGCGGCAGCTCGACCAGCAGTTCCGCGACGAGCACGGCGAGCGACCCGACTCCGAGGCCGCAGGCGGCCCGGTCGCCCGGTTCATGGCGAAGGCCCGCGCGGACCTTTGGGACCGCGACCACGCCAAGATCGAGCGGCAGGTGCAAGAGCGCGTTTCGCACCTGCGCAGCGATGCGCCGGAAGCGCAGCAGTTCCGCGCGACCGCATGGAAGCAGGCCGAGACGCAATATCAGCAGCAGCATGAAGCATGGTCCCGCGACCGCTGGGCTGCGATCCAGACCACCAACCCGACACAGGAGGGCAACATGGTGACATCGGACCAGCAAGCCGAGGCCGAGCGGGCGCGCCGCGCCGAGCAGGCCCGCCAGCTCGCCGAGAAGCAGCGACAGCAGGCGGCCGAACGCGAACGCCAGCAGAAGAACCCCAGTCCCAACCGCGACGACATGGAGCCGGAACGATGAAAACCGCCGCCCTGCACCGCATCGCCCGCAGCGTTGTCGCTGCAATTCGCACCCTGCCCGGCCCCGGCCAATGGCCGGGCGATGGCAGCATTACGCGCGAGCTGGCCGACGCAAGCCGCTATTGCACGCTCATGCTCGACAGGATCGACGCCGACACGCGGACGCTCGACATTGAGTTCGGCGTGCTCGAGCGCGACGGCACCCGGCACATGCGCGGCGAGCTGATCGGGCGTTGGGACGGTGACCGCGAGCGCATCATCGAGGCGCACGCCAGCTACTACGGCCAGCAATCGACGTTGACGGTATTCGCGGACGTGCTGGGGCCGCACCTGCACCTGCCCGTGGTGGCAGGGCCGGAAACCGCGCATCACGCCGCCGCGCTGCGCACGATCCGCGAGTGGTGCCCATGCGTGAGCTGATCGACCACCCTGCCCTGCCCGTGTTCGCGCGCGAGGTGCTGGCCGTGATCTTTCGCGATTGCGACGGCCCCGGCCTGTTTCCGTTTTCGGACGAAATGACGCGCGAGCTGGCCGACCGTAGGCGCTACATCGTGGCACTGTCCGGGCGGCCAGATGCCGGGCCGGTCGCGGTCTGGATCGAGTTCGGCGACGTGAACGACGCCGGGCTGCGGCGGCCACGCGGCGAGTTCCGGGCGCGGTGGATTCCGGCGGATGGTCGGATCGTGGAGACGGCGGCCGCATCGCTCGACGGTGAGCCGGTGCAGGACTTTGGCGCATTCGCTCGGGCATTCGCGCCCTACATCTACGCAGACCTGCCGAGCGTGACCGGCCCGACCGCACAAGCGCACTATGCGCTGTTGAACGCGGGCGCGCGGGGCGTGGCGGCGGCGCTGGCCGCGCGTTGGTCCCATTGGCACGAGGCTGGTTCCTGCAAGTCGCATTGATGGGTTGCCCACCGCTCCCCCCTGCCCCTCCAATATGGAGGTTTCCGGGGCAGGGGCGGGCCTGCGGCCCGGCCGTGGACAACCCGTATTCCTCGCTTCTACTCATGTACTCATTTACTCACATGAGTGAAGCGCGATGAAGCAAAAGCGGGTCGGCGTGGACGCGGGACGGTGCGCGGCTGCGGATGGGCGACGGCCGCGCCGTAGGTGTCCGGCGGCCGACTGTGCGAGGGAGAGCCAGAGCGGCCGCTGCGCGGCCCGTCTCCGGCGGGGAAACCCCGCCACCCCAAAGGCAGGGCATCGTAGCGTTACCGTAACGTAACGCATCGTAGCGTTATCGTGCCGAGGCTGGCTCGTGCGATGAAACACTAAGGCGCGACGTTGCGAGCCGGATTCCGGGGCAGCAGTCAGCGTTCCGGACTGTGCCGCGCGGCAAGGCGCTTGCGCATGCGCTGCCCGGCGGCCCGCATCTCACGTCGCAAAGCGTCCTGTTGGGGTCGAGTGAGTTCAGCTCGCCATGTAGCGGCCTTAGCTTCGATGACTTCGGCCGGGATCACGTCGCCCGCGTTGGCCGCGTCGATTCCGGCCTGCACCTGCGCTCGGAACCACGCATCGTATTCGGCCGTCGCCGAAGGGGTTTTGCTGGTCATCGGCTTGTACTCTGTGGGCCTCATGAATCGTGATTAAATGGCTAATTAGGATGGCTCTTTTATAGGTGGCTTTTTTGGGTCCGTCTATTGTCTTATGAGCTGGGGCAGGTTAGGATAGCTCATAAGGGTTTACCCAAACGGCCCAAGGAGGCCCATCCATGACCGACCACGAACTTGACCACATCGTCAGCAAAGCCCGCGACGCCAAGCGCGGTGGCTGGGGCGTTCAGAGCACGGGCGAAAAGCTCGCGTCCGCCTTGGTGCTCAATCGCGCCGATTGGCTGGCAGAAATGAATTACACCATCGCGGAAGCTATCGAGCGCGTCGGCGCGGCATGGGTGTCGCGCATCCCCGAGGCGGCCAAGCGGCTTGAATACGAGGACGAAGCCGATGCCGAAGATTAAGCCTGCCCCCTCCCCTGCCCTCAAGCGCACCCACAGGGGCCGCATCATGGCGACCACCACACCCGCCATCACCCTGCCCTGCCCCCCGAAATTCGCCGCGTTTTGCGCGTCCAAGCGCCTGACGCCGGAGCAAGTGCTGGGCACGTTCATTTCCGACCTCACCGAGCCGAGCGAACCGCTCCGTAGGGTTCGCCGTAGCGAGAGCGAGTGCCAACTGGCAGCGGCATGGTTCGGCCGCGTCACGGAAGCGGCGGTGTGATGACGGAACGCAAGATCGCCCGAATCTACTTGCGCGTCAGCACCGACGAGCAGGACTTGCAGCGGCAGGAGGCCATCGTCGCCGAAGCGAAGGCGGCCGGGTACTACGTCG
>Ga0308159_1002630_pt1 | contig 20177 bp, 3 predicted proteins | sample PhyCR1_FD_201040 | JGI IMG/M metagenome (GOLD analysis project Ga0308159, IMG submission 201040) | Phyllosphere microbial communities from UC Gill Tract Community Farm, Albany, California, United States - DLSLC.R1 | ecosystem: Host-associated > Plants > Phyllosphere > Unclassified | place: USA... | reverse complement strand
CATCCCGCTGCAGCTGCTGTCGTACTACGTCGCTGTGCTCAAAGGGACCGACGTGGACCAGCCGCGCAACCTGGCGAAGTCGGTGACCGTGGAGTAACCCGCCATGCCCTGGAGACCCGCTGGTTTCTAACAATAAAGATTGACACGACGCAACATAGATTGACACAAAACCGAAACCCCCGTATCCACGGGGGTTTCCATTTTTGGGCTGAGCCATCTGTCTAGGTTCTCCGCTCCGCTCCGTTCCGGTCCGGGAGTAGGCTAAAGATCGCTGTACCATCGGTAGATGGTGGACGTTTTTTTCCTATAACTATTTTCATGGGAAGGAGAGGCGGTCCCGGCGGACGAAGGAGGGAGCATTGCGCTCATAAATTACAGGCGACCGGCGTATGAAAGCCCATCAAGGCGGGGCGTGGCCTTGGCTGTGCGTTTGGCCTGTCTAGAAAAAAGCAGCGACTCCGCCACCTGATGGAGTGAGCTAACGCTTACTGAAATTTTCAAGCGGTTGTCTATTCCTGAAATAGGTTTACACCTATTTCTCCTAACGCCCGAGCGTGAACCTCAACCCTCTGTGTCCTCCATGAAACAAATCTGTATGTTTAATTGACGCCACTATATTGCCACCCTATCATCGCCGCGCCGTTGATGGCGCTGTGCCATGTAGAGGGATCTATTAATGTGGCTTTTGGTACGCCGGACCAGGCTCGGCCTGCTGTCCGCTTTTTTTTGCCTGGGCACTGCCGGACTGGCTCACGCAGCTACCCCGCAGAACACTCCGGGTATCACCGACCTGATTCGTGACCGTCAGGACCGTTTGCTGGAAGAGCAGCAGCGTCGCCTCGAAGAGCTCAAGGATTTACCCGGTAAAGCCCCAGCCCCAGCAACGCCGTCAGCTCCTGTCGACACCCGTTGCTTTGCGATCAAGACCATTGAATTGTCTGGCGCCGACGCGCTATCTGAAAGCGAACGCGCTAGCCTGATCCAGCCCTATATCGGCCAATGCCTCGGCGTGCCGCAGCTCAATGCAGTACTCAAGGTCATTACCGATCGTTACCTTGCCAAAGGCCTGGTCACTAGTCGTGCTTACTTGCCACAACAGGACCTCTCCAGCGGCCTACTTAAGATCCAGGTAGTCGAGGGCCGGCTTGAAGGGTTAAAGGGCGCAGAGGGCAGTGGCATCACCGATCGCCAACTGGCCATGAGTTTTCCGGGCAAGCAAGGCGAACTGCTCAACCTGCGCGAAATCGAGCAGATGGTCGACCAGTTGAACCGCCTGCCCTCCAACCAGGCGCAAATGGAGCTGGCGCCGGGCAAGGCCGTTGGCGGCAGCGATGTGCTGGTCAAAAACACCCCGCAGAAGCCCTGGCGCGTCGGGCTGTCACGCCACAACGGCGGCCAGCGCAGCACCGGTGAGCAGCAATGGGGTGCGAGCCTGGATTGGGATAATCCGCTGGGCCTGGCCGACCAATTATCCCTGCGCGGCGGTCACGATGCAGTCAGCGACCACCACACCACTTCACGCAACTCGATGCTCAACTACAGCCTGCCGTTTGGCTGGTGGAATCTCACCTACAGCTTCAGTGAAAGTGATTACCGCTCCCAGGCCAACGCCAACGGTTTCAATTTCAAGCAAACCGGAGACAGCCAGAACCACCAACTGCGCCTGGAGCGCGTAATCCATCGCGACGCCTTGAGCAAAACCTCCCTCAGCACTGGCGTCGCGTACCTGCGTACCAACAACTTCATCGAAGACAGCAAGCTTGCCCTGAGCAGCAATCGTCTCAGCGAAGCGCAGTTCGGCATCAACCATGGTCGGCGTATTGGCGCGTCATTCCTTAACATCGACCTGGGTATGCAGGACGGCATCGGCGCCTTCGACGCACAAGCCAATCACAACCCACGGCCAGGTCAGGCTGATGCGCGCTACCGCAAATACACCGCAACCGTGAGCTACCTGTACCCGTTCAAGCTGTGGGGCGAGTCGTTGAACTTCAGCAGTCTCATGACCGGTCAACGCAGTGAGGATGTGCTCTTCAGCCCCCAGCGCATGAGCCTGGGCGGGCAGTCGTCGATTCGCGGTTACAAGGATCAAAGCCTGGCCGGCGACAGCGGCGGCTACTGGCGCAACGACCTGCGCTGGAGCCGACCGGTGACCATCGGGTGGTTGCAGCCGGCGTTCAATGAATACGGCGCCAGCCTCGGCTACGACCAAGGCGTGATCAGCCGCGGTCGCTATAACGCCGAACAACACGGACGGATGACCAGCAACTCTGTGGAACTGTTCGCGCGCGGCCAGAACGTCGCCGCCACGGTGACCTTCGCACACTCTTTGGAGCGACCGGGGCCGATCACTGAACGTGAAGCGCCGGTTTATTTCCGCTTGGATTTCTTTCTTTAAATTGCTTAACGCCTTCGGGCTTCGGGATCTGACATGGACGTTCGCCAGTTCGCCTTCCTTGCGCGCCAGCCTTCTGCTGTCGTAAAAAGCCGCTCCCACTTCCTGGGGCTGCCTAAACGTGGCTTGGCGTTGATCTTGGCCAACGCGATGTTTTGGCAACCGCTGTTGGCCCAGGCCGAAGGCATCGTAGTCAGCGCACCGGGCACCACGCTTGGGCAAGCGGGCAACGGCGTACCCATCGTCAACATCGCCGCGCCTAATGGCAGCGGGTTATCCCACAACCAGTTCCAAGACTACAACGTCGGCGCCAACGGCGTGATCCTCAACAACGCCACTGGCCGCACCCAGTCGACCCAGATTGGCGGCATCATCGTTGGCAACCCGAACTTCAACGGCAACGCCGCCAACGTCATCCTCAATGAAGTCAACGGCGGCAGTCCCAGCCAATTGCGTGGTTATACCGAAGTGGCGGGGCAGTCGGCCCATGTAATCGTCGCCAACCCCTATGGCATCACCTGCAACGGTTGCGGCTTTATCAATACCCCGCAAGCCACGTTGACCACCGGCAAAGCGGTAATCGAAAACGGACAGATCAACCGTTACCAGGTCGACGGCGGCAGTGTTGCTATCGAGGGCGCAGGCCTTAACGCCAACAACATTGATCAGTTCGAAATCATCACCCGCGCCACCACCCTCAACGCGCAGATCCAGGCGAAAAAGCTCACCATCGTCACCGGCCGCAATGACGTAGACGCCCGCACCCTGAATGCTACCGCGCGGGCATCGGACGGCAGCAAGGCGCCGGATCTAGCGATTGATTCGTCAGCGCTGGGCGGGATGTATGTGGGCGCGGTCAAGCTGATCGGCACTGAGGCGGGCGTGGGTGTGAAACTGTCCGGGGACATGGTTGCCGGTGGTGATATCCAGATTGATGCTGCGGGCAATGTGGTCATGAGCCAAACATCGGCCGGTACTGCGGTCGCGGTCAAAGCGGTTAGCGTTGAGGCACAAGGCGCGGTCTATGCCGGTACCGATTTGTCGATCAAAACCCAAGGTGCATTGACCAATCAACAGACCCTCGCGGCCAAGGACAGCATCACGCTGGACGCGGGTGGCCGGTTGAATAACAACGGGATTATCGAAGCGGGCGTTAATGCCGACAACAGCCGCAATACCCAAGGCGATGTGCACCTGACCGCACGGGCCATCGACAACAGCGGCAAGACGGTGATCGCCAGTCGGGACCTGACCATCAACACGGGCGAGTTGGCCAACCAGGGCGGCACCTTGAGTGCCCAGCGGGATGCACAGCTGACAGCCACACGAGTAGATAACCAAAACCAAGGCCGCATCCTCAGCGCGGGCAACCTCGCAATCAACGCCGATCAACTGCTTAACAGCCAAAGCGGACTGGTCGCCAGCACCGGCAACCTGACGGTGGGTAGCGGGCAATTGATCAACCGCAGCGGCGAGCTGTCGAGCCAGGCGCAGGTCACGCTGCAATTGGTAGCGTTGGATAACGTGGCAGGCCTGGTCTCGGCCGGGCAGTCATTGAGCCTCAACGCATCAGGTTTGATCAATAACCAGGGAGGCCGAATTGCAGCGCGTCAGACAGTACAGGTCAATAGTGGCGCCCTCGACAACAGCCAAAAAGGCTCACTCACCAGCCAAGACTCACTGACGTTAAACCTCAACCAAGGGCACTGGGATAATCGCAACGGCCAGATCAACGCCAGCGGTCAATTGACCCTTAACAACCTCAATACGGTCGATAACCGCCAAGGGGAAATCTCCAGCACGCGGTCATTCCTCTTGGCCGCCAACCTCCTCGATAACGGCGCGGGTAAAGTGCTCAGCGACCAAGATCTGACCCTGCGTATCGCCGGCGCGATGAACAATGCGTTGGGCCTGGTTTCGGCGTCAAACCTCGACATCAACGCCGCCAACCTGAACAACCAGGGCGGCAAGCTCAGCGCACGTAATCTTCTGACGGCGAACACCGCAGGCCTGCTGGACAACCGCGGCGGCGAGCTTCTGGCCACTGACCTTGCGTCCAACACGGGTGAATTGAACAACGACCGCGGCCGCCTGCAAGGTGATCGCTCCCTGGTGCTCAACAGCGGTGTCGTGTCCAACCAGCGCGGTACATTGGCGGCAGGTAAAACCTCTATCCTCAATGCATCCCGCTTGGACAACAGCGCAGGCACGCTCACCAGCGACGGCGCATTGGTCGCGGTGATCGCCGGGCAATTGCTCAACCAGACCGGTCTGTTTGCCGCCAAAGGTGATGCACGCCTCAACCTGGGTCGCCTTGATAACCAACAAGGCACTCTCGTCGCCCATAACCTCACTGTGCAATCGAGCGGCCCGCTGAATAACCAGCGTGGCACCTTGCGCGGTGATGTCGCATTTAACTTGAACGCCGGCCAAGTGGATAACAGTGAGGGCGGCCGCATCAGCGCGGGCCAGATGCTGAATGCTGGCGTCAGTGGTCTTGATCAGCACAACGATGGTCGATTCTTCGGCCAGGGTGATGTGCGCCTCAATCTTAATAACGGTCATTTGAATAACCAGGGTGGCACGATCAACGCCCCTGGCCAATTACTGCTGAGCAACCTCGTCAGCGTCGATAACCAGGGCGGCGAAATTTCCAGCACCCAGGCGTTCACCCTGGCCGCGGACACCCTGAATAACCACCACGCCAAGCTCCTCAGCGAGCAGGGTTTGACCGTGCGCATCGCCCAGGCACTTGATAATACGCAAGGCTTGATCTCGGCTAAAACCCTGGATGTGCGCGCCGCCAGCCTGGCTAACCAAGGCGGCACGCTCAGCGCCGGCGATGGCTTGATCGCGCAGATCGACGGAGCATTGGATAACCGCAGTGGCAAGCTGTTGGCGCGCACGGCGTCGGTCAACAGTACGTCGCTGGATAACCGCGAGGGCCTGCTCCAAGGCGACGCGATGCTCTCGCTCAACAGCTTGGGCCTGATCGACAATCGCCAGGGCACGCTGTTCGCCGGGCAGGCGATGGACATCAACGCGACGCGCTTGGACAACAGTGGCGGTAAGCTGACCAGCGACGGTCGCCTTACCGCGTTGATCAGCGCGCACCTGCTGAACCAGGCCGGTCTGTTCAGCGCAACCGGCCCATTGCGGGTGAGCGCGGCAAGCCTGGATAACAGCGCCAAAGGCAATATCCACAGTCAGGCGGGTGTAGACCTGGACCTGAACCACGGCCACCTGAATAACCAAGGCGGTTTGATTCATGCGCCGGGTGCACTGCTACTGAGCAACTTAAGCAGTGTCGATAACCAGGGCGGGGAAATTTCCAGTGCCCAGGCCCTGGTGTTTACCGCAGGCAGCCTCGACAACCGGGGCGGCAAGTTGCTCAGCGAGCAAGGGCTTTTGGTGCGCGTTGCCAGCGCGCTGGACAACACCAAAGGCTTGGTCGCCGCCACGGGGTTGGACCTGCACGCAAACAGTCTGGTTAACGCCGAAGGCAAGCTCAAAGTCCGCGATGATCTGACGCTGTCCGTCGACACGGCCCTGGACAATAGCCACGGTGAAATCATCGGTGCTACCACCATCTTGAGCAGTATGAGCCTGGATAACAGCCAGGGGCTGTTGCAAGGGGACCGGTTACTTGACGTCACCACCCGTGGTATCGCGATCAACCGTGGCGGCCGTTTTGTCAGCGGTCAGCAGGCGGACCTGGCGATGGGTCAATTCGATAACCGTGGTGGTAGCGTAACTGCAGCCGGGCCGATGCAGGTAAGCGGCACGCAACTGGATAACCGCGAGGGTGGCTTGCTCAATGCACGCCAGTCGCTGGTGATGCAGGTTGATAACCTGAACAACCAAGGCGGTGAAGTTTCCAGCCTCTCCGACCTGTCGTTCCACGGCAGGCAGTTCGACAACAGCCACAGAGGTCGCCTTCTAGCGAACGGCGCACTGAGTCTGGAACTCGACCAACTGAACAACCAGCAAGGCACCGTGCGCAGTGACACGCGCCTAACCCTGCAAACCGCCACACTGAACAACGACGGCGGCCGTCTCAGCAGCGGCGCGGCTTTGAATCTGGCCGCCAGCGGCGTTATGAGCAACCGCAGCGGCGAGTTGCTTAGTGCGATGGCGTTGACCGTGAGCAGCGCCAGTATCGACAACAGCGGCGGCAAAATGATCGGTGATGGCGCTGTGCGCATCACGACCGGCGCGTTGAATAACCAGAGTGGCGGGCGCCTGACCAGTGCCGATCTCCTGAACCTGACGGCAGGGCAGGTGGATAACCGTTTTGACGGCCATATCGCCAGTAACAAGGCACTTACCGCCAGCCTCACCGGCCTGGATCAACGCAACGGTGGCCAGCTCTACAGCACCAGCGATTTAAGCCTGGACATGAACCTCGGCGCTCTCAATAACGCCGGCGGTCTGATCCACGCGCCGGGGCAATTGCTGTTGAGAAACCTTGCTTCCGTTGCCAACCAGCACGGCGAAATTTCCAGCGAGCGTAGCTTCGTCCTGGCCGCGCAAAGTCTGGATAACAGCGACGGCCATGTGCTCAGCGATCAGGCGCTGACCCTCAAAGTCGACCAAGCGCTGATCAACCTCAAGGGCGTCATTGCTGCGGCAGGCCTGACTGCTCAAGCCGAGCGACTGGATAACACCAGCGGCGTATTCAGCAGTTCCAAAGACCTGGCGTTAACGTTGGGGGCCGACCTGCTTAACGACGATGGCGAAGTTTCCAGCAGCGGCGCCACAGTGGTCAACGCGATGACCCTGAACAACCGCAACGACGGTCATGTGATGGGCGACATCAGCCTCGACCTGACCACCACCGGCGCGCTGTCCAACCAAGGCGGCACCTTGGGCGCCGGCCAGCGTTTGAACGTGACCGCAGCCAGCCTGGATAACAGCCAGTCAGGCAGCCTGGCGACCGATGGCAGCCTGACGGTGGAGGTCGACGGCCTGCTTGATAACCAAGCCAAAGGTGCCGTGCTAGCCAAAGGCGTGATGGACATCCAGGCTGGGAGTGTGGACAACCGCACCGGTCGCCTGTCCGGACAGGACCTGCTGACGCTACGCAGCAATAGCTTGGACAACCGGGGCGGTGCGGTGCGCGCCAATCAGGGGCTGACCCTGCGCGTCGGCCAACTCGACAACCGCGAAGGCGTGCTTAACAGCAAGCAGGCGCTGGCAATTGCCGGCCAGTCCTTGAACAACCAGAGCGGCCTGACCAGCGCGATTGGCCCGGTACGCCTGACCCTCGATACCGTCGAAAACGCCAAGGGGCGCATCGCCAGCCAGGATGATCTGGACGCTATGATTGGCGTGCTGAAGCAGCAGGGCGGTCAGTGGGTCGCCCAGGGCAATCTGAGCCTCAACGCTGACACCTTGGATAACCAAAACGGCGGCCTGCTCGCCGCGACAAAAGTGCTGAAACTCAAGGTCGGCAGTACCGACAACCGCAGCGGGGAAATCTCCAGCCAGCAGAGCATCGAGTTCAGCGGCACGCGCCTAAATAACAGCGGCGGCAAGTTGTTGGCCGGTACTGGGCTGGAATTGGCGATGGCCGAGGTGATCAATCAGGCCAAAGGTTTGATCTTTGCGCAGGACGCCCGGCTTACCGGCGCTGCTGTCGATAACACCGATGGCACTGTTGGCGCTCAGCGTGCTTTGGCACTCCAACTGAAGGCAGGCCTGGACAACATAGGCGGCAAGCTCACCAGCGAAGGCTCAATGGAGCTGGCAGGCCAGCGCATCGACAACACCCGCGGCAAGATTTCCAGCGCAGGACCGCTGACCCTTGCGAGCGCAGCGGCGCTAATCAACCAAGGTGGCATCGTCGAAAGCGGCCAAAACCTCACATTGACCAGTACCAGCCTGGATAACACCAACGGCCTGCTCAAAAGCCAAGGCCTGGCAACGGTCAGCACCGGACTGTTCACCAACGGCATCGATGGCCGCGTGATCAGCGCCGATAAGCTCGACCTCAGCGCCACCCAGCTCAACAACAGCGGGCATATCGGCAGCGTCGGCGCCATGAATGCCAGCCTCACCGGCCTGACGCAATGGGGCGGCGCCGAACTGATCAGCACCACGCAACTCAACCTTGACCTGCACAACGGCGAGCTGGTCAACGCAGGGGTGATCAACGCACCACTGCTGACACTCGACAACCTCGCCACTATCAACAACCAGCAGGGCGAAATCTCCAGCCAGAACGCCTTCACCCTGGTCGCAAAAAACCTGGATAACAGCAACGGCAAACTGATCAGCAACCAGGCACTGACCCTGCGTGTCGACCAACTGCTGGCCAACCTCAAGGGCCATATCAACGGCGCCAGCCTCGATGCCCGCAGCACTCGCCTGGACAACACCGAAGGCCTGCTCAGTGGGCGTGGCGATGTCGCCCTCAGCGCCAGCGAATTGTTCGATAACCAACGCGGCAGCGTGATCGCCGACGGTGCCTTGTTGCTGACCAGCGCAGCGCTGGACAACCGCAATGGCGAGATCGCAGGCAAGGCGCTTGCGACGATCAACGCCAGCAAACTCGACAACCAGAACGGCAAACTGATCAGTACCGATGCCCTCAACCTGAGCGGCGCAAATCTCGATAACCGCAACGGTCTGGTAGGCGCCACAAAAGCGCTGACACTCGACGTGGCGACTGTCGACAACCGCACCGGCGAATTGACCAGCAACGCCGACGTCAGCGTCACCGGCCAACGACTCAACAACAGCGACAAGGGCATGGTGTTCGCAGGCGGTACGTTGAACCTCGCCGTTGATCAACTCATCAACCGCACCCTCGGCGAACTCAACGGCCAGCGCCTGACGCTGACCGGCTCCATGCTGGACAATAACGGCGGCAAGCTGCTCAGCCAAGAGTCGCTGAAGCTGGATCTCGCAGGCGAGTTCGATAACAGCCAGGGCGTGCTGAGCAGCGAAGATGCATTGGCCGTCAAAGCCCGCAGCCTGAACAACAGCAAGGGCAGCCTGTCCAGCGCCAGTGGTTTGAGCGTCGCCGTCACCGATAGCCTTAACAACAACGAAGGGAAACTGGTCACCGACGGCGGCCTGACACTGCAAAGCGCCAATCTTGGCAACCAGCAAGGCATCATCAGCGGCAAAGGCCCTGTCGCCATCACCACGGGCGAGCTGAACAACCAAACCGGCCGTCTCAACAGCGGTGACACCCTGGCCCTGACCACCGCACAGTTGAACAATGGCGGCAGCATCGGCAGTGCCAAGGCGCTGACCGCCAGCGTCACCGGGCTGGATCAGCAGGGCGGCAAGCTGTTCGGCAATGCGGGTTTGAGTCTCGACCTGAACAACGGCCAACTGAACAACCAAGGCGGATTGATCAACGCTATTGGCCCGCTGGCGCTCAACAACCTCAACAGGGTCAATAATCAGGACGGTGAAATCTCCAGCGCCCAAGCCTTCACCTTGGCCGCGCAAAGCCTGGATAACAGCAACGGCAAGTTGCTGAGTAACCAGGCTCTGACCTTGCGCGTCAATCAAGCCCTGTCCAACCTGAAAGGCCTGATCGGCGGCGCCAGCCTCGACGCTCACGCAGGCTCCGTCGACAACCGTGGCGGCACGCTCAATAGCCGCAGCGACTTGCAACTGACCAGCGATGGCTTGCTGAGCAACCAGGACCAAGGCTTGATCAGTGCCAAGCAATCGCTGAACCTCAACGCTGTCAGCCTCCACACGGGCAATGGCGGTGAAGTCTCGGCCAAAGGCGTATTGACCGCGAACCTCAATGCTCTGGCACTGGCGGGCGGTCGTGTCGTGGGCGAGCAGGGGATGACCCTGGACCTCAACAACAGCGACTTGGACAACCGCAACGGCCTGCTGCTGACTAACGGCCCGCTGACCCTGAAAAACCTGCGTGACCTGAATAACCAGGGCGGCGAAATCTCCAGCCTGCAAAGCTTCGCTTTGACGGCGCGCAAGCTGGACAACAGCGCCGGCAAGCTGATCAGCAGCCAAGTGCTGACGGTCAACGCGGACACCATGAACAACACCGTGAGAGGCCTGCTGTCCGGCTGGCAAGGTCTGAACGTCAGGGGTGACAACCTCGACAACCGTGATAACGGCACGCTCTCCAGCCGTAGCGGTGCAATCGATGTGCGCCTGAGCGGCGCGTTGCAAAACAATAACGAAGGCGCGCTGGTTAGCCAGGGACGCTTGGGCGTCAGTGCCGCCAGCCTGGATAACAGTGGCAAAGGCGTACTGTCCAGTGGCGACGGGCAAACGCTCACCGTGGCCGGTGCGTTGACCAACGTCGATGGCGGTTTGATCGAAAGCGGCACCACGCTGGATCTGCAAGCGGCAACGCTGACCAATCAAAGCACGATCAACGCCCAACAAACGATGACCGTCACCGGCACCGACCTGAACAACAACGGCGGCACGTTGGCCACCAACGGCCGCCTGACCCTCAACCTGCTCGGCACCCTCAACAACAGCGGCGGTAGCATCGCCAGTTCCGGCCCATTGCTGCTGCAACGGGCGATGCAGGTCAACAACGACGCCAAGGGCAAAATCATCAGCCAAAGTCTGTTGACGCTGTTCACCGGTGGCCTGAACAACAGCGGCAGCGGCACCCTCGCCGGTAAAGACCGCGTAGCGATCACCAGCACCGGTATCGTACAGAACAACACCGACGGCCTGATCTACAGCCCGGACGCCGATGTGCAATTGACCGCGGTGGGATTGAACAACGCCAACGGCAAGGTGCAGGGCCAGACCGGCCTGGGCCTGAGCATCAGCGGCGACCTCAATAACCAAGGCGGCACGCTCCAGGCCCATAGCCTGAACCTGAATGCCAACCGCCTCGACAACCAGAGTGGCTTCATCGCTGCGCAGACCGGCGATGCAGTGGTCAACGCCAACTACTTCGCCAATGCCAATGGCGGGGTGTATGCCACCGGCTTGATGCGAGTCAGTGGCGTGCAACTGGACAACAGCGCCGGGCAGATCGCAGGTCGTGCGGTTGAGCTGAGCGCCGGTGGCGCCCTGATCAACCGCAGCGGTGTGATTGAAAGCGACAATACCCTGAGCGTGACGGGCGGCAGCGTCGACAACCAAGGTGGGCAACTGCGCGCGCTGGGCCGCAGCGGCAAAACCAACTTCCAGCTCGGCGGTGCATTCGATAACCGTAATGGTCGACTGGAAACCTCCAACGCTGACCTGACCCTGAATACCGGCGGCTTCCTGAACCAGGGCGGCAGCCTGCTACACGGCGGCACCGGCACTTTTGATATCGCCACCGCCAATCTGATCAATGCCGGCGGTAACCTGGTGACCCGAGGCGGCCTGACCCTGGCCGCAGACAGCTGGACCAACAGCAGCGTGATCCAGGCCGGGCGCTTGACGGTCAACGTCAATACCCTGAACCAGACCGCCGGCGGCCAGTTACTTGCCTCCGACAGCCTGACGGGCAACGGCGGCAACTGGAACAACGATGGCCTGATCGCCAGTGACGGCACGGCCAATCTGACGCTGGCCGGCAGCTACGGCGGTAACGGGCGCTACAGCAGCCTGGGCAACCTGGGCCTGAGCGCCGCTCAGATAACCGTGAATGAAACCGCCAGTGTGGCAGGCGGTGGCGCTTCGCAACTGACCACCGGGGGCCAACTGCTCAACCGTGGGCGTTTGACCTCCAGCGGCGAGCTGCGTATCAACGCCGGCAGCGTTGTTAACACCGGCACATTGGGGGCTTCACAGAACCTGGTGCTGACGGCCCAGAGCCTGCTCAACGATCACGCGGCAAGCGGTGTCGGCGCACGCGGATTCCTGTTCAGCGGCCAGGACTCGACCTTCAACCTGGGCAGCTTGACCAACAACTATTCGGACATCTACAGCCTGGGCAACCTCACGGTAGCGGGTGTAGCCGGTGGAACCCAGGCGCAGAGCGTGCGTAACGTTTCCGCCAGCATCGAGAGCATGGGCGACCTTAGACTCGCGGCCAATGACGTGGTCAACGAGCGCGAGAAATTCAAGCTCAACCAGCAACTGACGTCCGTGGGCGTGGGCATTCGGTGCACCCAGCATTGCAGCGGCGGTTGGAGTGACCGACGCCCTGCGGTGACGTTGAGCCGTACCGTGTCGAGTGTGCTCGAAATCGACTCGCCTTCGGCCACCCTCAGCGCCGGGCGTAACATGGTAGTTACCGGGCAGAACTTCACCAACCGCTACAGCGTGGTGTCGGCCGCCAATGACCTGTCGATTACTGGCGAGAACATCCTCAATCAGGCAGCTACTGGTGGTTCCGGTTCCCAGAGCCAGGAATACAGCGGCATTACCAAAATCTCTAAAGGCCAGTACAACCAGATGGTCGCCGCGGTGCAGGCCTATAATCGTGCGCACCCGCAGGGCTCGCCGGTGGATGAAGCGGCGTTCGCGGCTTTGATGACGCGGTTCAGTCCGTCGCTGTTTCCCGGCATCAACCAGCCCATCGCGGTACAAGGCGGCACCCAAGTGGTGGCTCCGGCGATTATTCAGGCCGGTGGCAACGCTGCGCTCACCGCCAGTAAAAGCATCAACAACATCAACGTGATCAAAACCGCGCTGGCGGTGGGTGGCCGTTCGCTGGACACCGGCGTAGGCGCCAACAACACCCAGGTGGTGGTGCTCAATGCACAATTGCCACCCGATCTTGCCCAACAGCAGGTCAACCCCCTGACCCTGCCGGGCTTCGGTTTGCCCAGCGGGCAGAACGGGTTGTTTCGTTTAAGTGGTCAAAGCGGCACCACGGGGCAGGCGGGCGCTGGTAATCAGGATTGGACGCTGGGCAGCGCCAGCCTTGACGCGAGCCAACGCCAGCAAGCGCTGCCTGAAACCCATGGACGCGTGATTCAAGTCGGTGGCGCGGCGCAGGTCACCACCAACACGCGTCAGGTCGCCGTGGCTGCCCGTGAAGCGGGTTTGCTTAATGCAGTGGCTAGTGCCATCGATACCGGCGGTGTAGGCAGCGCCGATGTGCAAACCCGGCTACCGGGACGTACCAACGGTGCCGACATCACCCGCGTTGACGGCATTGACGCGCGCAATCCCGCGGGTGCTTCCCAGCCTGCGGTCGATGGTTCGCGGCCGGGCATCGACCTGCCTGCCGTCACGCCAGGCGATAGGGTTGTGCATACGTCGTCAGACGGAACGCTCCCTGATCTGAGTGTGCCGGGCTTGTCGACCGTTGCGCGCAGTACAGACGTTGCTGCGATTGCACCGCCGGATACCCAACTGCCGGCCCTTACCCCGGCTGCCCAGGACGTACTCGCTGGCGGTAACGTACGACAACCGGCCGTCAGCCAGCCCACGGCATTGGCCGGCCAAACCATCAGCCGCGTGCAGGGCGTGCCGGAAAATCGTGCCGTATCGCAGCCGCACAAGTACCTGATTGAAACCAACCCGGTACTTACCGACCTCAAGCAATTCATGAGCTCGGACTACCTGCTGCAAGGCCTGGGCTACAACCCAGACGAAAGCTGGAAGCGCCTGGGCGATGGCCTGTACGAACAACGCCTGGTTCAGCAGGCCGTGCAAGCGCGCACCGGCCAACGCTTTATCGACGGCCAGACCAGCGACGAAAAGCTGTTCAAGTACTTGATGGACAACGCCATCAGCAGCAAGCAGCAACTGAACCTGTCGATGGGCGTCAGCCTCACCTCGCAACAGGTCGCGGCCCTGACGCATGACATCGTGTGGCTGGAAGAGCACGAAGTGAACGGTGAAAAAGTGCTGGTGCCGGTGCTGTACCTGGCCCAGGCCAATAACCGTCTTGCACCCACCGGAGCCTTGATCGCCGGTAATGACCTGAACCTGATTGCCGGTGAAAACCTGGTTAACGCAGGCACCTTGCGCGCTACCAACAACCTGTCGGCCAAAGCCGCCAATGATGTGACCAACAGCGGGCTGATCGAAGCAGGCAACCGCCTGGACCTGCTGGCGGGCAATAACATCGTCAACAAAGCCGGAGGCATCATCAAAGGGCGCGATGTGACGCTGACCGCCATCAATGGCGATGTCATCAACGAGCGCAGCGTGACCGGTTGGGATGACAAAGGGGCAGGGTATTCGCAGCATCGCGATTATGTGGATAGCGCTGCGCGGGTTGAGGCGGCGAATGATCTGAGTATCAAGGCGGGACAAGACTTCTCAAACCAGGGCGCAGTGTTGCAGAGCGGGCGCGATACCACTATCCAGGCCGGGCGCGACCTAAGCTTTGGATCGGCAGAGCAGGTCACCGGCTACACCGGAGGTCGCATCAGCAACAGTACGGTGACCCAGCACGGTTCTTCTGTGACCGTGGGTCGCGACCTTACGGCGGTGGCTGGTCGGGATTTGACGGCTATTGCCAGCCAGATTGAGGCCAAACGTGATGTGGCTATGTCGGCTACTGGGGATCTAAGCCTGATTTCTGCGGCGGATGAGCAACACTCAGCGTACAACTCGAAGAAGCTCAAGACTCAGGAAGACCATGTCAGTCAGGTGTCGACTACGGTAAAAGCCGGAAGGGATGTGTCTTTGAGTGCAGGGCAGGACTTGGCCGTTACGGCTAGTCGGGTTTCTGCGGGGGACGAAGCATATCTGTTTGCCGGTAACGACTTGACTCTCAACACTGCCGAGGACAGCGATTACTCCTATTACTCCAAAACCAAAAAAGGATCGTGGGGTAAAAAGAGTACAAAAATGAGTGAGAGTGAAAGCGATGTCGCTATCAGCTCATCCATTGAAGCGGGCAAGAAGGTTGTTATTTCGGCGGCTCAGGATATCAATCTTGAGGGGGCGAAAATCAACAGTGGCGGCGAACTGCTAGCTTCCGCTGGGCACGACATCAATCTTGAGGCTGCGCAAAACTATTCCAGCCAGGCTAGCGCTTCCTCCAAGAAAGGGATGTTTTCGAGTAAGTCTCGTAGCCAGTCGAGTAGTCAAACGACGCTCAACAGTACTGAGCTGGTTGCCGAGTCAATCAAACTACAAGCGGATAACGATATTTCTCTAGAGGCGGCGGCTTTGCGGGCAGAGGGCGCCATAAAGCTCAACGCTGGCAATGACGTTGAAATCGGCACGGCGCAGGTGCAGCAAACCTCTAGCCAATCAAAGCAGTCCAGCAAAGTCGGGTTGTCGCTGACTGTTGGCATGTCGGCGACTCAGAAAGGCCAGCAGGCCCAGCAAAGTGCCTCGCAAAGTATCGGCAGTGACATCAGCGCTGATAGCTTGCAGATCACCAGCGGTCGCGATACCGCCGTGCGCGGAAGTACGTTGGTCACGGACCACGATCTGCGGATCAACACGGGACGCAATCTTGAAGTGGTCAGTGCAGAAAACAGTGAAAGCGCCAGCTCCAAGGCCAATAGCAAAAAGGTCGGAGAGGTAGGTTCCTGGTGGCAAAGTGCGACGGGTATCGTTAAGACCAAGAAAACCGACCAGAGCGAAACCACGCGTCAAACGGGCAGCCAGATCGCTTCGCTGGGGGGGGGCGTCGGCCTTTCAGCGGGCGAGCAATACACCCAAATTGCCAGCCAGGTCGTTGCGCCTAAAGGCGACATCGATATCAAAGCCAAGCATGTGGACATCGTGGCCGGCTTCGACACCCTCAAAGCCAGCAATACGGCGAGTACCAGCCGCACGGCAATTGGCGGGACGGTCAGCGTTCCAATGGTTGACGCGTTGCGAAGTCTCCAAGGAACAGCTGAGTCCGCCCAACAAACCAGCGACGGCCGCATGCTTGCGCTGTCTGCCGTCAATGCCGCCATGAGTGCCAATGCGGCCATCGAAGGTGGCCAGGCGTTGATGAACAAAAACCTCACTGGGGTAAAAATCAGCGTCAACTTGAGCGACAGCCGCAGCCACAGTGAGAGTGACCAAAGTGGTCGCAATGTGGTCGGCAGCAGCGTAGTCGCAGGAGGGGACGTCAGCATCACTGCCAAGGGGGCGGGCGCTGATAGCAATTTAAATGTGGTGGGCAGCCGGATTGACGCAGGAGGCGACGCCAACCTTAAGGCTGACGGCAAAATCAATCTGCTCGCTGCACAAAATACCGCACATCAGGAGAGCACCAATAACAACAGCGGGTGGAGTGCTGGAATTGGTTTCAGTTTTGGTGGGCAGCAAAACGGGTTCACATTGGATCTGGCGGCCAATAAAGGCCGGGGTATGTCCGATGGTGATGACGTCACTCAGACCAACACGTCCGTTAAGGCTGGACAGACGGTGCGCCTTGACAGCGCTGGGGATACCAACCTCAAGGGTGCGGTCGTTACCGGTCAGCAGGTTCAGGCCAAAGTGGGCGGCGATCTCAATATCGAGAGCCTGCAAGACACCAGCACCTATCGCTCGGAACAACTGAGTGCAAACGTCGGGGTCAGCATTTGCATACCACCGTTCTGCATGGGCATGAGCAGTGTCAGCGGTGGCATTGGTCAGCAAAAAATGCACAGCGACTATGCCAGTGTCAGCGATCAATCGGGCATCAAGGCGCGCGACGGTGGATTCCAGATTGAGGTTAAGGGTAATACCGACCTCAAGGGCGCAATTATCGCCAGCACTGATAAAGCAGTCGCTGATGGTAAGAACACGCTCTCAACGAGCACGTTAACCAGTTCGGACATCAAGAACAAAGCCGATTACGACGCTACCAGTATCAATCTGAGCGGTGGCTACAGTGCTGGCGGGAAGGTTGGTAGGGATGCAAACGGCAACGTTGATGCCACCAAGGCCGGTACGCCAGTGGCTGATAAAGGCGGATTTGGCGTCAACGCGCCTGTTGCGCTGTATGCCGGTGACAGCTCCAGCAGTAAAACCTTAAGCGGTATCAGCGGCGCGGCAGTGACGGTCACTGACAGCGCCAAGCAGCAGGCGTTGACCGGCCAGACGGCCGAGCAAGCTGTGGCTGCAATCAATACTGACGTGTCCAGTGATCGAGACGGCAGTAACAGGCTAAAGCCAATTTTCGACGCCAAGGAGATTCAGGTCGGTTTCGAGATTACTGGCAAGTTTGTTCAGAACGTAGCTGCGTATCTGGAGACTCGCGCCCGCGAGGCGGATGCGCTTCGTAGCGACGCCGAAAAGGAGTTTGCCAAATCCCACGACCCTGAAGTCGACCCTAACGTACAAGCCGTTCATCGACAGAAATACCTGGATCTGAATAAACAAGCCAATGCCATTGCCGCTGATTGGGGGGCAGGTGGTACCTATCGACAAATCGCAAGCGCATTGGTCGCGGGTGCCAGTGGCAACGTAACCGGTGGTGGCGCGCAGTTTGCGCAGAATATGGTCGTCAACTATGTCCAGCAGCAGGGCTCTGACTACATCGGCAAACTGGTCATCAATGGAATGAAAGAAGGCAGCCCCGAGCACGCCAGTTTGCATGCCATTCTTGGCTGTGCCGGTGCTGCCGCCAGCAGCCAGAGCTGCTCAGCGGGTGCGCTGGGTGGTTCGGCCAGTAGTTTGCTCGCAGGCCTTTTTAACGAAACCAGCCCTAACGAAACCAGCGAGGAGCGAGAGGCTAAGCGCAACATTATCGCGTCGATGGTGACCGGCATTGCTGCAATGAGCAACCCGAACGGCGCGGCGACGGCTACTAACGCCGCGATTGCGAACGTCGACAACAATTGGTTGGCCACCCAGCAAATAGTCCAAATGGTCAAGGAAGTCGCAGAGGCCGAAACGTTCGCTGAAAAAATGAAGGTGACGGGCAAATGGTTATCAATTTCTGGTAGTCAAGATATGACTTCAGCCAGCGCGCTCTTCAATAGTTTCAAAGACAGTATGGCCGGCGCTGGCATAGATACTCTGAACGGTGCAGTGGGAGTGTTGCGCGATCCAGTTGCAAGTATTGACGCTATGAACGCGTTCATATTGTCAGTCGAGGGGGAGAAGCTCTTCGGCGCGGCTGCCGCTGGCTTCAAGTCGCAAATTAGTCAGCTTCGCGATGCGCTGGTTGCTGGCGGTGATGAAAACGCCGAGAAGCTTGGTAAGCAAATGGGTGAGGCGGTAGCGTTGTATGCCCAGGTCATTGCTACCGGCGGAACAGTGGGAGCTGCTCAGGGCGCGTCAACACTTTCTAAAGCTGGCGTCGAGGTCTCTATCAATGGCTTCAAGGAGATTGCTGCCGCCACCAAGGCTGCGGGAGGCGTCGAGGGTAAGCTGGCCAAGTTTGAGCGTGTCGTGCCAGAGCCCAATGCGCCACGTCCGATCGATGCACCAAATCACGTGCCGGTTGGGGGACCCCAATACGTTAAAAGCGCCACGATTCAGGCCAATACTACAGTCGAGCTCAGTGAGAGCGTAACGCTGAAGAATGGGAAAGTGATTCCCAAGGGCAGTGTTGTCACGGTCAGTGACGATACGATGAAGGTTGTGTACGCTGATGGAACGAGTGAGCTTGCTTCTTATTCTAAGGTCAGTACGGCCCCATTGGGCTTGCCTAATGCCAGTCAAATTGAAAAGGCGGCCACTCAAGCTCGACAAGATTTATTAGATGAAATTAACAAGCTATCTTCAAAAACACAGGCAACTAAACAAGCAACGATGGTGGGTGCCTATGACCCTGTCACGGGCAAGACGGCGATAGGAAGTAGCAATGGCGCCATAGCGGCTGATATGTTGCATCCGAACACAGTAAAATACATTGAGGATAAGTTGGGTGTGAAGATCGGAGAGTTTACCGACTTTTGCAAAAACAAGGCGGGTGCCTGTGCAGAAGTATCTGCTGCGGATTCTCTTGTCAGGCAAGGAGTTGATCCCTCGGGGATAAAGTTTACTGACGCGGTCCGTCCACGTGATGTGTGGGGAAAGAACCGTATTCCTGACACAGCGATAATTCCGACCTGTACAAACTGCAGCGTAACCTGGCCACGAGGAGATCTCTAATGAGTTTATTGAATGCAGAGTGGCGACCTGGGTTTGGAACGATAGTCACGTGGTTTGCAATAGATAAGGCGGGTAAGATCGCAGTGATGGTAAATAACTGCTACGGAGAATTGCCAAGGATATTGTTGAGCACAGAAAATGTGGAAACTTTACTTGATAAGATGTCTGAATTTATGTGGGGCGAGTCTTCTGAGTTTTTGAGCGATACGCCGAATAAACAGGGAGAACTCAAGGTCGACTTGTATTCTGCTTGGCGGTATGGGCACCTCCCATCCAAAGACAGTTTGGTTGAGCACCTTCAGTTTGATTTGGCAGAGTCAGCGTCTTACGCTGAGGCTAATCTGTCCGTCAATAAAGGGTTTTTTGTATATCATGGTGTTGAAGGCGATAATGAAGGGGCGGACTATCCAGTTGGCTATAGTGGGATGTCTGGGATGGGTGACTATTTCAGGTATCTAGTGCCTACTAAATTTGCTAATGTCAATGATATTCCAGAAGCTTTGCGTTGTGTGCTAGTGAAGTCTGATAGTTTTGATTTTGCAAACGATCAGTTGCTAAGGAACGATGAGGTAGAACGTCATTTTTATCAAATGTTTTGCTAGTTAGACAAACCAGGGTAGGGCGTCACTTCGTAAGTGGGATGAGTCACTGAAAGAACTCCATGAATTTACTCTAAAAGGAAAAGCTGGAAGGACGGATTTATTTATTTTCAAATGAGCCTTATTAAAAGATTCGTTGCAATATATGGGGCTGGTTATCGGGCGCGACGGGAGGCGGAGAGTCAAACTATGTCGAGTTTGTCGAACGTGAGCGCCGTGCCTAAGGCACAAACTCCACCTTCAAGCCCCGACTCGCGCTGCGTCCCTGATCATCACTGACCCGCAACCGATATTCC
>Ga0308159_1002629_pt1 | contig 20188 bp, 20 predicted proteins | sample PhyCR1_FD_201040 | JGI IMG/M metagenome (GOLD analysis project Ga0308159, IMG submission 201040) | Phyllosphere microbial communities from UC Gill Tract Community Farm, Albany, California, United States - DLSLC.R1 | ecosystem: Host-associated > Plants > Phyllosphere > Unclassified | place: USA... | reverse complement strand
CACCTTCACCGTCAGGGTGCGATCGGTGCCGGTCTCGTCGATATACTTGACTTCCAGCTTGTTGCCGGCCTTCAGGTCCACCGCGCCGCCCGCGATGGCAACTTCCAGCTTCTGCACGCCGTCATTCTGCTTGGCCAGCGTCTGGTCGGCGCGGGAGAGCACCGTCAGGTTCTTCAGGTCGGACAGCATGGAGCCGTCTTCGACCTTCAGGTTCTGCTTGGCGATGTTGGCATAGGCGCCGGTGGACACGCCGTTAACCGAGTTGACCGAGGTCAGCACGTTCTGCGTGCCATCGCCGTTGATGAGGTTCACGCCCTTGAAGGACGCGGCATCGACGATGGAGGAGATCTGCGCCAGGTAGCCGTCGATGTCGGCCTGCACCTGCTTCTTGTCGACCGCCGGATTCTGCGCGGATGTCACCTTGGTGCGGACCTGCTTCACCAGGTCGGCGATGGTCTCGGCCGCCGTCTCCGCCGTCGCGACGATGGAGGAGGAGACCGACAGGTTCTCGCTGACCTGCTTGGTGTTGGCGATGTCGGAGCGCATCGACGTCGCCACGGCCCAGGTCGCGGCGTTGTCCTTGGCGGTGGCCACCTTCAGGCCGGTGGAGATACGGTTCTGCGTGTTCAGCAGGCTCTTCTGCGTCGCCTTCAGCGACTGCAGAGCAGTGAGTGCACCGTTGTTGGTGAGAATCGAGCTGACCATGATTGCGCCCTTCAAGGGTTCCGGTTCGGGGAGCGCCTTCTGACGCGGTCATCGCATTCATCAGCCTGTGTTCCTGGCCAATCGCGATGAGGTTTTTCTATCAGAGGCGAATTATTTTTCGCAAGCGCTGCGTGTGCCGCATCGAAGTTTTTTCGCATAATCGTCGAGATGCGGCACGAGACGGGCGGAAACCTGCCGCCAGGATTCCCCACGCCGCTGACGCAGCAGGCGCAGGCTGGGGTACCAGGGCGAGTCCTCCCGCCCCACCATCCAGCGCCATTCCGGAGCGGCCGGCAGCAGCACATGGCAGGCTACGCCCAGAGCTCCGGCGAAATGCACGGTGGAATTGTCGGTGCTGATGACGAGATCCATGGACGCGACCTGTGCCAGCGCGTCCTCGGCGCTGCTCAGCGCATCCACTTGCGGGTCGACCAGCAGGGGCAGGCCGGCTGCCTCCGCGGCGATCCGTGCGACATCGCCATATTGCAGGCTCACGAAGCGGAAGCGCTGGTCCGCCAGGACCGGCAACGCGTCGGCCAGTGTCATGGAACGTCGGGCAGCCGTCGCGGCATTCAGGCTGCGCCAGGACAGGCCTACCAACGGGCGGCCATCCTCGTAGCGCCGGCGCAGCGCCGTACGCCGTTGGGCATCCGCTTGCAGATAGGGCTGGGCCGCGCGGGCGAAAGCGGTTTCGTCGCGCCGGAACAGGCGGGGCAGATCGCCCATCGGGATCTGCGCCCGCAGGTCGCCGGCCGGGGCGCCGGCTTCGTGAAAAGCCAGGCCGGGAAAGGCGCGCGCGAAGACGCTGCGCAGCCGGGGGTCGCAGACCAGGGTGAGGCGGTGCCCGGCCGCCAGCAGTTCCGGCAGCAGGCTGGCGAACATGATTTCGTCGCCGATCCCCTGTTCCCGCCAGACCAGGATGCGGCCTTCCGGCAGCGGCCGGCCGTCCCAAAGCGGCAGGCCTTCATCGTGGTGTCGGTCCTCAGGCCGCCAGCGGCCGCCGGTGAGGTCCCAGCCCGCGCCCAGCCGGCCCAGCGTCAGCCGTTGCCGCGCGCAGGCGATCCGTGCTTCGGCGTCTTCCGGTGCCACGGCGACAGCGCGTTCGCAGCAGACCAGCGCCCTTTCTGGCATGCCGATCGCCGTCAGCAGGTTGCCGAGATGCGTCAGGGCCTTGGCATCATCCGGTGCCAGGGCGCAGGCGCGCTGTGCGGCGGCCTCGGCGTCTTGGAAGCGGTGCTGCTCGTCCGCCAGGCGTGCGAGGTGGTAGTGCGCCTCCCATCCGTCAGGCTGCAACCGGGTCGCCTGTGTGAAGGCGTCATGCGCGTTTTTGGGCAGGCCTTGGGCCTGCTGGGCCAAGCCCAGGCCCAGCCATGCCTCCGCCTTGTCGGCGTCTGCACGGGTCGCCGACGCGAAGGCCGCCGCCGCGCCAGGCCAATCCTCGATCCGGATCAGGCAGTGGCCGAGATGCAGCGCGGCTTCCACCTGAAATCCGCCTCGCGCCAGCGCGGCCCGGAATGCCTCGATCGCCTCCGGCCAGCGCCGTAGCTGTTCCAGTGCCAGCCCGAGGTTATGCAGGGACGTCGCCTGTCCGGGCTCCCGCTCCAGGCCGTTCCGCAGTGCCTCGACCGCCTCCTCCGGCCGCCCGGCAGCGATCAGCGCGGCGCCGAGATTGTGCCAGCTGCCGCCATGCGCCGGGCTCAGGCGCAGCGCGGCGCGGAAGGCCCGGATGGCCGCCTCCGGCCGCCGCATCTGCGCCAGCAGGTTGCCGGTGTTGAAATGCGTCTCCGGCGCTTCCGGCTCGCTGGCCAGGGCTCGCCGGTAGGCGGCCAGCGCCTCCTCCAGCTTGCCCTCGGCCCGCAAGGCCATGCCCAGGTTGCGGCAGTATTCCGCAGCAGGATGCAGTGCCACCGCGCGCTGCAGCGCGGTGGCCGCGGCGGCGTAGTCGTGCCGCTGGTAGCAGCACAGGCCGAGCAGGTTGTGCGCGGCGCTATCCTGCGGCCGTTGCTTCAGCGCCGCGTGGTAGAGCCGTTTTGCCGCCGGCAGGTCACCAGCCCGGTGCCGGCGAAAGGCGGACTCCAGCAGCGAAGGCGTTGTGGCAGTCCGCCGCATGCCTCAGGCCTTGCTGTCCAGGCTGGCCGCGAGGGTGTGGCGGAGCGGCTTGCGGCGCGGCCCGGGGAAAGGGCTGCCCTGCGGGCCATAGGTGCCGGGATTGGCGGCATCGGCCAGGTCGGTCCGCAGCCGCTCCCGCACCATGTCCAGCGCATCGGTCACGGCGCCGAGGACGAGGGCGTTCTCCTCCGCCGCCGCCATCATCGCGCGCAGGGCGGCGCGCTCGGCCGGGTTGCCGGGCGGGCCGGCCAGGGTCAGGCCGGACAGCGCCTCGCGCTTCTCCTCCATCAGGGATTGCAGCATCGGCAGGGCGGCGGTGCCGGCGGCCTCGGTCTCCCGCCACAGCACGGCCTGCAGGCGGGCGGCGGCCTCGATCAGCGCGCTCACCGGCCGGTCCCCCGGGCGGCGCGGCCGGTGATCAGCGATTCGATCGTCGGGGTCAGGCCGAAGCCGCCACGCTGCACCATCGCGTCCCCCATCGCATTGTCCATGAAGCTGTCGAAGGCGCCGGCGCCGGAGCCGCCGTCGAACATCCCTTCCCGCTTCTGCGGCCGCGCGGCGCGCAGCATTTCCGAGGCGAAGGTCGATTCGAGCTGGCGCGCAACCCGGCGTTCCGGCGTCGGGTGCGCGGCCAGCCGGCTGGGGCCAAGGGTGGGCAGGGAATCCATCATCGGGGGTCCTCCAGAAAAAATTTGCGCCCGGGCACCGGACACGGCGCGCATCTTAGCGAGCTGTCAGGAAATTTTCGCATAATGACATTCCACAACCTGCCACCAGAACGGATGGCTCCCCCGATCTCCAGAAGGAGCCACCGGCCACGGCGAAACGCCGTGGCGAAGCAGGACTGGCCGCCATGGGCGAGGCAAACGGCGCGATGTGGAACGACGACATCGACGATATGGAGGAGGCGGACCACGCCCCGGGCCGCCGCCGGCAACAGGTCCGGCGCCGTGCGCTGGCGGCGGAGCTGCGCGGCGAATTCGATGCCCGCCTGCTGGCCGGGGAGGACATCCTGACCCTCTCCCGCGCCTTCGACATCGAACCCTGGTACGCGCAGCGCCGGGCCAAGCGGGTACTGAGCCGCGCCAGCCAGGACCGGCTGATGTCCCCCTTCCTCTCCCCGCTGTCGGAGATGGAGGAGGACATGACGCCGTTGCAGTATGCCTGTGGCCTGCTGGGGCCGCGGGTGCGGCCGCTGCGGAACGGCTACTACGTCCTGGATGGTCACGAGGCCGGGCCGAAGGAAGTCACCCGTGCCGCCAACCGCGTTCTGCGGGAGCGCGGCCAGAATGAGATCCCCTATCCGGGCCTGAACCCGCTGTATCGCTGACCGGCGCCGGGGAGGGCTTCTGCCATCCCCGGCCACCCGCTTCCCGCTGGGGCGAATGCTCCGGCTAGCGGGCGCCTTCGGCTACTGGCAGGAGGGCGGCGGTATCCCGCAGCTCGTCCTCCAGCGCCACCAGGCTGGCCACGCCGTCCTGCGCCAGCTCGGCGGAGGCGCTGGCGGCGGCCTGGGCGACTTCGGCCAGTTCCTGCAAGGCGGCCTCGGCGGCGGCGACCAGGGCCGCGGTCTGCGCCGTGGCTTCCGCCTCGGCAGCGGAGGTCATGGAGACGGACAGTGCCTCAGGCTCCGGCAGGGGTTCCGGCTCGGGGTCCCGGCGGCGGTGCAGGCCACGCACACGGGCGCCACGCTCGATGCCGATCTCCTCATAGACCAACTCGGCCTCGACCAGCGCGGTACGGGCGATCTCAATATCTTTCGCAACGACGGTGCCGCGCAGCGTGCCGTTCAGCTGGGCATGCTCGACGGTGACGAGGCCCTCGATCAGCCCGCCGGGCTCCAGGATCAGGGAGGCCGCGTGCAGCTCGCCGCGCAGCACGCCTTCGACCCGGACGGCGCCGCGGCTGCGGAGGCGGCCTTCCATCTCACTGTCGGCGGCGATCAGCATCGGCGGCTGCTCGGCACCCTTGGCGCGCACCACCGGGGTGCTGGCCGGCGGCGCGGCGCGCAGCACGGGTGGCTGGCGGATCGCGGGCTCCGGCCGGCTCGGCGGCAGGACGGCGCCATCGGCCGTGAGGTCGATGCGCTCATAGGTGATGCGGGGCTCCCCGCCGGTGGGCTTGCCGAAGAAGCTCATGGTGCATCCCATTCTAGGAGGACGGGCCGGCCCGGCAGTCAGGCCGGCAAACGCCGGTCCCCACTTCTACAAATTTCGCATGCGCGTTGCAACAGTTTCGCACGCTATGGCGCGCAAAATCCTCTGCATGGTGATTTTGTCTCTCAGGCGGGTGGATCGGCCCGATGCAGCCCGGCCAGGGCGAGCGCTTCGTCCAGGTGGCGGCCATCGCGCAGCGCCACGCGCAGCCCGGCCAGCCACAAGCCCGACAGGCTCAGCCCACCGCCGATTCGCAGGACCGCCGAGGCCAGGGACGTGGTGGTCAGATCGCCCAGCAGCGCCGAATCGGCGGGGCCGTCCGGCGGGGCGAGGCCACCGGGCCAGGCCAGTTCCAGCCCCTGGGCGCGCAGGCACTGCGTCCGCGCATTCCAGTCGCCGGTCCGGCACGCCAGCAGCACCGGAGGCGCGATGCCGGTGGTCAGGATCAGCCCGACCGCGCGTCCCAGCGCCGCATCCTGCGTCAGGGCATGGGAGAGAACGGCGGCACAGCCAGCGTCGTCCGGCACCAGCAGCCCGTCCGGTGCCTGGCGGTGAAAGGGCTGTTCCAGGCTGGGAAGATGCAGCGACGCGAGGTCGTCGATCGCCGCGGCGAGTGCCGCCTGCTCGACCAGCATGGCAGCCTCGTCACCGAGGGCTAGGAGGCGGCTGGCGCGCAAGCTGGCCAGATCCTCCGGCGCCAGCGCCGCCAGTGGCAGGGCGCAGGCGGGGTCGTCCATCAGTGGTTGCAGGCGGTTCAGCGGTGCCAGATGCGTGCCGCCCTCGGCGCGGGGCAGCGTACCCTGATCGATGGCCCAGCGGCGCAACGCCTCGGCCCCGGTGCCGACGATGCGCTTGGGGCCGATGCGAATCGTCGAGGCCTTCAGGGCGCTGCCGGCCATCTCGGCCCAGGCGGATGCTTCTTCGGCGGTGGGGAAGCCGTCACGGCCGAAGGCAGTGGCGCCCTTGCCGAGCGCGACAGACCAGCCGCCTTGTGGCCCCGGCTGCGGGCGCGTTGTCATGGCCGGGGGTCCCCTCGCGCTGCGCCGCCAAAAAAGCCGGTGGGCAGCACGAAAGCAAGGCGGGTCAGGCCCGCCTTGCATCCATCATGTTTCGCTCAGTAGGCGCGTTGTTCAGGCGAGTGCGGGTTCGGCCTGGGCAGGTGCCGGCGGGCCGTAGACGGTGGCCGGGCTGGGCCAGGCATTGCCCTGCCGCAGCAGCGGCGCGAACTCTTCCGGCAGCCGCGCCTCGATGGCGACGGCGGCGCTGTCGATCTCGACGCTGCCGCTGGCCTGCAAGCGGGTTTCCAGTTCCACGCTGCGGGCCGAGGGGTCGGCCAGGCGCAGCGTCTCCCGCACCTGCGCGAGGGCGGCGCTGCGCAGGGCTTCCAGCACCTCGGCCCGGCTGAGGCGGATGGTGTGGCTGATGAAGAAGGGGGAAGGACGGGTCATGAGGCTTCTCCTGATGCCAGGTCGGTTTTTCGCGGAGCCGCAAGCGAGGCGTGGCCTGCCGGATTTTGGCGGCACAGCCTTCCTAGCATCGTTTCGCAGAAACTGCCATATTTCGCTTCGAGACAATGATGAACCTATTCCAACTTTCTGCGGTACCCCAAGCCGCCCCCGACACCGCCCGGCCATCAGGCCGTCGGCCGGGTGCGCGCAACATCGTATGGAAAACTTTCGCGCAAGGGCGGCGTTGCGCCGGTATGTCGTCGATTTTTGCGTCTATGCGGAAAAGCGAAAAAACGGTAAACGAACGCCACGCCACCGGAAGCATGATGCCGGTCGGCGATTCGAGGCCCGGCCACCGGGCCGGACGATGGGAGAAGGCATTCGATGGCACGCGCGAAAGCAGCCGCCGCCCCGGCGGGCCGCAAGGCAACCGGCAAGGCCCCGGCCACGCCGGGTCTCTCGCAAGGGCTGCTGCAGGGCGGCCGGATCGTGCAGATCCAGGGCGGCGACCCTGACGTGCCCGCCTTCTCGATCGAATTGGTGACGCCGGAGAGCGCGACCGAACTGCTGCAGCGCAAGCGCCCCAGCGCCGCCGAGAACCCCGCCGCCATCAACGCCTATGCCGAAGCGATGCGCGAGGGTCGCTGGGTCCTCAACGGCATGCCGCTGATCCTCTCCCGCGCCGGCGTGTTGCTGGATGGCGTGCAACGGCTGCGGGCGTGCATCAAGGCCGGCGTGCCGTTCCTGACCGTGCTGGCGCAAAACATCCCGGACGACGTGCTGCACACGATCGACCAGCAGCGCCGCCGCTCCTTCGCCGGCGTGCTGGAAACGCGGGGCATCCCGCATGCCCACGCCTTGCAGTCGGCCCTGGTCAAGCTGATCCGCTACGACGACGGCAAGATGCTGCGCGGCGCCGGCACCGCTTCCTGGTCCCGCATGGACCGGGTGCTGCGCGCCAACCCAGATCTGGAGCTGGCGGTGAAGATGTCGCTGGAAAGCGATGCCAGCGTGTTGTCGGAAGCCGTGCGAACGCCTCTGCTGTTCATGGGCTTCCGGGTGGACAAGGCCACGACCCGCCGCTTCCTGGACGCCATCGCGAACCCTGAGAAATATACCCCGATGGAGCCGGGCGCGCGGGTGCGCGACTTGATCGACATCACCCGTGGCGACCCGACGACCCGGCTGAAGCCGGTCACGCTGTTTGCCGTGTGCATCAAGGCGCTGAACGCGACCTTCAGCGGCGAGCACCTGCGCAGCTACGCCTGGCTGGACAAGAGCGTGAACCCGACCAAGGGTGAGGACTTCCCCGCCCTCGACGGCTATGCCGGGCTGAACGACCCCGGCCATGCGGACGAGACGGAAGAGACCGCCCACCAGCTGCGCGAGGCGGTGGAACGCCTGGCCGCGGAGGAAGGCGTCTATCCCCTGGCTATCGAGACGGTGACGCCAGAGATGGCGGAGGACTACCTCACCCACAACACGCGCAACCGCAAGATCGTCGCCGCGCATGTGGATGCCATTGCCCGCGACATCCGCGCCGGCAACTGGATGATGAACGCGCAGCCCATCTGCTTCGCGCGCGATGGCCGGCTGCTCAACGGCCAGCACCGGCTCTCCGCCGTGCTGCAGGCCGGCGAAGCGATCGAGGTGCCGGTGATGCGCGGCCTGCCGGAGGAGGCCTACGCCACCTACGACATCCACGCCAAGAAGGGCCCGCAGTTGGGCGCCGCGCTGGACAATTTCGGTGACAAGCCATTGGTGGCCGCCGCCGCCGTGCTGCTGTGGAAGCGCGAACTGAAGCCGAGCGGCATCCGCAACGCCAAGCCCACCCCGTCCGAAGTGATGAAGATCGTCGAGCAGCATCCGCGCCTGCTGGAACTGCGGACTTTCGGCCGCAAGATGATCGAGTTTGGCCGCGGCTCCGTTCTGACCTATGCCGCCTATTGCATCGAGCGCGACGATCCTGAACTCGGCCGCGTGTTCCTGGAGCGCTTCGAAACCGGCGCCGACCTGCCGCGCGGCCACCTGATCCTGGAACTGCGCAAGCGCATGCAGATCATGCGGCGCGAACGCACCAGCCAGGATGAGCAAATCAAGGAACTGCTCGCCGCCTGGGAGCGCTTCAAGGAAAAGCCCGATCTGGAACGGCTGGCCCGCGCGTCCTGAACGGTACCGCCCGGGTGGGGGGTGCTCTCGTCCTGGTATGTCGTGTTGGAGCTGTTCGAGGGGCGGAGGTTTAGATGAAGGCAAGGCCGGGGAATGAATTCCCCGGACCCCTTCTTTTTTCTACAAGTTTGGCGACAGGCTTCGGGACTGAGAGCGGACGCTTTTTGAAGATTTTAATAAAGGGCCACGCGGGCTGAACTGTCAGTCGCCGGAGGTCTGAGACCTCCGGCGCACCCAGCCGTGTCCCAGACAGACCCCTCAACAGCCACGCCCGAAAAACTCGAGAAAAGAAAAGAAGGGGTCCGGGGAATTCCTTCCCCGGCCTTCCCTTCCCTTCTCCTCCTCTCAAGCGTGCTGGCGTGGCCGGCGAAGCTCGGTGTCCTCGGCTTCCTGCTCTTTCTTCCGTTGGGCTTTGCGCTTTGCCATGGCTTCGGCGGCCTCCAGGGCGATTTCGAGGCGCTTGATCTCGGCGAAATTCTCTCGCAGCGCGTCCCGTGCCACGGCTTCCTGCTGCTGCAATTGGCCGACGGCCCAGGCGAGTTGGCGCCGTTGGCGGGTGTGGATGTGGGCCCAGGTGGTCCAAAGGGCCATGTCCTCGGCTTGGCCGCGCGCGTGCTCGGTTTCCTGCCGGGCCGTGGCGTCGTGCTTGGCCAGGGCTTCGGTGCCGAGCTGGGTCTGGCGCCCGGCTTCGGCCAGGGCGACGCGCTTTTCGTCGGCCTGGCGGCGGGAGAGGCGGATCAGGGTGGCGAGGCCGCGCATGGATCTGTTCCATCGATCTCTGGCCCTGCAGAGCGGGCCGTGTTACGTCCATATCCGTTTTTCGCATGAAGGTCGAGAACGCGGATGCAGCGATGGATGCGGGGCCTGCTGGCGGCCGGGGTGGTGACGATCGGGCTGGGGGCTGCGGCATCTGCCTGGCCGTCGCGCCCGGCGCCTGCCTCGGTCATGCAGGGGGTGTCCGGCACGGCATTCGGTGTGGCGCCCGGGGTGCTGGTGACGAATGCGCATGTGGCGCTGCGGTGCCAGGCGCAGGGGCGGGCGCTGCATGTGGTGGGCCATGGCGGCGGCTGGACGCTGCTTTCGCTGGACGCCGACGCCGACCTGGCCTTGCTGCGCGGGCCGGTGACGCGCGAAGCGGTGCTGCCGCTCTCCGCCGCCGCGCGGCTGCCGCGGGGCGCGCCGGTGCTGGCCATGGGCTACCCGACGGAGGGCGTGGACAGCCGCGCCGCCGGCTTGCTGCGCAGCGCGCGTGGCGATGTGCTGCGTGCCACCCTGACGGTGCATGACCCGGAGGGCGGCCGCGCCGCCAGCTTCGTCATGACCGACCGGCAGGGGCGCGAGGTCGAGCCTGGCTGGGAAGATGGACTGCGCTATTTCGGTGCCGACAAGGCGGCGCGGTTGCGTTGGCGGGTGGAGATCGGTGCGCCGGCCGGGGGCGGCAGCTCCGGCGGGCCGGTGCTGGATGCGGCGGGGCATGTGGTGGGGGTGGTCTATGCCGGCGGGCGCGGGCTGACGGCGGCGATTCCGCTGGAGGATCTGCGCGGCCTGCTGGCCCGTGCCGGCATCGTGCCGGTGCTGCGCGCCACCTCGCCGCGCCGGGACCCGGATTGGGCCGGCGTGGAGGCCGATGCGGCGCGGGCGTTGTACCGGATTACCTGCTGATCAGGCGGCGACAGGAGTCTGGTCGGTGCGCTGCTGAGCCGGTGCATCCGGCAACGGGGTGGCGTGGCCGAACTGGGCCAGCTGGGCCGCCAGCGCATCGGCACCGGCCTCTCGCAAATGGCCGAGCAATTCCAGCATGGCGGCGGTGAGGGAAAGGCTGTCCGGCGCGTCGTCGCTGGTCAGTAGCGGCGCTTCGGCGGGCAATGCGCGGCCGTCGGCGGCGGGGTGGCCGGCCGGCAGGCGCCAGAGTTGTTCGGTGAAGGCGCGCATGGCATGCGGGGCGTGCCGCGCGGGTGCGCCGGGCTGGCTGGCCAGCAGATAGACCTGGCCATCCGCCCCGCTGCGACGGTGGATTTCCCCACCGCCGGGCAGACATGCGGTGGAGGCCCACTGCTCCGCCCCGGCCAGGGCCAGCATCGCGGCCTGGCGGCGGCCCTGCACGCCGTGGTCCAGGATCGCCTGGGTAGCGGCCACCGGTCCGGCGGCGTGCAACTGCCGCACCACGTGCCCGAGTGTCTGGCGGGATGCCGCCTCCCCCCCGCATGCGGAGCCTTCCAGTGCCAGGCACAGCGAAGGGTCGAGATACTCCGGGGTGAGGATGCCGACGTCCCGTTGCATGCGGGACAGGCAGAGCTGGTCCAGGGCCGAGGCGGCGGTGGTCAACAGCAGTGTCAGTCCCAGCATGCGGCACATCCCTGTTGCAGGGCGAAGGGGCTACTCGCCTTCTGCGAGTGTCAGACTTCGCGTAATGCGTGTGTTGAAATCGTATTACTCTCTTTTTTGATGATGTCACGCGGAGATGAAAATCGTCAGATTTTCACTAAAATCGTTTCTGATCATTTGTTTAAGCGTATTCCCAGGGCTGTTGGCCGTAGGAAGATCGCGCTCTGGTTGAATTTTACGGTGTCTCTATCGAGATTATCTGCAAAAAATAATATAAATTGAGACAAAGACATGATTGTGAGGATGATATGCGCCTGATTCCTGCCGCCCTTGCCGTCCTGCTATCCCTCTCGACCACTGTTTCGGCCCAAGGGTGGCAGGGGCGGCCCGAGCCTGGGCATCGCTCCGGGGCGCAGAACGGACTGCACCCTCACCGCCCGGCGAATGCGTTTGATGGCGTGCAGATCGATGCCAGCGCATTGCTGGTCGAGCCCGCCCCACCCAGCCCGGCGGAGCGGGAACCCGCGCCGAACAACCGGCCGATGTTCAGCAATGGCTGGACGCGGGACGGCTTTGGCGGCCGGCCGGGTGGCTGGCGTTGAGGAACTGTCGCATGAGCCTGCATGCCAGGGGCTTCGTCGTGATCCATCGGGAGCTCGGCGTCTATGTCGGCCGGGCGCCGAATCTCTCCTGCTGGTCCAAGCTGAATGCGGCCGGACGCGTGGCCGTGGCCACCTTCCCAACCGAGGCCAAGGCCCGCTGGCATGTCGATCTGTGGGAGGGTGGCTGGCCTGACGACCAGGTCGCGGTCGGGCTGAGCCTGCATCCGGTGGACGTGGACCTGCCGGATGGCTGGGCCAGTATCGCCGCCTTGCGCGCCGCCGGGTTGGAAGAGCATCTGGGGGAGCTGGCCCATGCCGGTTGGGACAACCGGCATGGGCGGTGTTAGCCGGGGTCTGGAGCATATCCGCCGCGTATAGAGGCGGCGGATATGCTCCATCCTGTTGCAGGAGGGCGTGATGCACGTCTTCGGTTGAGCCAAACCGAGACGAGCACGGCCTAGATGAATTGCAGGTCGGCGTGCAGCGCGCCGCTGGCCTTCAGGGCATTGAGCACCGAGATCAGGTCCCGCGGCGCCAGCCCCAGCGCGTTCAGGCCATTGACCAAATTCTGCAGTGTGTTGGCGCGTGGCAGCACGGCGAGGCGGCGGCCACGCTGGTCATCCACCTCCACTTGCGTCCGTGGCAGCACCACCGTCTCGCCGTTGGAGAACGGTCCGGGCTGGCTGGCAATCGGGCTCTCCGTCACGCGGATGACCAGGTTGCCGTGGGTGATGGCCACCGGTTCCACCCGTACATCGGCGCCGACGACGATGGTGCCGGTACGTTCGTCCACCACCACGCGGGCGGTGGTTTCGGGCCGTACCTGCAGCGCCTCCATCTGTGCCACCAGGGCCGGCAGGCGGTCCCGCAGGCCGAAGGGCACTTTCACCTCCACCGTGCCCAGGTCCAGCGCCGTGGCGGTGGCCGGGCCGAAGCGCGCGTTCAGCACTTCCTCGATCCGGATGGCGGTGGTGAAGTCGGGCGAGCGCAGCGCCAGGCGGATGGTCTCCGCATTGCGCAGGTTCACCGGCACCTCGCGTTCCACCAGCCCGCCGCCGGGCACGCGGCCCTGGGTGGTGACGCCGCTGGAAATGCTCTGCGCCTGCCCGCCGGCCTGGAAGCCGCCGACGACGACGGGACCCTGCGCCACGGCATAGACCTCGCCATCCGCGCCCAGCAGCGGCGTGACGATCAGCGTGCCGCCATTCAGGCTGCGGCTGTCACCCAGGGAGGAGACCTGGACGTCGATCGGCGTTCCTTGCCGCGCGAAAGGCGGCAAAGTGGCGGTGACGATGACCGCCGCGGTATTTCGCGTCTGCACCCGTGAATCGGCGACGTTGATGCCCATGCGTTCCAGCATCGCGGCCAGGCTCTGCTGGGTGAAGGGCGTGTTGCGCAGCTGGTCCCCGGTGCCTTGCAGGCCGATGACGAGGCCGTAGCCGACCAGCTGGTTGCCGCGCACCCCTTCGATGGTGACGATATCCTTCAGGCGCACCTGCGCCATCGCCGGCACGGCGGTGAAACAGGCACAGGCGAGCATGAAGGCCCGGAGGAAGCGGCGCGGCATGGCAGCCTTCCCTTTCCAGCTTCAGACGGCGTAGCGCAGGCCGGCCTCGGCCAGCGCCGCGTGCGGCATCAGGCGCGGGTCCAGGCCCAGCAGCGCCCGCAGCGTGCCCAGCGCATCCTGCAGGCGCAGGCTGCCGGCGGCACCGCTGACCGGCATCAGCGCCACGGCGCCGCGCCACAGCAGCACGGCGGCATCGCGCGCCAGCGGCGTCGCCAGCATGAAGCCCTCGCCGCATTCCTCGGGCGTGCAGCCCAGGGAGTCGGCGATGGCGGCGTAGGTGGCGATGTCCTCTTCCTCCAGCGCCAGCGGAATGAAGGCGTGGGCGGTCATGGGAGCGGTGATGGCGTTCACGTCGGATTCTCCGTTGTCCAGCTGGGGATCAGAGGTAGTTGACGAGGCTCAGCGTCTGCAGCTGTGCCGTGATGGAATAGGTTGCCTGCAACTGGATCTTCAGCATGCCGACCCGGTCGGAGAGAGTGTAGTAGTCGGCACCTTCCAGAGTATTGATCTGCGCGGTCGCGGCGCTCACCGTGCGGTCCTGGATGGTCGAGACATGCTCCAGCCGGGCTTCCTTGGTGCCGAGCGTGCCGGCCAGGGTCGTCAGGTTGCTCTGCGCGCCGCGCATCAGCTCGCCGGCGCGGCTGGCCAAGGCCGTCTTGGCCTCCTCGGTCAGCTTGCTGTTGTCGCCGCCGAGCAGCGAGGTCAGCGCCAGCGCGTGCATGGCATTCTTGAAAGCGGCGTTATCGCCGCGCACGTCGTAGGCCAGGGTCTGGCCCTCGCCGATGCGGACCAGGTTGGGCGTGCCGTCGCCGGTCTTGCTGGCCGAGGTGTAGTAGTCGGAATAGAAGGCGGAGCCGGCACCGCCGAAGACGTCGTCGATCTGGTCGATGACGTCCTGCACCGCCGCTTCGTCCAGCGCCGCGCCGCCATTGGCAGCCACGGCGGCATCCAGGATGGCCTTCATCTTCGTGGGCAGGTCGGCGATGTTGCTGATCGGCCGTGCGGCGCTGTCCGTGCCGCCGAATACCTTCTGCCCCTGGAAGTCGATATTCAGCAGGTCGGCGATGGAAGCCAGGATATCCGGCGTGTCGGCGCCCAGCGTGTTGTAGCTCTGCTGCTTCAGCGCATCCGATTGCAGGATCTGCGCCGAGGTATCCTCGAGGATCTTGCCGATCGAGGTCATGGCGGTCTGCATGGTCTTCATGCGCTCGCCAGCCAGGGCGGTGGTGTTCTTGATCGCGTCGCCCTGCTGGATATCGTCGTAGAGGCGGTACAGCAACGAGGCGCCGACACCCATCTCGCGCGCCGGATCGCTCTTGCGGCCGGACGCGATCTCGGCGGTCGACTGGGCGATCTGGCTTTGCAGCGACTGCAGGCTGGCCTGGCGGCCAATGGTGATGCCGGCGCCTGATACGCGGTCCATCATCTCGAACTCTCCTTCAACGGATAGTGCCCAGTTCCTCGAGCATCTTCGACGCGGCCTGGATGATCTGCACGGAGGCGGAGTAGGTCTGCTGCACCATCATCAACCGGGTCAGCTCCTCGTCCACGTTCACCGCCGTCTTGTTGGTGAGGTCGGCGCGGGCCTGCAGCGCGATGCTGGAGCGGGTGGTGGCGCGGTCGGTCCAGGTGGTGCGCTCGCCCTGCATCAGGCCGATGGCCTGGGACGTGGCCTGGGACAGGCTCATCGAGCCCGGCAGGCCGGTGCTGGTGTCGTAGCCCCGGTTCTTGTCCATCGCATCCAGCCAGGACAGGATGCCGGTATTGTCGGAGGCATTGCCTTCTACCGCTGCCTGCATGCCATCCCGCATGCGCCAGATGTCGCCGCCGGCATCGGGGTCGACCCTGGCGTTGATGCCGATGGTGCGCGCCATGCCGACAGGGGGCTGAGTGGCGTCGAAGGTCGCGGCGCCATCACGGGTGAACAGGCCGGCCTGGTTACCGGTGACGGACCGGTCGCCCATCTGGAAGCTCTCCGCCACGCGGTTGGCGACCTGGTCCAGCATGTCGGCGAAGCGGGGCATCGTCTCGTCACGCATCTTCAGCCCGGCGGCGATGCTGCCGCTGTTCGAGACGCGGATGACGCGGCCATCGACGGTGACGTCGGACAGGCCATCGGTGTACGGCGTGGTGCCGCCATGCCGGACATCGGACGGGATCTCCGGCACATGGGTGAAGACCAGCTTGTGCACCGTGCCGCTGTCGAACAGCGTGGTGCCGCCATCGGTCATCACCAGCAGCTTGCCGGGGCCGTTATCGTAGATGCGCAGCGGCAGCTTCTGCGACAGGCCGGCCAGGATGCTCTCGCGCTGGTCCGCGTATTCGGCGGTGGAGGCACCGCGTGCCGAGGCCTGCGCCAGCTTCTGCTCGACCTCCTTGAGGCTGTCGAGCGCGGTGTTAACCGCCTTCACGTCCTGCGCGACGCCGAGATCCGCCTGGGTGCGGATGTTGGAGACGGCGGCGTCCATGTCGTGGAAGCCGGCCACCAGGTCCTGCGCCGCTGACAGCGCCTGGCTCTGCGCCACGGCGTTGTTGGGCGCCGAGGACAGCGTGGTCAGCGCATCCTTCAGCGAGCCCATCAGGGAAGAGAGCGAGCGCTCATCCGCCGGCTGGCCGATGGTGCTGGTATAGGTCTCCAGCAGCGCCTGCATGCGGTCCGCATAGGCCTCGGCCCCATCGGCACCGCGGGAGGCCGCGGCCAGCACGGAATCGCCCGCCCGCTGCGTGACGCCGGTGGCGACGCCGGCACCGGTGCCGGCCACCAGGTTCTCGCTGCGCGGCAGGTCCCGCCGCACATAGCCGGGCGTCTGCGCATTGGCGACGTTGTTGGAGATGAGCGCCGCCGCCCGCTGTTCCGCCGCGAGCGAACTGAGCGCGTTGAGCATGGCGCCTTGGATGGACATGATTCAGGTTCCGCTTTTCTCTCGCCCGGTGATCGTGTTTCGCAGCTGGCGGGGCGCGCCTCAGCGGCCCCGCCTCACCGGCTCAGCGCTTCAGGTTGGTGGCCTCTTCCAGCATCTGGTCCGCCGTGCGGACGACCGAGGCGTTGGAGCTGTAGGCGCGCTGCGTCTCGATCAGGTTGGTCAGCTCCGTGCCGATATCGACGTTGGAGGCTTCCAGCGCACCGCCCGAGGTGGTGCCGGCCGAGCCCTCGCCCGCCGTCAGCAGGCGCGGGGCACCGGCGGCGCGGGACATCTCGTAGGCATCGCCGCTGACCGGGTTCAGCCCGTCCGCATTCGGGAAGACCGCCAGCTTCAACTGGTAGATCGGCCGCGACTGGCCGTTGGAGAAGGTGGCGATGACCTTGCCGTCATCCTCGATCGACACACGCTCCAGCAGGCCGAAGGAGGAGCCGTTCTTCTCGATCTTGGTGGCGACGTAGTTGCCGCTGAGCTGCGTCACGCCCTCGAAGCTGTCGAGGTTACCCATCTTGATCGGCAGGCTGGCGGTGCCGTTGCCGAGGGAGAGGGTCAGCGTGCCATAGGTCCTGTCATAGGAGCCGATGCCGGCGACGACATCCGGCGCGCCGTTGGCGTCGCCGTCCCGGCCATAGACGGCGGGATCGGGCACCTTCGCCGTGGCATCCACCGGGGCGCCGGTGACGAACTTGCCCGAGGCATCGGTGATGGACTTGATGGTGCCGGCATTCGGGCCGGTGCTCCAGAACTCCATCGCGATGCGGCCGACCAGGCGGTCCGGGCTGGTCGCTTCCTTGCCAGGGCTGACCGGCGCGGCCACGCCCTTGTCCGTGGCGCTGTCGAAGATCTCGACGGTCCAGGTGTTGCTGTTGGTGGCGGAGGCGTTCTCCGGCACCATCGGCACGAAGCGGTAGGTCAGCGTCTGGGTGCCGCCCAGCGCATCATAGTAATCCACGCTGCTGATGAAGCTGTCCTGGTCCGGTGGCGGCGAGGCATAGGCGGTCTGGCCGCTGGGCAGGTTGGCCCAGAAGGTCATCTCCGTGGTGGGGGCGGAAGCGACGCTGATATTGTTGACGTTCACCGTGGTCAGGCTGTCCACGTTGTTGTCGCCCGCCGTGCCGACCGGCTGGCCGTCGGCGCCGAGCTTGACGCCCTGCAGGTAGTAGCCGGCGGCGTTGACCAGGTTGCCATTGGAGTCCGGGCGGAAGGAGCCGGCGCGGGTGGCCAGGTACTTGCCGCTGCTGCCCGCGGTTTCGTTCACCACCAGGAAGCCGTTGCCGTTGACGGCGACATCGGTGTCGATGCCGGTCTTCTGCACCTGGCCGACCGAGCTGATCTCCACCCGGTTGGTGGCGGCGGTACCGGCGAGGGCGGAGCCGCCGCTGCTGGAACCTTCCAGCACCAGGCTGGAGAACTGCGTATCGACCCGCTTGTAGCCCACGGTGGAGCTGTTGGCGATGTTGTTGGAGATGCCGGAGAGCTTGGTGGCCTGGGCATTGAGGCCCGAGACGCTGGTCCGGAGTGCGTTGATGGCCGTCATCGGCGGTCCCTGCTATGGCTATGGGTCTTGGGGGATGGCAGGCGCGGGGCCTGCCGTTTGCAGTCAGGCTGCGGGCAGCCTGGCCCGTTTTGGGCGGGACCGGTGCCGGCTTCTGCCGGTTGACCGGTGAAGGCTGGCGGTTTCACCGCCGGGGTTCCTGCGCGGTGCTGCGGGCGGTCTGTGCCGCACGGGCGGCGGCCACCACATCGGCGCGCATGACGGTAATGGCGATGCGGCGGTTGCGCGGATCGTTCGGCGCTTCCTGCATCAGCGGCTCGACCGAGGCCTTGCCTTCGACCCGGTACATCCGCGCCGGTGGCACGCCGTTCTGCTCCAGGACGCGGCGGGTGCTGTTGGCACGGTCCGAGGACAGCTCCCAGTTGCCGTAGCCGTTGCGGTTGAAAGCCTGCGCATCGGTATGGCCGGCGACGACCACGGCGTTCGGCACGGTGGCCAGGATGTTGCCCAGCACCTGCAGGATCTTGTTCAGGCGCGGCGTCGGCTCGGTGCCGCCGGGCGCGAACATCGGCGTGCCGTCGCGGTCGAAGATCTGCAGCCGCAGGCCCTCCGGCGTCATCTCCACCTGGATGTTCTGGGCGAAGTCCCGCAAGGCACCGTCGGCGGTGCCGAGCTGGCGCTCGATCTCCGCCTTCATCGCCTCGAAGCGTTGGCGCTCGATCGGGTCGCGCAGGCCGCTGGACTGGCCGGCGGAGGACGCGGCCTGGGCGGCCTCGCCCTGGTTCGCCGTCTCGCCGCCCTCGCTATCCTCGCGCAGGCCGCCATCGCTGACGGTGGTCAGCGAATCCTCGCGGGAATCACCGGCCACGAGCATGGAGCGGCCGCCATCCAGCGCCCCGTTGCCGGAGGGCATGTCGAGGATGGAGGAGGCGTTGAAGAACTGCGCGATGCCGTCCTTCTGCGCCTCGGTGGTGGAGGACAGCAGCCACATCACCAGGAAGAACGCCATCATCGCCGTCACGAAGTCGGCGTAGGCGATCTTCCACTGCCCACCATGGTCGTCATCATGCGGCGCATGATGCTTCTTGATGATGATGGGCCGCTTGTTGGGGTCGGTGCTCATGCGGTGGGGAAACCCGATCTCATGCTCGCCAGGACATTATCCTGAACATTTTTCGCATTCAAGTGCGGCGGTCCTGTTCCGTGTGCCTCACGGTGAGGCTGCCGGCGAGGTTAAGGCGATACAGCACGGCGTCGAAGGCCTCCGCCACCTCGGCGGCGATGGGGCGCGGCAGGGCGTGTGCGGTCTCCATTACCGCGTCCAGCCTGGCATCTTCCAGCCGCCCGCGCAGCTCGATGCGCCCGGTGGCCGGCAGGGCCAGCCGGATGGCGAAGGCGCCGCGGGCGGCCTGCGCCGCCGGCACGGACTTGGCCGGCCGGTCCCGGTCCGGCCGCCAGAACAACTCGATCCAGCTCATATCGTCCGAATTTCGCAGAGGCACGCGCTGGCCGGACCAGAGCGCGGCTTCCCCCAGCGAAGCCGGCGGCTGCGGCGCGGCGCCCAGCAGGGCCACCAGTGCTTTCTCCGTCAGTCCAAGCCCGGCGGCCATGCGCGCCAGCCGCTCATCGCCCAGCCAGCGGCGCATGTCGGGGCGCAGCGCGGCCAGGGCCAGCGGCAGGGTCAGGCCGGCCTCTCCGCCCGGCATCAGCGCCTCCAGGCCGGTGATGGCCGGCGGCGGGTCGGGCACCGGCGGCTCCTCCGGCCGGCTGCCTCGCGCGGGCACCGGCCCGACGATGCGCGCGGCGGCGGCGTAGCCGGCCTCCACCTCCCACCCCGCCGTGCCGTGGCGGGGTGGCGCGGCCGGGTCGATGGGCTCGGCGGCCGGCATCAGGCGGCGTCGCTGTTGCCGACCTCATCCTCGTCGAGGATGAAGATGCGGCCCTCATCCGCCAGCCGCTTGGCGATGGTGATGATATCGGTCTGCGCTTCCTCGATGGCCTTCTTGCGCTGGGCGGGCATGTTCTCGATCTCGTCGCGCATGATGGTCGCGGCGCGTTCGGACATGCTGCCGAGGAACAGCTCGCGCAGCTCCACGCTGGCAGCGGTGAGCGCGACCTGCAACCGGTCCGCCGGGCATTCGGCGACCAGGGTGGCGAAGGTGGTGCGATCGACGCGGATGAGGTCGTCGAAGGTGAACATGATGCGCTTGATGCGGCTGGCCGCATGTGGCTCGCGCGCCTCGATATGCTTCATCAGGTGCTCGACCAGGCCCTTGTCGGCGCGGTTCATGATCTCGGCGACGATCTGCGAGCTGTCGCGCTCGTAGCTGCGGCTGAGGTTGGTGATGAACTCCTTCTGCAGCGTCTGCTCGATATCCTGCAGCACGCCTTTCTGGATGCTGTCCATCCGCACCATGCGCAGCACGATCTCGTCCACCGAGGTGTTGGGCAGCAGCGCCAGCACGCGCGCCGCATGCATCGCCGGCAGCTTGGCCAGGATGACGGCGGCGGTCTGCGCCAGTTCGGTGCGCAGGTAGGTGGCGAGCACCTCGGGCGAGATGTTCGCCAGTTTCTCCCACATGGTCTTGCCTTCGGGACCACGGATCTCGTCCATGATCTCGCTGACCTTCTCGTTGGGCAGCAGGCGCTTCAGCAGGCGCTCGGTCGTCTCGGCGGTGCCGATGACGCTGC
>Ga0308159_1002627_pt1 | contig 20197 bp, 17 predicted proteins | sample PhyCR1_FD_201040 | JGI IMG/M metagenome (GOLD analysis project Ga0308159, IMG submission 201040) | Phyllosphere microbial communities from UC Gill Tract Community Farm, Albany, California, United States - DLSLC.R1 | ecosystem: Host-associated > Plants > Phyllosphere > Unclassified | place: USA... | reverse complement strand
TCTTAAGCCGCCCATCGGATGGGCGTATAGCTCAGCGGGAGAGCACTACGTTGACATCGTAGGGGTCACAGGTTCAATCCCTGTTACGCCCACCATCCTATTCAAGGGCTTAGCGAAATTCGCTAAGCCCTTTCTCGTTTCTGGTGCCAAATGGTGCCAAGGTCGGCGAGTGTCAGTTCGTCTCCTTTGGTTCTTTGTCGCCCTTCGAGAGGCTTGAGAGCGCAAACACTATCGAACGCTGTTCGTCCGTCGAAACATGCACATACGTGCGGTTGGTTATCCGTGAACCCGGCGCGTGACCTAACCGCGCTTGCAGCATCCGGTCACTGACATTTCCCGCGTGCAGCCACGTTGCCATAGCCTTACGAAAAATGTGCGGGGTGAGATGGATCAGTCTTTCTCCGCGCTTGATGCCAGACTTTTTCACTGCCGACGAAAGCGCCTTCCGCATATCTGTCCGCTTACCCCCAAAGCGGCCCGGAAAGACGAAAAGCGACGGCCTGCCACCCGTTTCTTCGGAATGACGAAGGCCAGCCAACATCGCCTCCTTGAGCCGGTCGCTGAGGGAAGCGCTGATCGGAATGATGCGCTCACTATATGTGGACTTCGGCGTGAACTCGGCTTTGCGCTGGATCGCTATCTCTGCAGCGGCGAAATCCACGTCTTCCCATTCCAGTGAGAAAGCCTCATTTTTCCTGCAACCTGTTTCAGCAAGAAAAATGGCCAGCAATCCGGTTCCGGGCGCAAGATGACATATGATCTTTTCCACTTCGAGCGGGGTCGGAATGTCAGGCTTGGGCGGCGGCGCATAGATGCGCTCATATTCAGGAACCTCATCGATCTGCTTTTTCTTCTTGGCGTACAACAACACCTGTATGAGTGTCGCGACCTCGCTATTGATCGTCGGAGGCTTGCAACGGTCTTTCACCACGCGCTTCTTCTGATAGGCTTCGATATCCGAAGTGCTGATGAGATTGATGTCCTTGTCGGCAAAAACGCTGCCAAGCGCCTTCAGGTGGTAGCCGTTTGTCTCAAGCGAAGAGGCGCGCTTCTGTCCTACGGCAACACGATCTGCCTGACGTATGAGCCAACGCTCTGCGAACTCGCTGAAAGTGAGGCCGGCAAGTCTGCGAGCACCGTCCCCGCGCATAGCGCCCGTTAACTGCAACTCGCGAAGCATTGCATCGGCAGCGCTAATAGCAGCGCCCTTCGTCTCATACGCTTTGCGCTCACGTCTACCGCTGGGGCTGATATGAGGAGGTATGTCCAGCAGCCACGAACCATCCAAAACACCGTCCCTTTTACGAGGCCGCACTGAAAACGGGCCGCGCTTTTCAGTTTTCACACTTGCTTTGGTCATTTGCCACCTTTCAGCTTGCGGATCGTCGCGAGGGGATCGAAAGGCTTTGCGTCCAAAGCGGCAACAGCAGCATTTTTGGATGAGACTGCACGAGGCTGACGCTCAGCGAGGTAGTGTTTCGCGGATTTCTCCATGCGCATCGCAATGAACGCATCCACGTGGTTGCGATCATACACGATACGTCTACCGATACGTGCGACGGGCAACTCTTCGCGGCTCAGGCGGTACACATAATCCTTCGTCGTGCCGAGCATCCAAGCGACGTTTTGGAGGTACAGCCATTTATCATGACCGGGACTACCCATACCCAAATAGAGGTGAGGGTTTTTCTGCCGGTCAAGTTCATTGGCATGGCGAAGATACTCAATTCTGGACATGCGGGGACGTTGCGGGGAGCGTGGGCTCCCAGCCTTTTCAAGATCAGACATATTCACTCCATTGACGCAGTGAGCCTGCCGGTGCCCAGTGATGAGAACCGATTACTTGCCGGGCGTCGGCAGACTGGGGATGTGCTGGTGGCTTCACCAGTCCGAGAAAGATGCCTTAGAACACTATGCTTTTCAAGCACAATTATACCGATAACATCATGTTTTTATTGACATAAATATGTACCTACACATGTAGGCAATACGTGCCTTTGGCTCCATCAGAGCGGCCGCGAATTTGCCAGTGCAGATTATTGCCAACCACCGTACTGCGACGCTATATGACAACGATGGTTCGACGCAGTTTCCAGCTTTACATTCAGGCAAACGCTGACTTCGCAAGGGAGATCGAGCGTGCCGGGGAAACTGCGCGAGATACGATAGGCCGTTTGAAGGCAACAGGCGACCGCAACAAGCGACGGCTTTTGATCGATCGGTTCCTCAAATCGTCTGATGCAAAGCTGTATTATCTCTTCCGGGCAGTAGTCAGGTGCAACCTGTTGCACCGCTTCCCGCCGGGGCGCGTCGCAAGCGAAGCCGAAACCCTAGATTTGTTCAGCGGCGAGATAGAGCATGCTGGCTTCTACCAAAAACCTGCCACGACGCTTCAGAGCGCACGTGTCATCACGATATTCGGCCCGAGAAAAAAAGCGCGCCAGAACATGGTCCGTGCAGTTCTCGAAGCCGTACACCAACCACGCCCGGATCAATACACGATCAACGGTGGGGTGCCCGAGGCTCTTAAAGCCTTGGTGCGAGACTTCAATGACGGATACTTCTTTGCAACGGAGCGGGACATAAGACGCTTCTACCAGCACATCCGCCGTGAAGGTCTTGCCAATATACTGCGCCCTCTTCCTAAGCGGGTAGTGGACAGTGTTGTTTGGGATGGCCGGTCAGACGACTGGGCAGACACAGATGACCTCTCTACAGCAGTATCAGCCGATGGCCTTCTTCCCCTCAGGGGTCTGCCGCAAGGTTCCGCTTGTTCACCCATTGCCGCCGAAATGGTCGTCGCCAGCCTGCTTGCAGGTCTGAATGACGATGTACGGGTTCGGGCTTATGCCGATAACGTCATCATATTAGGCAGGACTGAAAATGAGGTGCTGGCGGCAAGCGAACAGCTAGCCAACCTCGCAAATGCGCATAGCGCTGGACCTCTGAGGCTGAAGGACAACGATACCGTCTTCGATCTTCGCAAGCAAACTTTCGCTCTGCTAGGATACGAAGGCAGTTTTCTCGCCAGTGGGGACCCTCCACGTCTCGACTGGCAACCACGAGACTACAAACTTTCTGCAATTGAAACCATAGTAACGAACCCGCATACCTCTCGGCGTGAATTGATAGACGCGATCAAGTGGTGTCAGGCTGCTCGCTACGCTTACCCCCTGTGGGAAGGTGGGCGGATATGGTGCGCGGAAGTTCAGTGCGCCCTTCATGCGCGGATTGCGTACAGCCTCCCAAGTAATCTGGCTCGCTATCAATCCTGTAGAATCATCTTCAACTATTGGAAAGAGAACCTTGAAGTCCCGCGGGAACTTCAATTACTCCTTCCTGAAGCAGCAAACGAAGTCGAGGTTGCGGGACGGCAAGCTGTTCTGGATATAATGACCCCATGGGTTCAGAACCTGTATCCCAACCAGATATTGTCACGAACATCTAGGCTTGGGCTTCCCAGCAACGACCCTTAGAACAAACCAGAGTCATACTCATTGCAAACTTCTGCGGTTTTGCACTCATTGCAACATGTTGCACACCTCGCGAACGCTTGGATACTTGGCACAATAAGAGAAGTCTGCAAGTAAATATACGGCAGTATGGCGAGCCACATCCGCTCACTCCCGTTCATACTTTCGTTGATAGGGACTGCGGGTCGATGCCTGTTTCGGCTCAGATGCTTCGAACGCCGCCTTCATCTCCGGGATGCCTGCTAGATGCCGCTCGATGCGTAGGAAGCCTTGGGCAATAACTCCGAGAAGCAAAAGGAACAAGCCAAGACTTTCGGTTGCAGCGGCAAGGGTCAGCAGCAGATAGTCCTGACCCGGACTGACGGTGAACGCCAGACCAGCGACTACGATACCTCCGAGAATGCAAACCTTGCCGAGACCTGCGACGGGATGGGAAAACATGGTGCCTCCTTGCTACTATTCCGCCGCCAACGGCTGGCGATAGATTTGATGATGGGGAATGCCGACACCCTCCGGGACGGGAGCGCGGGCGAATATGTTGCTGATTTGCGGGCCATAGGCGGCCCGTAGAGGCCCGGCGATGTCTACCCGCACCATCGGCAGGCGGGCGAACCATTCGTCACCTGTGACCGCGTATTGCGAGACGATTTTTAGCCACGCGTGCGGGTTCTTGTAACGCGCATGCAGCGAAAGATGGATACCCTGCTGAACTGAAAAGGTCGACTTAGGCCAGCCAAAGTAGTTCTCGCTATGCCAAGCCACGCGATCAGTCCTACCGCTGATCGAGCAGACTTTCGGCTTTGCCATCCAACCATTGTCGCAGAACCAAGATTGTAGCTGCCAAACATGGACGCGTTCTTCATGAGTGAAGCCGTTATAAGAAGGCAAGATGCCCCATTTCCATTGCCGGAACGGTTTCATCGACTAACGTCCCGAGGATTTGTAGGAGCCGGCGGTGAAACCTGATTCACCGAATGGCAAATCATATGAAGCGCGAGGACTTGGGCGTCATGAACCGGCGCATGCGTGACCAACATTGCCACCTACCTCCCCGCGGGGCGGTCATCGCGGTACGTCCCCGCGAATTGCCCCTTCAACCCTCTGGTGATCGGGGAGGTAGTAAACCGCACAACACGGCCCTACGGCCTTTAGTTCGAAGAACCTGTTGCATACGCCGCAGGCTCCCCGACCATAGGTCGAAGAGTGGTGTCTTTCAGGACACCGTTCCTAGTTGTGTCGGGCTACTACCCCCGAGAGCGGCACGTACCACTCATGATCAATGTGGAAGGAGCGCACGGCGAAGTCAACGGCTGAGTGTAGGAACCAACGGGCAGATTTTCCTGTGTATTCTTTTCACTTTGCGCGAGATTTTGCCCAGATCGAAAGAATTTTTAGTTAGCCACATGCAGGTTGTAGGAGGGCAAGATGAAAGCGCACACCAAAAACGTTGAAGGGTGGATGTCTATGATTAACCAAGGGCAGCCTGCGCTGCCTCGGTTTCAACGTCACGAAGCATGGAAGCCTGATCAGATTGAAGGGCTGTTGGAAAACATCCTGCGGGTTCCGTCACTGCCGATCGGTGCGCTCCTCACGCTAGAAGTGGGAAAGTCGGGCTCCGTGACCCCAACGTACTAGTCTTTAGAGAACCGGCGGGGCGTCATTTTGCAACAGTTGCACCCGGCACGCCTCATCAGCCACTGGACCCTCCCATATTTTTGTAGTGCCGTATGGCTGCTTGGTCTATCAGGCAAATTGTAGTCCCTCTATGCACACCCGGTACAGAGAGGTATGTGATCTAGAATATGAAATCTTGTCAGAGATCGCACAGCGTTAGGCTTGAGAGCGTGCGTCCAGGACTGGTTGGAAAGTCGACCGGAGCAACAACCAGACGCCTCCGCTGAAGATGCAGAACCCTCAGGTGGCATGGAAATTCTCAAGACCTCGCGTCACTACGCGACACGCAGCTCACTCTCGCTCATGCTGCCGAAACGGAAGTTTGTAATGAAGCTAAAGTTGCAACAGCTCGAAGCCCATCTATGGGGCGCAGCCAACATCCTGCGGGGCAAGACCGCCGGGCAAGACTATAAGAATTATATCCTTTCGTTGATGTTCTTCAAACGACTGTGCGATCAGTGGGAGAACGAAGCCGACGACGCGATAGCCGAACTTGAGCGCCAGCAAGCTCGCAACTTTACCGAAGCGCAAAAGGCGGTATTCCGCGCACGCGGAGAGCATCGCTATTCTATCCCCGAAGGCAACCGCTGGGGCGATGTGCTAGCCGCCTCTACGAACCTCGGCGAAAAACTCACGTCGGCCATGCGGAGCGTGTCCGACGCCAACGAAGAATTGCGCGGTGTGTTTACCGTCGATTGGGCGCAGCCTGCGCCGGATGGCAGCGGTAAACCGCTAATCCCAAATGAGGTCGTCCACGCGCTCATCCAGCACTTCAACGCGTACGACCTGTCCAACGCCAGCGTCCCGCCAGATGTGCTGGGCCACGCCTACGAATACCTTATCAAGCAGTTTGCAGACGACGCGGGCGCGAAGGCAGGCGAATTTTTCACCCCACCAGAAGTCGTGGACACACTCGTGCGCATTCTTGAGCCGCAACCCGGGGATACCCTGTACGATCCCACCTGCGGCAGCGGAGGCATGCTTGTGCACTCGGCAAACTTTTTGCGCGAGGCCGGTCAACACCCCACCTCGGCTGAATATTATGGGCAGGAGATGAATTGGGGCAACGCCGCCATCGGCAAGATAAACTCCGTGCTCCATGGGCTGGAGGCGAAAATAGCTGCTGGAGCCAGCACTATCACCGACCCGGCCTTCAGGGATGGTGCAGGAAAGGTGCGCAAATTCTCGCTGGTGCTCGCCAATTTTCCGTTCTCCGACGAATTATGGTGGCTGAAACCCGAGCAGCAGACGGACGACAAGAAAAAAAAGGACAAACTCAAAAAGGAAATTTTTGGCAAGGAAGGCTTCAAGGACGCCTATGACCGTTTCGGGCGCGGTACCCCATTTAAAGCCCCGCCCGCCGGTTATGGTGATTACGCTTTTATCCTGCACATCCTCGCCTCGCTGTCCGACCAGGGCCGTGCGGGCATCGTTTGCCCCCAGGGCGTGCTGTTTCGTGGTCAGCCGGAAGTTGAAGAGGAGACCGGTGATTTCGACGAAGACGGCAATCCTGTCATCAAGCGGCGAAAGGCCGACGACGAGCATCTAATTCGTAAATCGCTTATTGAATCAGGGCTACTCGACGGGGTGATTTCGCTGCCGCTCAACGTGTTCTACGGCGCGGGCGTTCCCGCCTGTCTGCTCATCCTCCGTAAGCACCGCCGACCCGAGCGTCACAACAAGGTGCTACTGGTGTACGCTGCACGCCATTTCCGTGAGCTGGCTAACCAGAATGAACTGCGCCCTCAAGATGTGATGCGCATTCTCGTTCATGTGCAGGCTTATGGAGACGCTTCCAAGGTACCTGCATTGGTCGCGCAGCATAGCGGGCGCATTCGCGAGCAGATCAACGCGCGCGAACACGACGAGGTCGAGCGGCTCGAAGCCGAATATTCCTATGCTGCCTCACGACTGGCGTTGCTAGGAACCGAAGTTGCGGCAAAGCTCGCTGAACTAGAGAAGCTCACCGTAATATCTGTTCGCAATAAGGCTGAGAGCGCGTTGGCCAAGCTTCAGGCCCAGCTCGACAAGGCGAGAGCTAAGATTGCGGAGCGCGACGAAAAAATTGCTGAGGCTCGCCGCCGCGCCGAAGGTGATCGGCGCGATGTAGACAAGGTTGGCGATCAATTGGGTGCGCTCTATGGCGACGCTGACGAACTAATCAAACATGCACGTGTGGTCGGTCTGAATGAGATCGAGGAAAATGAATTTAACCTCAACATCCCACGTTATATCGACACGTTCGAGCCGGAACCGAGGGTGACGGTAAAAGATGCTTTAAAGGCGCTGCGCGATGCGGAAAGTGCATTGTCATCCGCTGAAGGCGAGTTGATAGAAATGCTAAGGGGCGCCGGATATGAAACCTACTGATGCGCTACCGCATCCCGCCGATTGGAATACCGCGATCGTTGGCGAGTCCATCGACATCAAGCGCGGCGTCAGTTGGTCAAAGGAGCAAGAGCACCCAAAAGCCTATGACCGTGCAGTCCCGGTCATTGGCATCAGCAATGTTCAGGAGCGCCTTGAACTTGGAGATCTGCTTTGGCTGTCTGGGTTGAAGCCCAAAGCGATTGAGCATAAGCGAGTTGAAAAAGGCTGGTCGGTTATGGTGGGCTCCAACGGCAACCGCCAACGCATCGGTAACGCGGTCTTTGTCGCGCAGGATGTTGAGTTTCTCTTTGGGTCGTTCTTGATTGCAGCAAAGCCGAAAAGCGAAAGTGGCATCACACCGGAGTTTTTCTTTCGATGGCTGCGTAGCGATCAAGTTCAGTCATACCTGAGTGCGTCGTCCGAGGGGTCAACGGGCCTCGGTAACCTCAGTCATAGCTTCTTCCGAAAGATGACATTCGCCTTCCCGAAGAAAGATGAGCAAACGGCCATTGCCCGCGTCCTCGACGCCGTGGATGCCGCACTTGATTCAGCGCGGGAGGCGGCGAATGGCGTGAAGGAGTTACGACGTGCTGTGACTCAGGAGTTCTTCTACTCAGCGTTGGGAGTGACCGCGTATGCCGATCATCCGGAACAGAAGTTGCCCCCCGGCTGGAGGCTACTGCCCACAGGAGCCTTGTTGACGGAGGAGCCGAAAAATGGCGTATCTCCGCAGGCTACTGCGCAACCGCCGGGGACACCAACATTCAGCATTGCCGCTGTTCGCGATGGAAAAGTCGATCTGACGAACACAAGCAATGTAAAGTATGCCAAGATTTCAGATCGCATCGCTGACAAGTTCAGGATTAGCGCGGGTGACGTGTTAGTTGTTCGTGGCAACGCGAATCCTAATCTCGTAGGCAAGGCGGGCCGCGTTGGCGAATTTCCCAATGGCTGCATTTATCCGGACATCACCAAGCGCATCGTATTTCGCACCGACGGAGAAAATGCGGTGTTGCCGGACTACGCAGTTTTAGCCTGGAACCATCCCATCGTTCACAATCAGGTGCTGCGCCGGGCCAAGACGTCTAATGGGACCCTGAAAATCAACAACCGCGATGTAAAGCAAATTGTGCTACCAGTTCCGCCTGAGGCAGCGCAGCACGAAATCACTTCAATAGTTGCTGCAGTGAATTCCAAACTGAACGTTCTAAACCAAAAGATTCGGGCGCTTCAGCGACTTAAAAAATCCCTCACCTACGAGCTGCTGACCGGATGCGTCCGCGTGAACCCTACGATGCTTGAATGCGAGGCGGCGGCATGAGCGAAGCCAGTTATGTCGAATTGCCTATTTTACAATGGCTCTCGGGATTCGGCAGCACCATGCCTGGCGACGGGGGGCTAGGATGGACGTACCTCGATGAAACGGGCATGGCCGCCTTTGACCGGCCGTTGGAAGACCCGCTGGTGGAAAAACTGCTAGTAGAAGCCATCCTCCGCATTAACGACCACGTCAAAACGCCGGAACAGGCAAAGCTGGCCATTAAGGCGCTGCGTACGACAATGAACGGGCCAGACAAGCTGATCGCCAATCGCGAAACGCTCGACCGACTACGCAATGGCGTCAAGGTGGAACTAGTACCCAGCACAGATGCTCACACGGTGTTCTTCATTGAGCTCAAGCCGGAACGTCAGCACCTCAACGACTACACCGCCACTAACCAGTACCGTGTGCAGGGCGTCAAGCAGTGCCGCGACGACACAGTGCTGCTGGTCAACGGCATTCCACTGGTGATTGCCGAATATAAAAGCTACCTCACAAGTGGCAAAGACTGGACAGAGGCCGTGCACCAACTGCACCGCTACCAGCGCCAGGCGCCGCAAATGCTAACGACCAATGTTTTCTGCGTGGCAGCGGACGAGGATGCGTTCCGCTACGGCACGGTGCTGTTCCACGACGCGACGAAAGACGACATCGAGCGCCACCTCGATACCTGGGGACCGTGGCTGTCGCGTTACCCGGAACACAAAGGCTGGTGGAACGAGCCAGAAGCCGATGACCCTGACGATCCGTTAGAAGGACCAGTGAATGGGCTGCTACGCTTGGAGCCAGCGCATGTGCTGGACTTCTTGGAGCACTTCACTGTCTTCGAGACGAAGAAGGGCAGGACTGTCAAAAAGGTGGCGCGGTACCAGCAGTTCGAGGCGGTGAACGACATTGTGGATCGCACTTTAGGGCTGATAGGCAAACCCGTTAGTCGGCAAGATCGCACGGGGCTCATCTGGCACACGCAGGGATCGGGTAAATCGCTAACGATGGTATTCGCCGCCTACAAGCTGCGGCGGCAGGCTGCCCTCAAAAACCCGACCGTGCTCATAGTGGTTGACCGCCGCGACCTGAAAACACAAATTTCCGACGACTTCGACGCCTGCGACTACCCAAATGTGGAAAAGGCGCTAGGCGTCGATGACGTACGATCGAAGCTGCGCAATCTCTGGCGTGGAACGCTGGTGATGACAGTGCAATCGTTCCAGAAGATGAGCGACCTCAAGCCCCTTGAAGACGACAACATCATCGCGTTGGTGGACGAGGCGCACCGCTCGCAGAAGGGCAACGGCGCGGAAAGCTACGCGATGACCATGCGAGTGAAGCTGCCGAACGCCTTTCGCTTCGGCCTCACCGGCACTCCTATAGACCGCGCGATGGTCAACACGCACAGGGATTTCGGTCCTATGGTCAACGACGAGCAGGAGCGTTACCTCAGCTACTACGGCATTAGGCGCGCCATCAAAGATGGCGCAACACTGGAAGTGCACTATCAGCGTGACCGCGTGCCCTTCCTGGTGGACGAGAAGACGCTGAATGTCCAATTCGAGAAGATGTGCGAGGAGATGGAGGTCGAGGACGAACAGGCCAAGGATTTGATACAGCGCCAGCGTTCCCAGTGGAAAGAGCTGGCCCGCCATCCCGATCGCGTGGAGCTGGTGATCAGCAAGATGCTGGAGCACTTCCTTGCTTACCCCGACCCAAACGGCTTCAAGGCGCAACTGGTCGGCGTCGATCGCGTCGCTTGCGCCCGCTTCAAGGACGCGTTGGGCACCAAGCTTCAGGAGAAGGGGCTGCCGACTGAATGGTGCGACGTCATCATATCCGAAGGACAGAATGACGATGCCGACCTTGCTCGCTTCCACTACGGCAAACAAAAGCAAGACGACTTGATCGACTATTTCAAGCTTACCCCCAAGCAGTGGGAAGACTGGAACTGCGAGGCGTTCGGCGAGGACCGCAGCAGGTGGAAACCGCCGCTGAAAATTTTGATCGTCTGCGACCGACTGCTGACCGGCTTCGACGCACCGGTTGAACAGGTGATGTATCTCGATAAGCCCCTGCGTGACCACAACCTGTTGCAAGCCATCGCCCGCACCAATCGACCACTGCCAGCGATGAACAAGCGCACCGGCGTGGTGGTCGATTACTTCGGCGTGTTTAACAATTTGGCGAAGGCGCTAAATTTTGATGAGAATATCCGCGAAGAGGCGCTGATCGACTGGGACAAGCTCAAGGCCACGGTGCCCGGCGAGGTGGCACGCTGCATGGAGAGCTTCAACGGGATCACCGTTGCAGACACGCGCGACTGCCTTTTGGCAGCACTGAGAGCAATCAAAGATCCAGACGCGGCAAAGATCTTCGAGCACAATTTCAAGAGCTTGGAGCGATTGTGGGAGGCAGTTTCACCAGATCCGGTGCTGTACGAACACCGCTATACCTACAATTGGCTGTGCAGCGTGTTTATCGCCCACCGCCGCAGACAAAGGGGCGCTGGCAAGCAGAGTACCTACGGCGAGCTCTCAGCCAAGACGCGGGCTCTGATTGAAGAAAACACCACCTTTATGGATCTGGCCGACTCTCTACCCGTTTTTAAAATCGACAAGGATTACGTTAACAAGTTGGAAGCCCTGCCTAGCCCGGCCGATAAGGCAGCAGCGCTCGAATCACTATTGACTGCGGAGCTAGCCGAGGAGGACGGTAGCTTCATATACCGGCAGCTTGGCGAACGGCTCGCGCGATTGAAGGCGCAAAAGGACACTGCCGACAAGGCCGCCGAAAAACGCCTCAAGGAGTTGCAGGCCATCGCCGACGAAAAAGCCAAAGCTGACGAGGAGCCGTCACGCCTTGGCCTGACATGGCCGGGTGAATATGGTCTGTTCACGGTACTCCGCGAATATTCGGTCAGCAAGTACGAGGTATATCTCGCTGACTGCGCGCGGCGCATGGTAGCGCACTTGCGGGGCAATCAGTTGCTCTCGGCCGGGTGGAGCAATTCCAAGAGCGCGCGAATGCGTGTGGAACAGTCGCTGCTGGCTGAGTCGTGGAACCCACATTACACCGCACTCGGCTTTGAAGCGGACCTTGCCAATCCACCGTTCCTCGCGCCTGCGATCAAAGAACTGGTTAACGGTGATAGCATTGTCTCAAGCAATCCATAAGGCTGAAACGCAGCGCCTTTGGCTCGACGGGCAGGAAGTTGAGTGGCGGCTGGTGCGCTCGCCGCGAGCCAAGAAGCTACGCATCAAGGTGGGGTTGGACGGGATAATTGTTGTGCTGCCCGAAGGACGCGACGATCGTGAGGCCGCAAAGTTTATCAGCGATCAACGCGCGTGGGTCGCCAAACAATTGTCGCGGGCTTGTGAACTAAGTACCTTGCGTCGGACGTCGTCGCCGAATGTCGAAGAGATCCTGCTCTGGGGCGATATTATGGCCGTGAAAGTTATGCGTTCGCAGACGTGGCGTGGGCTGAATAAGGTCGCCGTCGAAGGCGGCGTAATCACGATCATTTGCAAGCGGGGCAGCAAGACGGCTCCTGCTCGTTCCCTGGAGAATTGGCTGCGCAAGCAGGCACGCCAACGGATCGAGCAGCACATCGCGGAACTTGACAAACGTCTCAAGCGCACGCCGAACCGTATCTATGTGATGGGTCAGCGCACCAAATGGGGCAATTGCTCGGCAATAGGCAACTTGTCGTTCAACTGGCGGCTTGTGATGGCCCCTGACTTCGTTCTGCACTACATTGTCACGCACGAGATGGTGCACTTGGCGATCCCTGACCACTCGGCGAAATTTTGGCTGACCGTGCAAAGCCTCTGTCGCGATACGGAACGTGCCAGACAGTGGCTTGTTGCGCATGGACTTCAGCTTCAGATGACGCCGCTGTTATCGGAATGACGGTGACGCTACCTGTAACTTTTGAGTGAGAAACACTCCCTACCCTTCGCAATTAAGAGCCCGCCCCGGTAGCAGTTGTTGATTGCGGGTTTTGCCGATGGGCAATCTTTGCAACAGTTGCCCATGACGCACCGTCAGCATGCCGCATTTGTGACCACGAGAGGCCGGCATTCAGCATCGCTCCAATGCCAGCGTTCCGCCTATAGTTTTCAACACGATCGCGATACCTTCCTTCCGCCTTTGCTTTCGACTGTTCTTGAGCTTGTCCGCGACGGGGATCTGCGTAGTCCTTTCAAGCAATGGCGGCGCGTAAATTTTGCATTGTAGAATTTACCGCACTGAACATTCTTGCGGCGAATTCGTCGCTGGAAGGCAAGTATTCAGGACGTTGGCAAGTCGATCGCCACCACATGTCTTGTCCAACTTTGCTATTTACGCCGTAGATCGAGCCTTACGCTTCACACTATGAATCGACCGGGTTCCAAAAGCCGATCTTTTCGGCTCAAGTCTGAAGACGGGCCACCTGTGGACATCAATCAGGCGTTTCTGGTGCTTACACAGACTTCAGTGACCTGGTCGATGAGTAATTGAAGTGCTTCAATACATAGAATTATGTAAATTAGATTAATTCAATTCTATACTCTGCCATACTGCAATGCAAATTCGGCTACAATATCAACGTTCGAGAGTTTTTACTTCAGCGAAAATTTTACATAATTAGAGAATCTTGGAAGTACGTACTCCTGCTCGATATCGACATCCTAACGCATTAGCTATTTAAAATTCCGCCTAAAAACCGACTTGTTGAAACGTGGGCAAAGCACGGAGATGGCCAGTTTCTCAACCAGAGAAACTAACAGGCTATCTGGTATCTCAACCCATTGAACCGAAATCGTGTTTTTGAGAAATTCGCGACGGGCTTTCCTATCGGGGTAATCCAAGGAGAACGCTGCCTGAAGCGCATGACCGTCGTCACCAGAGACATGTTTAGAGCATATCCGGTCCCGAAGACCGCGTAGCCCCGTGGCTTCGCCTACGTAAACAATCTCACTGCCAACAGAGAAAGCATAAACGCCATTGGTCATAGAAGGCCAAGCATCTTTTAACAACACCGGCGGCGAAGCCATCAAAGCTTCAAAGCCCAATTTTGCAGCCAATAAAGCTTCTTCAAGACGAAGATGAAAATCCGCATTGGAGATAACGGCCATTAACTCACTGCCATACTTGAATGCTGATATGTTGAAACAATCGGTGCCTCTTTGGCTTAGTCCGCCAGCACCCGATAGACCGAGGCCCTTCCTATCCCTAGTTGACGGGCAATCTCACTTGCGCCGAGCCCGCCGTCTTTCAATGCGCGAATTTCTTTTTCTCTTCGCCGTGCAGTCGGCGCACGACCCTTATATTTCCCAGCCTCCTTCGCCGCAGCAATACCTTCACGCTGCCGCACAAGCATTATGCTGCGTTCGAACTCAGCCATTGCCGCGAAAACGGTTAGTAGCATTTTTCCGGAAGGGGATTTTGTGTCGACCTCGCCGCCACCGAAATCGAGAATGCGGAGCGCGACACCCTTCATTTCCAAATGTTCGACCAGCGACAGCAAGTGCGTAGTTGACCGCGCTAAACGATCCAACTTCGTGATGAGAAGCGTATCGCCCTCCCGAACGAAGTCCAAAACAGCATTCAACTCCCGCCGCTCTCCAACGGAAGACGCCTGTTCGCTGAAAATCTTGGTGCAGCCCGTTGCACCGAGATCACGGATTTGCGCATGGAGCCCCGCTTCCTGCTCCGCCGTAGAGGTTCTCGCGTAGCCAATGGTCATGAATAACCTTCGAATGTCTTAGATGCCTCTAGACATAATAGGAAAATGTCTCAGAAGGTCAAATGATGACTTCTGTGAGACAATCAGAATAGAAATTCCGTGTCTCGCTGGGGCAAGGTCTTGTGAGAACGCGGGTACATTCAGAATACACGTCAATTAAACTATTGCATTCGTGTCGCATGTGTAGAATGCAAACGATTAGAGGAGCCCGCATGAGAACTTCGGACTTGATCGCAGAATTGGAGCGCATCGCATCAGCAGCAAAGATGGCGGTGCAGGGATTGAACTTTAGCCGTGCGGCTTGGTCTTATATTCCGCCGCATCTAACCGAACGCTTTGGAGCGGCGCTTCTTGGACACCCTGTGATCAGTCAAATTGAGGGTAAAGTGTATACGCTACCCAATACAGGCGGAGTTGTTTCGCTTAGACGTGACGCAGTGTACCTAATCCAGCGCGTGATTGAGGGAATACCCGCAAAAACTGTCGTGGACAGCCTTGTCAACATTTCGCATGACCGAGCAGTTAGTACGTCCACAATCGCAGCGATCGAAGGCGTCTCTCTTACTTCGCCCGTTGTGATTTCGGAGCACCTGAGCGTTGAACCTGCTGACGGGCTGCCTCCGTACCACAGAGAAATCTTCACGCGGGCGAATTCACCAGCGCATGGTTTCGGCTCTCATCCGCAGTCTGCGGTGGTTTATCATGAGGTGCACGATCGGCAATTCTTAACAAGCGAACTTACCGATGACATTGCCAACTTCGCCGTCCCTCCATTTGAAGAAGCATTATTGACATTGCTCCTAATTTCGGACGGAGCCCCCCAATATAGGCAGCAGTACGTGGTGGTGAATGACGCTGGGTGGCCCGGCATGAGTTCACCAGGGTTTGGAGAGGCGCAGCCGTTTCCGCAGCCAGTCAAGCCGATCCGGGAGGCCGATTGGGATCAGTCCTCCGCCATCTATAACCAGTTATCAACCCTCAACGTGCAAACCAAGCGCTCTTTGATGCAGGCGGTTCGCAAGCTTGAAACATCTCGCCGTCGCTCGACCTTGACCGAAAGAGCGGTTGAACTCGGTGTATGTGCTGAGATGCTGTTGATGCATGGTGGAAACGACAAAGGTGAAATCACGAACAAAGTCGCCACCCGGGCCGCTTGGATGTTAGGTAGCGACAGCACGACACGCCTCAGTACGTTCAAACTTGCACGGGATTTGTATAACGATAGATCAAAAGTGGCCCATGGAGGGGAAATCATTCCCGGCCCAATAGCGAATGATTTCGATGCAGCAGAGGCGAAGTTTGGGGCCTACGACAGGCTTTGCCGAGAGCTTATCAAGGAAATTGCCAAACGTGGCGGTTGGCCGGATTGGACTGAATTGGTGCTCAACGTGGAAAGATAGGTGCGATCGCCCCCTCAAATTGGCCGACGAAACAGTTGAAAGACGATTTATATAACTAACGTTGATGTCAGGAGAAATGGGTTATTTTATTAACGACGACTTCTCGCCTACTCGCGAACTCTATTGTGGCCTGCAATTGCCGCCGGTCCGCAATGGAAGAGACCTTTTCACTCGAAGTCTTTGTGCAACCCGTCGCACCGAAATCGCGGATCAGCGGTTGAAGTCCTGCATACTGGTCCGCCGTAGAGCCGCCAACATTACGAGTAACCTCGAATAAATCACTGCTCCTCATAGGCTTTTAGACGCAACGAGACCTGTCTCAAAAAGTCGAAGGTAACTCCCACTAGGCAGAAGGGCGTGGAAGACGTGTCGTCTCGCTGGGTAAGCGTCTATTTTAACCGATCGAAGGAACCGCAAAGCCACCACTCTGATCACAGAAAAATCGCGACCGGACGTTTATTTCCTGAGAAGGCTATGAGAGGCTTTAGTTGTATGGGGGTAAGCATGTACGACTTTGCATTTGACCTTCGCACATTAGGTCGTGAATTTACAAAAGCAGATTTCAAAGCTGATCCAAACCTTAACGATGATAACTATCGGGCAGCAACGATCTTAAGCGCGCGAGCGCAATCCTCATCAGGGCTGCAAAACTTCAGTTTAAAAAGCAGCAATCTAAGGGGAAAGTTCACGTATCAAGTCGTGGGCATAGACCATGCTCTGATCATGCGAAAGTTTTCGCGTAACATACGGAAATTAACTCGCGTAAAACAAAGCGATAGAAGTACGATTATAAAATCGCTCAAGCAACTCCTGAGCGAAGGCCATCATTTCAGAGTTTATAAACTCGACTTGAAGGATTTCTATGAGAGCATAGACCGCTCAGGCATCGACGCCCAATTGAAGCGAGACGTAGGGCTATCACCTACAACTTTGCACGTTTATCAGTTCATCAGCGCGGCTCTGCAGGCTCATGGATTGCCCGGACTACCGCGTGGTCTCTCCATCAGCGCGGTGCTTTCTGAGTACGTAATGCGACCATTTGATCAATCAGTAAAATCGCTCGATAACGTATATTACTACGCACGGTACGTTGATGACATCATCATTCTGACCACCGGCAACGAAAGCAAGAAATCATTTCTTAAACGGGTACGGCAATCTCTTCCGATGGGCGTATCTCTCAACCATGCCAAAACAAGGGTTATCGATTTTACTCAGCCAAAGGTGAATAACCCCGCGAACCAGACAATTGAGGATGTCGTCGATTTTCTGGGGTACCGCTTTACTGTCTATACGATGCTATACGAGAAAAGGGCGCTATCTCGAACAGTGCACGCGGATATTTCCCCGAACAAATTAACTCGCTTCAAGACACGAATAACACTCAGCGCACTGCAATTCGTCAAAGATAATAACCTAGATGATTTTAGAGATAGAATTAGAGCCCTGAGCGGCAATTACAATGTGTACGATTTCGACCGAAAAATTCGACGGAACGTCGGAATTTATTTCAACTACAGATTTCTCGATTTGTCGCATTCATCAGCGATCCCCGAACTCGATGCGTACCTCAAAAAGCTCGTGTTATCGTCCACTGGGAAGATCGGATCGTCGCTTAGAGCTAATCTAACGGCAAAACAGCGCCGTGACATTTTGAAGCTCACGTTTCAGCGCTCCTTTGCGACCCAGAACTTTGCGCATTTCGAGATTAATCGCTTAACCCATCTAGTCGGGTGCTGGGCTTATGAATAAGCGTAGATACATAAAGGGCACTCTCCGGAAAGGCGACTTCCTTAGAGCATTGCTAACAGACACTTCACCATATGAGCTCCCAATCATCATTTCCAATGATGGCTTTTATCGCAATCTCACATCGTCCGCAGGCGCATCCGATACGCTTCGTGATTTAATTGATGCTTTCATCATTGGTAATGAGCCGCATTACACGGTCCCCTTTAGATTTAATGTATCCAAGGACAACTTAAGTCGCCGCAAATTAAGCCTTATTCACCCAAAGTCACAATACAAGGCAGCGCTATTCTATGATAAATACGATACGCTCATATGCTATTACTGTTCGCTAAGTGGGAGCAGCATTAGAAGCCCCAAGAGGTTAGGATCAACATTCTTTTTCAAATCGCCCATCGAGGCAGTTAACAGCTACAAGAATGACAAGATTGATACGATGGATGTAGAGCGATTAGTTCGAAATCCGGCATCCTTCTTTGCTTATAGCGGCGTGGATCGATTACATAAATTTTTTGGCTCGTCGGAGTTTGTTAGTCTTGAAAAAAAATATGCGCATATGCGGCTCACAGACATTTCGAAATGCTTTCCTAGTATTTACACCCATTCCGTAAGTTGGGCGGTAAAAAGTTCTCAGCACTCCAAAGACAACAATCTCGCCGTTTCTTTTGGGAACGATTTTGACAAGTTGATGCAGAAACTGAACTATAACGAGACAAATGGCATCGCTGTTGGGCCGGAACTCAGCCGTGTATTTGCAGAGGTCATCCTATCGGCGGTGGATGTGCAAGTTACTCGCAAAACCCGCACCCGAGGTTTAGTTGTTGGCCGTGACTTTGAATACCGACGCTACGTTGATGACTTTATCCTTTTTTGCCATTCGAAAGAAGCTGCCGCAGAAATTACCTCAATAATCGAGGATTGTCTTGCCGCTTATAATCTTCATGTGAATGACGCGAAAACCGGTGACTTCGCTCGTCCCTTCGTGACACCCAAATCACACATGATCGATAATGCGAAGAAGCGGCTTACAGCATTTTTCGATGGCACTATCGAGAAGTCATCCTCCGGAACGATAAAGCCAAAACGCCTTTTTAGGGCGGACGCAGTCGTTAAATCTCTTCTATCTTCGGTAAAAAGCGGGTGCTTTGAGGAAGGGGTGGGGTACGACCTTATCGCAAACTACGTGATATCGAGTTTGGTCAAACGAATTGAGGCGCTCGTGACGGGGTTTGACGAGTTAATCGCCAAGTCCGAAGTAGAACACGATCTCTACCCACCACTTTTGCTGAAGTTGATGGAGGCGATTTTCTTCTTCTACACGGTAAGTCCGACCGTTGCCTCATCGTTTAGCGTCTCAAGAGCAATGATCGTCTTGTGGCGCTTTCTGTCTGACAAACTACCCGATGAAATGCTTAGCGCATCTGGTCAAATGCAGCGTTGGGTTAGCCAGTTGATGAGGCAGCCAAGCTTCCAAGAACACCTCAACAAGCAGGAAAAAATCCCGGTGGAGTTCTTGAACATCATATTAGCCGCAAGTGACATTCGAGGTGTTGATCAGTTTGATCCAGATATGCTGAAGCGGACCATTTTTGCGCCCGAGAAAGAAGACTATTTCTCTCTCGTATCGTGTCTGTTTTATGTAAAAAACAATCCTGCGTACTCCGAACTTCGCTCCCATGCGGAGCGCAGCATCTTGAGGGTACTCGACGGTTGTTCTCGGGTTCGAAATCACGCTCATGACGCTCACTTGGCTCTGGACGCGATCTGCTGCCCTTACCTTTCAATGCCCAGCCGCAAAAGGATACTCGCTGACTTGCGACGCGCGGTCGATCAGCCAGCAAGGACCGAATTGCAGCTTGAAGCAGACGTAGCAGAGATGGAAACTAGGCCGTGGTTTGTTCAATGGGAGAAGGTAGACCTTTTGCGGATGGTGACAAAGAAAGAGTTGAGCGCTGTGTATTGACCACGTACTATCAAGCTGGAAACTACCCAATACCCCTTCACTCTCGGCAACGAGAGCCTGACCTTACTGCGAAACTGGCAGCGCCTAATTCCCGCTGCGAAGCCAATGCAAGGGGCGAGAAATCGCACACACCACAGTCGTGAGGGTAGTTTCCGCCGCTCGCCCTAATGAAGCAGGGTACTGGTTCTTGCAGTGCGTTGATGCAACAAGTTTCAAAAGAGATTTTTCACTTGCGTTTCGCGTGGTGCCAAGTGGTGCCAAAACGTAGACCAACCGCACTACATCCCATCAACAATCGTACAGCAGAGCCGAGATTTTCGATCTTTTTCTGCGCCGTTTCATAAGACATAACACGTTGAAATTAATTACTTTTATGAAAAAACTCTCCGAGAGCCTTTGTCTAAACCCTAAATTGACATCGTAGGGGTCACAGGTTCAATCCCTGTTACGCCCACCATCCTGATTAGCCGCAAGGCACGAAAGGCTTCCGGGAAACCGGAAGCCTTTTTCGTTTCAAGCCGTTAACCG
>Ga0308159_1002626_pt1 | contig 20208 bp, 13 predicted proteins | sample PhyCR1_FD_201040 | JGI IMG/M metagenome (GOLD analysis project Ga0308159, IMG submission 201040) | Phyllosphere microbial communities from UC Gill Tract Community Farm, Albany, California, United States - DLSLC.R1 | ecosystem: Host-associated > Plants > Phyllosphere > Unclassified | place: USA... | reverse complement strand
GAGCGCAAGAAGGAAACCGGCGACCCCATCCCCCCGGTCGCCGCCGCCATCGCCCGCGGCACCCGCTGCCTCGCCTTCGACGAGATGGTGGTCAACAATTCCGCCGATGCGATGATCATGAGCCGCCTGTTCACGTACCTGATCGTGAACGAAGGCGTGACGATCGTGACGACGTCCAACCGCGCGCCCGTCGACCTCTACAAGGACGGCCTCAACCGCGAGCATTTCCTGCCCTTCATCGGTTTGATCGAGCAGGAACTGGATGTCCTGACCCTCAACGGTCCGACCGACTACCGCATGCAGCGGCTTGGCGGCATGGCCACGTGGCACATGCCGCTGGGCGAACCCGCCACCGAAGCCGCGCGCGAGGCCTTCTACCGCCTCACCGACTATCCGCCCGAAGACAGCGAACACGTCCCTTCGGCCGACATCGACGTGGGCGGCGGGCGCATGCTCCATGTCCCCAAGAGCCTCAAGGGCGTGGGCGTGTTCAGCTTCAAGCGCCTCTGCGGAGAAGCGCGCGGGGCCGCCGACTACCTGGCGATCGCGCGGATCTACCACACCGTGATCCTCGTCGGCATTCCGAAGATGGGCCCTGACCGCCGCAACGAGGCAGCGCGCTTCGTGACGCTGATCGATGCCTTGTATGAACACAAGGTCAAGCTGATCGCCGCCGCCGATGCGGCGCCGGAAGACCTGTACCAGGCAGGCACCGGCCGCTTCGAATTCGAGCGCACCGTCAGCCGTCTCAACGAGATGCAGAGCGCCGACTATCTCGCTTTGGGACATGGCGAAGGCTGACGCTGGTTAACGCATCCCGATTCGGGATGCGCCGCCGGGTCGCAACGACCGGCCTGCGTTCAAAAAACCATCGAATTGCTGGCCCGTGCCGAGGTCAAAACCCTCAGCGCCGATGTCATCGGTTAACAGCGACTAACAAACAAGAACGCCAGGCAAAGAAAAAGCGCTTTCCAAAAGACAGGAGTTCTTCTGGAAAGCGCTTCTTTTTCTTGCAGCGGCCCGTCCTAAGATCGGGCTTAGGCAGGTAACAGCGTCAAATTAGACGCTGGTGCCCCACCAACCGCCGCCCCAGATACCCTTGGTCATTGCAGTTCCCCATGTGAACGACCGCGTTCTGCGGTCGCCCAAATGGATAACAATCAGTTAACAAAGCATCAAGGAATATTTAACCAATCAGCCTGGCTCTCCTGCCGGAAACGAAATCCAGGAAATCCCGGAATGGCACAGGCCGGCTGATGTAGTAGCCCTGGACCAGGTCGCACTGCATGCCGGTCAGCATTTCGAGGACCTTCGCGGTTTCCACGCCTTCGGCCACGACGACGCGGTCGAGCGAGTGAGCCATCTCGATGATCGACTGGACCAGCAGCAGGTCATCCTTGCGGCCCTCCATCGAAGACACGAAAGTCTTGTCGATCTTGACCTCGCTGGCCGGCAGGTAACGCAGGTAATCAATCGTTGCATTGCCCGTGCCGAAATCGTCGATCGACAGGCGCAGGCCCGACTGCACGAGACGCTGCAGCATCTGGAACGTGCGCGAGCTGCGATCGAGACGGTCGGTTTCGGTGATCTCCAGGATCAGGCGGTTGGGCGAAAGCCCGTGCGCCGCCAGGATTTCCGAGATCATGCCGGGCAACCCCGGATTGCGCAGCAGCTGCGCGGAAATGTTGACCGACATCGTCAGTTCGTAGCCATGGCGGTCGAGTTCCACGGCAACGCGCACGGCATCGTTGATCACGAAGCGCGTGATGCGCTCGATCCGGTGGAACTCCTCGGCGATGCGGATGAACTTGTCGGGGCTGATCGGGCCGCGCTCGGGATGCGTCCAGCGCACGAGCGCTTCCGCGCCGCAGATGCGGTTGGAACGAAGTTCGAGCTTGGGCTGATAGGCAACCCAGACTTCTCCGTTGTCGATCGCACGGTCGAGCGAGGTCAGGAGGGAAATCTCCCACTGCGCCTCATGCTTTCGTCCATCGTGCTGGTAAACGAGTTCGTCGTTGCGAACCGCCTCTTCCGCTGCCTGCATCGCGCTGGCGACCCGGCTCGACAGCGGCCTGTCGAACTCGGAATCCAGACCGCAATTGAAGGACAGGTCGATATCGATGCCGCCCACCTGAATCCCGTTCTGCACGATCCGATGAAGACCTTCGAGGTTTTCGAACAGGTCGAACGTGCTGCGGATCGACGACAGCCATACGAACATGCCGCCTTCGTGATAGATCTGAACGCTCTCATCGCTGATGCGAATGCGGCGCACGATCTCCTTGGCCAGCTGTGCCTCGACATGCTCCGCGAAGCTGCCGATGATCGCGCCGTAATTGCGAATTTTCAACGCCACCAGAATGCGCGTGGAAAGGTCGCCCGAATTGCGCAGCGCCTGGACGCTGGGAAGTCCGGAGCCTGTATTCGTCTCGCCCGCCACCTCGACACGATCGAGGTTACGCATACGAATGACAGACACCAGCGCGACCGAAAGGGCTGGAATGATGTCGACCTGAACGTTGTAGTAGTCGAGCAGGAAAGGGACCGCGCCAAGAATGCCGACCAGCCCGGTAAAGCGGTAGACATCCAGCACACGGCCGCGACCCAGGCCGGAGATGATAACCAGCAAAACCAGCAGGAATGGCCAGACCCAACCATAGTATTGAGGGATACCGTGCTTCAGCGTTTGAGCACCGATGACATGAAAATATCCTCCCGGCGCGCCGATATTTTGGCCTGGGATGCGGTGAATATCGTTGAAACTGTCTGCGGCGGCCAGAATAAGAACATCTTTTCCAGACAGCATCTGAGGACGAAAATCCCCTCGCATGACGTCAATATAGCTGATGGTCGGGATGCTACTTACCAGGATCGAGAAATCCGGAAAGAACAGCTCATCCGACTGGTTGGTGACGCCAGCCATTTTTGCGGCCAGCGATGGAATTCTGCCGACCGGACTTTTAGAAGAATAGGGAAGCTGGACATTGAGATTCAGCGGTCGATGGCGCACTGGCAGAAAAACGCTTTCAGCGTACTGCCTAAACTCCTTCAGCGGCAACAATCCCGCGTAGTTGCCTTTCTGGGACCCGTCGCCCGGATTAGCACCCAGATAGACGCGGCCTTGATGTGCCTTGAGGGCCTGTATGAATTTGCGATCATCAGCCGCGCTGCCACGCTTGGCGAAGGAGCGCGCAAAATAGACATTTTTCGCCCCTGCCGCCAACAGCCGGTCAATTACATCGGCATCATTGCCATGCGTAACATCGATCGAGCCCAGTTCATCGAGCGTCCGCTCGTCTTCCTGAACCACCACGATCTGCTGGTCCGCCGGATGGAGGCGCGACCACCAGCGCAGATTGCGCATGCCGTCGTCCAGCGGAACGCCCAGGTCGCTCACGCCCATGGCGAGGCCGGTGAGGGCCGCCCAGAATACGATCCGAACGCGGGGGTTTTTCCAGAAATCGCGGATGCGGGCGGTGAAGACAGCCATCAGCTGCGCCCCCCGGGGTCTCGACCAGGGTGCCGATCATGGGGCATCGCTGCGGAAAGCGTCCGCTTCGAATCCCGGTAATGGCGACCGATTCTGTTCATTAACGTCCCGCAATGACGCTTCGTCACCACCGGCCTAACGCAAAGGTCCTAAGAATGAGTGTAGTTAATCCCGTGGCGCAGCGCCCGAGCGCGCGAGCCGCGAATTAAGGCTCCCGAAGGTGCCTTATCCGACACCAAGGCCGGTAAACGCCTTGTCAAGCATGAGCAGTTGCCACAGCAGCCGGGAATTGTCCGCGGTCCCGGCCACATGCGTATCGACGAGCGCGGACAGGCGGCGCGTGTCGAACCAGCCGGTGCGGGCAAGCGCGGCGCCGCCGGCGATTTCGCGGGCGGTTTCGGCCAGGGGACCACGAAACCACTGCGCGATCGGGGTCACGAAACCCTGCTTGGGCCGATAGAGGATATCGTCGGGCAGATAGCGGCGCATCGCCTTCTTCATCAGCCACTTGCCCTGCCCGCCGCGCACCCGCATGTTTTCGGGGAGGCTGGCGGCGAATTCGATCAGGCGGTGATCGAGCAGCGGCTCGCGCGCTTCCAGGCTGACCGCCATGCTGGTGCGGTCCACCTTGGTGAGGATATCGCCCGGCAGCCACACCTTGAGGTCGGCGTACTGCGCCTGATCCAGCCCGGAACGCGCCGGAGCCCCGCGCATCAGCGCCAGCACCGGGTCTTCGGCACGGTAATCGCCGCGCAGGCGCAGAAACTCGTCGGAATAGAGCCCTTCGCGCAGTTCGGGCGGGGCGAAGGCCATCGAGCGCGCATACCCCTGCGCCGAATCGCCCGCCAGCGACAGCAGCGTGGACTTGGCCCGAAGCGGACGCGGGGCCCAGTCGGCCTTGGGATAGAGCGCGCCCAGCTTGCCGAACACCGGCCCGCGCAGTGCCTGGGGCAGCAGCGAGCGCACGCGGTCCTCGCCGCTCTGGAAAACATGGCGGCGATAGCCCGCGAGTGCCTCGTCGGCGCCGTCTCCCGAGAGGGCCACCGTCACCGATTCGCGCGCCAGCTGGCACACCCGCCACGTCGGCAGGGCCGAAGCATCGGCGAAAGGCTCGTCGAACATGCCGGCAAGCTGGTCGATCGCGGAAAAGTCATCGGGCGACACCATCCGCGAGGCATGGTCGGTGCCGAACAGCCGGGCGATCTGCGTCGCGTAGGCGCTTTCGTCGAGGCCGGCGACGTCGAAGCCGATCGAGCAGGTCCTGACCGGCCGGCCGCTGGCCTCGGCCATTAGGGCGACGACGCTGGAACTGTCGACGCCGCCCGAAAGAAACGCCCCCAGCGGCACGTCGGCGACCATGCGCGAGGATACCGCCTGGCGCATCAGGTGCACCAGTTCGGCCTCGAGGTCGGCAGGCTTGCCCTTGCGGCGATCGGCGAAGGAGACGTCCCACCACTGGCTGGGACGCGGCAGGGGATGGCCATGGCGCAGCAGCAGCGAGTGCCCCGCCGGCAGCTTGCACACACCCTTGAGGATCGCGCGGTCGTCCGGCACGTAGCCCCAGGTGAGGTAGTCCTCGATCGCCAGCGGGTCGATCTCGCGCCGCAGCAGCGGGTGTGCGGTGAGCGCCTTGAGTTCCGATCCGAAGGCCAGGCTGCCGTCGCTGAGCGCCGCGTAGTACAGCGGTTTCACGCCGAGCCGGTCGCGCGCGATGAACAGGCTGCGCGCCTCCAGGTCGTAGATCGCGAAGGCGAACATGCCGTGCAGGCGCGACACGCAGGCGGGGCCCCAGCGCTGCCATGCCGCGAGGATGACCTCGCTGTCGCCGTCGGTGCGGAAGGTGGCGCCGCCTGCCTTCAGTTCCTGGCGCAGTTCGCGGTAGTTGTAGATCTCGCCGTTGAAGACCAGCATCGCCCGGCCATCCGGCGCGGCCATGGGCTGGGGCGAACCGGCAAGGTCGATGATCGAGAGCCGGCGGTGGCCGAGGCCGACGCCCGGCGCGGTCCAGACGCCCTGCCCGTCAGGCCCGCGATGCGCGATAGCGTCGCACATGCCCTCGATCCGCGCGGGATCGACGGGCTTGGGCGTCTCGAGATGATAAATACCGGCGATACCGCACATGGCCCGGCGCTACCTGAGCCGGGTCACGCGGTCCACCCACGATTCGAGTGGTCCGGTGGATGCACGGAACGCGGAAAGGGATTTGCCCGCGGAGCCGCGCGGCGCATCCTCCGCCGAGAGGATCAGCATCGCCGTGGGCGGCGCGCGCAGCAGCAGGTGATCGCGGATGACGGCCAGCTTCAGCCGCGCGTTGCTGCCGGAGAACAGGTCGCCGCTGCGATACCAGGTCACGGCGACGCGCTCGACCTTGCCGTTGCCCAGCAGGCGGTCGCCTTCGCCGCCGTCCATCGCCGGGGCGGGCGACTGCCACGCCCATGCGCTGCTCGGCATGAGCGCGCCCTGCCCGAAGCCTCCGGCCTCCCGGCCCTCACCCTGGCTGGCGTAGAGCGCCACGAAGACGTCGACCTGATGGCCGGCGGCATCGCGGTAGCGGCCGAGCAGGCGGTGGTCCGCCCCTTCCGCGCGCGGTTCCCACCAGATCGCGGGCGCATAGTCGATGCGGGTCCAGCCGGCGACCTGCGGCAGGTCGATCCGCTGCGGCATCGGCGCTTCCAGGGTATCGACCAACACCGCCCAGCCCCATGCTCCGGCGATCACAGCTGCGAAGCCGGCGAGCGCGGCCGCGCCCGGAAGATCGAGCGCTTCCAGTCGCCGCGGCCATTTCGCGGCGAGGATCGCGTCGGCATCGATCATCGGCGAATGGATCGGGCGGTCGAAGAAATGCCAGGCCCCGGCGATCACCAGCGCCAGCACGATCGCGAAGAAGAACCAGCCGTAGACGATGTGGTCGAACCCGGCCGCCGCTTCCACGCCGAATATCTGCGCGGCGTAGATCGTGCCCCAGGCGCGCACGCCGTTGGCCAGGATCGGCACGACGATGCATGCCGCCAGCATGGCCGCGCGGCGGCGCCAGCGCAGGAAGCAGACGTTGGCGGCCAGCACCCCGAACGCAACCATGGCGATCAGGAACTTCACCCCCGAACAGGCCTCCGCCACTTCGAAAAGGCCGACCGGAGTGTTGATGAAGACGCCGTCGATCTCGGCCGGAATGCCGCTCAGATGGGTGAGCGCGATGGTGATGTCGGCCGTGATCGTCTGCAGGACCTTCACCAGTTCCTCGCCCACAGGCACCAGGAACACGAGGTAGCACAGCGGGAACACCAGCCCGGCGCTGACCCGGACGCCCAGCAGCAGCGGCACGCAGGCGCCCAGCATGGCGACCGCCCCGGCCTGCCGCGCGAGGTCGAGCCCCGACATCGCGCCCAGCACCCACAGGAACGCCGCGCCGGCCAGCAGGATCAGCCCCGGCCACCAGGCGCGCGGGCTCAGCCGCTCTAGCTGGGGCCAGCGCTGCCAGACCAGCCAGGCCAGTATCGGCGGGATCAGCAGGACGTGGTTGTAGGTCGAGATATCCCACCACTGGCGCGCCATGGCCGCCCAGTCGCCGAAGAAGGCGCCGAGCAGCAGGGCCCAGGCAATACCGAGCCGCGCCAGCGCTGAACGCCATTGCGGGGAAAGCGCCTGCCAGGTCCGTCCGGGCGCAGCGGCCACCGGGGCCACGTCAGGCTGCATCGACGGCGCCTTCGCTGACCCTGCCCCGGGTCACGGCGCCGACATATTCGGGAAGGCGCGCCAGGGCGGCGCTCCAGGTGGCGTGCGCGGCGATCCATTCGCGAGCGCAGCGGCCCATCTGCTTCGCCAGATCGGGCGCACGGCCAAGGTCCAGCAAAGCCTGCGCCATCGCCGCGTCGCTTTCGCGCACGACGAAATCCCGGCCGTCGAGCGCGTCGATCCCCGTGGCCGCGCCGGGGGACAGGACGACGGGAAGTTCCATGGCCATGGCTTCCAGCACCTTGTTCTGGACCCCTCGCGCGATCTCCAGCGGCACCAGCGCCATGTCGGCGGCGGCGAGCCAGGGGCGGATATCGTCCACCCTGCCCCATACCTCGACGCCGCCTTGCCCGCTGCGTGCGAGCAGCGCGGGCGACGGGTTGCGGCCGACGATGTGGAGCGTGGCATGGGGGCAGGTTTCGCGCACCAGCGGCATGATCCGCTCGATCGCGCGGGTGGCCGCCTCGATGTTGGGGGCATAGTCCATCTGCCCGGTGAAGACGATGCGCGGCCCCCCGTGCGCCAGCATGCGCGGTTCGGGCACGGCCGCGCTGGGGTTGAAGAAATCGGCGTCGAGCCCGTTGCCCATCGCCCCTATGCGCGGCGATCCGCCGTCTGCGGGCAGGCGCGAGCGCAGCAGCTGGGCCTCCGCCGCGCTGATCAGCAGGGTGATGTCGGATGCGGCGCAGATGCGCGCTTCCTCGGCCCGCATGAGGCGGCCTTCGCGCTTTTCCATCCATGCGCGAAAGCCGGTGCCTTTGGCGGCATAAGCCTCGAACTTGGCGGAATCGACGTCGACGAGGTCGCAGACCACGCGGCCTCTGAAGTCGGCCGGGACGTACTGCGCCATCTGGCCGGAGAACACGAAGATGACGTCGACCGGATGGCGGGCCAGCACATCGCCGACATAGGCCTCGATCCGGGCGTCGTGGAAGGCGCGGAGGCTGAGCGGGCGGCCGCTCGCCAGCGCCTGCATGCCCGCGACGGGCAGCGACTTGCTGCGGTGGACGAGGATGTGGCTGGCCGAGAGCGCGGCAAGGTCGGCCTCGAAGCCGCCATCCTGCTCGTCGTCGGCGAAGGTGGCGACGTGCACCGGCGCCAGCGCGGCCAGCGCCCTGAGCACATGGTGCGAGCGGATCTTGTCGCCGCGATCCGGCGGAAACGGGATGCGGTGCGACAGGAACAGGATCTCGCCCATCAGCCGATCCCGCGCGCGATCAGGGGGCCAAGGCGATTGGCGAGGCCCAGCGGCAACCGCTGCCAGACCTTGATCTGCAGCGAAAGTTTCGTGCTCGTCGGATCGGCCTCGCGCCGGAGGCTGCCGGGCGCGGTCCAGCTGGCATAGGCCAGCGGCTCGGGCTCGAAACCCCAGTTGCGCTTGAAGTGATAGGCGCCGCTGTTCGTCTTGGAGCGGCCGAAATCGAACACGCTTGCCCCGCGCCTGCGGGCATGGAGCATGAGTTCGTAGTACATCCGGTCGTTGGCGCGCAGCCGCCGCGCGTCCCAGGTCCCGCCGCCCCAATAGGGCATGACCGCGCCCTGGTGGTAGACGCTGATGACGCTGGCCACGGGCTTGCCCTGATGGCGCACGGTCAGGATATCGGCATCCGCGCCAAAGCCGTCGACCACAGCGTCCAGCAGGGCGCGCGGGAAGACCGGAGTGCCCAGATTGCGGTAGCTTTCGCAGAACACCGCGTAGTGGGCGGCGCGGTCCTCCTCGGACGTGCCGATGTCGATGGTCAGGTCGATACCAAGCGAACGGCGCACTTCGGCGCGCTGCTTGCGGGGGATCGAGGTGAGCTGCGCCTCGTCGTCCGCCGCGAGGGGGCGGGCGAAGTTCGCATGCGATTCGGTCTTGAGCGCCCAGCCCTCACCACCGGAAGGCAGCACGCCGCCGCGCAGTTCGATCGCGGGGCACGACAGCCGCGTGGCCAGTTCCTCCAGCGCCGCGAAGACGGCATCGGGATCGGCATCGTCCAGTGTCAGCAGGCCGCCGCCGACCGCGAAGCCGGTGGAGGCCAGCAGGCGGCCGAAGACCGGCGAATGGACCGCGTCGAGCGGTAGGAAGGCGACGATCTCGCCGGCGCGTTCCTGCACCAGCGCCAGCGCTCGGTTGCCGGTCGCCGCCGCTACCGAGACGAACCATGCCGGGCGATGAAAGGGCGTGCCCTGCGGGTGGCGCGCCACGAAGCCTTCGAGCCGCGCGATCTCGTTCGCGTCGCCAAGGTCGACCAGCCTGACCTGCGCGCGGGCAGGCGCGAACGGCGCATTCATGCCGCGCGTGCCAGTTCCAGCGCGGGGGCCCCGGCGGCTTCGCGCACCGCAAGCTCGTCCATCCGGCCCCAGCGGAACTCACCGATCAGGCGCGCCAGCTTGCCGGCCATCACGCCAAGGTTGGTGTAGTGGCGCAGGCGCGAGCGCATCGAGGCATTGGCCACGCGGGGCTGCTCGGGGTCGATCTCCCAGGGGTGGAAATAGAACACCGCCGGGCGCTCGTCCTCGCGGTTGACCTGCCGGATCGCCCAGCGCGAAAAGCCATAGGGCAGGACCCGGAAGAACCCGCCGCCGCCCGCCGCCAGCCGCCGTCCCGCGAACTGCGCGGTGGTGACGGGGATCTCCACGAAGTCGCTGCCCGCGATCGGCTTGAACGCGAAACGCGGAGCCTCGCGCCAGCCGTAGTGGTCGTGCGCGATCGGGGCGACGCTGGAGCTATAGGCATAGCCCTGCTCGGCCAGCACGTCGAAAGCCCAGGGCGTGCGCGCGTCGATGGAGAAGCTGGGCGCGCGGTAGCCGGTGACGGCGGCGCCCGAGGTGTCCTCGATGACCTTGCGGGCCCGGGCGATGTCGGCGGCGAACGCCTCGCGGCCAAGGCGGAAGACGCGTTCGTGGTCCCAGCCGTGGCTGGCGATCTCGTGCCCCTGCGCGGCGATGCGGCGCATCAGCGCAGGGTGGCGCTCGGCCACCCAGCCCAGCGTGAAGAACGTGCCCTTGACCCCGGCGTCGCTGAATAGCTGCAGAATCTCGTCGCAATTGCGTTCGACACGGGTTTTCATGCCGTTCCAGTCGTCCCGGTCGATCACCTTCTCGAAGGCGCCGACCTGGAACCAGTCCTCGACATCGACGGAAAGCCCGTTGATCTGGCCGTGGGCGGGGCTGGATGACGTCATGGGGGCGAAAGACCTTTTGAGATGTACGGCTCGCTAATGCGGGCTTAGCGCGGGCTTAGCGACAGCTTACGCAGCGCTGCGCTGGCCGTCGCCGCTTTCGATCCACTCGATCAGCATGGTGAGCGTATGGCGCAAGGTGCGCGCCTGCTCGTCGAGGCGGGCTTCCAGCTTGGCGGTATGCGCCGCGGCCTGCGCCACTTCGGCCTGGAGCGCGGCGATGGCCTCGCCCTGCCCCGAGGTATCTTCATGGGCCTGCGCCGCAGCGGCAAGCTCGCCCATCGCCGACTGAAGCTGCGCGATCTGCGCATCGCGGTCCGCCAGCGCAGCCTCTATCAGCTCGATCGCGGCGGCAGCGTTGATCGCATCGGAGGGCGCCTGCACGAAAGCGGCCGGCTGCTGCTCGAACGAAGCGGTGTACTGCACCGTCGCGGCGGGCACCGCGATGGGCGCGGGCTCCGCTTCCGGCTGCTGGCTGACCAGCGCCAGGGCGCCGTCGTCGTTCAGTTCGTCCATCACCTGCGCCAGCATCGCGCCGTCGATATGGTCACGCTGGTCGACCGCGCCGAGCAGCAGCAGGCGGTTGACGATCTGGTTGATCCGGCGCGGAATTCCGCCGGTGGCTTCGTGGATCCCGGCGAAGACTTCCGCGTCGAAGCCGGGATTGCCGGTCCAGCCTACGCAGGCCAGACGGTGTTCGATATAGGGCTGGATTTCCTTCGCCTGCATCGCGCCCAGGTGATGGGTGGCGATCACGCGCTGGCGCAGCTGTTCGAGCTGGTCGCTCTCCAGCAGGGTGCCGCGAAACTCCGGCTGGCCCAGCAGCAGCGTCTGCAGCAACGGGTGCGAGCCCAGCTGGAAGTTCGAGAGCATGCGCAGCTCCTCCAGCGCGCTGATCGAGAGGTTCTGCGCCTCGTCGACGATCAGCAGGCAGCGCCGTCCGGCGCGCGCCTCGTCGTGGAAGAACGCCTCGATCGCGCCGAGCGCCGAGGCCTTGTCATGCCCCGCGACGGCAATGCCGAACGACTGCGCGACGACGTGGACGATCTCCTCGCCGTCGAGCGCGCTGGTGACGACGTTGGCGGCAGTCATGCGCGCCGGGTCGATCGTCGCCATCAGATAGGCGACCAGCGTGGACTTGCCTGCGCCGACTTCGCCGGTGATGACCACGAAACCCTCGCCCTGCGCCAGCCCATAGCCGAGATAGGACAGCGCCTTGCGGTGCGTCAGGCTCTCGAAATAGAATGCGGGGTCGGGGGTGAGCTGGAAAGGCCTGCCTTCGAGCCCGTAGAATTCATCGAACATCGGTTATCCTTTCGAACTCAGAAGTTGTAGCGCAGGCCGGCAAGCGCCGTCGCGGTCCACAGGTCGTCCACTCCGGGCAGATTGGTCGAATCGCCGTCCACGCCCACCGCCAGGGTACCGCGCAGGCGCGGGGTGAACATGCGGTAGTAGCTTGCCGAAGCGCCGTAGCCGCTGACGTCGCCGGTCAGCTGATCGCTGCTGCTGATCCAGTTGGCGTAAACGTTCGCCGACCAGCCCGCATCGCGGCCCAGTTGTCCGGCGATATAGGCGGCCAGCCAGTAGTTTTCATCGACCACGCCGTTCGCCGAAGCCAGGATGGTGTTTTCGGCGGCGATGAACTTGCGGCGATCGTAGCCGCCGCCCACGCCCGCGCTGAGGCGCCCGCCGAGCTGCACCGAATAGCTGGCGCTGATGCCGCGCGCCCGGAACGTGGCCGAACGCACCGAGCCGAGCGCACCGGAAAGGCAGGTGCTGCCGTCGAGCGACGCGACACAGCCGCTGAGATCGCCGGTGATCGGATCGCGAACGACCTCGAAATCGTCCGGCAACGCGTTGAGAGCGCGGTTGAGCTGGCCGCCGAAGCCGGCGACATTGTCGTAGACCGAGACGCTGAGCTGGCTGCGGTCGCTCGGCGCATAGGCCAGCGTACCGCCGAAGCTGGTCGAGCCATAGCGCCGGCCGACGTGGGCCGAAAGCGAAGTGCGCCGGCTGGGGCGCCACATCACTGCCACGTCCCAGATGAGGCCGCTGACGTCATAGGCCATCTGGCGCGGGCTCGACTTGTCGGTGACGTAACGGCCATCCGAGCCGATCACCGCATTGCCGTCCGCATCGCGCAGAGCGTCGCGGCTGGAGACCTCGACGTCCTCGTAACCGATCGCGCCGACCACCTGGACCGTGCGGCCGACCGGGACCGTCACCAGCGCGCGGGCCTGAAGGTCGCGAACACGCTGGTCGAGGTTCGAGATGTCTTCCTGATAACCGCTGGCAGCGACGCCGACACCCACGGGAAGCACCGTCCCGGGCGCGAAACCGGCCTCGACATCGGCCATCTGGCTGACGCTCTTGTCGAACACGTCCGCGGCGGCGCCGGTCTCGCCTGCCCTGAACCTGGTCGACTGGTCTACCTTGGTGAAGCCGGCGCGGTAATTCGCCGCCACGTCGAGGTCGCCCGCGCGCGTGACCAGCGAAGGGCCGCCATAGATCGAATAGATCGAGGTCTTGGTCTTGTCCGAAACCTGCCCGGTGCCGAGCGCCGAGCCGCCGTTGTTGACGTTGACCTGCGTGGCGAGCGCCCCCGCTTCCAGCGTCAGGCCCGGAACGATCGTTGTATAGCCCCGCGCGATGCCGCTGATCGCATCCCCGTCGGCGGCTTTCTTGCCCCAGCCGAACTGGCGCTCGTAGCGCACCGAGGCCGAGGCTGCGTTGTTGCGGCCCGAGATCGACGCGTCGACGCCGACCGCAGCCTGGGTATAGGTCAGCACGTCGCTGCCCGGCGAAAGCTCGGCGGTGACGATCTGGTCGACCTCGATATAAGGCGAGATCTCGATCCGCTTGCCGCCCTGGCCGCGGCCCGAGCGCCTGTCCGAGCGGCTTGGCTTGCCGGTGGCGGTGTCTGCGGAATCCTGGCCGCTGCCGACGCCGTCGTAACCGATGGTCTGGGCGTGCGACGCTGCCGGCACGGCCAGTGCGGCAAGTATCGCCAGCGAAACGAAGCCCGAGACTGGCAGATGCGCCGATGACCGTTTCATGGCCGTCATCCCTTGTATCCGTAATAGGAGCCGAAGCGGCGACCGCTCGGGCTGAACTGCGCCGCGTTCAGCAGCAGCTGCACGTTGGGGCAGGCCCCCAGCAACGAGATCGCATCGTCGAGCGCCCCGCGTCCGGTCTTGTCCGCACGCACGATCACCACCGTCTGGCCGACGTACTTGGCCAGCTCCGCCGCCGGCGAGGCCGCCAGCGCGGGGGGCGAATCGAAGATCACGATGCGGTTCGGCGCACCCTGCGTCAGCCGGTCGAGGACGCGGCCGGTGCGCGAGCTGGAGATATACTCGCTGTCGTTGCTGGTGGTGTCGCCCGCCGGCAGTACCCACAGGCCCGGAATGTCGGTGCCCAGCACGCAGTCGGCGGCGTCGATGCTCTCGTCCATCAACGCGTCCATCAACCCCGGCCCGCCCGGCAGGCCGAGCGCGGAGAGAATGGACGGCTTGGCGAAATCAGCGTCGACGAGAAGCACTTCGCTCTCCTTCTCCGCCGCGATCGACAGCGCAAGGTTGAGCGAGCAGTAGGTCTTGCCCTCGCCCGGGTGGGGCGAGCTGACGAGGATGCGCTGCGCCATCGGCCCGGCCTTCTGGCGGCGCAGGTCTGCCGCCTGCACCAGCAGCTGGCGCTTGACGATGCGGAATTCCTCGAGAATCTCGGTGACGGTGCCCTCGGGCACGATCAGCCCCTGCTCGCGCAGATGCTCGCGGTCGACCGGGTGAGCCTCGCCGTGGAAGATCGCAGGCGCAGGCGCGGGCTGCGGCGCGGCAACAGGCTGGGGCTCCGCAGCGGGCTGGGCCGGGGCTTGCGGGGCGACCGCTTCGGCAACGCGGGGCGCATCGGGAGCAACCTCCGGCCCGGCCGGAGCGGGAGCGGGGCTAGCAGCTGCAATCGGCTCCGGCGCGCGGACGGCGGCGCGGCGGACGGGCGCGTCGGCGGGAACCGCGACGGGCCTCGTCATGAAGCTGCCGAGGTCGAAGCGGCCGGCGGCGCGCTCCAGCAGCGATTCGACCGGGGTTTCGTCGGGCTGTGTCGGCACGGGGATCTTGCGATGATCGGTCATGTCAGTTCCCTCAGGCCACCATGCCGCGCTGGATGAATTCGGCTGCCACCAGCATCACGAACAGTCCGCCCAGGGCGGCGCAGCTGGCGTAGAAGTATTTCAGGCGCTTGCGGCGCAGCGCGCGGGCGCCATCGGTCAGGCTCTGCGAGATCGCGCCGAGCACCGGCAGGCCCGTCGCCCGCTCCAGCCCGGAGGTCGTCGCGAACACCGAACGCACGCGGCTGAGCGCGAAGGCGGCGGCGCAGCCGCCGGCGAGGCCGACGATCAGCACGCCCAGCAGCAGCACGGGGCGGTTGGGCGCCACCGGCGAGCGCGGCGTCGTCGGCGGGTCGACCACTTCGAACTTCACCGCTTCGCGCTCGGTCTTCACCTCGCCGCGCAGGCGCAGTTCCTCGCGGTCCTGCAGGAGCTTGTCGTACTGCTGGCGCAGCACGTCGTAGTCGCGGTTAATGCGGGTGGCCTGGGTGGCGAGTTCAGGGTCCTGGATCGCCGATGCCGTCATCGAGGCGATGTCGGACTGCAAGGCCGCCTTGCGCGACTGCAACGCCTGGACGTTGGCCTGCCGCTCCGCCCGGATCGACTGGAGCGAGCTGTAGGCGGGATTGATCACGCCGCCGCCGTTCGCCGCCTCACGCGATGCCGGGCCCTGAAGCGCGGCAACCTGGTTACGCGCCGAGATGACATCGGGGTGGTTCTCGGTCAGCCCGCGTGAGCGCATCGCCGAAAGATCGGCCTGGGCCCGGGCGAGCGCCGACTGCGGGCCGCCATCGGAGGCGCCGCCGGCGATCGTGCGGGGAGTGCCGGAAAGCTGCCCGTCGATCGCCGCCAGCGCGCTCTGCGCGGCGACGAGGTCCGCCTCGACGTCGCGAACGCTGGTGCGCGAGGTTTCGAGCCGCTGCACCAGTGCGGCGCCGCCCAGCGCCATCTCGGGATGCTGCGCCTCGAAGGCGGTGCGCTTGCCCTCGGCCGATTCCAGCTCGCGTTCGCGCGACTGGAGCTGCTGGTTCACGAACTCCAGCGTCTCGACCATGTCGCCGCGGCTGCCGGAGAGGTTCTCCTCGCGGAAGATGTCGATCATCTTCTGCGCCACGCTCTGCGCCAGCTTGGCGTTCTCGGCATTGGAGAACGAACGGTCGTTGGCGGTGGCGGTGATCTCGAAGAGGTTGTCCTCCTGGCTCACCACCTTGACGTTGGCGGCCAGCTTGAGGACGGCCGCTTCCATCGCCTTGGGGTTCTCGATGGTGTCGCCAAGCCGGGTGGAGCGCACGACCTTCTCCAGATTGACCGCGCTGGTCAGGGTCTGGCGGATGCGCTCGATATCCCGCTTCTTGTCGGCCACGCCGATGCCCACCTGCTCGGCCAGCGCGTCGTCGAGCTGGATGAAGATGCGCGCGCGCGATTCGTAGGTGTTGGGCACAAGTGCGACCACCAGCCACCCGGCGATGCACACCGCCCACGCCACCGCGAGAGCGATCCAGCGCCGATGCCAGACGCTGTGCAGCGCGCTGAGCAGTTCTTCGTAGAGCGTGTCCATCGTGTCCGCGCCGTCCTCAGAACATGCTCTCGGGGATGATGATCACATCCCCGGGGCTGAGCATCACGTTGGCCTTGCTGTCGCCCTTCTTGAGCAGGTCGCCCAGGCGCAGGTTGTATTCCTTCTGGGTGCCGCTCGACTTGTCGAAACGGATCAGCCGCGCGCCGTTGCCCGATGCGTATTCGGACAAACCGCCCACCGCGATCATCGCGTCGAGCACGGTCATGTTCGCACGGTAGGGGATCGAAGCCGGCTTTTCGGTGGCACCGACGATGCGGATCTGCTGGCTGAACGTGCCGGAAAAGCCGTCGACGATGACCGAAACCAGCGGGTCCTCGATGTACTGCGACAGCTGGAGGCGGATATCCTCGGCCAGCATCGAGGGGGTCTTGCCCACGGCCGGCATGTCGGTGATCAGCGGCGTGGTGATGCGTCCGTCCGGCCGTACCTGCACCTTGGCGCCCAGTTCCGGGTTGCGCCAGACGAACACGGTCAACTGGTCGAGCGGGCCGATCACGTATTCCTCGCCAGGGCCCTCCTGCATCGAGACGAACGAAGCCGGCGGCAACTGCGGCCCCGAGGTCGTCGCGCACCCGGTCAAAGCGACGCTGGCCAGCGCGGATGCGGCCAGAAGTCGGGTAAGACGGCGATGCGGCATGGAAACTTCCCTGTCTGCGCCTGCCTGCCCCCAACGCGGATCGCGCGGCAGGCAGGACTTGGCAAAATCCAATGCGTGGTATCGGTTCAAAGGGTGAATATTGCGTTAGCCTTGCAAGGCTTATTGCCCGGCGGTCCCATTACGGGACGAAACCAAGACGGCCGTTAAGCCGCCCTCAGACGAGCATTTCCTTTGCGGGGCCCTGCCCCAGGAAAGTCGCGGGACTGGCACTAGCGCCGTAGGCCCCGGCGCAGAACACCGCGAACAGGTCGCCGACGTCCGCGCGGGGAAAGCCGCCCTTGTCGGCCAGCTTGTCGAGCGGGGTGCACAGGCAGCCGACGATCGAGGCTTCCTCCTCCACCTCGGCGCCGAAGCGCGTGGCGATCGCCGAGGGGTAGTTGCGCCGCACGACGGTGCCAAAGTTGCCCGAGGCCGCCAGCTGGTGGTGCAACCCGCCATCGGTGACGAGGAAGACCTCGCCGTGGCTGATCTTGCGATCGACGATCCGGGCGAGATAGACGCCCGCTTCGCCGACGAGATAACGGCCCAGCTCGATGCAGAACTCGGTGCCGCGCAGCACTTCCGGCAGCGATTCCAGGTGCTGCGCCAGCAGTTCACCGAGCAGTGCCAGGTCGACCGGCACGTCGCCCGGAAAGTACGGGATGCCCAGCCCCCCGCCGAGGTTGCAGTTGGGAAGCGGGGCGCCGCTCTCCTGCGCCAGTTGCGCGGCCAGCGCCAGCGCCTGTCCCTGCGTCTCGGCGATGGCCTGCGCGCCCAGCGCCTGGCTGCCCGCGAAGATGTGGAAGCCGCGCCACTCGGCGCCGCTGGCGATCACGGTGCGCACCAGCGCCGGGACCCGCTCGGCATCGACGCCGAAAGGCTTGGCGCCGCCGCCCATCTTCATGCCCGAACCCTTGAGGTCGAAGCTGGGATTGACCCGGATCGCCAGACGGGGCGTCACGCCCAGCCGATCGGCGATGGCGATGGCGCGCGCCGCCTCGCCTTCGGATTCGAGGTTGAGCGTCACCCCGGCCAGGATCGCCGCTTCCAGTTCCGCGTCGCGCTTGCCGGGGCCGGCAAAGCTGACTTTGGCCAGCGGCAGCCCGGCTTCCCTGACGATCTCCAGTTCCCCGCCAGAAGCGATGTCGAACCCGTCGACCAGCCCTGCCATCAGTGCCAGCAGCGGCGGGAACGGGTTGGCCTTGACCGCATAGTGCAGCGCCACCCGGGCCGGCAGCGCAGCGCGCAGGTCGGCCACGCGGCGGCGCACGTGATCGGCGCTATAGAGGAACAGCGGGGTGGTGCCTGCCTCCGCCACCCATTCGGTGACGGGGCGACCGGCAACCGCCAGCACGCCGTCGATGGCATGGTAGCCGGCCGGGATCGGACCGAGCGCCTTCATGCCGCGACTTCCCCGGCTATCTCGGCTGCGAGGCCGGTGCGGTCGATCTTGCCGTTGGGCCCGACCGGCATGGCCTCGCGCCAGTGTATCACTTTGGGCTGCATGAAATTCGGCAGTTCCTGCATGAGTTTGCGCGGCAGTTCTTCCGCAGCGGAGCTTGCCCCACCGGAGCTTGCCCCACCGGAGTTTGAAGGCGCTGCCCTTACGACGAGGTGCACGGCCTGTCCAAGCCGCTCGTCGGCCACGCCCAGCGCCACCGCCTCGGCGACGAGGCCGGTGGCCAGCGCGGCTTCCTCCACCTCCTGCGGCGAGATGCGGTTGCCCGCGCTCTTGATCATCGCATCGCGGCGGCCGACGAAATAGAGCAGCCCCTCACCGTCGCGCCGGACCCGGTCGCCCGACCACACGGCGATGCCGCCATAGCGCGAGGCGGCGGGGGCCGGCCGGTAGCGTTCGGCGGTGCGCTCGGCGTCCTGCCAGTACCCCCGCGCGACCAGCGGCCCGCAATGCACCAGTTCGCCTTCCTCGCCGTCGCCGGCCACCTCGCCGCGGTCGTCGATGACGAGGATTTCGGCGTGCGGGATCGCCTTGCCCATCGATGTGGGGTGCGTATCGACAAGGGCTGGATCGAGGTACGTCGAGCGGAACGCCTCGGTCAGTCCGTACATCGGAAACAGCCGCGCCTGCGGGAACAGCGCGCGCAGCCGCTTCACGAGGTCGACCGTCAGCGCGCCGCCGCTGTTGGTGAGACGGCGCAGCCTGCCGGCCGTCTGCACCGGCCAGTCCAGTTCGCAGACCTGCACCCACAGGGGCGGCACGGCGGCGAGCGTGGTGATCGCGTGGCGCTCCACCGCCTTCATCACATCGCGCGCCATCAGGTAGTCGAGCGGGACGACGCAGCCGCCTGCGAACCACGTCGAAAGCAGCTGGTTCTGTCCATAGTCGAACGAAAGCGGCAGCACCGCCAGCGTGCGGTCGTCCGCCGCGAGGCCGAGATAATCGGCGACGCTTTCCGCCCCCAGCCACATGTTGGCGTGGCTGAGCATCACCCCCTTGGGCCGTCCGGTGGAGCCGCTGGTGTAGAGGATCGCCGCGAGGTCCGCAGGGTCTGCCGCGGACGGCGACATCTCGCCGTCCTGCGCCGCGGCGAAGGCCAGCGCGTCGGCCTCGTCCAGCATCCGGCAATCGTCCGGAACGTCGGCGGGGTCCAGCGTCTTGAGCCTCGCGGGCGTGCCGATCAGCAGCACCGCGCCGCTGTCGGACAGGATATGCGCGACTTGCGCGTGCTTTAGCAGCGGGTTAACCGGCACGTGCACCAGCCCCGCACGCGCCGCCGCCAGCGGCATCAGGCAGGTCAGCTCGCCCTTGGCGGCCCAAGTGGCGATCCGGGCGCCCTGTTCCGGGACCTCGCACGAAAGCCACGCGGCGAGACGCGAGACACGCGATCTTAAGTCCTTCCAGCTAACCACGCCCTCACGCAGTACCAGGGCATCGTCGCCATCGCGCCCGCGCAGGCTCAGATGGTCGAGCGGCAGGATCGGGTTTTCAAGGCTGCCGGACATGTGCAGGAAAGGCTCCGCAAGGGGTAATCGGATAACGTGGTGAAGATCGACTATCACTCTGATCTTAAGGAAGTGCAATCGGATGGCCAGCTTGCCCGGGCGCTGTCCGATGCGTGCCAGCATGCCCCGTTCGACCGGCTGGCATGGTGGCAGGGCCTAGCCGGACACTGCGCCATGGCGCCGCTGCTGGCCGTGGCGCGCGGAAACGATGGAGCCCTCGCGGTGCTGCCGCTGGCCGGCGCCTCGGGCCATCTGACCGCGCTCGCCAACTGGTACACCTTCCGTTTCCGGCCGATCCTCTCCGGCCAGGACGCCCCGCTGGAAGACCTCGCCCGGGACCTGAAAAGGCGCGCGCACCGTATCACCCTGTCCCCGCTCCCGGGCGAGGACGGCAGCGTTGCCGCGCTCGAAGCGGCATTCCGCAAGGCCGGCTGGCTGGTCCGCCGCGACGTGTGCGACACCAACCACATCCTTCCCGTCGCGGGCCGCTCCTGCGCGCAATACCTGGCCGCTCGCCCGGGCAAGCTGCGCACCACG
>Ga0308159_1002625_pt1 | contig 20222 bp, 20 predicted proteins | sample PhyCR1_FD_201040 | JGI IMG/M metagenome (GOLD analysis project Ga0308159, IMG submission 201040) | Phyllosphere microbial communities from UC Gill Tract Community Farm, Albany, California, United States - DLSLC.R1 | ecosystem: Host-associated > Plants > Phyllosphere > Unclassified | place: USA... | reverse complement strand
CGTCGGCCCAGGCCCCGAGCTTGGCCATGAGTTCCATGGTGGCGCGGATGCGGTCCTGCGCATCGGCCGGTTCGCGGGCGAAGTCGGGGTGGGCCACGATCTCGCGCAGCATGCGGGTGGTGGGATCGAACTCGCGCTCCTTGCGCTCGCGCACGACGGTGCGGAACAGCTCCCACACGTCGACGCTGGTCTCGAAGTAGTCGCGCCGGTCGCCCAGCATGTGCGTCACGCGCACCAGGTTCCAGGCCTGCAGTTCCTTCAGGCTGTTGCTCACGTTGGAGCGGGCGACGTTGAGCGTTTCCGACAGTTCTTCGGCATGCAGGGGTTTGCCGTACACGAAGAGCAGGGCGTGGATCTGCGACACGGTGCGATTGACGCCCCACATCGAGCCCATCTCGCCCCAGTGCAGCACGAACTTGCGTTGCAGATCGGTCAGTTCCATGGCCTGCAGCTTAGCTTTTCCGAAATTTCTGTCAACAAAGAAATTAGCGGCTGGGGATGTTTGGATCGGAAAAATTGCGGCAAGCGAAGGCTGTTTTTATGTACAGTATTTTCATGGCCGACGCCCACATCCCACTGCACGCGATCAAGGGCCGCGGCGCGGCCTCGCGGCTCGCGCACCGGTTCGAGAAGGACGTGCGCGACGACTTCGACGACGGGTGGGGCACGCTGGACGACGAGGCGCAAGGCGCGTCGGAGGCCGTCCCGCTGCAGACGGAGGTGCGCTTCGAGGACGTGAAGTCGGTGCTGAGCCACAACGATTCGCCCGACATTCCCTTCGAGCGCTCGCTCAATCCCTACCGCGGCTGCGAGCACGGCTGCATCTACTGCTTCGCGCGGCCCACGCACAGCTACCTCAACCTGTCGCCGGGCCTGGACTTCGAGACCAAGCTCATCGCCAAGCGCAACGTCGCCGAGGTGTTGCGCCGTGAGATCGGCCAGCGTGCCTACCGGCCGGCCGAGATCGCGATCGGTACGGCCACCGACTGCTACCAGCCGATCGAGCGCGAACTGAGGCTCACGCGCGCCGTGATCGAGGTGCTGCAGGAGGCGCGGCACCCCTTCGCGCTGGTGACCAAGTCCAGCGCCGTCGAACGCGACCTGGACCTCATCGCGCCGATGGCGGCCCAACGCCTGGCGGCGGTGTATGTGACCGTGACCACGCTCGACGCCGACCTGGCCCGCAAGCTGGAGCCGCGCGCCGCCGCGCCGCACCGCCGGCTGCGCACCATCCGCACCCTGGCCGACGCGGGCGTGCCGGTGGGCGTGAGCGTGGCGCCGCAGATCCCCTTCGTCACCGAAGACATGGAGCAGGTGCTCGAGGCCGCCTGGGAGGCAGGCGCGCGCTCGGCCTTCTACACGGTGATCCGCCTGCCCTGGGAGGTGGCGCCGCTGTTCAAGGAATGGCTCGAGCTGCACTACCCGCAGCGGGCGCCGCGCATCATGGCCCGCATCCGCGAGATGCGCGGCGGCAAGGACTACGACGCCGACTTCACTACCCGCATGAAGGGCAGCGGCCTGTGGTCCGAGCTGATCGGCCAGCGTTTCGCGAAGACGGTGCAGCGCCTGGGCTTCAACCGCGATCGCATCGCGCACGACCTTACGGCGTTCAGGCCGCCGGGTACGCAGGGGCAGGGCAGCCTGTTCTGAGCCGGGTGCCGCGCGCCGTCGGTCGCTGGGGCGCCGCCGGCCCGCTCAGCGCTTGGGGGCCTTGCGCGCCGCGGGCCGTGCGGTCGACGTTTCGGCGCCTGAGGGCCGGGATGGTGCGGGCTTCTTCTTCGCCGCCGCCTGCTTGCGCGCCGCGGCTCGCACCGGCTTGGCATTGGCCGCGCGCAGGGCCGCCTCGTAGGCGCGGCGCACCCAGAGCGCGGCGTCCTGCCGATCCTCGAAGACCGTCTCGGGCGGCTGGCGGTACGAGGTTTCCATCACCTTGCCGCCGCGCTCGTAGCTGAATGCCGGCAGGTCCAGTGCATCGAAGAAGGGCCGCGTCGTTTCGTCCGTCTTGAGGTACAGCGTGTCGCGCACGACCAGCGCGCACATCAGCCCGTCATGCCAGAGGCCGGCTCCGCCGAACATGCGCTTGATCGTCACGCGGCCGAGCGACTCGAAGAGTTCGGGCAAGGCATCGGTGAACTGGCTCATGCGGTGCTCCTTTCGGTGGGCGCGCTCACCGGGACAGGGCGCAGCGGGCGCCTGCGCATGGAATCAGGCCGTGATCTCGACACGGTTGCCGTCGGGGTCGAGCACCACGCTCTCGTAGTAGCCGTCGCCGGTGCGGCGCGGGCCGTCGAGCACGGGAAAGCCGTCGCCGCGCAGCCGGGCCGTGAGGGCGTCGACCGCCGCTTCCGAGCCCAGCGCGATGGCCAGATGCGTCCAGCCCATGCGCTGGGCGCCGGGCTCGGCACGCTGCGGCGCAAGGGTGTCGGTGCTCATGGCTTCGATGCGCGCGCCGCCGTCGAAGCTCAGGAAGCAGGAGCGAAAGCCCTTGGCCTCGTTCACGTAGCCCGCACCGGCCACGGCGCCGAAGTACTGCACGTAGAAGCGGGTGCATCGCGCGAGGTCGTCGGTCCAGAGGGCAATGTGGTCGATGCGCATGGTGGACAGAGGATCGGGTGCTACTGAATTGATAGCTTTTTGTGCAGGCTGGGCGGGCGCTGGAGGCCGATTCTATGCACGAAGTTCTTCATCGCCTCTGCGGCGTTCGGTCGGCCGCCGGACCCGGGCTCACGAAGGGCCGGCAGTTAAACTGCCCGGTTTTTCTCTCGGGAGCAAGGACGTTCACGTGGCAACGCGCACAGGTTTCGCCGATTCGCCGCTGATCCGCCTGCTCGGACGGCTGCGCGACGCCGAAGGCGCTCGCGCCGCCGCCGCGCCGGCAGCGCCGCTGCCCTTCGTCGAGCGACTGAGCCAGTGGCTGGGCTGGACGGACGCGATCTCGCTGTCGGCGGTGCTCAATGCGCCCGCCGCCGAAGCATCCCGGACTGCAGTGCGGACGGGGCAGGTGGCGGGCGATGCCGACGCGCGCGAATGCGCCGCGCTGCGCCAGGCGCTGGCCCGCTCGATCCGCGACGACAACGTGCTCAGTGCCGCGCCCGGCCGCGCGCCACGCCAGCTGCTGCCCGGCGAGACGCCGGCGCCGCCGGCGACGGATTTCGCGCCCTACCGCCAGCGCTATCTCACGCGGCAGCAGGCGATGGAGGCCGGTGTCGACGCGCTGTGCGCGCGGCTGCGCGGGCGGCTCGCGGCGCGCTCGCCGCAGGCAGCGCGGCTGGCCGCGGTCGAGGCCGTGCTCAGCCAGGTGCTCGATGCGCGCGAGCGCACCCTGCTGGCCACGGTGCCTGCCACGCTGGAGGCCCATTTCAAGCGGCTGCGCAGCGCCGCGGCGGAGGCGGGTGCCGAGGCCGGATCGCGCGGCGAGCCGGTGCCGCCCGCGACCGCCTGGCTCGACGTGTTCTGCCAGGACATGCAGGCGCTGCTGCTGGCCGAACTGGATTTTCGATTTCAACCGGTCGAGGCGCTGCTCGAAGCGCTTCGCCAGCCCGCTTTGGGCGCCACCCTCACGCATGCCTAGATTCCTTTCTCCTCTCGCATTCCTCGCCGGCCTGGCCGTGATCGCCTGGGTCGGTGCCGGCTACCTCGGCAGCCACCTGCTCGCCCTGGGCGTGACACTGGTCATCGCCGCCTTCTACGCCATGGGCGCGCTGGAGCTGCATCGCTTCCGCCAGGCGACCGCCACGCTGGTGCAGGCCGTGGCTGCGCTCGGCACGCCGCCGACCAGCCTGGCGGCCTGGCTCGAGACGCTGCACCCGTCGCTGCGGCCGGCGGTGCGCCTACGCATCGAGGGCCAGCGCGTGGCGCTGCCCGGCCCGTCGATGACCCCTTACCTCGCCGGCCTGCTGGTGCTGCTGGGCATGCTCGGCACGTTCCTGGGCATGGTTGTCACGCTCAACGGGACCGGCGCCGCCCTGGCGGGCACGACCGACCTCCAGGCCATGCGCTCGGCGCTGTCGCAGCCGGTGCAGGGCCTGGGGCTGGCCTTCGGCACCTCGGTGGCGGGCGTGGCGGCCTCCGCCATGCTGGGGCTGGTGTCGGCGCTCTACCGGCGCGAGCGGGCGCAGGCCGGCCTGGCCCTCGACACGCACATCGCCACCACGCTGCGCCCCTTCTCGGCCGCGCACCAGCGCGAGCAGGGCTTTCGCCTCATGGAGCAGCAGGCCGCGGCCATGCCGCAGATCGTGGACCGCCTCCAGACCCTGATGGAGCGCATGGAGCAGCAGCACGAGGCGCTGGCCCAGCGCCTGGCCGCGGGCCAGACCGAGTTCCATGCACAGGCCGCCGGTGCCTACACCGCGCTGGCCGAATCGGTGGACCGGTCGCTCACACGCAGCCTCACCGACAGCGCGAAGACCGCGGCTGCCGCCATCCAGCCGGTGGTGGAGGCCACCATGGCGCAGATCGCACGCGAGACCGGCGCACTGAACGACACGCTGGGCCAGTCGGTCCAGCGCCAGCTCGACGGGCTGACGATCGGCTTCGAGCGGACCACCGCCGGCGTGGCCGAGACCTGGCAGGGCGCGCTCGACACCCACCAGCGCAGCAGCCAGGCGCTGGCCGCCGAGCTGCGCGACATGCTCGCCGGCGTGGCCGAAGGCTTCGAGCAGCGTTCCGCGGCGCTCGTCGACGGCGTGGCCCAGCGGCTGGACGGCACGGCCGAGCGGCTGTCGCAGGCCTGGGGCGGCGCGCTGGACCAGCAACGCGAGACCGGCGAGGCCCTGGCCCTGCACACGCGCGAGGCCCTGGGCCGGGCTGCCGACAGCTTCGAGCGGCAGGCGGCCGCGCTGGTGCGCAGCGTCGACGGGGCGGCCGTGGGGCACCGCACGGCGGTGGACGCCGTCGCCGAGCAGTTCGGCCAGCGCTCCGAAGCGCTGGTCGAGGGCGTGGCGGCGCGGCTCGACGGCATCGCCACCCAGCTTTCGCAGCGCTGGGGCGAGGCGCTCGATGCGCAGCGCACGGCGGGCGAGCAACTGGCTGCGCGCAACGAGCAGGCGCTGGCGGCAGCAGCCGGCGGCTTCGGCGAACAGGCGGCCGCGCTGTTGCAGACGGTCGATCGGGCCCACGACGAGTTGCAGGCCACCCTGGCCGTACGCGATGCGCAGCGCCTGGACGCCTGGGCGCAGTCGCTGGCGCGGCTGGCGGACGGCCTGAAGGCGAGCTGGCAGGAAGCCGGGGCGCAGACCGCGCGGCAGCAGGCCGAGATCTGCGACACGCTGGCACGCACCGCGCGCGACATCTCGGCTCAGACCGAAGCCCATGCGCAAGGCACCATCGCCGAGATCGGCCGCCTGGTCGAGACGGCGGCGCAGGCGCCGCGCGCCGCCGCCGAGGTGATCGCCGAACTGCGTCAGAAGCTGTCCGACAGCATGGTGCGCGACAACGCGATGCTGGAGGAGCGCACCCGCATCCTCGACACGCTGGCCACGCTGCTCGATGCCGTGAACCACGCCTCCACCGAGCAGCGTGCGGCCATCGATGCGCTGGTCGGCGCCTCGTCCGAGGTGCTGCAGCGCGCCGGCGAGCGCTTCGCCGAAACCATCGACGCCCAGGGCGGGCGTTTCGCCAAGACGGTCGATGCGCAGGGCGAGCGGCTGGCGGCGGTGTCGGCGCAGGTCACCGGCAGCGCCGTCGAGGTCGCGAGCCTGGGCGAAGCCTTCGGCGCCGCGGTCGAGCAGTTCGGTTCGGCGAGCGAGCGCCTCACCGGCAGCCTGCAGCGCATCGAAGGTGCGCTGGACAAGAGCATGGCGCGCAGCGACGAGCAGCTGGCCTACTACGTCGCGCAGGCGCGCGAGGTGGTGGACCTCAGCATCCTGTCGCAGAAGCAGATCCTCGACGACCTGCAGCAGCTGGCCGCCCGGCCGCCGGTGCGTGTCGAGCAGGCGGCCACCGGCGCCACCGCCACCGCCACGGCCGACAGCGAGGCCTGATGCAGCAGGACGCGATCGACATCGAGACGGGCGTCGAGTCCGACGTGCCCGTCTGGGCCGTCTTCGGCGACCTGATGGCCGGGCTGCTCGGCGCCTTCGTGCTGATCCTCGTGTGCGCCCTGGGCATGCAGCTCGAGCTGGCCGCCAAGCTGGAAACCGAGACGCAGCAGCGGCAGGCCGAGGTGCAGCGCCGCAAGACGCTGGAAGAAGCCCTGGCCGGCCCGCTGGCCGCCGGCCGCGTGACGCTGACCGACGGCCGCATCGGCATCAGCGGCAGCGTGCTGTTCGCGCTCAACTCGGCCGAGTTGCAACCCGAAGGCCGGCAACTGCTCAAGGGGCTGGCGGCGCCGCTCGCCGCCTACCTGAAGGCGCGCGACGACATCCTCATGGTGAGCGGCTTCACCGACGACCGCCAGGTGCGCGGCGGCAACAAGCCCTTTGCCGACAACTGGGAGCTGTCGGCGCAGCGCGCCCTCACCGTGACGCGCGCGCTGATCGAGGAGGGCGTGCCGTCCTCGTCGGTGTTCGCGGCCGCCTTCGGCTCGGAGCAGGCCGTCGCGTCCAATGCCGACGCCGACGGACGCGCGCGCAACCGCCGCGTCGAGATGGCGCCGACGCCGCGGCCTGCCAAGGCCGCAACGCCGACCCGTGGCTGAAGACCACGCGCCCGCGCTCGAACGCCTGCGCCATGCCGGCGTCGACGTCGCGCAGCCGCTGCGCTTCGGCCTCGTGGCCGCGATGGCGCGGCGCGCGTTGCGGTACGAGGACGAGGCACGGGAGCGCATCGATGCCCGGATTCGCGCCTTGATGGCCGAGCTCGATCCGACGGCGGTGGCCGCCGCCGCGCCACAGGCGGACGACGTTCAGGACGGCGGCCTCGGCGCCTTGACGGCGCGGCTGGCCGCACAGGCGGCGGCGCGCGGCGAAGCGCCCCTGCCCAGCCCGCCGGGTGCGGGCCTCGCCGCCATGCCCGAGCCGCGGGTGCTCGCGCACGTCCGGCGTGTCTGGGCCGGCCTGAGCGCCGAGCGGCGGCTCACGCAGTCGGTCGACGCGCTGCCCGAGAACCCCGGGCCGCTCAATTCGCAGCACCTGCTGCACCGCTCGCTCACGCTCATGCGCGAGGTCGCGCCCGGCTGCCTGCACCGCTTCATGGCGCGGGTGGACGCGCTCGCGGCCCTCGAGCAGATGCAGGCGGCCGCAGTGGCGCCGGCGCCCGCGCCGCGCGGCACGCCCGGCGGCGCGCGCAAGTCCGCGCGTGGCCGCGGCAAGTCGGCCTGACCGCATTGCGTCAAGCCGTGCGGCGCTTCGACAGGCTCAGCATGAACGGTTCGATGGTCGTGAGCGCGATCCGGCCTTACTCGATCACTTCAGGCCATTCCGTGTGGAAGAACTCACCTTCGGGCTTGTCGACGCGCTCGTAGGTGTGGGCGCCGAAGAAGTCGCGCTGGGCCTGCAGCAGGTTGGCCGGCAGGCGGGCCGAACGGTAGCTGTCGTAGTAGGCCAGTGAGGCGCTGAAGGCCGGCACCGGGATGCCGTTGCTCACGGCCAGGGCCACCACCTCGCGCCAGTTCTGCTGCGTGCGGTTGAGCAGTTCCTTGAAGAAAGGCGCGAGCATCAGGTTGGCCAGCGCCGCGTCGCCGCGGTACGCCTCGGTGATGCGGTTGAGGAAGCGCGCGCGGATGATGCAGCCGCCGCGCCAGATCGACGCGATGCCGCCCAGGTCCAGGCCCCACTGCCGCTTCTCGCCCATGGTCTTGATGAGGTCGAAGCCCTGCGTGTAGCTGATGACCTTCGAGGCGTACAGGGCGTCGTGCACCTTGTCGACCAGCGCCTTCTTCTCGAGCGACAGGGCGGGTGCCGGCCCCTGCAGCACGGCGCTGGCGGCCACGCGCTGCTTCTTCTGCGACGAGAGCACGCGCGCCTCCACGGCGGCGTTGATGGTGCTGATCACCACCGCCTGCTCGGCCGCGTTGATCAGCGTCCACTGGCCCGTGCCCTTCTGGCCGGCCTTGTCGAGGATCACGTCGACCAGCGGCTTGCCGGTCTCCGGGTCCTTCTGCGCCAGCGCCTTGCCGGTGATCTGGATCAGGTAGCTCTGCAGGTCGCCTTCGTTCCACTGGTCGAAGACGGCCGCCATCTCGTCGGTCGTGAAGCCCGCGGCCTTGAACAGCGCGTACGCCTCGCAGATGAGCTGCATGTCGCCGTACTCGATGCCGTTGTGGATCATCTTCACGTAGTGCCCCGCGCCGCCGGGCCCGATGTGGATGACGCAGGGCCGGCCGTCGACCTTGGCGGCGATGCTCTCGAAGATCGGCTTCATCACTTCCCAGGTCGAGGCCGGGCCGCCGGGCATGATCGCCGGGCCCTTGCGCGCCCCCTCCTCGCCGCCCGACACGCCGGCCCCGATGAAGCGCAGGCCCTTGCCCGACAGGTAGGCGTCGCGCCGCTCGGTATCCGTGTAGAGGCTGTTGCCGCCGTCGATGACGATGTCGTCCTTCTCCAGCAGCGGGATCAGCTGCTCGATCACCTGGTCGACCGGTGCGCCGGCCTTGACCATCACCATGACCTTCCGCGGCTTGGCCAGGCTCTGCACGAAGGCCTCGAGGGTGTCGCAGCCGACCAGCTTCTTGCCTGGGTTCTTGGCCACGAAGGCGTCGGTGACGCTGGTGGTGCGGTTGTAGACGCTGACCTGGAAGCCGCGGCTTTCCACGTTCAGCACCAGGTTCTGGCCCATCACGGCCAGGCCGATCAAACCGAAATCGCTTTTCTTGTCAGCAGTGTTCATGGTGTCCTTCAGATGTACGGCGCTTCGGCGCGCGGCCGACCATTGTGGCAACGTGGCGGCCGCTTCGTTCTCCGCCTGGGAGTGGCCCCATCGCCGCCCTGGGCGCGGATCGGTCAGCGGGTGCTGGGCGAATCGGAGATGGCCTCGTGCACCCGCAGCGCCGCATACGCATCGTTGGCCGCGTAGCGCAGCTGCGCCTCGGTCAGCCGCGCGGCGGCCCAGTTGGAGGTGGTCGCCTTGCGCGACTTGACGAAGCGCTGGCCGAACACGAGGGCGACGGCGCTCTTCACGCCCACCGACTGGCGGTGGCCGCGGCGGCGAAAGACATGGTCCAGGTCGATGACGGCGGCAGGCTCGACCCCCAGCCGCTTGCGGATCAGCGTGCGGTCGGTGTCGAGGCCGAATCCCACTTTCACGAGCGCCGTCGACGCCAGCAGTTCGGCGGCGACGGGCAGGCCGTCGGTGTACGCCGTCTGGAACAGCCACGCGTGCTCGCCTGTGGCGAACTGCAGGACGTGCGGGCCGGTGTTGACCTCGTCCTTGCGGAAGGTGGGCTTGGATTCGGTGTCGAAGCCGCACACGCCGGCAGCCAGCAACGCGTCGCGCGCGCGAGCCGCATCGGCGGCCGTGCGCACGACCGAGATGGCGCCCAGCGGCAGGCCTTCGAACTGGGGGAGCAGCGCGATCTCGTCGCGCGTGGGAACGGCGGGCGCCGGCGGGCGAGGGCGCGGGGGCCGTGCCTCGGGAGCGCGCGGTGGCTCGCTCATTCGCCCGCCGCCCTCTCGCCGGTGGGGCGCCAGCCAAACGCCACGCGTTCGCGGCCGGTGGCCGGGTGGCGGTCGACGGCGCCACGCTGGAGCCCGTAGCGCTCGTAGAAGCGCTGGCCCGCGACATTGGCCGTGGCCACATGCAGGCGCCAGCCTGCCGGCATGCGCCGGCAGGCCACGTCGAGCAGGCGCCGGCCCAGGCCCTGGCCGTGGCGGTGCGGGTCGACGTACAACTGGGCGACGTAGGCTCGCTCCGGCAGCATCACCATGAAGGCGAGCGGCTGGCCGCCGCGCTCGGCGATGTGGACCTCGGACGGGGCCACGAATTCCGCCTCCACCCGCGCCAGCCAGTGGCCGATGGGCGCGATGTGCGGGGCTTCGTGCCCTTGCGCCGCGCTCCAGGCGCGGCGCCAGATGCCGGCAAGGGCGAACTGCTCCATGCGCCCGCCGCGCCAGGCGCGCAGTTGCAGGCGGTCGAAGTCGGCGAGCGCCATGCGGGTCAGGAGCACGAACCGGCCGCCGCGCGCACCGGGCGCTTGCGGCAGGCAGCGGAATCGTTGGCCATCAGCGGCACAGCGTGCGCGCGTGGTGCGCGACGTGGTCGGCCATGAAGCTCTGGATGAAGTAGTAGCCGTGGTCGTAGCCGGCGTGGCGGCGCAGCGTCAGCGGCTGGCCCGCGGCGGCGCAGGCGGCCTCCAGCCGCTCCGGGTGCAACTGCTCGGCCAGGAATTTGTCGGCCAGGCCCTGGTCCACCAGGATGCCCTCGGGGTAGGGCGCGGCCGTCTGCGACTGCATGAGCGCCGCGGCGTCGTGGGCCAGCCATTGGGCACGCGCGTCTTCGGTGGTGCCGAAGTAGCGGCCGAAGGCCTTCTCGCCCCACGGGCACTCGCTGGGCGCGCAGATGGGCGCGAAGGCCGAAAGCGAAGCAAAGCGCCCCGGGTGCCGCAATGCCAGCGTGAGCGCGCCATGCCCGCCCATCGAGTGGCCGAAGAGGCCGATGCGTTGGGCGTCGATGGGGAACTGCTGCGCCACCAGCGGCAGCAGCTCCTGCACGATCCAGCTCTCCATGCGGAAATGCCCGGCCCAGGGCTCGGCGGTGGCGTCGAGGTAGAAGCCGGCGGCGATGCCGAAGTCCCAGCTCTCGGTGGCGCCGGGCAGTTGCTCGACGGCAGGGCCGCGCGGGCTGGTGTCGGGCGCGACGAGGGCGATGCCATGCTCGGCCGCCAGACGCTGCGCGCCGGCCTTGATCATGAAGGTCTCTTCGTTGCAGGTCAGGCCGGCCAGAAAGAGCAACGCGGGGACTGGGCCTTGCTGCGCCCGCGGCGGCAGGTAGACCGAGAAGCGCATCGGCAGGCCGATCTCGCGCGAATCGTGCGAGAAGAATTGCTGCGTGCCACCGAAGCAGGCGTGCGAGGAGAGGGTCTGGAGGGAGGCGGCGGTATCGCTCATGGCTGGTCGAAGGTCTCGGGCCGCAGCAAGTCGAGCACGGCGCGGGCGAAGGCCTCGGGCTGCTCCTGCGGCAGGTTGTGGCCGGCGCCGGGCACCACGCGGTGCACGTGTGGGCCGGTGAAGTGGTGGGCGTGCGCCGCGCTGCCGCCGATGGGCATCACGCCGTCGTCGGCGCCGTCGAGGGTGACCGCCGGCACGGCGATGGGGGGCTGCAGCGCGAGTTGCGTCTCGATGCCCGCCACGGCCGGGTCGCCGGGCACCAGGCCGAAGCGGTGGCGGTACGAGTGGATCACCACGTCGACGAAGTCCGGGTTGTCGAAGGCAGCTGCGGTGCGCGCATAGGTGGCCGCGTCGAAGCGCCAGGTGGGCGACCACAGCCGCCACAGCAGCTCGCACAGTTCGGCGCGGTTGGCCTGCAGGCCGGCGCGGCCGCGCTCGCCGTGGAAGTAGTACTGGTACCAGTAGCGCAGCTCGTTCTCGGGCGCTGCCGGCGTCATCGCCGAGGCGATGTGCTGGATGTTGTAGCTGTTGAGCGAAACCAGGCCCGTGCAGCGCTCGGGCCACAGCGCCGCGACGATGCAGCAGGCGCGCCCGCCCCAGTCGTAGCCGGCCAGCACCGCGCGCGGCAACGCCAGCGCGTCGAGCAGCGCGAGCAGGTCGGCGCCCAGGGCGGCCTGCTCGCCCGAACGCGGCGTGGCCGCATCGACGAAGCTGGTCGGCCCGTACCCGCGCAGGAAGGGCACGATGACGCGGCAGCCCTGCGCCGCCAGCTGCGGCGCCACCTCGGCGTACGCATGCACGTCGTAGGGGAAGCCGTGCATCAGCAGCACCGGTGTGCCGTCGGCCGGCCCGCTCTCGCAGAAGGCGACGTCGAGCACGCCGGCGCGCACGCGGCGGAGCGTGCCGAGCGAGGGGGCGATGGCGGGGGCGTTGGTCATGGCACCGAGTGTGCGCGAATCAGTAGTGCACCACGGAGCGGATGGACTTGCCCTCGTGCATCAGGTCGAAGGCCTCGTTGATGCCGGTCAGCGGCATGGTGTGGGTGACGAAGGGCGCGAGCTGGATGTCGCCCTTCATCGCGTCCTCGACCATGCCCGGCAGCTGCGAGCGGCCCTTGACGCCGCCGAAGGCCGTGCCCAGCCACTTGCGGCCGGTGACGAGCTGGAAGGGGCGGGTGGAGATTTCCTGCCCCGCGCCGGCCACGCCGATGACGACCGACTGGCCCCAGCCGCGGTGCGCGCATTCGAGTGCGGCACGCATCACGTTGACGTTGCCGATGCATTCGAAGGAGTGATCGACGCCCCAGGTCGTCATCTCGACGATCACCTGCTGGATCGGCTTGTCGAAGTCCTTGGGGTTGATGCAGTCGGTGGCGCCGAAGGTCTTGGCGAGTTCGAACTTCGACGGGTTGGTGTCGACGGCGATGATGCGGCCCGCCTTGGCCAGCTTGGCGCCCTGGATCACCGCCAGGCCGATGCCGCCGAGGCCGAACACGGCGACCGAATCGCCTTCCTGCACCTTGGCCGTGTTCTTCACGGCGCCCAGGCCGGTGGTCACGCCGCAGCCCAGCAGGCAGACCTGCTCGGGGTTGGCGTCGGGGCTGATCTTCGCGAGCGACACCTCGGCCACCACGGTGTATTCGCTGAAGGTCGAGCAGCCCATATAGTGGTAGACCGGCTGGCCGTTGTAGCTGAAGCGGCTGGTGCCGTCGGGCATCACGCCCTTGCCCTGCGTGGCGCGCACGGCCACGCACAGGTTGGTCTTGCCGCTCTTGCAGAACAGGCATTCGCCGCATTCGGCGGTGTAGAGCGGAATGACGTGGTCGCCGGGCTTGACGCTGGTCACGCCCTCGCCGCACTCGACAACGATGCCCGCGCCTTCGTGGCCCAGCACCGCGGGGAACAGGCCCTCCGGGTCGTCACCGCTCAGCGTGAAGGCATCGGTGTGGCACACGCCGGTGTGGGTGATCTTGATGAGCACCTCGCCCTTTTTCGGCGGGGCGACGTCGATCTCGACGATCTGCAGGGGTTCTCCGGCCTTGAAGGCGACGGCGGCACGTGATTTCATGAGGGGGCTCCTGGATGGGGTGGTGGGGGGTCAGCGCAGGTAGGTGCGGACAAGTGACGTCATGTCGCGCACGCGCTCGGCGTGGCGCGGGTCGCTGCCCGAAGGCGGGCCGAACTCCTCGCGGATGTGCGATTCGAGCACCTCGGACATCAGCCCGTTGACGGCGCCGCGGATCGCTGCGAGCTGCTGCAGCACGGCGCCGCATTCGGCGCCGGCCTCCAGCGCACGCTCCAGCGCGTCGGTCTGCCCACGCAGTCGGCGCACGCGCAGCAGCGCTTTCTTCTTCTCGGCGGGGGAGTGCGGCATGCAGGGCAGTGTATACCCCGGGGGAGTATTGGCAAGCCCGCCGCGTTCTAAGATGCCCGACCCGCATCCCGAGTCACTCGCATGAAAAAGATCCTCGTCCTCAACGGCCCCAACCTCAACCTGCTCGGCACGCGCGAACCCGCGCAGTACGGGCACGAGACGCTGGCCGATGTCGAGCGCATGTGCCAGGAGGCGGGCGCACGACTCGGTGTCGCGATCGAGTGCCGCCAGTCCAACTGGGAAGGCCAGCTCATCGACTGGGTCCACGAGGCCGGCCGCGACGTGGCGGCCGGCGCCATGCTCGGCGTGGTGATGAACCCCGGCGCCTACACCCACACCTCGATCGCGCTGCACGACGCGATCAAGGGCGCGAGCGTGCCGCTCATCGAGCTGCACATCTCCAACGTGCATGCGCGCGAGGAGTTCCGCCACCACTCGTACATTTCGCCGGCGGCCCGCGGCATCATTGTCGGGCTGGGCGTGAAGGGCTACCCGCTCGCGATCGAGGCGCTGGTGCAGGTGTCCGGCTGAGGAGACGCCGTGAAGATTCGTTCGGTCACCCCCTTCATCCTGCACGTGCCGGTCACGGGTTCGCAGATCGCCGACAGCACGCACACCATCACGCACTGGGGCGTGGTCGGCGCGAAGATCGACACCGAGGACGGCCTGTCGGGCTACGGCTTCACCGGCACGCACGCGCACCTGCCGAGCGACCAGCTGATCACCCGCTGCATCGAGACCTGCCACGCGCCGCTGCTGGTGGGCGAGGACGCCAACGACGTGCACCGCCTGTGGCGCAAGCTGGCACGCGATCCGGCGCTGCAGTGGATCGGCCGCGCGGGCATCACGACCCTGTCGCTGGCCGCCATCGACATCGCGCTCTGGGACCTCAAGGCCAAGGCGGCCGGCGTGCCGCTGTGGAAGCTGCTCGGCGGCCAGGTGCGCGACAAGGTCCGCGCCTACAACACCGACATCGGCTGGCTGAGCATCGCCGACGACAAGCTGGTCGAAGGCGCTCGGCGCGCGGTGGAGCAGGGCTTCACGGGCATCAAGATCAAGGTCGGCTCCACCGTCGAGCGCGACCTGCGTCGCCTGGCCGCCGTGCGCGAGGCCATCGGCCCCGACGTGACGCTGGCCGTCGACGGCAACGGCAAGTGGGACCTGGCGAGCTGTCTGCGCTTTTGCCGCGGCGCGGCGCCGCATGACGTGTTCTGGTTCGAGGAGCCGCTGTGGCACGACGACGTGAAGGGCCACGCACAGCTCGCGCGCAGCACGCACATTCCGGTCGCGCTGGGCGAGCAGCTCTACACGGCCGACGCCTTCAGCGAATTCTTCGCGCAGCGGGCCATCCACTGGGTGCAGCCGGACTGCACGCGCATGGGGGGCATCACCGAGGTGATCCAGGTCTGCGAGGCGGCGCATGCCTTCCGCCTGCCGGTGGCGCCGCATGCGGGCGACATGAGCCAGGTGCACGTGCACCTGAGCTACGCCCACCCGGCCTGCGAGGTGCTGGAGTACATCCCGTGGATCAAGGACTGCTTCACCGAACCGGCCGAGGTGGTCGACGGCCACTTCCGCCTGCCGCAGCAGCCCGGCGCCGGCACCACGCCCACCGAGGCGGCGTGGGCGCAGTACCGGCGGGCCGCGGCATGAGCCGGGCCGACGCCGCGCCGCCCGAGGGGCTGCTGGCAGGCGAGGACGGCGCCTGGCGTTGCCGCTGGTGCGCAGCGTCACCGGCCTACCGGCACTACCACGACCACGAGTGGGGCTTCCCGGTCACCGACGACCGGCGGCTGTTCGAGAAGATCTGCCTCGAAGGTTTCCAGTCGGGCCTGAGCTGGCTGACCATCCTCAACAAGCGCGAGGCCTTCCGCGCCGGTTTCGCCAACTTCGACGCCGAGCGCATGGCGCGCTTCGGCGAGAAGGACGTCGCGCGGTTGCTGGGCGATGCGGGCATCGTGCGCCACCGCGGCAAGATCGAGTCGGCGATCAACAACGCCAAGCAGGTGCTGAAGCTGCGCGAGGAATTCGGCTCGCTGGCGCGCTATGCCTGGGGCTTCGAGCCCGACGGCGCGAGCCGCCCGAAGCGCGTGACGCTGGCAGCCCTGCAGGCAGCCACCACCTCGCCGGAATCCGTTGCCATGTCCAAGGACCTCAAGAAGCGCGGCTGGAGCTTCGTCGGGCCGACCACGGTCTACGCCTTCATGCAGGCGATGGGGCTGGTCAACGACCACATCGAGGGCTGCCATGTGCGGCAGCAGGCGCTGGATGAGCGCGCGCAGCTCGCAGTTCCCGGCGCCTGAACGCGGCCGGCCGAAGTGTGACTTATTTGGAAACGAATGTTTCCAAATAAGTCAAAATCAGCGGCTTTAGCGCCCGATCCCGCACGGCTCCTGCCGTCGTCGGGCGCATTCACCCGATCCATGCCCTTGCTACCGTCAGAACGTGCCGCGCTCGAGCGCGCGCTGCTCGCCATTGAGAGCGTGCTGGCGCGCACCGTCAGCGGCACGCCGTCGGGCATCCAGCAGGGTGCGCCCGCGCACGAGGCGCTGACGGCCGGTCTGGCTGCCGCCGCCGCGCTGGTGGACGTCTCGCAGACGCTTCTGCGGACCTCGCACGATCCTTCGCCCGCGGTGCTGCTGGAGGAATGGCGCACGCTGGTGGCCCATACGCAGGTGGCCGGCCAGCGGGTGCAGCGCATGGCGCGCCTGCTGGCGGGTGAGAAGCACATCGCTGCCGCGCAGGGGCCGCTGCTGCCGCCCCGGCCTGTTCGCTCGCCCCGCAGCTCCGACGCTTGACGAGGCCGCAGGCGTCGCTCAGCCGCGCTTGGGGCTGACCGTCTTGCGGTAGCTGGTGCGGCCCTGGCCGTCCACGCTTTCGAGGTGCACGTCGAAGCCCCAGAGGCGGGCCACGTGCTTGAGCACCTCGGGCGTGTCGTCGTGCAGGGGGCGGTTGTGCCGCTGCGTGTGGCGCAAGGTCAGCGAGCGGTCGCCGCGCAGGTCCACGTTCCACACCTGGATGTCGGGCTCGCGGTTGCCGATGTCGTACTGGCGCGAGAGCGATTCGCGCAGCGCGCGGTAGCCGGCATCGTCGTGGATGGCCGCGACCTCGAGCTCGGATTCGTCCTCGTCGTCGCGGATCGCGAACAGGCGGAAGTCGCGCATCACCTTGGGGCTGAGGAACTGGCCGACGAAGCTCTCGTCCTTGAAGTTGCGCATCGCATAGTCGAGCGTCTTGAGCCACGGGCTGCCGGCGATCTCTGGGAACCAGCGACGGTCTTCCTCGGTCGGCTTCTCGCAGATGCGGCGCAGGTCGGTGTACATCGCAAAGCCCAGCGCGTAGGGGTTGATGCCGCTGTAGGCTCGATGGCCCACCGGCGGCTGGAACACCACGGCGGTGTGCGAAGAGAGCCACTCCATCATGAAGCCGTCGGCCAGCAGCCCGCGGTCGTACAGCGTGTTGAGCAGTGTGTAGTGCCAGAAGGTGGCCCAGCCCTCGTTCATGACCTGCGTCTGGCGCTGCGGATAGAAGTACTGCGCGATCTTGCGCACGATCCGCACCACCTCGCGCTGCCAGGGCTCCAGCAGCGCGGCGTTCTTCTCGATGAAGTACAGCAGGTTCTCCTGCGGCTCCGACGGAAAGCGTTTGGCGCCGGCCGCCTCGGCCGCAGCCAGGTTGCCGCGCGGCACCGTGCGCCACAGGTCGTTCACCTGCTGCTGCAGGTGCCGTTCGCGCTCTTCACGCCGCGCGATCTCCTGCGCGAGCGAGCGCTTCTGCGGCCGGCGGTAGCGGTCGACGCCGTAGTTCATCAGCGCATGGCAGGAGTCGAGCAGTTCCTCGACCGCCTCCACGCCGTGGCGGTCCTCGCATTCGGCGATGTAGTTCCGCGCATAGACCAGGTAGTCGATGATCGACGACGCATCGGTCCACATGCGGAACAGGTAGTTGCCCTTGAAGAAGCTGTTGTGCCCATAGGCCGCATGCGCGATCACCAGCGCCTGCATCGCCATCGTGTTCTCCTCCATCAGGTAGCTGATGCAGGGGTCGGAGTTGATGACGATCTCGTAGGCCAGGCCCATGTGGCCGCGGCGGTAGTTCTTCTCGGTGCTGATGAACTGCTTGCCGTACGACCAGTGGCGGTAGATGACGGGCATGCCCACGCTGGCATATGCGTCCATCATCTGCTCGGCGGTGATGATCTCCAGCTGGTTCGGGTAGGTGTCCAGCCCGTAGGCCTTCGCCGTGCGCGCGATCTCGGCGTGGTAGGTCTCGATGAGCTCGAAGGTCCAGTCCGACGGGCTGGGCAGGCGCTCGGCAGCGCGCTCGAAGACCGGCGGTGCGGCCGGGTGGGCCGTCGCGGTGGCGGCGTGCGCATTCATGGGCTGACCTCCGTGCTCTGCACTGCGGTACGAGCCGCTTTCGCAGCGGCGGATCGGGGGTTCATGCCGGAACCCCTTCCTTCTTGAACAGGTCGCGGAAGACCGGGTAGATGTCCTGGGCGCTCGAGACCTTGCGCATGGCGAAGTTGGGCCGGATGCCGGCGAGCTGGGTGTATTCCTGCCAGAGGTTCTGCTCGGCCTCGGCCACCTGGACGTACGCGTAGTAGCGGCAGGCGGGAAGGATCGTCTCGTCGAGCAACTCGCGGCAACGGCCGCTGTCCTGGTGCCAGTTGTCGCCGTCGCTGGCCTGCGCGCCATAGATGTTCCATTCGCCGCTGGGGTAGCGCGCGCGGATGATGTCGCGCATCAGCACCAGCGCGCTGGACACCACGGTGCCGCCGGTTTCGGTGGCATGGAAGAACTCGTCCTCGCTCACTTCCTGCGCCTGCGTGTGGTGGCGCAGGAAGACCAGGTCGATCTTCTCGTAGTGCCGCGTGAGGAAGAGGTACAGCAGCATGAAGAAGCGCTTGGACATGTCCTTGCGCGCCTCGTCCATCGAGCCCGACACGTCCATGAGGCAGAACATCACGGCCTTGGCGCTGGGCACGGGCGTGCGCACCCGGTTGCGGTAGCGCAGGTCGATCGGGTCGATGTAGGGCACATGGCGGGCCGTGCGCCGGAGCTCCTCGATCTGCAGCTCGGTGTCCCGGATCTCCTTCTGGATGAGTGCCAACCCGGCCTCCGGGTGCGCGCGCAGTTGAAGCAGGTGCGCTTCCAGGCGCCGCAGTTCCTTGCGCGCGTCGCCACCCAGTGCGATGCGCCGGGCGAGGGCGCCGCGCATCGAGCGCACCACATGCAGGTTGTTGGGCGTGCCGTCGCTCGTGAAGCCGGCCCGGTGGCTCTTCCACTCGGGCACCTCGGCGAGCTGCGTGCGCACCAGATGGGGGAGTGCCAGGTCCTCGAAGAAGACCTGCATGAACTCCTCGCGCGTGAGGCGGAAGACGAAGTCGTCCTCGCCCTCGCCGCCGTCGCCCGCCTCGCCGCTGCCCGAGCCGCCACTGCCCTGGCCCTTGGGCCGCTCGATGCGGTCGCCCTTCACGAATTCCTGGTTGCCCGGGTGCACGTATTCGCGGTTGCCGCCGGCCGCATGGCCGAAGGTGGGCTCCGACACGTCGCGCCGGGGCAGCGTGACGTCCTCGCCCTGTTCCAGTTCGCGGATGTTTCGGCCGCTCACGGCCTTGCGCACCGCGTCGCGGATCTGGCCGCGGTAGCGCCGCAGGAAGCGCTCGCGGTTGCCGATGGACTTGTTCTTGCCCGACAGGCGCCGGTCGATGATCTGTTGCAGGATGGCCAAGGTGTCGGACCTCCCGTGGTTGTGGCTCAGGACGACTTGCGCACGCGCAGATACCACTCACACAGCAGGCGCACCTGCTTGGCCGTGTAGCCCTTCTCGACCATGCGCGTGACGAAGTCCTCGTGCTTCTTCTGCTCGTCGGCGCTGCTCTTGGCGTTGAAGCTGATCACGGGCAGCAGCTCCTCGGTGTTCGAGAACATCTTCTTCTCGATCACCGTGCGCAGCTTCTCGTAGCTAGTCCAGGCCGGGTTGTTGCCCGCGTTGCCGGCCCGTGCGCGCAGCACGAAGTTCACGATCTCGTTGCGGAAGTCCTTGGGGTTGGCGATGCCTGCCGGTTTCTCGATCTTCTCGAGTTCGGCGTTCAGCGCCGCGCGGTCGAACACCTCGCCGGTGTCCACGTCGCGGTACTCCTGGTCCTGGATCCAGTAGTCGGCGTAGGTCACGTAGCGGTCGAAGATGTTCTGGCCGTACTCGGAGTAGCTTTCGAGGTAGGCGGTCTGGATCTCCTTGCCGATGAACTCCGCGTAGCGCGGCGCCAGCAGCTCCTTGATGTAGCCGACGAACTTCTGCTCGGTCTCGGCCGGGAACTGCTCGCGCTCGATCTGCTGCTCCAGCACGTACATCAGGTGCACCGGGTTGGCCGCCACTTCCGAGCTGTCGAAGTTGAAGACCTTGGAGATGATCTTGAAGGCGAAGCGCGTGGACACGCCGCTCATGCCCTCGTCGACGCCGGCGTAGTCGCGGTACTCCTGCATCGACTTGGCCTTGGGATCGGTGTCCTTGAGGTTCTCGCCGTCGTACACCTGCATCTTGGAGAACACGTTCGAGTTCTCCGGCTCCTTCAGGCGCGTGAGCACCGAGAACTGCGCCATCATCTTCAGCGTGCCGGGGGCGCACGGCGCCTTGGCCAGCGACGAGTTGCGCACCAGCTTGTCGTAGATCTTGATCTCTTCCGACACGCGCAGGCAGTAGGGCACCTTGACGATGTAGATGCGGTCGAGGAAGGCCTCGTTGTTCTTGTTGTTGCGGAAGGCCTTCCACTCGCTCTCGTTGCTGTGGGCGAGCACGATGCCGTCGAAGGGGATGGCGCCGAAGCCTTCGGTGCCCTTGAAGTTGCCTTCCTGCGTGGCCGTG
>Ga0308159_1002622_pt1 | contig 20246 bp, 16 predicted proteins | sample PhyCR1_FD_201040 | JGI IMG/M metagenome (GOLD analysis project Ga0308159, IMG submission 201040) | Phyllosphere microbial communities from UC Gill Tract Community Farm, Albany, California, United States - DLSLC.R1 | ecosystem: Host-associated > Plants > Phyllosphere > Unclassified | place: USA... | reverse complement strand
ACCTTCCGTGCGGCGGCGCGCTGCAGCGCGGCACCGATCTGTTCGCCGCTCGGCCGGCGCCAGCGTGCGGCCACGTGGCCGTCGGGCCGCAACAGGTACACGGCGCCGGCCGTGGCGCCCAGCGCCTCGAAGGTGGTGGGCGGGCACTGTGCGTCGCCCAGGGTCACGACGTGCACCGGCAGGTCGGCCGGCAGCGGCAGCACCTCTTCGCCCGGCTGCAGCACCAGCAGCGTGAAGCGCGGGCCGATGTGGTCGGTGAGATGGCCCGCGCGCAGCGGCTGCTCGCCCATCACCTCGCCCGGCCGCGGACCGGCGCCGAGGTCGTCGCCGGCACTCGACAGCGGCGACCCGTCGTAGCGCACGGCCTGCGTCTGCCGCGGGTTGATGAGCTGCGCGATGCCGCGGTGCCTTTCCGACAGCGACAGCGCCGCCTCGCGCAGCAGGTCGAAGCCGCGCGAGGGCGGCGACATGAACTCGGTGCTGCGCATCGCGGCCTCGGCGTTGATGTGGAAGGCGGCGATGCGCTCCTGCGAATAGCTGTCGAGCAGGGCCGCATCCGATTCGCCGCGTGCCACGGCGGCAAGCTTCCACGCCAGGTTGTCGGCATCGTCGAAGCCCGAGTTGAGCCCGCGCACGCCGAAGATCGGCATGGCATGCGCCGCATTGCCGGCGAAGAGGATGCGGCCGTGGCGGTAGTCGGCCAGCGTCATCGCACCGGCGCGGTACACCGAGGTCCACACCGTCTTCCACGGCAGATGGCCCTCGCCGATGGCGTCGAGGTGGCGCTGCACGAACTCGGTCACGGCTTCGGGCGTGAGTGCGGCCTCGGTGCTCTGGCCCGGTCGCAGCTGGTAGTCGATGCGCCAGATGTCGTCGGGCTGGCGATGCATCAGCACGGTGGAGCCGCGGTTCCACGGCGGGTCGAACCAGGCGCGGCGCTCGGTCGGGTAGGTGCTGGGCAGTTCGATGTCGATGATGACGTAGCGGCCTTCGTAGGCGGTGCCTTCGAGCGCGAGGTCGAGCGACTTGCGCACGAAGCTCTGGCCGCCGTCGCACGCCGCCAGCCACCCGGCGTGCAGCGTGTACGCGCCCAGCGCGTTGCGCGCCTGCAGCGTCGTGCCGCGGTCGTCCTGGGTGAAGCCCGTGAGTTCCGTGCCCCAGCGGATGTCGATCAGGCCGGGCTCCGCCGCGTTGCGCCGGGTGATCTCGTCCAGCAGGTACTGCTCGATGTAGTACTGCTCGAGGTTGATCATCGGCGGCAGCTTCTGCTGCGCGTGGGTGGGCATCTCGAAACGGAACACCTCGGTGGTCTGGTAGTAGCTCGTGCCCGCGCTCCAGGGCAGGCCCTTGGCCAGGAAAGCCGGCAGGGCACCCAGGCGTTCCACGATCTCCAGGCTGCGGCGCGAGATGCAGGCCGCGCGGCTGCCCACGCACACCGTGTCGTCGGCTTCGAGGACCACACTGCGCACGCCATGGTTGGCCAGGCCCAGCGCCAGCGCCATGCCGACCGGGCCGCCCCCGGCGATCACGACGGCGTGGCGCTGCGGCTCGACGCCGCTGTCCAGCACGGGCAGGCGGGGTGCGAAGCGGGTGTAGTGGAAGGCGCCGACCGAGGGCGGCAGTGCGTCCGTGGGCGCCGGTGGCACGGGGCCGCCCGCGGCGTCGCCCGCGCGTGCGGACGGCGCAGGGGCGGGAGGTCGGTCGTCGATGGCGGTGTTCATGCGGTGCCTTCGAAAAAGGTGGCGTTGTCTCGGCGTGCGGCAGGCGGAATTGTCCCGATGCGCATTCGCCGCCGATGTCCTAACTTCTCATGAAGTGTTTACCCTGAGCATCTCCAGGCCCCACGCATGAAGCGATGGCGCATCCGCCCCTGCGTCGAAGCGCTGGCGCCGGCCGTCGTCAGCGGCGTGCTGTCCGGCGTCGGCACCCCGCAGCTGGCCGTCAGTTATCTGAAGGCCATGCACGGCGTGCTGCCCGTCACCTTCTGCACCGTCTTCGCGGTCGGTGCCACGGGCCGCATTGAAACCGTGTCGGCCGCCAGCAGCTACGGCAGCACGGCCGAACGGACGGCCGAGCGCTATGTGGCACAACGCTTCGACCTGCTCGACCCGCACATGGCGTGGCTGGCCAGTCGCCCGCGGCCGCGACGCGGTGCGCAGCTCTGGCTGGGCCACCACCGCGGCGACGAACTGGCCGATGCCGACTACCGCGCCGCCTGCTACGGCGATGTCGGCATCCGCGAACGCGCGTCGGTGCTGCTTTTGTTGCCCACCGGCCAGCGCGCGGCAGTGAGCTTCTACCGCAGCCTGGCACAGCGCGAGTTCGACGCGCGCGACTTCGCGCTGCTCGAGGTGCACGCGGCCCTGCTGGCCGACGCCACCGCCGCGCACGGCCGCATCGCCCTGGCCACCGGCAGCGCGGTCGAGCCCGCCTTCGCATCGCGCCTGCTCACGCTGAGCGTGCGCGAGCGCGAAGTCATCGGGCAGTTGATGGCCGGGCGCACCGCCAAGGAGGCGGCGCGTGAGCTCGGCGTGGCGCTGAGCACGGTGCGCACCCACCAGTACCGCGCGTTCCGGCGGTTGGGGATCGGGTCGGTGAAGGAGTTGCTACTGGGCGGCAGCCAGGCCGCATCCGGTGAAGATCACGGCGATTGATCGCCGGCGCGCGGCTGGAGAGCTGTTCGACCGAAAGAGGCCGAGTGGTCTTCAGTCAAGCAGAACGTTCGTGGCCGTTGAAGGCCGACGCAGGGCTTCAGTCTTCCAGCGCCTCGTCCTCGCCGCGCGCATTCGGCGCAGGCGCAGCCCCCGCCTTCACCCGCCCGCCCACCGGCACCACCTCCTGCTCGATCGCGCCGAACAGCGACTTGCCGTCCAGTCCCTTCATCTCGATGCGGATGGTGTCGCCGTATTTCATGAACTCGGTCTTGGGTGCGCCGTCCTGGATGGTTTCGATGCAGCGCTTCTCGGCGATGCAGGAATAGCCCTTGGGCCAGTCCATGCGGCCGTCCTTCTCGACGCCGGGATTGCTCACGGTGCCGCTGCCGACGATGCTGCCGGCGCGCACGTTGCGCGTCTTCGCGATGTGGGCGATGAGCTGGCCGAAGTGGAAGGTCATGTCCGGGCCGGCGTCGCACAGGCCGACCTTGCGGCCGTTCCAGGTGCTCTGCAGGGCCAGGTGCACGCGGCCGTCCTGCCAGGCGGGGCCCAGCTCGTCGAGCGTGACGGCCACGGGGCTGAATGCGGTGGCGGGCTTGCTCTGGAAGAAGCCGAAACCCTTGGCCAGCTCGGCCGGGATGAGGTTGCGCAGGCTCACGTCGTTGGCCAGCATGACGAGACGGATGCCGTCCAGCGCCTGCTCGGGCGTGGCGCCCATCGCCACGTCGCCGGTGACGACGGCGACCTCGGCCTCGAAGTCGATGCCCATCGCCTCGCTGGGCACCACGATGTCGTCGCAGGGGCCCAGGAAATCATCGCTGCCGCCCTGGTACATGAGCGGGTCGGTGTAGAAGGTGGCGGGGACCTCGGCGTTGCGGGCCTTGCGCACCAGTTCCACGTGGTTGAGGTAGGCCGAGCCGTCGGCCCACTGGTAGGCGCGGGGCAGGGGGGCCATGCACTGCCCGGGGTTGAAGGGGAAGGCGTGGCGCGCCCGTCCCTGGTTGAGCGCGGTGTACAGGTCCTGCAGCTGCGGGCTCATGAAGCCCCAGTCGTCCAGCACCTGCTGCAGCCGGTGGGCGATGCCGGTGGCGTAATGGGCGGTGGTCAGGTCGCGGGAGACGACGACCAGCTGGCCGTCGCGCGAACCGTCCTGGAGCGTGGCGAGTTTCATGGGGTACGCGTAAAGGCCGCGGCGGGGAATGCCCGCCTGCGAGCCCACTAAACTGGATGAAGGCCGGGAGTTTAGTGGCGGGCCATCTCCCTGCGCCTCTTGCGCCGCCTGCGCGTTCGCTTCTGCCCTGACCGTCCGTCCATGACCTCCCTGCGCCCGATGATCGTCGTGCTGCCGCGTCCGCGGCGGCCGTGGCGCGCGGTGGCGGTGCTGACGGTCGCCGTCACGCTGGCGCACCTGCTGGTGATGGGTGCACTCCCGCACGGGACGCAGAGCGATGCGCTGCCGCTGGCGCATCGCTTCAGCACCCGCACCATCGTGATCGCGCCGCCGGCAGCCACCGGCGGCGGCTCGCCGGGTGCCGCGGCGGCGCCGGCGGCCACGCCCACGCAGGCCGGCCCCGCACCCACCGCGCGCCTGCGCACGCATCCGCGCAAGGCGGTGCCGGCGCGTCCCAAGCCCCCGCCGCCTGCCGCCGTGCCCACGCCGGATCGCGCAGAGGCGCAGGTGCCCCCCAAGCCCGAACCCGAGGCGCCGGCCGAAGCGCTGGCGCAGGGCGCGCCGCCCGACACGGAAGGGCCGCCCTCGGCCCCCTCGATGGGCCAGGATGCGCTGGCCCGCGCTCCCGATGCGGAGCCGGAGGGCACCCCCGCGGGCGGCGGCGGCACGGGCACCGGGCAGGGCGCGGGCACGGGCGCCGGCGCGGGTGCGGGCGTGCCGGGCGCGACCGAGGCGCTCAAGGTGCCGCCGTCGGTCAAGCTGGATTTCACCGTCACCGGGCAGCAGGGCGTGCAGCCGATGTCCGGGGTCTTCGGCGAGCTGATCTGGCTGCAGGACGGCAGCCAGTACAACGCGCGGCTCGCGCTGCGCGTGCTGTTCCGCACCATCCGCTCCCGCACGAGCGTGGGACGCGTCGGGCCCGGGGGACTCGAGCCGGAACGCTTTTCCGACACCCGCCGCAGCGAGGTCGCCACGCATTTCGTGCGCGAGAGCGGCCAGATCGTGTTCAGCAGCACCACCACGCCCGCGCCGCTGCAGCCCGGCGCTCAGGACGAGCTGAGCGTGATCCTGCAACTGTCGGCCCTGCTGGCCGGCGACCCGGCGCGGCACGCCCCCGGGAGCAGCTTCAGCGTCCAGACGGCGGGCACGCGCGATGCCGAGGTCTGGAGCTTCAGCGTCGACGGCGACGAAGCGCAGGCCACGCCGGCCGGCGAGTTCCAGGCCCGCAAGCTCACGCGCCTGCCGCGCAAGCCCTTCGACCGCAAGATCGAGCTGTGGCTGGCACCGGAACTCGGCTGGCTCCCGGTGCGCATCCGCCAGACGGAGCCCAACGGCGACTGGGCCGACCTGCAACTGCGCAGCACGGGCACGCCCTGAGGGGCGCGGGCGGCCCTCAGGGTGGGACACCGCCTACGGCCGCAGGCGCATGTCACCGTTCCCGGTGGCACATTCGCCCACGCCATGTCGGCGCCTCTTGAATCTGGCGCGTTGATTGCTACATGGTGACCATGTCCCTCATCGACTCCATGAAGCACCCCGCCATGCACATGCTTTACGACTCCGACGCCTTCGTCGTCGTCCACGTGCAGCCGACAGAAGACGACGCCCCGGCGGCGCCGCATCTGCCGGTGCTGGCGCGCGACGGCTTCGAGATCGTCGACAAGCGCTCGGGCAAGGAGGTCTACCTCGACGGCTCCTGGGCCGACCTGTTCCAGAAGCAGATCGCGGCCTGGCAGCTCAACACGCCCACGCAGGAAGAGGTGGAGGACACCCTCGAAGGTTACGCCGAGCTGGCCCAGAACCCGGTGCTGATGCACTGAGCGCAAGGCCGAAGCTGATATGCCGAAGGCGCCCCGCGGGGCGCCTTTTTCGTGGGACGCAAGCCGGCGAGCCCCTTAGCCGGCGGGCGGTACGGTGGTCCGCGCGTCCAGCACCTCGGGATTGACCAGGTTCCGCGGCTGTCCGTGCGCGAAGGCGACGATGTTGTCGAAGGCCATGCCGAAGTAGCGCTCGTAGTTGTCTCGCTCCACGTAGCCGATGTGCGGGGTGCACAGGGCGTTGGGCAGCGCCAGCAGCGGATGGTCGCCACCCAGCAGCGGCTCGGCCTCCTGCTCGAAGACGTCGACGGCCGCGAAGCCGGGCCGTCCGGCGCGCAGCGCGGCCTCCAGAGCGCCCGGCGCCACCAGCTCCCAGCGGCTCGTGTTGACCAGCACGGCATCGGGCTTCATGGCGTCCAGGTCGGCGCGCGTCACGAGGCCGCGGGTCTCGGGCACGAGGCGCACATGCAGGCACACGGCGTCGCTCTGCGCGAAGAAGGCCTCCCGGGACGGCGCGACCTCGAAGCCGTCGGCACGGGCCGCTTCGGTCGATTCCTCGCGCCCCCATACCCACACCTGCATGCCGAAGGCGCGCCCGTAGTGCGCCACCTGCCGGCCGATGCGGCCATAGCTCCACACGCCCAGTCGCTGGCCGAGGAGCTGCTGGCCCAGGTGCCCCTGCCACAGGCCCGCGCGCAGGCGGTTCGCTTCGTCCACCAGGTGCCGGCGGCTGGCCAGCAGCAGGGCCCAGGTCAGTTCGGCCGTGGCGGCGCCCGACCCGCGGCCGTCGGCCACGGCGACGCCGCGCGCGGTGCACGCCGCCACGTCCACGTGGGACGCGATGCGGCCGGTCTGGCTGACCAGGCGCAGGCGCGGCAGCCGGCCCAGCAGGGCGGCATCGATGCGGGTGCGCTCGCGGGTGAGCACCACGGCGTCGAAGTCCTGCAGGCGCCGGGCCAGGGCGTCGGTGCCGTGCACGGTGTCGTTGAACACGGTGACCTCGTGGCCCGCCAGCCGGCCGAAGCACGCGAGGGTGCGCACGCAGTCCTGGTAGTCGTCGGGAATGGCGATGCGCATGGCCGCTTCAGTCCATCTTGATGCCGAGCTCGGCGATGGTCTTCTTCCACTGGGCCAGGTCCTTGCGGATCACCTGCGCGTACTCGGCCGGCGGCATGCCGCCCGGCTCGATGCCCTGTGCGCGGAACATCGCGCGCAGGTCGGGTTGCGCCAGCGCGGCCTTCACGCCCTGGTAGAGCCGGTCGACCACCGGGGCCGGCGTGTCGCCCGCCACCAGCAGGCCGTACCAGCCGTGCACGTCGAAGCCGGGGTAGCCCTGCTCGGCCACCGTGGGCACCTGCGGCAGCCCTGCAAAGCGGTTGACGGGCGCGACGGCCAGCGCACGCAGCTTGCCGGCCTGGATCTGCGACAGCGCCGAGCTCATGTCCAGGAACATGAACTGGACCTGCCCACCCAGCAGGTCCTGCACGGCCGGCCCGGCGCCGCGGTAGGGCACGTGCGTGGCCTGGATGCCGGCGCGCTGCGCGAACAGCGCGCCGGCGAGGTGGGCGGAGGTGCCCACGCCCGAGGACGCGTAGGAGAGCGATCCCGGCTTCTCCTTGGCCATCTGCACCAGCCCCTGCAGGTCGCGCGCCGGAAAGTCGGGCTTCACCACCAGCGCATGCGGAATGAAGCCGACGATGGTGATGGGGCTGAAGTCCTTCACCGTGTCGAAGGGGTAGTTGGGCATCAGCGCGGGGTTGGTGACCGCGAGGATCGAGGGCATCACCAGCGTGTAGCCGTCGGGCGGGTTGCGGGTGATCTCGCCCATGCCGATCACGCCGCCGCCGCCGGGCTTGTTGTCGACGATGAAGGGCTGCCCCATGGATTGGCCCATGGCCTTGGCCACGGCACGCGCCATCAGGTCGGTCGGCCCACCGGCCGCGAAGGGCACGACGATGCGCACCGGCCGGCTGGGGAAGGGCGCCTGGGCCCAGGCCGCCGGGCAGGCGGCGCCGATGGCCGCGGCCTGCAGCAGCGTGCGGCGGCGCAGGCGCGCGCCAGGTTCGTTCGGTTCCATGCTTGTCTCCTTGTCGGTGCACGTCCTCGGGGGCGTGCTTGGAGGCACCTTAGGAGAAATGCCGCCGCGACGAAACGCGGCTGTTCCACTCCTTGGAACGTGCGGCCGTGGCCTGCGCTCAGCGTGCGTCGCCCGCGCGGCGCGCATAGAGCCGTTCGTAGAGCGGCCCGGTGAGCACCAGCACCGCCACCAGCCGGCACACCTGGAAGGCCGTGACCACCGGCACCCCGAGCTGCAGCACCTTGGCGGTGATGGACATCTCGGCGATGCCGCCGGGCGAGGTGCCCAGCACCAGCGTCGCCCAGTGGATGCTGGTGGCCCAGGCCAGCGCCGCCGCGAAGGCGCCGCACAGGACGAGCATGCCCAGCGTGCCCGCCACCACCGAGGCCAGCCAGCGCGGCGCCGTGTGCAGGAACTCGCGCGAGAAGCGCACGCCCAGGCTGACCGCGATGACCAGCTGGGCCGCGTTGGACAGCCACAGCGGCACGGCCGACAGCGTGTGCCCGCTCATCGTGATCGCCATCGCCACCCCCAGCGGGCCGATGAACCAGGGGTTGGTGCGGCCCAGCGCCCGCATCGCCAGGGCGCCGGCGAAGGTCGCTGCCGCCAGCAGCGCGAAGCCCTCCCAGCGCACCTCGCGCACCGCCGGCGGCATGCTGTCCAGGCCGTGCAGGCCGCTGTATTGCATGGCGAAGGGAATGGTCACGGTGACGAGCACGAGGCGCAGGCTGTGGGCCGCGGCCACCAGGTCGGTGCGCGCGCCGGCCTTCTCGGCCATCATGGTCATCTCCGAGGCCCCGCCGATCGCTCCTGCGAAGTAAGTCGTGGCTCGCATGGCATGCGGCGGCACGTGGGGCATGCGGTGCGCGTGCAGGCGCTCGAGCCAGCGGCCGAAACCGAAGCCCAGCACCAGCGCCCATGCGATCGCGAGCGCGATCGCCCACCAGATGCCGGCCACCAGCGCCGTCACGTGCGGCGTGAAGTACAGGCCCAGCGCGGCGCCGATCGTCCACTGGCCGGCGTTGCGCAGCGGCGTGATGCTGGCGGTCGGCAGCCCGGCGATCGAGGCGATCGACACCGCCAGCAGCGGCCCGATCATCCAGGGCAGGGGCGTGTGCAGCCACAGGCACAGGCCGGCGGCAGCCAGTGCGAGCAGCAGCGTCGCGGCGACGCGGGCGGGATAACGCAGGGTGGGGAACGACAAGACAGGAAGGCGAAGGACGGCAGCCGCGCCGGCGGCGGCTCGCATAGTATGGCGCGATGGCTGCCGCCCCCTTCTTGCGCCGCCCGTGTGCGCTGCCGATCGCCCTCATCGCCCTGGCCGTGGCCCTGTCGGCCTGCACCGCGCTGCGCGGCGCCGACGACGGCCCGGTGCCCGGGCGGATCGCCCGGCTGCTGCCGGCCGACGTGGTGCTGCTCGGCGAGCAGCACGATGCCCCCGAACACCACGCGATCGAGCGCGAGAGCGTGGAAGCGCTCGTCGCGCAGCGGCAACTGGCCGCGCTGGCGCTGGAGATGACGGAGGAGGGCCGCACGACCGCGAAGCTGTCGACCGCCGCCACCGAAGCGCAGGTGCAGGCCGCACTGGCGTGGGACGCCAAGGCGTGGCCGTGGACCGACTACGCGCCCGCCGTGATGGCCGCCGTGCGTGCTGGCGTGCCGGTGCTGGGCGCCAACCTGCCGCGCGCCCGCATGCGCGACGCCATGGCCGACGTGTCGCTCGACGCGCAGCTTTCCGAGGCGGCGCTGCGCGCGCAGCAGGCGGCCGTGCGCGACGGCCACTGCGGCCTGCTGCCCGAGGCGCAGATCGTCCCGATGACGCGCATCCAGATCGCACGTGACCGGGCCATGGCCCACACCCTGGCCGAGCAGCCGCGCGGGCCCGGGCAGGTGGTGCTGCTCGTCACCGGCGCTGCGCATGCCGACCCCGCCCTGGGCGTGCCCCAGCACCTGCCCACCGACCTGAAGGTGCGCAGCGTGCGCATGGCGGCCGGCGGTGCGGCCTCGGGCCGCGGCGGCTTCGACGCGGTCTGGGCCACGCCGGCGCTGCCCGCACAGGACTATTGCGCACGCGTGCAGCCGCCGGCTGCCCGCCCCGCCTCCTAGCCAGGCAAGGAGGGCGGCGAGCGGCCCCGATGGCCGCCCGCGGCGCGGCGCCGCACGCGCTGCGACAATCACCGCCCTCATGAGCGCGTACATCCTCACCCTGTCCTGCCCCGATCGCGTGGGCATCGTCCATGCCGTCTCGGGCTTCCTCCTGGAGCGCGGCGGCAACATCGAAGAAGCGGCCCAGTACAACGACCACGGCACGGGCCTGTTCTTCATGCGCGTGCGTTTTGCCTGCGAGAGCGTGCCGGAAGCGCAGCTGCGCGAGCAACTGGCCACGCTGGCCGGCGATTTCGGCATGGCTTGGAAGCTGCACGCCGCGCAGCAGCCGATGAAGACCGTGATCCTGGTCAGCAAGGAAGGCCACTGCCTCAACGACCTGCTGTTCCGCTGGAAGAGCGGGCTGCTGCCGGTGGACATCCGCGCCATCGTCAGCAACCACCGCGACTTCTACCAGCTCGCGGCCAGCTACAACGTGCCCTTCCACCACATCCCGGTGACGGCCGCGACCAAGCCCCAGGCCGAGGCGAAGCAGATGGAGATCATCGAGGCCGAGGGCGCCGAACTTGTGGTGCTGGCGCGCTACATGCAGGTCCTGTCGAACGAGCTGTGTGGCCGGCTGGCCGGGCGCGCCATCAACATCCACCATTCCTTCCTGCCCAGCTTCAAGGGCGCCAAGCCCTACTACCAGGCGCACGACCGTGGCGTGAAGCTCATCGGTGCCACCGCGCACTACGTGACGGCCGACCTCGACGAGGGCCCGATCATCGAGCAGGACGTGGCCCGCGCCGACCACACCGACACGGTGGAAGACCTCACGGCCCGGGGCCGCGACACCGAGAGCCTCGTCCTCGCACGCGCCGTGAAGTGGCACAGCGAGCATCGCGTGTTGCTCAACGGCCACCGCACGGTGGTCTTCCGCTGATGCAGGGCCTGCGCGGGCTGGCCTGGCTGCTGGTCTTCCAGTCGGTGGGCGAGCTGCTCTCGCGCGGGCTCTCGCTGCCGCTGCCCGGGCCGGTGCTCGGGCTGGTGATGATGCTCGTGGGGCTGCGCTTCGCGCTCGTGCGCGAGCCGGTGGCCGAGTGCGCCGGCTTCCTGCTCACCCACCTGTCGCTGCTCTTCGTGCCCGTGGGCGTGGGCGTGATGACGCACCTGGCGCTGCTGACGCAATACGGCCTGCGCATCCTCATCGTGATCGCGCTGTCGACCTGGATCGGGCTGGCGGTGACGGCGCTGGTGCTGCACGGCTTGCCGCGGCGCGCCGCGCCGGAGCCCTGACATGCCGCACTTCGTCGAACTCTGGATCTACCTGTCGGCCACGCCGCTGTTCGGCCTCACGGCCACCCTGGTCGTGTACCTGCTGGCGCAGGCCTTCTATGCCCGCATGGGCAGCGCGCCCTGGGCCAACCCGGTGCTGTGGTCGGTGGTCACGCTGGCGGTGCTGCTCACGCTCACGGGCGTGAGCTACCCGAGCTACTTCTCGGGTGCCCAGTTCATCCACTTCCTGCTCGGCCCGGCCGTCGTGGCGCTGGCCTGGCCGCTGTGGCAGCGCCGCGCCGAGCTGCGCGCCCGCGGCGTGCGCGTGCTGCTGGCGGCCCTGCTGGGCGGCGCGGCGGCGGGCGGTTCGGCCGTGGGCCTGGCCTGGGCCTTCGGGTTGCCGCACGATGTGGTGCTGTCGATGGCGCCCAAGTCCGTCACCGCGCCGGTGGCCATGGGCATCGCCGAGAAGATCGGCGGCGTACCGGCGCTGTCGGCCGTGTTCGCGGTCATCACCGGCATGGTGGGTGCGCTCACCGGCAAGTACCTGTTCGACCTGCTGCGCGTGCCCGCTGCGGGCGAGGGCTGGACGGCGCGCGGCTTTGCGCTGGGCACCGCCTCGCACGGCATCGGCGCGGCGCGGGCGCTGCAGGTCAATGCCGACGCCGGCGCCTATGCGGGGCTGGCGCTGGGGCTGCAGGTGGTGCTGGCGGCCCTGCTGATGCCGCTGGTGTTCCGCTTCTTCTGAGCGAAGGCGAGCGCCAACGAAAAACGCCTGCCGGTCGGCAGGCGTTCCTGTGTCAGGAGAGGTGCGGGCGCGGGGCCCGCGGGTGCTTAGTTGCGGTAGGGGTTGTTGGGCCGGCGGTCGACGCGGTTGGGAACGCCGTCGCCGTCACGGTCCCAGCGGCCACGGTTGTATTCCCAGCGGCCATTGTTGTCGCGCCACTCCGGCGGACGGTACGCGTAGCCGGGGCGGGCCCTCACCCACACGCCGGGCACCCACACGTGGCCACCGCGGCGCCATTCCCAATGGCCGGGCGCCCACACGTAGCCGCGGCGCGGCGGGGGCACGCGCTCGACGCGCGGGGGCGGCGGCGGGCCGAACTGGACGTTGATGACCGGCTGCGCCTGCGCAGCGGTCGGCACGGTGAAGGCGCCGACCGACAGCAGTGCCGCGGCGCCGGCGGCCAGGGTGATCTTCGAGAGTTTGTTCATGGGATGGCTCCTCATGCGTTCTGTGGAGCCTTCATCGTGGGCGGCCCATGTCAATGCGGTGTAAGCGGCGCGCGAAATCTTGTGTAAAGCTGTATCGCGACGCCGAAAGCACTCACTGGCGCCCGAGCAGCTTCAGGTCGACCGCGCGGGCCATGGCGGCGGCGCCGGCGGGGTTGGGATGCAGGTGGTCGCCGCTGTCGTACGCGGCGTTCAACGACTGCGGGTCGGCGGCGTCGCGCAGCGCCGCATCGAAGTCGACGACGCCGTCCGCGGCACGTTGGCTGCGAATCCACGTGTTGAGCGTCTGCCGCTTGGCCTCGTTGCCGTTGTTCCAGTAGCCAGCGCCCTTGAAGGGCAGCAGGGTGCCCAGCAGCACCTTCACGCCGCGTGCGTGGGCGCGGTCGACCAGGCTCTGCAGGCCGGTGGCCAGTTGCTCGGCGCTGGGCGCCATCACGTTGGGCAGGATGCCCGCGAAGGTGCCGTAACCGATGTCGTTGACGCCGATGAGGATCAGCACGTGCGACACGCCGCTCTGGCCCAGCACGTCGCGCTCGAAGCGTTCGAGGCCGCTGGGCCCGGACCGGTCCGCCAGCAGGCGGTTGCCGCCGATGCCGGCGTTGACCACCGCCACCGCGCCGCCGCCCGCACCGGCCGATTCCTGCACGCGCCGGGCCAGCCATTGCGGGTAGCGCGCGGGCGCGGGGTCGCCGTCGGCGCCCGAGCCCTCGGTAATCGAGTCGCCGAACGCGACCACGGCCCGGCCCTCCAGCGGCGCGTCCACGTCCAGTCCGGTGACGAAGTAGTTGTAGGGCGAGCGCTGCGCGCCATCGAGCTTTGCCGCCGAAGCCCAGCGGCCCGGCGCCATCCAGGTGCCGTTCAGCGGCAGGCGGTGCACGGTGCTCACGGCGGTCTCGCGCGGCAGCTCGAAGCTCACCGCCACCGCCTGGCCGGCCTGCACGCGCAGCGGGGCGCCGTCGCTCCACACCTCGCGGCCTGCCGGCACCGTCACCTCGGCATGCCCGCCGAAGCGCAGCGGCTGCAGCGTGGCAGGCTCGATGCCGTCGGCGCCTGCGCTGAGCGCCACCGAGGCGCCGGCCACCACCAGCGGCCGCTTGCCGAAGACGTTGGAGAAGCGCACGCGCACCCGGGGCCCGTCGAGGGTGGGCACGATGCGCTGGCGCACGGTGCCTTCGATCTCCAGCCCGGCCGCGTTCACACCCGGCGAGGCGGCCAGTTCCGCGAAGTTCTGCGGTGCCGCTGCCCAGGCCGCCACCCAGGCGGCGAGCGCTTGCAGCGGCAGGCCCGCGCCGAGCAGCAACACGGCAACGAAGCGGCGAAGCGCCGCGTGCCGGAAGAAGAAGAAGGTCGGAGGGCGGGTGGAGGCGGCCATGCGCGGGAGCAAAGCGCTGCAGTGTAGGCAGCGCCCGTGCCCCCACGCCGGTCAGGGGTCACCAGGTGTCGACGTAAGCCTTGGGCGACTCCACGGCACGGCTCGCCGATGCCAGGCCGCGCAGCAGCCATGCCCGCGTCTCGGCCGGGTCGATCACGGCGTCGATCTCCAGCGTCTGCGCCATGTGCATGGCCTCGCCGTCGGCGTACTGCCGGGCCACCAGTTCCTTGAAGAGCGCGTCGCGCTCCGGCCCGGCGGGCACGGCCTCGAGTTCCTTGCGGTAGCCCAGGCGCACCGCGCCTTCGAGGCCCATCGCGCCGAACTCGCCCGTCGGCCAGGCGACGGTGAAGACCGGCGCGTCGAAGCCGCCCGCCGCCATCGCCTGCGCGCCCAGGCCGTAACCCTTGCGCAGCACCACCGTGAAGTAGGGCACCCGCAGGTGGGCCTCGATCATGAACATGCGGCACACGTGGCGCACCTGCGCCTGCGCCTCGATGTCGGGCCCGACCATGAAGCCGGGCGTGTCGCACAGCGAGATCAAAGGGATCGCATGCGCGTTGCACAGCTGCATGAAGCGCGCGGCCTTGTCGGCGGCCTCGGCGTCGATCGCGCCGCCCAGGTGGTGCGGGTTGTTGGCCATCACGCCCACCGGCTGGCCGTCGATGCGGGCCAGCGCCGTGACCATGCCGGCGCCGAAGCCCGCGCGCAGTTCGAGCACCGAGTCCTCGTCGAACAGGCCGCGCATGACGGCGCGCACGTCGTACACGCGCAGCCGGTTCTCGGGCACCGCGTGGCGCAGCGCGCGCTGGTCGGGGCAGCGGCCGCCGCGCGTGCGGCCCTGGAAGTACGACAGGTACTGCTTGGCCACGCGCACCGCCTCGGCCTCGTCCTCGACCAGGATGTCGATCACGCCATTGCGCGACTGCACCGGGCTCGGGCCGATCTGCTCCGGGGTGAACGTGCCCAGCCCGCCACCCTCGATCATGGCCGGGCCGCTCATGCCGATGTTGCTGGCCCGCGTGGCGATGATCACGTCGCTGCAGCCCAGCAGCGCCGCGTTGCCCGCGAAGCAGCGCCCGTGCACGATGCCCACCACCGGCACCTTGCCCGACAGCGCCGCGTACTGGCTGAAGGTGTGGTTGTTCAGTCCCGCCACGATGGGCATGTCGGTGTCGCCCGGGCGCCCGCCGCCACCTTCGGCGAAGAGCACCAGCGGAATCTTCAGCTGGTGCGCCAGCGCCAGCATGCGGTCCTTCTTGTGGTGGTTGCGCATGCCCTGCGTGCCGGCGAGCACCGTGTAGTCGTAGGCCATGACCACGCAGCGCGAGGCCTCGGCACCGAACGCGTCCGCATTGACGCTGCCGATGCCCGTGACCATGCCGTCGGCCGGCGTGTTGGCGATCAGGTCGTCCAGGCTGCGCCGGCGCGTCTGCGCGGCGATCGCGAGCTGGCCGTACTCGATGAAGTTGCCCGGATCGCGGTCCAGCTCGCACAGGTCGGCGATGTTCTCGCGCGCGGTGCGGCCCCCCTGGGCATGGCGCTTGGCGACAGCCTTGCCGCGGTTCGCGTCGAGGGTGAAGGCGTGGCGATCGATCACGCGCTGCAGGTCGGGGCGGATGGTGTCCGGGTCCACGGCCTCGCTGGCATGGGCCTGCACGCTGTCGGCGTCCACCGGCTCGAGCTTCACCAGGGACTGGCCTTCGACCAGGTAGTCGCCCGGCTGCGCCAGCAGCGCCACCACGCGGCCGGCGGTGGGCGCGTGCAGCAGGTGCTCCATCTTCATCGCCTCGAGCACGCCGACCTGTGCGCCGGCGGGCAGCACGTCGCCCACGGCGACCTCGAACTGCACCAGCCTGGCGGGCATCGGCGCGCGGATGACGGGGGCGCCGTCCTCGTCGTCGCGGGCAGGCGAAGCGGCTGCTGCACCCGCCGTACCTGCGGGCGCAGCAACGGGCCTCGTCGCATGGGCGATGCGCTCGGCGGCGCCCAGCAGGTCCGCCAGGTGCTCCTCCACGAAGCGCGTGTGCACCGCCTGCGTGGCGAATTCCGGGCGTTCGCCGATGGCGCGCAGCAGCGCGAGGTTGGTGGCCAGGCCCTCGATGCGGCACTCGGCCAGCGCGCGCAGCGAGCGGCGTTGGGCGTCGGCGAATCGCGCCGACGGGCTGGTCACGATGAGCTTGGCCAGCAGCGTGTCGTAGTGCGGCGAGGGCGCCAGGCCGGCGTAGCCCTGCGTGTCCACGCGCACGCCGGGGCCGCTGGGCAGGTCGAAGCGCGCGAGCGTGCCACTCGCCGGGCGGGCGTTGCCTTGCGCGTCGAGGGTCTCGGCATTGATGCGCCACTGGATGGCGAAGCCCTTTTGAGCGGCGGTCGCGTTGGTCGTGATCCCGAGCCCGGCCAGCGAGCGGCCGGCCGCCACGCCCAGCTGCAGCTGCACCAGGTCCAGCCCGGTGACGGCCTCGGTGACCGTGTGCTCCACCTGCAGGCGCGGGTTGGCCTCGATGAAAACGAAAGGCAAGGCCGTGGAGTGCTCGTCCACCAGGAACTCGAAGGTCCCCAGGCCCAGGTAGCCGACCTGCTGCGCCATGCGCAGCGCGGCCTGCGTGATGCGGTCGCGAAGGACGCTGCTCAGCGACGGGCTGGGCGCGATCTCCACCAGTTTCTGGAAGCGCCGCTGCAAGGTGCACTCGCGCTCGCCCAGGCTGGCGACGTCGCTGCCATCGCCCAGCACCTGGATCTCGATGTGGCGCGCATGGCGCATGAGGCGCTCGACGTACACGCCGTCGACACCGAAGGCGGCCTTCGCCTCCGACACGCAGCGTGCGTGGGCCTCGGGCAGGTCCTCGGCGCGCAGCACGGCGCGCATGCCGCGCCCGCCGCCACCACCGATGGCCTTGACCATGACGCCCGCACCGTCCTGCGCCTGTTCGGCGAAGAAGGCCTGCGCCTCGGCCAACGTGACGGCGCCGGGGCTGCCAGGCATCACCGGCACATCGCATTGCTGCGCCAGCGCACGCGCACGCGCCTTGTCACCGAAGAGCGCGAGTTGCTCGGGCGTCGGGCCGATGAACACGAGGCCTGCGTCTGCACAGGCCTCGGCGAAATCGGCGCGCTCCGACAGGAATCCGTAGCCGGGATGCACCGCATCGCAGCCCTGCGCCTTGGCCACCGCGATCAGCGCCGGAATGTCGAGGTAGGCCGACGGGCCGGTCGCGTCGAGTGCGACGGCCGTGTCGGCCAGCTGCACGTGCAGCGCCTGCGCGTCGTCGCGCGAGTGCACGGCCACGCTGGCGATGCCGGCGTCCTGCAGGGCGCGCACCAGGCGCACGGCGATTTCGCCGCGATTGGCAATCAGTACTTTGTTGAGCATGGGTATGGGGTCATGAAAGCGGGCAGCCGAACGCAGAGGCCGCAGAGATCGCGCTAAGGACGCAGAAGGAAGTCAGAAAAAATCTGATTTCTGGTGTTCATTTCTGCGCCCTCTGCGAAACCTTCGCGACCTCTGCGTTCGGCTGCCCGTATCCGCATTCAGTCCAGGTCCTTCAGCATGCGCCGCAGCACCTTGCCGGCCCCGGTCGCGGGGAGCGCGTCGATGAAGCGCACGTGTTTGGGCGTCTTGTAGGGCGCCATGTTCTCGCGCGACCAGGCGACGAGCTGCTCGGCGGTGATGTCGGTGCCGGGCTTCTTCACGATGAAGGCCTTCACCACCTCGCCCTTCTCGGCGTCGGGCTGGGCGATGACCGCGGCCTGGGCCACCGCGGGGTGCTTGATGAGGATGGTCTCGACCTCCTCGGGGAACACGCTGTAGCCCGAGACCTTGATCATCTCCTTGAAGCGGCCGATGAAGCGCAGGTAGCCGTCGGCATCGAAGCTGCCCATGTCGCCGGTGTGCACCCAGCCGTCGCGCAGCGTGGCGGCCGTGGCCTCGGGCTTGTTCCAGTAGCCCTTGAAGGTGCCGGGGCTGCGCAGCACGATCTCGCCCACCTCGCCCGCGGGCAGTTCCTTGCCGGTGTCGGGGTCGAGGATGCGGATGGTCACGCCCGGCACCGGGATGCCCTGCGTGCCCCACTTGGCCTTGCCGGCCGGGGTGTAGGTGTCGCAGGTGTGCGTCTCCGACAGGCCATAGGCGGCCTCCTGCGAGGTGCAGTGCTTCGCGATCGCCTGCCACTGCTTGGCCAGCGGCTCGGTGAAGGCGATGCCGAAGCTGGTGACCGGGTTCATCTTCAGGCTGGACAGGTCGAAGTCCGCCGCGCCCGGCACCTGCATGCAGGCCACGTTCATCGGCGCGATGCTGTACCACCAGGTCACGCGGTAGCGCGCGATGGCCTGCAGCGTGGTGCGCGGGTCGAAGCGGTGCAGCAGCACGCTCGTCGCACCCGTGACCACGGGCACGTTCACGCCCATCAGCATGCCGGCGATGTGGTACAGCGGTGCGATCGACAGCAGCACGTCGTCGCCGGTGACACCGTTGCAGTCGGCGCACATCGTGGTCTTGAACAGCGCATTGCCGTAGCTGAGCATGGCGCCTTTCGGCAGGCCGGTGGTGCCCGAGGTGTAGGTCATGAGCGCCACGTCGTCGAGCGCGATGTCCACCGGCGCGGGCTTCGCGTCGCCCTGCGTGGCGGCGAGGAAATCCTCGCAGCCCGTGGGCACGGTGCGCGGCTCGGCCTGCGCGGCGGCCAGCTCCGCGGGCAGGTCCAGCGTGGGGGAGGGTCGCAGCAGGTCGGCGTAATGCACCGCGAAGACGTGCGCCAACGCACTGCCGGGCCTGACCTTGTCGACCACCGGCAGCAGGTTCGACGCCGCGACGATCACGCGGGCCTTCAGGTCGTTCACCTGGTAGGCCAGCTCGTGCTCCTTGTTGAGCGGGCCGCTCGGGCAGACGATGGCGCCGATCTTCTGGATGCCGTAGTGCGCGACGATGTACTGCGGGCAGTTGTTGAGGAAGAGCACCACGGGCTCGCCCTTCTTCACGCCGAGCGCCTGCAGGCGGGCGCCGAAGGCGTCGCTCGCGCGGTCGAGCTCGGCCCAGCTCATCGCGGCGCCGTACCAGATGCAGGCCGGATGCTGCGGCCGCTCGCGCGCATGGGCGCGCAGGTATTCGTGCAGCGGCTGCTGCGGGCGCACGGGAAGCGAGGGCGCCGTGTTCGTTGTCTCCATGGTGTCAGCCTCTCAGGGTTATCGATAGCCGCGCGGCGGAGCTTGCCGCTTGCCATGACCGGATGGTGCTCCAACAATCCTACCGATGGGTAGAACATCGGAGACACCGCACAAACCCCTGCACGCCGCACCTGCCGCGCAGGCGGCGCACATGCCCCAGGGCACGGGACGGCAGCGGGCCAGCACGGCCGGCACCGACGTTCAGCGCGAGCGCATCCTGCAGGTGGCCACGCGCCTCTTCGCGGCGCAGGGCTATGCCAACACCACGCTGGCGCAGATCGTGCGCGAGCTCGGCGTCACCAAGCCCTTCGTCTACTACTACTTCCGCGACAAGCAGGAGATCTTCGAGACGCTGTCCTGGCGGCCGGCGGTCGAATGCTTCACCTCGCTCGACTTCGCCGAGCACGACCCGCGGCGCGCGAGCGAAAAGGTGATGGACGGCCTCGAGCGGCTGATCCGCGCCACCATCGCCCATCACCCGGCGGCCTTCTTCCCCTACCGCGAGCCGCAGGTCTACCGGCCGGAGTACCTGGCCGCCGTGCGCAAGCTGGCCAACCACTTCTACGACCGGCTCTGCCCCCTGCTCGAAGAAGCGCGGCGTGACGGCGAGCTCGATTTCCGCGACACCCGCATCACAGCGCTGGCGGCCTGCAGCCTGCCGGGCTTCCTCTACAGCTGGTACCGGCCCGACGGCCGCCTCGCGCCCGACGCGCTGGCCACCGAGCTGGCGCAACTGGCCTCGCGCGTGATCGGGCTGCGGCAGCGCGATGCGCCCTGACCGCGGCACCGGTTCCCCTCTCGTTCCGCTCTTCTTCCTACGACTACACCGGAGACATCCATGACCCTGCATCGCCTGCTCACGCCCGTCGCCCTTGCGGCGGCGCTGTTCGCTACCGCCGCCCAGGCCCAGGAGACCTACAAGATCGCCTACATCGACCCGCTGTCGGGCCCCTTCGCCAACGTGGGCGAGCTGATGCTGGCGCACGTGCAGTACGCGGTGGACGACGTCAATGCCAAGGGCGGCATCAAGGGCACCAAGCTCCAGCTGCTGCAGTTCGACAGCAAGCTCTCGGCGCAGGAGAGCCAGAGCGCGCTGCAGGCCGCGATCGACCAGGGCGCCAAGGCCATCGTCACGGGGGGCTCGGGCTCCTCGGTGGTGTCGGCCCTGGTGCTGGCGGTGAACCGCTGGAACCAGCGCAACCCCGGCAAGGAACTGATCGTGATGAACCATTCCTCGATCGATCCCGAGCTCACCGGCAAGCAGTGCAGCTTCTGGCATTTCCAGACCGACGCGAACACGGCGATGAAGATGAAGGCCATCGCCAACTACATCAAGAAGACGCCCGAGGTGAAGAAGGTCTACCTGCTGAACCAGGACTACGCGCACGGCCGCCAGTGGGCG
>Ga0308159_1002621_pt1 | contig 20256 bp, 12 predicted proteins | sample PhyCR1_FD_201040 | JGI IMG/M metagenome (GOLD analysis project Ga0308159, IMG submission 201040) | Phyllosphere microbial communities from UC Gill Tract Community Farm, Albany, California, United States - DLSLC.R1 | ecosystem: Host-associated > Plants > Phyllosphere > Unclassified | place: USA... | reverse complement strand
TTTCTTCCAAAAGTAGTATCTTGCCGTACCACTAAAGTATGCCAGTTTAAATAAAATGGATAGTCCGGTTCAAATTCCTTTTAAAAGTTTTATACAGCTCGATTCAAAAAGCCCAACAGCTATTTATTTACAAATCGTTTTTGAGTTTATTAAAGCTATACAGCTCGGTTTTCTTCCGGAGGGAACGAAATTGCCTGGCAGCAGAATTTTGTGTAAGCTATTGGGTGTAAATAGAAATACGCTCATCAAAGCTTTCGATGATTTAGAATCGCAAGGGTTTATAAAAATTTCGGCGAGTAAGGGTACCTTTATACTATCGAGTCAGAAGCAGGTTGTTAAGAAAGATGGGATTGGTTCTTTGCAAAATGAGATCCCGGTCCCTGTTCATTTTGAATTTAAGAAATCAAATATTCTGGATAATCCAGTTGAGGGAAGTGATTTATCCCTTCAATTTAATGATGGGTTGCCTGACGCCAGGCTTGTGCATACGGATGTACTGGCCCGGTTGTATGTTTCAAAATTAAAGAGAAACAGAAATAAAGGCGTTTGGGAACAACTGCAAACACAAGCGCACCTGAATTTTAAAGCGCAGTTCTGCAATTACTTAAACCTAACCCGCGGGTTAAAAATAGCACCATTGAATCTGCTCACCACCACAAATCATGAAATCAGCTTATTTCTCGTACTAAAATTATTGATAAATGCTGGCGATAAAGTTGTTGTTGCTTCACCAGGCTATTACTTTTCCAATATGAGCATACTGGATAGCGGAGCTCGAATTGTTTCCGTTTCAATAGATGAGGAGGGGATTGATGTGATCAATCTTCGTGAATTATGCAAAACACATCAAATTAGGGTACTTTACCTCACCTCCGTAAATCTTTATCCTACAACTATTTCTTTGAGCGCAAAGCGAAGGATAGAAATATTGGAGCTGGCTAAAGAATACGGTTTTATCATCATTGAAGATGATTACGATTTCGAATTTCATTTTGATAATAATACTGTGCTTCCGCTAGCCGCTATTGATACTTATAAGAGTGTGGTTTATATTGGCTCGTTTGCAAAGTCTCTTCCGGCAGGTTTTGGTTATGGATTTGTGTCGGCACCACCAGATTTCATCAAAGAATTGGAAAAACATCAACGTATATTAGCATCCGGTGTTGACGTAATTAAAGAACAGGTACTTACCGAATGGATTGAAGAAGGGGAAGTTCATCGCCTGGCGAAGAAAAATAAAAAAATATATAAAGAGCGCAGGGATTATTTTGTTGAGCTACTTCATCTTAACCTGGAAGGATTGATTAAATTTCAGGTTCCTAACCAGGGCTTGGCGGTTTGGATAGAATGGCTGCCCAGTTTTAGTTTAATCAAGTTCCAAAAAAAATGTCTGGATAACGGATTGTTTCTGCCTAAAACAACGTTGTATCAAAATAAAAATTTAATTGCTACCCGCCTGGGCTTTGGCAGTTTGAATGAACAAGAGATGGAAAATGCTGTGGAAATTTTGCAAAAATCTATTGCTGAAGTATTGATAGAAATTAGATAATATTTTATAATTCATCGATAGTATTGTACAGTTAAAATTTAGGAGCCTTCTCTAAATTTGGGGTTAGATAAAATTTATTAGAGAATATTAATCTCATTTGTAAAAAAAATGATGCGAATATTCGAGATCAAATTCATAACCGTATTTTTGACGTTTATGACATTTTATTGAACTTTTTACAACTAACCAATATAAATCCATGAGCAAAAATTTACATAACAACCCTTTGTTTAAGACACTCGGTATTCTCGGTGTAATAGGAGGAATGGCTACGCTACCTATCCTGTCTTTTGCGGTAGCACCGCCAAAACCATTGGTATCCATCTCAAAAAGTAAGCTAACGAAAGTGGTTCCGGTAAGAGGAACCGTTGTGGACGCTAAAGGCGGACCACTACCTGGCGTAGTGGTAAAAGTTAAGGGAGGCGGTGCCGCGGTTGCTACAGATGCAGACGGAAGGTTTACGCTAAATCTCGAGACCGGAAATGAAACCTTGGTTTTAAGTTTGGTTGGCTTTAAGTCGACTGAATTTCCGGTAAATGGAAAGACAGAGGTTAAAATTGTGATGAGCGAGGATATTGCTAATCTCGAGGATGTTGTGGTAGTGGGCTACGGAACGGTTAAGAAGAAAGATTTAACAGGTGCGGTATCCAGCATTAAAAGTGAAGATATTACGATTAGTCCAGTTAGCAATGCAGTAGAGGCTATGCAGGGAAGGATTGCAGGTCTGGATATCCAGCGTACAAGTGGAAGTGCCGGTTCTACACCTACTATTTTATTGAGGGGTAACCGCTCAATTGCACAAGTAGCTGGGGCCTTGCCCGGGGCATCGTCTGATCCCCTTTATGTTATCGATGGGATTATAGGGAACATTAATAGTTTAAATCCTAACGATATTGAAACGATTGACGTTTTGAAGGATGCATCCTCTACCGCTATTTATGGTGTGGCAGGAGCAAACGGCGTTATCATTATTACGACAAAAAAAGCAAAAGCGGGGAAAGTTCAGGTTGATATTGACAGTTATTATGGTGTAAATGGTTTTGCAAAATACCCAGAGCCATTAACTGGCGATGCGTATGTACAGTATGTTAGGGATCGGTATTTTGCCGGCAATGGGCGGTTTCCTAATAATCTTGCAGATGCAGGTATTCCTGCCGCAGGGATAACGGCCATTAACGAAGGCCAGTGGGTAAATTGGGTTGATGAAACGCTGCAAACAGGTTCACAACAAAATCACCACATTTCAGTGAGGGGTGGAAGTGAGAAAACACAGGCTTATCTGTCATTGGGCTACATTGGCGAAAAAGGGATTTACAAAGGCGATCAGTCTACCATTTTAAATGCCCGTTCGGGGGTTGATGTTGCTTTTTCGAAGTTTTTCAAAGCCGGCGTGCAAGTTACAGCCAATCTTCGTAACGGCGATCAAACCAATAGCAGAATTAATAAAGCTTTCGGGATTTATCCTTTAGGTACAGCATACACCGCCGATGGAAGTGTAAACTTATTCCCGTTAACAAACGTTTCATTGGTAAGTCCAATAGCTAATTATGCACCAGGCGTTTTTGTTAACAATAACAAAAATCTTTTCTTACAGCTTAACCCATATGTAGAATTTAAACCGACAGAGAATTTAACCATTCGTTCCAATCTTGGGGTAACACTTTCTTCCGACCGCCGGGGTACATTTGCAAATGAAAACTCTTATAATTTAGCGTCAGAAAATAGAAACGTTAAAGAAGCCAGTTATGCAACAAACCTAAATTACGGCTACCTTTGGGAGAATATCGTTACTTATAATTATGCGATCAATAAGGATCATCAGTTTACCTTCACAGGCATTACATCTATGGCTGATAATAGAACTGAAACCTCTACGCTATCTGGAAACGGACTTGATTTTGATGAATATCTCTACTATAATTTAGGTGCGGCAACTACCATAACAGGTAGAGGTACCGGCTACCTTCAAAGTAATCGCCTTTCCTTTGCCGGAAGGATCAATTACAATTTCAAAGGAAAATATTTGTTGCAGTTATCAAATCGTTGGGATGGTGTTTCCCAGTTGATTGATAAATGGTCTTCGTTTCCTTCCGCTTCTGTCGCCTGGAGAATTAGCGATGAGAAATTTATGGAATCTACTAAAGACTGGTTAAGCAATTTAAAGCTAAGAGCAGGTTATGGAGTAGCGGGAAATCCAAGCATTCAACCCTACCAAAACAGCACTTTGGTAGCTGCAAGAACTAACGATTATAACCTCTCACTTGGTGGTTCGTCAGCACTTCCTATATATGTGTTAAATAGGGCTTTAGGAAGTCCGAACCTTACCTGGGAGCGCTCTTATAATTTCAATTTGGGTTTAGATTTTACATTATTTAACGGGCGCCTGGATGTGAGCAGTGAATGGTTCAAAACTAAATCAAAAGGCGTTTTGTTTGCTCAAAACATGCCGCCAACTGCCGGTGGTTATGATGCAAAAACGCAGTATTATGTTTTTGCAAACATAGGTGAAACTAAAAATGATGGTGTTGAACTAACGATCAACAGCAGAAACATCGATACCAAAAACTTTAAATGGAACAGTACCTTAACATTTACCAGGGCCACGGAAGAGTTAACAAAAATTGATTTAGGCACTTCTGGCTCGGTAAGTAATTTAATTACCAACCGCTTATTTGTTGGCGATGCTTTGCCGCAAAGCATTCTTTATGGTTACAAAAAAATTGGTATCTGGCAGCTGGGAGAAGAAACGGAAGCTGCAAAGTATGGCGCCCGTCCCGGTGATATTAAACTGCAAACTGTTCCCCGCTTAGATGCTAATGGGGTATCGGATAATGGTGTTCACCCATACTCTGCAAACGATAGAATGATTGTTGGAAGAAACATTCCTGATTTTAATATTGGTTTCCAGAATACGTTTGCCTACAAGGGCTTCGATTTAACTGTATTTATGGTAATGCGTTACGGACAAATGATTGACGCACAATTATTGGGTTATTATAACAGCATCACACAACCAGCATTTTATAACTATTGGACACCGACTAACCCAACCAACGATTATCCTCAACCAACCATTGGTGGTACAACCAATAATATCAATACACTTTATCAATCAGCTTTATCTTATGTAGATGGTTCATACTTCAAGGTTAAAAACATCACCTTAGGATATGCCTTGCCTGATAAGTTTATTAAGAAAGTTGGTTTGAGCAGATTAAGAGTTTACGGAACGGCTTATAACACTCTGATTTTTGCAAAGAGCGCCTTGCTTAAAAACATAGATCCCGAAACGGGAGGAAATGATAGTTTTCCTTTGTACAAACAAATTGTTTTTGGCTTAAACGCTTCATTTTAATTTTTAAAATTTTCAATAATGAAAAATCTACATAAAATTTCGTTGGGGGCAGCTTTGTTAATTGCACTTACCAGTACATCTTGCAAAAAATATATTGAAGAATATAATCCAGGGGGTACCACACTCGAAACAGCGTACACAAATAAACCTGGTTATGAAGGTCTGATTAACTCGTGCTACACAGACATGTATTATTTCTATGGAAAGGTTGATTTTATAGGTCCATCCGAAATGGGTACTGATCTCTGGGTTAATTATGGGGCAAACGATAGTGGTTTTTTACTCTACGACAATAACCTGAATACACAAACCGGAACCCTAAGAACAATTTGGGGAGGCTTATATTCCACCATCAACTTATGTAACACCGCAATTGATTATAGCACTAAAGTAAATGGTTATTCAAGTTCTGCAGAGCTAAATGCCAAGGTTGCTGAAGCTCATTTTATGCGGGCATGGGCTTATTTTAATCTTGTTGAACAGTTTGGTGGGGTGGCTATGCCAACCACTTCCTCTGCTTTGAGTGGTATAGATTTGGCACCTAAAAGAACTGATGAAAAAGCTTTTTACGATTTAATTATCTCTGATTTAAAGGTTGCTACAGAAAACCTGCCCGTTACTCAAAGTTTGCGAGGACGCGTAGCTAAAAAAGCAGCTTATGCTATGCTTGCCAAAGTTTATTTACAGCGTACCCGCCTGGGTGAAAAGGAACAATATGCAAAGCTGGCGTTAGAAACTGCAGAAGAGCTAATTAATAACCCAGCAAAATATAACTGTGCATTGTATACCAGTGATGCCAATCGCTCCGGTTTCGCAAAAGCTTTTGATAACAAAAATAATAAAGCCAATACCGAGTTTTTGTTTATAGAAGCCATAGATGCTACAGCTGGACTCAATCCGGAAGGATATAACAGAGGAAGAACAAGGCAATATTACTTGCCAGATTTAGGCGGGCGTGGTGCTGAATGGGGAACTATTGAGACCACTGTTTTGTATGGTCGTTCCAACTCAAAACAATATAAACCAACCAAATATTTGCTAACCAATATTTTCGACCCAAGGGAAAATACGCCAGATAGCAGATTTGCGAATACTTTCACTTACAAGTTCTATGCGAGTGTAGATAAGGTAATTACACAGCAAATGATCACAAGCTATCAAAAAGATCAGTCGATTTTGGGTAAAATTATTTTGAGTACGAGAGCGGCTTATAGTGGCCCAGATTATTTTCTTCCTTCGGGGAATACTTTTGAAGAAGAGAAAAATATGACCACCGATGCAGGCCTTGCTGTTTTTACTCCCAATTGGACGATTGCAAGTGAAGTTAAGAAGAAGATTCCAGCTTTGGTAGTGGATCCTTCTGATCTTTTTGATCCGGCAACCAATAACTATAAACTCCCTGCTGCTTATCCTAATGAACCGAGCTTGATTAATATATTCCCTGCCTTGAAAAAATTCTCAGGAAAATATTTTGCTTATACCAACCAGTATTGGATGGGAGATTTCCCAATTATTCGTTTAAGTGAGGTTTATCTTATTGCCGCAGAAGCGGCTATCTTAGCTAATAACGATGTTTTGAAAGCGTCTAATTATGTAAATGTCATTCGTAAACGTGCTGCGGTTACTGGTCGTGAAAGCGAAATGCTGGCTACACCAGCAGAAATGAATGTGGCTTACATTTTAAAAGAACGCGGCAGAGAATTGGCTGGTGAGCATACCCGCTGGATTGATTTGAAAAGAACCGGAAACTTATCAACTGCTTACTTTCAGCAAACCAACCCTATTATTGCCCCTAACTTCGATCCGAAGAAACACACAGTAAGGCCGATTCCACAATATTTTTTAGATGCCATTACTAATGCTGCCGAGTTCGGTAACAATGGTTACTAGTTAACAAATACATCTGAATAGGTTAGGGCCGTCTCAAATTTTGGGGCGGCTTTTTTTGTGCGTTTCCATCTTAATTTTTTAGTCAATCGTTTGCGCAGTGTTTAATTTAGTTTTTTTAAGGTTTAGCCTTATTTTAGTAAAAGTTTATTCTTTCGTATGAAATTAAAATCCCTTGCTTCCTTAGCTTTTGCTCTTTTTAGCTTAATTGTTTTTCCTAAAGTCGGAAATGCAAATGACTACCGTATTTTTTGCAATGCTTCCAACGCAAAATTCAATGCTGAAGAAGTACTGAGTGTGAAACAAATAAATACTACAACAGTTGAAATATTACTTTCCAACAAAGCGTGTTTAACCATCGATTTTTACGGAGAAAATATATTTCGGTTATTTCAAGATCAGGACGGTGGTTTTATAAGAAATCCCGAAGCCAAACCTGCTGCAGAAATTTTGGTACAAAACCCAAGGAAACCCATCATTAAACTATCAATAAAGGATGATGGAAATTACATCGAGATCAATACTTTAAAAATTTCTGTCCAGATTAATAAAAAGACCACCTTATTGAGGGTGACTAATTTGGAAATGAATTCAATTGTACTCGAACAAGCTGCCCCCATATTGCTGAAGGATAATGTAGCTAACATTTCATTTAAAGAGAATGCAGACGAATACTTTTATGGCGGAGGTGTACAGAATGGACGCTTTTCGCATAAAGGAAAAGCCATTTCAATCGAAAATCAAAACAGCTGGACAGACGGTGGGGTAGCCTCACCAACGCCATTCTACTGGTCAACCAAAGGTTATGGCTTAATGTGGTACACTTTTTCCAAAGGTAAATATGATTTTGGAGCGAGAGAAAAGGGGACGGTTTCCCTACAGCACGAAACGAATTATTTAGACTTGTTTGTGATGGTGAATATTGGCGCCAAAGCACTTTTAAACGATTTTTATCAATTAACCGGTAACCCAATTTTGTTACCAAAGTTTGGTTTTTATGAGGGACATTTAAACGCATACAACCGCGATTTTTGGAAAGAAGATGATAAAGGAATTCTTTTTGAAGATGGTAAAAGATATAAGGAGAGTCAAAAAGATAACGGTGGGATAAGAGAATCTTTAAACGGTGAAAAAAACAATTATCAGTTTTCTGCCCGTGCTGTAATTGATCGTTATGAAAGCCATGATATGCCATTTGGTTGGATTTTGCCTAACGATGGTTATGGTGCTGGTTACGGCCAAACAGAAAGCTTAGAAGGGAATGTTCAGAATTTAAAAGATTTAGGGGATTATGCCCGTAAAAAGGGAGTAGAAATTGGTCTTTGGACACAATCTGATCTACATCCGAAGGAAGGAATTAGTCCCTTGCTACAACGCGACATTATCCGTGAGGTAAGAGATGCCGGTGTTCGGGTTTTAAAAACGGATGTGGCTTGGGTAGGTGCGGGTTATTCTTTTGGGTTAAATGGGGTAGCGGATGTAGCTGCAACCATGCCTTATTACGGAAATAACGATCGCCCGTTTATCATCTCGCTTGATGGTTGGGCAGGTACACAACGATATGCTTCCATATGGTCGGGCGATCAAACAGGAGGAGCTTGGGAATATATTCGCTTCCATATCCCCACTTACATCGGTTCGGGGCTTTCCGGGCAGCCAAACATTACCTCGGATATGGACGGCATTTTTGGAGGAAAAAACAGCGCCGTAAATACAAGAGATTTTCAATGGAAAACCTTTACACCGATGCAGTTGAATATGGATGGTTGGGGATCGAATGAAAAATATCCTCATGCTTTTGGTGAACCCATTACTTCCATTAACCGCAATTATTTAAAACTTAAATCCGAGTTGTTACCTTATAGCTACAGCATCGCTAAAGAAGCGGTTGATGGGCTGCCAATTGTTAGAGCGATGTTTTTGGAATATCCAGGTAGTTATGCTAATGGAATTTCAACACAATATCAATTTATGTATGGACCAAATTTTTTGGTAGCACCAATTTATCAGGAAACTAAAGTGGATAATGACGGAAACGATATTAGAAATGGCATTTATTTGCCGAAAGGAATTTGGATCGATTATTTTTCAGGTAACCAATATCAAGGCAACCGTATCATTAATAATTTTGATTCGCCGCTCTGGAAAGTTCCTGTTTTTGTTAGGGCAGGAGCGATTATTCCACTTACTGCCGCCAACAATAATGTAAAGCAGATTCAAAACAATGCCCGTATTTATGAAATTTATCCTCATGCAAAAAGTTCATTTACCGAATATGACGATGATGGAACAACCGAGACATACAAATTAGGTAGAGGAGTAACAACGTTGATCGAATCCAACGTTGAGCAAGATAAAGCTATAATCAATGTTCAAGCTACAAAAGGTGAATTTGAAGGCTTTGTTCCACAGAAAACAACAGAATTTCGAATTAATGTAACTGCCGAACCAAAACGGGTTTCTGCAAAAGTGGGCGACCAAAAAGTAAAATTGAGCCAGATTTTATCAAAGGAGGAATTTGTTAAACAGACCAATGTGTTTCTTTACGATGAAAAGCCAAATCTGAACCGATTTAGCACCAAGGGCTCCCCATTTGAAAAGGTAGTCATAACAAAAAATCCGCAGGTATTGGTGAAAGTGGCCGCAACCGATATCACCAAAAATGGCGTCGAACTTACCATAGATGGTTTTAAATCCGATTTAGTTGATCAGCAACTAAAGTTGACAGGAAAACTGGAGGAAGCACATAACTTTAAATTAAACAGAGACGATAACGGGGCATTCAGCTTTAAACCACGTTGGGATAAAGTTGCGAACGCCGATTACTACGAGATAAAGTTTAATGATATGCTGTATTCAACAATAACAGATACCACTCTTCTTTTTGAAAACTTATCTCCAGAAACCAATTATTCATTGCAATTGAGAGCCGTAAATAAAGACGGTGTATCAGATTGGACAGCATTAAAAATTACGACTGAAGCCAATCCGTTGCAATTTGCTATTAAAGGAATTGGTGCAAAAACTTCGGCAGAAAACCAGGGTGGTGAGGGCATAATTAAGTTGTTTGATTTCGATGAGTCGAGTATGTGGCATACTAAGTGGGGCGTTAAGTCCGATCCTTTTGAGATGATAATCGATTTAAAGGGGGAGAATAAACTCGATCGGTTAAGCTATCTGCCTCGTCAGGGTGGTGGAAATGGAACTTTATCAAAAGGAAAAGTATTTTATAGTAACGATAAAGAAAATTGGACACTAACGAACGAGTTTGACTGGAAAAACAATGGAACTGAAAAAGTAGTCGAATTTAAAAGTAACCCCATCGCGAGGTACTTAAAACTTGACATCGAAAAAGGTGCGGGCGGCTTTGGGTCTGGTCGAGAAATGTACGTATTTCGGGTTGCAGGAAGCGAAGCGTCGATAGCGGGTGATATCAATAACGACAAAATTATCGACCGTAACGATTTAACATCCTACACTAATTATACTGGACTAAGAAAAGGCGATGCTGATTTTGAAGGTTACATTAGCAAAGGCGATATCAACAAAAATGGTGTGATAGATGCATTTGATATTTCGAATGTGGCTACACAATTGGATGGTGGCGTAAGGGAATCAGCGAAAACTGGCCTGGCGGGAACATTGATTTTAAGTACACCAAAATCAAAATTTGAAAAAGACCAGGTTGTTGAGGTAACCGTGAAAGGTATTGCCCTAAAAGACGTAAATGCTTTAAGTTTTTCTTTGCCGTATAATGCAGCAGATTATGAATATTTAGGTTCAAATGCCGATGGAATTAAATCAATGGAAAATTTAACTTACGATCGTTTACATTCTGACGGAACTAAGGTACTCTATCCAACATTTGTGAACATCGGTAACAAGGAAGTGCTTTCGGGAGAGCGTGTTTTATTTGTTTTAAGGTTGAGAGCCCAACGTAAGCTAACATTTAACTTAAAAATGGTAAATGGAATTTTGGTTGATAAAGCACTAGGCTCAAAAGGATTATAGGTATTGCTATTAGATACGATTAGGTGAAAGTCTGTGCTAAAAAAGCTGGAACTTTCCTTTATCACTTGTTGATTAAAAAGGATATCGCTAGAGATTAATTAAGCAGGAAGTGAGATAAAAATGGTAGTTCCTTGCTCCAATATCGAGTCGACTTTAATGCTGCCCTGCAGTTTGGCTACCAGGCTACTTACTGCATCTAGCCCAAAGCCATTGCCTTTTCGGTTAAAGCGATCATTACCTTGGGCCGTAAAACCTTCTCGGAAAATATTTTGCAGGTTCTCGGGTGAAATTCCTCTGCCATTATCTTTAACAGATAATACATATTGATCATCTTCTAAACAACAAGAAACCTGGATTTGTGGCTTATTTTTATCGTTATAGCGAATGGCATTGCTTAATAAATTGAGCATAATTTGTTCCATAGCAATTTTAGAAGTTTTGATGCTTACGCTTTCAGGCATGGTAATCTCGAAATCTTGAGGAACATTCAACATCGGAATTAAATTTTCTAGCAGGTAACGAAAATCAACGTCTTCCTGCCTGGCTAACAAGGTTGATGGTGCTTTCGAATAGTCAAGCATGTCATCAACATATGTCACCAAATTCCTGGCGGAGCGCAAGGCAATTTGAATCAGTCTCACTGCTTTTTCATCGCCCTGTGTATCGAATTTTTTTCTTAAAGATTCTGCAGATAAAATTATGCTGGATAAGGGATTCTTAATGTCGTGAGCTACCCGCTGTGCAAACTTTTCTATAAAAAGATTTGCTTCGCTTAAAGCTGCGTTGGCCAGCTCCAACTCTTTAACCTTCCTTCTTAATTCTAACTGATGCTGCGCCTGTTTGGCAAGAATTTTTAGCGCAGCAATCTGACTGTCAGTTAATCCTTTTTCCTGATGGTCAATCACGCACAATGTTCCCAAAGCAAAACCCTCGGGATTAATCAGTGGTACGCCAGCATAAAAAATAATTTCCGGATGTCCGGTAACCAAAGGATTTTGCGCAAAGCGGGCATCCTTCAGGGCATTATTAACGATCATGATATCGCCATTGCCAGCAATAGAATGAGAACAAAAAGCAACTTCTCTCGAAGTTTGTGTGAGTTCGGTACCGAAGTTTGATTTAAACCACTGTGTCTTGTCATCCAAAATGGTAACCAAAGCAATTGGCGTTTGGCAAATTTCGGCTGCCAGCTTTGTTAAATCATCGAAATCTTGTTCTTGGCCACTTCCTAAAATATGATAAGATCCTAGAGCATTTAATCTCTCAGGCTCGTTGTTTGGTAAAGGATAAATGGTCATATATTGCTTTATAATTTTCAGCGCCTAAAGGTAAACTAAATAAAGCAGCATTTGTTTGAGTCCCTACTAATTTGACTTACAAGATATATTGAATATGTATTGCTGATCCATCTCGATTGTAGGGATTGAACAGATTTTTAATCTTTTCATGATTTTCCACTTAATAATCTGGAGATGATTAGGAGTTAGTATAATTTCAAATACTTCAGCATTGATCAATTATCAGCTTTATCCTCAAATTCAGCCTGTTTATTTTACATATTGTTTTAAAAATACCTGGGGATTATAAAAGCGATTATGCAGTTGTGTATTATTAAACGTAAGCCAGCTTGCGCAACCGTAATCATCAAACTTTTTGCGTATTTCTAAATGAAGGTGATGGTAGTCGCCACCATACTTTTTGCTTTCGTCTTTTGTAAATAATCGAGCTAATTTGGTTTTTTCATCTACCTGTTGCCCGTTGCTAACATAAACTTCTTTTAAATGTTTATAGCTGGTAAACATGGTTTTCCCGTCTTTCAAAGTATGCCTTACCACCACCGTTTTTTGGTTTTCGCCTAAATGAACGGAACAAACTACGCCATTGGCCATGGCATAAACCGGAATTAATTTTGTTGTAGGTTTTACCGGATTAATATCAATAGCAGTATGAATATGGCCTTTGTAATAACTATCTCGATGATCGCCGAAAATGCTAATGATCTTAATGTTGCTAATCTTTTTACGATCGCTTACATCAAACGGTAAGAACCAGTTTTCAGCATTTTTTTGAGGTTTGATATCGAAGTAATAAGGCTTCCATCTTTCTCTGTCTTTTTCAATAGTTGGTGTTTCGAACATTGAAAACGTGAAAAGGAAGAAAAGTAATAACTTCATCTGTTTTATAATTTTATAACAAGATAATATTAAACGGTTAAATATATGCGTACAATGAGTGGTTTCATCTATTTGAGCTCTTTTTAAGCTCAATCACGGTGATCTCCGGCCAGATTCCAATTCTGCCCGAAAAACCTAAAAAGCCAAAGCCCCTGTTCACATTTAAATATCGTCCGTTTTCAAATTTTATGCCTCCCCAATGTTTATAACGATATTTAACCGGGCTCCATTTAATGCCAAACGCTTCAATACCGAATTGCATCCCGTGAGTATGGCCAGCCAATGCCAGTTGAATTTTTGATGGATTATTCTTCACCTGTGCGTCCCAGTGCGACGGATCATGAGAAAGCAACACCTTAAAATCATTCATATTTGTGCCAGCCAAAGCCTTAGCTAAATCGCCACGTTCCCCAAATCCAAGTCCCCAGTTTTCGATACCCGCAAGAATAATTTTCTCCCCACTTTTGGTTAATTCTACATGTTCATCCAATAGTAGTTTAAATCCAAGTTCGGCATGATAGCTTTTTAATTGCTGTAAATTTTTAATTTTATCGGCTTCTGATGGCCATTTGATATAGTCTCCATAATCATGATTGCCCAAAACAGAAAATTGGCCGAATGGCGCTTTTATTTGCGAAAAATGGCCAATATAGGGTACGATTTCCGAAGCAGCATTATTTACCAAATCGCCAGTGAAAACAAACAGGTCACTTTTTTGCGCATTAATCAAGTCGATACCTTTTTGTACTTGCTTTGGTTTAGTAAAGCTTCCCGCATGAATGTCGGAGATTTGCGTAATGGTAAATCCATCAAAACTGTCCGGTAAGTCATCGAAATAAAGGCTGTGTTTGATCACTCTGTAGGCATATTTGCCTCTCGTAATTCCAAAAATGAACAATATAACGGTAAGGCAGAACATCACAAAGGCAAAATCTACCCAATAGATGCTTCGCCCCAACACCTGAAATCCATCTGGTTGAAAGTTTGAGGATATGGAAAGAACCAACCGAAATAAATCTCCAACGAGTAGAAAAAAAGCAAAAACTACTTCCGCGGTAAACACAATTAAAAATGCATGCGTAATAATTTGGAAAAATTTACTCATTCCATTTGTCCGCATTTGTGTAATCGCGAAAAATAGGGCAACTGTTAATCCAATAATGAATACCCAAAAAAATGGAGCAAGTAAGGAAGATTGGTTGAGCGTGCCAAAGCCCGAAAGCACATAAGAATTAAGCGCAAAAAATAGAACAATTACGGCAAGTATGGGTAAGAAATTAATCTTTCGTTTCATAAAAAAAAAATGAAGTATGGATGTAAAAATAGATTTTAAACATGGCCTTAGCTACTTAATTTTCGAACTGCAAAAATTTTTACGGTTGTTTGATTAAAGGCGTTCTTCAATTTTGGTCCATTTGATCATCACCAGGCGGAGATCATCTAAAGTGAAAGGTTTTGCTAAGAAATCTTTCATGCCAGCCGCTAAGCATTTTTCAATATCCTCTTGCATTGCATTGGCACTACAGCCAATGATTATTGGCGGGACAATATTATTTTCATCATAATATTTCTATAGATGCAGAAACTCCATCCATATTTGGCATTTGCATGTCCATCAAAATGATATTAAAATGCGTTTCTTTTACCATTTTGACAGCTTCCAAACCATCGTTTGCGATAATGTGTTTATAGCCAGATTTTTCGAGCATTTTCGAAGTGATAACCTGGTTGAAGACATTATCCTCAGCTATCAAAATATTCATTCCAGCAATGGAAACCATGTTTTTAATTTTGACTGTTCGCTTTTTATGTTTGGCTGGTGGAACTTCCTGATAGGAATTTGCAGGTATTTCAAATGTAAAGGCCGAACCAGCACCTATTTCACTACTAACCCAAATTTTTCCACCCATAATTTCGGCTAGTTTCCTACAGATTAAAGGTCCTAAGCCTGCACCGTCAAACTGCCGGGTTGCGGAGGGATTTATTTGCGAAAATGGAAGAAAGAGCTTAGTCATCCCATCCTTGTCAATACCAATTCCGGTATCTTTAATTACAGTAATGAGCTGTTTTAAGCCATTTTGTTCTGCATATTTCAAACTCAGTTTAACGTAGCCATGTTCGGTAAATTTTGCAGCATTACTTAATAGGTTGATAACGATTTGCTTATATTTAATTTCATCAGCAATCAATAATTCAGGTACTTTGCAGTCGATTTCGATACTAAACTCCAAATCTTTTTTAATAAAAAGGGACGGATGATGTTTTCAACGTTTATAATACAGTTTCTAATATCGAATGGCAGATTGTGAATATCCATCTTATTAGCTTCAATTTTTGAAATGTCAAGCAGCTCTTTAACGATATCGATCATGATGCTGTTACTCCCTTGCAAGGTGTTGAGTAACTCGCTTTGTTCGTGATTAAGATTGGTGAGTTTCAAAAGTTCTGAAGCTCCGGTAATACCATTTAGCGGAGTTCTGATCTCGTGGCTCATATTGGCCAGGAAACTTGATTTGGCCACTGTGGCAGCCTCTGCATTTTCTTTGGCAATAATTAATTCCTTCTGTGAGTTTTCTAGCCTGAGCTTACTTTTTACCATCAGAAAGCGATCATAATCTGCCACTTTTTTATAGATCGTGAGCATCACAATCATCATGACAGATATGTCTATAAAAGCCAGAATGATATCCATATTCCTGGCATCATCACTTGGATATGGAATGAGCAGGTGAGGGAAAAAAGTTTCTAACACCACGCATAGTGCAGTGATGATAAAAAAGAAGACAACAAATATCAATCTATATCGCAACGAAAGAGATAGCATCGCAATACTCAAATAGAATACGAAAAACAATGGGGTAGAGCCCTTTATTCCTTCGTTTAAAAACCAGGCTGGAGCGATAGATGCAATATTGTAAATAAAATACCAAAATCGTCCAGCCTCGCTAACTCGATCTTTTATGGCGTAATAAAAAAAGCTAAATGGACGAAGGACCCTAAAAAAATATATAAATTAAGTAACCAAACCAGACCAAGGAAAAAGTTTGCGGCGATATTGATCAGCGAGATCGAAAATAAACAAAGACATAAAACAGCAAACAGTTTCTATTATGTGCTAATTTTATGCTGGCTAACATCTAAGGTTTTGATAACTTTAAGCACTAACGCAATTTAATTTCTAAAGATATAATTATTTACATCATCTTTCAAATATATGGCAATGAGTGATGCTCACTGAACTCATATTTGCATATTTCATAATTGTACTTAATTTATTAGCTTTGTAGGATATATGCTATCAAAAAAGACTAAATACGCCATTAAAGCACTTGTTGCGCTTGGCAAAAATGTAGAAAAACCACCTATGCAAATCTCAAAGATTGCTGAGGAGGAGCATATTCCTAAAAAGTTCTTAGAACAAATTCTGTTAGATTTGCGTAACGCCGGCTTCTTATACAGTAAGAAGGGTGCTGGTGGTGGCTACAGTTTAAATAAAAAGCCTGAAGAAATTCTTTTGGTACAGGTAATGCGTGTTACTGATGGCCCAATTGCTATGGTCCCTTGTGCCAGCTTAAATTTTTACCACAAATGTGATGAATGCGTTGACGAAAAAACCTGTGGTATTCGAAGTGCATTTATCGATGTAAGAGATGCTACACTTAAGGTGCTCAGTGAAACCAGCATTGCTGATGTAATTGGTAGGGAAGATACGTTGAAGTTGGGTATCGATAGTATTTAAACCGTTACGTTTCGTATATTTTTTGTCGTTATTAGTTAGGTATCACTAAGATTTCTTCGCTCGTCGTCTTCCTGCCAAGGCAAGAAATCACGGTTGGAATTGCTTATTGTGTATTTTGTTTGTTCGCCATTGCGAGGAACGAAGCAATCCTATAACGTTTGCTGTTCATATCATCACATTGTTAAAACACCTCACAGTGTAGACGATTTTTTCTTCAATCAACTCTTGTTTTTCTCGGCGTGATTTGCAGCTAACTGTACTTCTATTATTCACAACAAAAACTTTTTGAAGAAAAATTACTACTATTCCTATATACTTTATATATTTGGAAGATGAACTTCAATTTTATATCTATCCAAATTTGTAAAATGTCGATGCACTATTGTTGTAAAACGCAGTAGGGGAAGGTATTTGGATAATTTATAGGTATAAAATATTTGATGCTTCTCAATTATAAGAGAGGCATTTTTTGAATAAAGCTAACAACACAATATGCAAAGTTTCAGAACAGAACTCGAAAATCCGATTGTCGAGCAGGACATTATCGATTTAGAGAACAAGATTAAAGCTTTTCGAGATGGAACCATTCACGATGAGAAATTTAGAAGTTTACGTTTAGCCCGTGGTGTTTACGGACAAAGACAGCCTGGTGTACAAATGATCAGGATTAAACTCCCGTTTGGAAAGGTAACTTTTAAGCAGTTGTTGCGTATTGCGGATATCGCCGATGAATATGGGAGTGGCAATTTACACTTGACCACCCGTCAGGATATTCAATTGCATTATGTGAGTTTGGATAGAACGCCGGAACTTTGGGCAAAGCTCGAGCAAGATGACATTACGCTTCGTGAGGCTTGCGGAAATACCGTTCGTAACGTAACGGCTTCACCAAATGCTGGCATTGATATAGACGAACCCTTTGATGTTTCGCCTTATGCGCATGCAGTTTTCAAGTATTTTTTGCGTAACCCAATTTGTCAGGAGATGGGCAGAAAGATTAAAATTTCTTTCTCTTCCAGCGATAAGGATACGGCTTTTAGTTATATTCATGATTTAGGTTTTATCCCAAAAATTAACGAAAATGGCGAACTTGGTTTTAAGGTGCTGTTTGCTGGTGGCCTTGGTGCACAACCATTTTTAGCTAGTCCCATTCATGAGTTTTTGCACGAAGACCAGCTTATTCCGTTTGCAGAATCGGTTTTGCGTGTTTTTGATCGTTACGGGGAACGCACAAATAGAAATAAAGCCCGTTTAAAATATTTAGTTCAGAAGTTGGGCTTAGAAGAAGTGCTACGTCTTGTAGCTGAAGAGCGAATTGCGAACAAAGTAAAAACTTTTAAAATTGATAGAGATGTCGTTCAACAACCAGCGTTACCATTAGAACAAGAATATCCGGCGGTTGAAATTCTTAACGAAACGCATTATAAACACTGGTCTGCAACTAATGTTGTTCGTCAAAAGCAAGATGGTTTTTATGCTGTTTATGTGAAAGTGCAGGTTGGCGATATCAAGACTGATAAAGCCCGTGCTTTTGTTGATGCCATTAAGCCTTATGTCGCTGATGAAATTCGCATCACTCAAAATCAGGGTTTGCTTCTGAAATTTGTTCGCGAAGATGCCTTGCCATCATTATATTCAGCATTAAATAAAATTGGTTTCACAACAGCTGGTTTTGATAGTCTGGCGGATATTACCACTTGCCCAGGCACCGACACCTGTAATTTGGGTATCTCTAATTCCATGACTTTAGCAGAGGTTTTGGAAGACGTGATTTACACCGATTTTCCTGAATTTATTTACGAGAAAAACATCAATATCAAGATCAGCGGCTGTATGAACTCTTGCGGACAGCATGGTTTAGCAGAAATTGGTTTCCACGGTAGTTCGGTAAAAGCCGAGGGGAAAGTAGTTCCAGCGGTACAGGTAATGCTCGGCGGTGGAACAGTTGGTAATGGTGTTGGCCGTGTGGCAGAACGTGTGATTAAAGTGCCATCGAAAAGAGCGACCAGCGTTTTGCATTTCATTTTGAATGATTTTAAAGCAAATAACGAAGAGAACGAAAACTTCCACCAATATTATGATAGAAAAGGAAAAGACCATTTCTATCAACTTTTAAAACCATTGGCAGATTTAACCAATCTTCAGCAAGAAGAATTTGTGGATTGGGGCCACGTAGAACAATTTGTAACTGCGATCGGTGTTGGCGAATGTGCTGGCGTAGTGATTGATTTAGTAGCCACTCTACTTTTAGAGGCTGATGAAAAATTTGCTTGGGCAAAGCAAAATTTAGAAAAAGGCGCTTACGCTGACGCGATCTATCATACTTACAGCACTTTCGTAAGCGCAGCAAAATCGCTGCTTTTAGATAAGGGCGTAAACAGTAGCACGCAGGTTGGCGTAATCAGAGAGTTCGATAATCACTATGTGGAAACCGGTGAATTTAATTTATCGACCAACTTTTCAGATTTGGTTTTACAAATCAATAAAAATGAGCCGACAGCAGCGTTTGCCGAGAAATACTTCAATGAAGCTGATGCTTTTTTAAACCAGATTAAGGAAAAAAGAGCAGTAGCAGTAAAGTAAGGAATGAGAGAATGATTGAATGAGAGAATGATTGTATGCAAGTAGCAAAATCGCTTGTAAAACATTCACTAAATCACTCATTCAAAAATCAATAATTTAAACGATATGAATAATCAACATAAAGAATCAAAAATTACGCTTTTAGGCGCTGGTCCGGGCGATCCGGATTTGTTAACCTTAAAAGGAGTTAAAGCTTTGCAGGCTGCAGATGTTGTTTTATACGATGCTTTAACCAATGAAGCCTTATTAGAACATGCGCCAGCTGATGCGATTAAAGTATACGTGGGGAAACGTTCTGGAGAGCATTCATATCCGCAGGAAACTATCAATAAACTGATGATTGATTACGCCTTAAATTACGGCCATGTGGTTCGGCTAAAAGGCGGCGACCCTTTCGTTTTTGGCAGAGGTTACGAGGAATTGGATTATGCAGCTTCTTACAGCATTCCTGTTGATGTTATTCCCGGCATCTCGAGTTCGATTGGAGTTCCGGGTTTGCAGCAAATTCCGGTAACACACCGCGGATTGAGCGAAAGTTTTTGGGTAATTACAGGAACAACTACTTCTGGAGAGGTTTCCAATGATATCTATCAGGCAGCAGAATCAAATGCGACAGTTTTGGTATTAATGGGCTTGAAAAAACTAGCTAAAATTGTAGAAATTTTCAAAGCAGCAGGCAGGCAACACTTGCCGGCAGCGGTGGTTCAAAACGGATCATTTGAAGATGAAAAACTAGTTGTTGGAAGAGTAGAAACCATCGAAAGCTTAGTGCAGCAGGAAAATATTAAGGCGCCTGCACTTTTAATTTTTGGTGAGGTAGTTTCTTTACATCCTTCATTTAAAAACTTAGTAAAACAATATGCAAGTATTGCCTAACCAACCTGATAATGCATTGCCTTTTTCTGATGATGAAAAAGGTAATCAGCTTTTTCCAGTTTTTATTAAACTAAATAAGCTA